>ERZ842401.110-NODE-110-length-105250-cov-12.878122_pt1 | contig 105250 bp, 91 predicted proteins | sample MGYA00521270_ERZ842401 | MGnify/ENA primary metagenome ERZ842401 (study PRJEB31892, sample SAMEA3878208) | bioreactor metagenome | biome: Moose rumen | place: Sweden | collected 2011-10 | study: EMG produced TPA metagenomics assembly of the PRJEB12797 data set... | reverse complement strand
AGGAAAGTTCCTTCAGATGGATGAAACGCCGCTCGAAGTCATGAAGGTAAACGGGCAGGAAGTCATGGCGGAATACTGGGACGAAGACCGTCACCGCAAAAAAGAGACGGAAAAAGAAAAAACAAATACGCAAAAAAAGTGCTACATGTGGGTAGTGCGAGGCGGGGAAGAAACGCATCCCGTTCATCTTTACAATTTTAAATGGACCCGGAGTGGTAAAAACGTGCTGGAGTTTTTGGACGGCTTTGAAGGCTGTGTCCTGCAATCCGACGGATACTCCGGTTATGATTCTGCCGTTGATTTCTGGAACGAAAATCATCCTGAACACAGACTTGCACACTCAAACTGTAATATTCATGCAAGACGATATTTTGCAGATGCAGTAAAGGCAACTGGCTCAAAAACGGCAAGGGAAGCTGTTAAGATTTACGAGGAGATTTTTACAGCCGAAAATAAATTACGGGATTTATTCAGGGAAAAGAAAATTTCCGAAGCTGATTTCTTACGGCTCCGTCAGGAAAAAGTTAAACCCATCTTTGACAGGTTTCATTCCTGGCTGTTGGAAAAGCAGCAGACTGCTGCAATTCTGAATTCTTCAAAAACCGCAGAAGCCATAAATTACTGCCTGAAGCACTGGGACAAACTTACAAATTATCTGGATTATTCTTTTTTGACACCGGATACAAATGCCGCAGAACGCGCGGTCAAGCCATTTGTAATGGCCAGAAAAAACTTTTTATTTTCCGGCTGCGGAATCGGAGCCAGAAGCACATGCTTCATGTTTACATTGATTGAAACCGCAAAAGCCAACAGTAAAAATCCGGAAGATTATCTTCGCTGTCTGTTTGAAAAAGCTCCTTACGCCCAAACCACCGAAGACTGGAATAAACTGCTTCCCTGGAACATTGAGATTACCCCTTTTAAAATGCGCGGTGAATGGGTAGAATAATTTAGGCTAGAATTGACGGATACCTTGACGACGACTGTCCTGGCATTACGGAAGGACAGCATAACATGAGGACAAGATACGCATACTCGGACGCATACTTTGAGAGGCTTCACAGGGACAGCTACGGCTGCGGAACCGTAGAGACCTTCAGAAATGACGGTTCCGTTACGAAGACGGAATATGCCAACAGGGAATTCTACTCACGCCATGTACCCGTGCATTCCCTTGCCTACGGAAAGAGGGGCAGGGACGGAATGACGGAACTCCTTTCTGAGACCTCGGTGACCTTGCGTCCTGCCCCATATGTACAGCCTGCAAGGGAAGAATCCGTTCTGTACGGAAGTACGGGCGGAACTTCTGCTGTGCGTACAGAATATACTTACGGAGACTACGGTAATGTAACCGGAATTAAACAGATACCGCTCAGAAACGGTACAGCCGATGATGACATGACGCTTTCGGCTGACATAGAATGGGATGACTCAAAGTCACGTTACCTGCATTCCCTTCCGACATCGATAGAAGTGAGGGGAGGAGACGGCACCTTGCTCAGGAAGCGGACAGACCACCAAGAACATATACCTCGGAACTGAAAGGATAGTAAGCAAGCTGAACCGTGGAGAAGGACTCGGCACGTACAGCGAGGAATACCACAAGACGTACTACTGGCACTCCGACCATCTCGGCTCTGCGCATTTCATCACGGACTATCAGGGCAACGGCTACCAGCGGATTCAGCAGCACAACAGTAATTGACGGAATTGTTTTCTATGATATAATATTAAAATATTATTTTGTGCTGGAGAAGGTATGAAGAAGTTTTTGTGTTTTGTGGCTTTTGTTTTCAGCATGAAGCTGGCTGTAGCTGATACTGCTTCTCATTTTATGTCGGAATATGTGACTCGTGGCTGGACATCGGAAGACGGTCTTCCTGCAAATGCAATTACCGATGTCATTCAAGATGTTTCTGGATATATGTATTTTGGAACGTATGGTGGCATGGTTCGCTTTGACGGTGCTGATTTTTCCGTATACAACAGGGATTTAGATGAAAAATACAACTTTGTTTCTGCCCGCTCTCTCTTTCAGTCGAAAGATGGAGCCGTCTGGGTGGGAAGCAATGATGAGGGTGTGCACCGTCTCGTTATGGATAGCAGTGCAGAAGTCCGCTCATTTACTACGGAAAATGGTCTTCCAAATAATTCGGTGCGTGCAATAAGCGAGGATGCGGAAGGAAACGTGTGGGTTGCCACGAGTGAAGGCATTGCATGTATTTCAAAGGACTGGAGCGTTACTGTTCCGAACACGGGTGCGTACAATGATTTAAAGGGTACGTGTACATCTTTGCATTGCGACAGGCGCGGGCGAATGTGGGTTACTACGCTTGAAGGCGGTTACGTGTTTGAAGGCGGTCGGTTTGTACGGCATGAATTTGCTCCTGAAGTTCCTCAGGGAACGGTATCATTTGTTTTTGAAGATTCCTTGGGAACCTTCTGGTTCGGAGTAGCACCACATTACATCGTAAAAGAAGAGGCTGGGCATGAAACGGTTATTGACATCGAAAAAGGCACTACCATTACAGGCATCGTGCAGGATCAAAGTGGCACGCTGTGGTTTTCTTCTGATGGAGGAATTGCCATCTATAAAAATGGTCTTCTGAGTCGCTACGATGAATCAATGGGGCTTATTGACAATAGTGTGAACAAACTTTTGGAAGACCGTGAAGGCAACATTTGGGTTGCAACTGATCGAGGCGGAATCCTTAAGATGAATAAAGGCATTTTCAAAACCATTCCCGTTTCGTCTTCTGTCAATGCGATTGCAGAAGGTGTTGACGGACGTGTTTGGCTTGGCTGCAACAAGGGTGTTGTCTGCTACCGGGTTTCCGGTGCCGAAGGGGTTCTTGCAGAAGAAGAAAATGCAATAACTGCCTTTTGTAAAGGTGCAAGAGTTCGGCATGTGGGAGTTGCATCCAATGGAGATATTCTTGTCAGTACGTATGCTGATTTCGGGCAGCTCCGCTTTACAAATGAAGGAAAGCTTGTTGGCCAGTGGCGCAAGGCTGATGGACTTGCAGGAGAAAAAGTTCGCGTTGCCGTTGAAAGCAGGAAAACTCATGATCTTTACATCGGAACGACAAAAGGTCTTACTGTCGTGAGCCATGAAACGGGAATTGTCAGGACTTTTACAAAGGAAAATGGGCTTCCCCATGAGTACATCATGTGGATTTTTGAAGATGACTCAGACGGAAGAATGTGGCTTGGTACCGATGGAGGCGGTGTTGTGGTAATGGATGGTCAGCGGGTTGTTGATCATTTTACTACGGACAACGGACTTGCAGGAAACATAATATTCAAGATTTCAAAAGACCGTGACGGAGCAATCTGGATTTGTACGGGAACAGGAATTACCCGGTATGCCGGTGGAAAATTCTTTAATTATACAAAGTCGATGGGACTTGGCACCGATAGCATATTCCAGCTTATCTTTGACAACAGCGGAAATTCTTGGATGACAAGTAACAGTGGCGTGAGTACTGTTCCAGCGCAGTCTCTTGTGCAAAGGGCTTCTGACGATTATGTGACGGTAAAGGCAAAATTCTACAGCCGCTTTGACGGACTTAAAACTCGTGGAGTAATGGCAACCAGTCTTGGAATGTGTGATTCCCGTGGCATTGTATGGTTTCCGCTCATAGATGGTGTTGCCACCTGCGATCCGAAGAAAATGCACATGAACAAGATAAAACCGCTCATTAATATAGAAAGAATTTTAGTTGATGATAAGGTTCTGTATCCTGAAGGACACGTTATAGAATTGCCTGCTGGTACAAAGCGCATCAGCATAAAGTTTGCTGGTCTAAGCTTTGCGTCTTCTGATCCCGTCAGATTTGCATATAAGCTGGATGGATTCGATGCTTCGACGTCAGATTTGGAAACGCAGAGAATGGCTTCCTATACAAACCTGAAACCGGGCAACTATCGTTTCCATCTGTCTGCTGCAAACAGCGATGGAATTTTCAGTGATGAGGATTCTAGCCTCATGTTTGTGCAGAAGGCCTTCGTATACCAAAAAACATGGTTTTGGATAGCTGTTGTTGTACTGGTATCTCTCATTATCGTGTACCTTGCATCTACTGTCTACAGAATCATAAGCGAGCTGAAGGTTCTGAAGGGTGCTGTTTCATCCTTGTCCAGCGGAAATGCTGATTTGACTAAGCGCGTGGTCATGCGCAAGCATTCCGTGTTCAAGATCTTTGATGAACTTGTACAGGAAGAAAATAGTTTTCTTGAAAAATTCCAGGATATTATTGTCAAGGTAAAGGATTCCGAAAAGAAGCTCAATGCGGTCGGTGTTGACATGGAAACTTCGACGGACAAAACTTCGAGTTCCATCGAGCAGATTATTTCTAATATCAACAACATTCATTCTTCCATAAATTCCCAGAATGAAAGTGTGCAGGAGGCAGCCGAAGCTGTCGGCACGATAGCAGAAAACATATCTTCGCTTGAAAAGATGATTTCAGTGCAATCGGAGGGTGTTCAGTCTGCATCATCTGCTGTTGAAGAAATGGTAGAAAACATACGTTCCGTAAATACTGCAATGGACAGCATGGCGACATCGTTTGCAGCCTTGGAAGAACAGGCTCATGCTGGACAAACGAAGGAAAAGGCGGTGAGCGAAAAAATAGCGCAGATCGAAGACAAGTCCCTCATGCTTCATGCTGCCAATACGGCAATAGCTGCGATTGCAAATCAGACAAACTTGCTTGCAATGAATGCTGCCATTGAAGCAGCCCATGCCGGTGCCGCCGGATCTGGATTTGCTGTCGTTGCCGAAGAAATACGCAAGCTATCCGAAACGTCTTCGATGCAGTCAAAGACGATTGGAAAACAGTTGAAGGGAATTCAGGCTTCCATTGCTGATGTTGTGACTGCGTCTCATGAGTCAAGCACGGCATTTTCTGCTGTTTCTGATGAAATTGAACATACAAACCGCATTGTGCATCAGATAAAGGTTTCCATGAGTGAGCAGAGCGATGGTTCAAGGCTGGTTATAGATGCTTTGCAGAACATGAAAAAGAGCAGCGACTCTGTTTCGCAGGCAGCACGCGTCATGACTGAAGGAAACAAGACAATCCTTGCAAGCATGGATGGGCTTAAGCAATCCAGCGGCTTGATGAAGGAAAATATGGACGAAATGGCATCAAATGCCCTTCGCGTTAGCGAAAGTGGTAGTGAACTGTCGGAAATGTCTCTGCGCATGAAGGATTCTATTGCTGACATAAACGAACAGATGGTTCAGTTTACGGTGTAATTGACTAAATGAACGCATTAATGTAATATAATAAGACTTAAATTTTTGGAGTATGAAAAAATGGGTATTGTAAAGACAATATTATTTGTTGCATTTGTGATTATCAGCATTCTTTTGATTTTTATGGTTCTTATTCAGAATGAAGATAATAACGGTATGGGCGGTGTGTTTGGTGGCGGTCAGTCTGCTGCTTTTGGAGCACATTCCGCAAGTGTACTTTCTAAGGCAACAGGTATATTTACTGCTTTGTTCTTTGTTTTGACATTTGGACTTGCCCTTTTGAACAAGACATCTGACAGGGCTGCAGATTTGGGTAAGACTGCCGTTCAAGAACAGGAAAGCAATGTTGATTCTAGTGTAGAATCTGGTTCTTGGCTTGATAATCTTGATTCAGAAACGAAATAACAGAGAGGAATAGATGAATCTGCAGCATGTTTTTTCTCGACAAAGCATCATTCTTGATTTACAGAGTACAGACAAGGATGAACTTTTTGAAGAAATGCTGCAGGCTGTAATTACTGCTCAGCCAGACATAAACAGGGAAGAAGCTCTATCCGCCTTGTCTGAGCGTGAGTCTAAAATGACTACTGGTATCATTCATTCTGTTGCAGTTCCTCACTGTAGAATTGATACTGTTCGTGGAGTTGCAGGAGCTATAGGGCTTTCGAAGAGGGGAATCGATTATGATTCTCTGGATGGAAGCCCTGTTCATTTTGTTTTTATGCTTGTCTGCAATCCTGTTGATGATGCCCTCCATCTTGAAGTTTTGAAAGCACTTTCGCTTAAGTTAGAAAATCCTTTGTTTTTACAGAATCTTTCGGAATGCAAGACGTCCGATGATGTCTGTGATTTGTTGGGCAAGGCTCTTTATTAAGCTGTCTTGCATTGAAACTGTAAGTTCAAAGGCAATGCCATAACTATAGAAAAGGAGTCTGACATGACAGAAGAAATGAATGCAATTCAGCATCTTTTGGAAGTAGAAGCTGATGCTGCATTGATGGTAAATGAAGCCCAAAAAAAGGCAGATGCGAGAATTTCGGAAGCTCGTGCTCAGGCAGAATCTGAATTTAAAACGGCTTATGCTGCATTCTCTGAAAAGCTTGAATCCTATGAAGCTTCTGAACGAGAGGCCATTGAAAAGGAGCAGAAGAAAGTGTTTGGTGCATACGCCCAGTCCCTTGATTCTGCTTCAAAGGACAAAGAATCCTTTAATGGTTTGTTGGAAAAACTTTTGTTTGCGTGAGGCTGTGTATGGCAATGGATAAGTCTGCTGCAGATGCTTACGTTTACTCGAAAGCGAGTGGGATGCTTGCGAATTCTTTTGTTGGGTCTCGTGCAGTGCGTCTTTTTAATGCACGTACGTTGCAGGAATTGTGGGCGTTGCTTTTCGATGCTGAAGTGCCTGTCATTCCTGAAACCTTGCTTGCAAAAGCTTTGGAAGCTCAAGCTCAGAAAAAATTCATTGCAGAGTTCAAGTCGCTGATAAACAATTATTCATCTCCGTCTGACATCTATGTAACGCTCCTTCATTCGTATGAATATGAAAACATAAAGCAAATTGGTGCAGCTTTATGCTTCGGCGAAGAAAACATGCCTGAAATCGTAGATATTTCGCCTTTCAATTTTATTCACTACAATAAATGGCCAAAAATTGAAGAAATGACTGCCGATTCTTCACTTTCGTGGTATAATAGAATTCCGTTGGTTTCAGAACAGCAGAAAAATGATTATCTCATCGACAGTGCCTATATTCAGGAACTGTGGGCTTCTTGCAAAAAGATTGCATCGTCCTGCAGACCTGTTGTGATGGATTTGTTTTTTAAGAAACTGTGTCTTGACAATGTGTTGTGGGCGCTGCGCCTTAAAATTTACTATGGAATGAACCGTGAGGAAATTATTTCTCATCTGGCATATTCTACTAAAGACCATTCCTTGAAGGATCCTTTCGTTCAGGATGCCCTTAAGATTTTGGATTGGGAAACTGACAGCTGGGAAGTCTGGCAAAACTGGAAATATGCAGGGCTTTTGAACCCACATGAAGAAGGTGTGGTCTGGAATGTTGATCCCCGATGGATTTATAATGTGAGCAAGAAAGAGTATGTTCGCAAGGCATACCGCTTGTTTCATCTGTATCCGTTTACGGAATGCCCGCTTGTCTGCTGGTTTATATTGAAGCAGAACGAGCTTGATACTATTAGAACTGCGTCCGAAAGCCTTCGGTTAAATGTTCCTTCCGAACAGGCTATTGAAAACGCTGGAATTTTGGAGGTTACGAATCATGTCTAAGACAACTACAATGCGTCTTCTTGAACTTATGGTATATAAGGAAGACATACAGAATGTGCTTGCTTACCTTGGAAAACTCGGAGAATTTCAGTTTCAGGACGATGTAATGCAGAAAGCTGTCTCTAGTGCTGAACAGGAATTGTTCAACAGGCTTGAAAATGTTCGTGTTGCACTCGATGTACAGGATTTGACTTCATTTATAGAAGATGTCCATCTTCCCGATGAACAGGATGCAAAGGATGCTGAAAAGCTTATTGCCATGGTTGATTCTTTGCATGAAAGGGAACTGCATGCACAGGATGAATTGAAGCGCGTTACAGAGGCTCATACGGAGGCTCTCGCATTTGGGAATTTGCAGGTTCCGTATTCCCAGCTGGAATCTCTGTCGTTCCTGACACTCAGAATAGGAAAAATTCCTCCTGAAAAATTTGAAGAATTGAAATTTGCACTGGGACAGCGTGTTGTTCTTGTGAAGCTTGGTAATGATGCGAGCCGCGTAATGGTTGCCTGTCCAAAGAAAGCCCGTTTTTTTGCAGATGCAGAACTGAAGAAGGTCGGCTTTGTTGAAATAGAAATTTCCAAGGATTTCAAGGGAATTCCCGAAGATGTCCTGGAAAAACTTTCGTTGGAAAAGGAGTCTGCAGAAAAGGCTCTGGCAGACATTCAGGATGAGCGAAGGAATTTTGCAGAGACGCATAAAGACATGCTCTATCACCTGTTGCAGGTATATTCTGTAGGTGGTCAAATTGCAGGTGTAAAAGGTGCATTGGAATCTACTGATTATGTGTATCGCTTGACAGGATGGCTCCCTGCTTACAGAATAAAGGAATTCATCAGGGACATTGATAAAATGACGGCAGGAAGGACTGGAATCCGCAATTTTCTGCCGACAGAAGTTCCGTCCGTTGCCTCTGGTTCTGAAAAAGTTCCCGTACATCTTAAACATGGCAAAATACTTCAGAATTTTGAGCGCATGATATTCAGTTATGGCTCTCCTCTGTACGGAACGATTGATCCGACACCGTTTGTTGCAATCTTTTTTACATTGCTGTTTGGCATTATGTTCGGAGATGCCGGTCAGGGACTCGTTTTCTTGATTATTGGCATTTTGATGACAAAAAAAATCATAAAACTGGGTGGTTGGGAAAAATTCAATATCATATTCATTGCGATTGGTATAAGCAGTACGATAATGGGAATCCTTACTGGAGAGTTCTTTGCAAACGGTGAAATTTTGCGTCCATTGTCTCGGTTCATCACTGGATTGTTTGGTACTCCTCGTGATGAAATCCTTCCTATGATGCCTTCCAGTGATCCGTCTTCCATAAAAAGAATGTTCCTGTTCTTTGGTTTTACCGTTGGAGTTGGCTTTATCATTAATACAACGGGGCTGATTGTCAACATCGTCAATCAGTTTTCTTTAAAGCGAATGGGAAGGGCTTTGTTTGGAAAAACAGGTTTGAGTGGTGCAATATTCTTTTGGTATGTCATTGCATTTGCCCTGCGGATTGCGTTTTTTCATCACGTTCCTAATGTTATTGACTGGATTATCATTGCTGCAACTCTTTTGATGACGGCTTTCTGCGAGCCTTTGGAACGGGTTGTAGAACATGAGAATCCTGTGTTTGAAAACGGTGTGTTTGCGGCTGTCATTGGTGCACTCGTTGAAGTAATCGAAGTATTTTCTTCGTATCTTTCAAATACTGTCAGTTTTTTGCGTGTCGGTGCGTTTGCACTTGCCCATGCCGTTCTTGGATACATTATAGAAATGCTGGTTGAAACAACTCCATCCGTAGGCGGACTTTTGGTGTGCATTATAGGAAATGCCATTGTTGTGGTTCTCGAAGGCATGATTGTCTGCATTCAGGTGGTACGTCTTCAGTACTATGAATTCTTCAGCAAGTTCTTTACGGAAACAGGAAGGGAATTTAGTCCATTTTCAATTACGTATGGAGCTTTGGCAAAATAAGGTAATAATGCCGCTCTGTCGGTATGTTATAAATCATATAGATTTTAATCATGATGAGGTGTTCTTATGAATAGGAAATTCTTGGTTGCAGTAGTTTTGATGGTTGCAGTATCTTTAGCTGGTGTTTTTGCCCAGCGTTCATCTTCTTCTCATGCAGAAGAGCAGGCTGTTGAACAGACCGCAGGTGGCATGGGGTCTGCAGTAAAGTATATTGCTGCCGCTCTGGCTGTAGGCATCGGTTGTATTGGCGGTGGTGCTGCGGTTGGAAAGATTGGTGCTGCTGCTATGGGTGCCATGAGTGAGAATGCAGAACTTTCTGGTAAGGCTCTTCCTTTTGTTGGTCTTGCTGAAGGTATCTGTCTGTGGGGATTCCTTGTAGCTTTGTTCATTATATTGATGTAATTACGAATGGAATATTTTGTAATTGGAGAACGAGAGCTGGTTCTTGGCTTTATGCTTGTTGGAGTAAAAGGCAGTGCTGTTTCCAACAGACAGGAGGCTCTCGATTCTTTTCTGAGAATGACGGGGCAGGACAGCTCTGTCAGCAGAATGCCGGCAGAAGCAAGACCGAAAGTTCTCATTCTTACAGAAGATGTTGCAGATATGCTGTCAGATGAAATAAAATCTTGGCAGATGAAAGGCAATGCACCTCTTATAGTGGAAATTCCTGGCTTGCAGGGACATATTCCTGGAAGGAAAACGCTTTCTGATGCTATTAGGGAAGCCATTGGAATTCAAGTTTAATGGAAAGTGAAGTATGGAAGAATTACGTTCGACAGAAGCTCTTGATAATGAAATTCGAAACGATGCCCGAAAGAAAGCTGAGCAAATTTTAGCAAAGGCAGAAAAGACGGCGCTTTCGCTTATTGAAAATGTAAATCAAAAAGTTCAGGATGAAGAAGCTGCTGCTCAGAAAAATTGTGATGCAAGGCTTGCTCTGTATAAAAAAAATAAAGAGGCTGCATTGCCTTTGGAAAAGCAGAGGTATCTCGTTCTTACTATCCACAATGCAGTAATAGACGCAATGAACGAATATTTTGATGCCCTGAAGGAAAGCGAGCGTCTTGATATCATTCGTATGCTTGTTGAACGTTCTAAAGATCTTCTTGACGGAAAGACCTTTAATGCCACAATAATCGGTTTTAAAAAATTGTCTGCGGACAGGATGCTTAAAAAAGTGCTTGGCAAGGCATATAGTTCTGGTACTGTAGGCGATGAACGTCTTATTAGTGACGAAGCTGTGAAAGGCTTCAATAGACGAGAAGGTGTCGTTTTGCAATCTGAAGACGGTAGCATGATATGTCGGTTTACACTGGATGAGAAAATAAAAGAAATCCTTGATACATATAGCCGCGAACTGGCAGAAACTCTTTTTTGCGGGAGGATTCCTGAATGATTACTGGAAGAATAACCCGTATTTCTGGTCCTATTGTGTATGCAGAGGGACTCGAGAAGTGCGGTTTGTACGATGTTGTTGATGTTGGAAATAAAAAACTGATAGGTGAAATCATCCGTCAGGATAAAGGTCACGCTACCATTGAAGTATATGAAGACGACAGCGGAATGCAGGTCGGTGAACAGGTTGTCAGTAGTGAACGTCCTTTGTCTTTGAAGCTTGGTCCTGGCCTTGTAGGAACAATTTATGATGGCATTCAGCGTCCTTTGCGAGAAATGTTTGAATCGGGCGGGGCATTCCTGTTGCCCGGACAAAGAACCGAGCCGATTGATCCTTCAAAAAAATGGGATTTTACGCCTGTTGTTGAATCAGGTGCGGAGATAAAGCCCGGTACAGTTCTTGGAACGGTTCAGGAAACGGGTTCCATCCTTCACAAGATAATGGTGCCTCCTTCTGTAAAAGGTCATCTTTTAAAGACTTTTGCAGGAGCAGGGGCTTATACTGTTGATGAAGTTATTGCAACGACTGACCTTGATGAAGAAATCAGGATGTCACAGTACTGGCCGTTGCGAAAGCCTCGCCCTTTTGCACAAAAACTGGAGGTGTCTCAGCCGCTCCTTACAGGTCAACGTGTCATTGATGTGTTTTTTCCGTTGAGCAAGGGGGGAACGGCTGCCATTCCTGGCGGCTTTGGTACTGGTAAAACCATGACACAGCATGCTGTTGCAAAATGGTGTGATGCAGATTTAATTGTATACATTGGATGTGGTGAACGCGGCAACGAAATGACCGATGTTCTTACAGATTTTCCAAAATTGATAGACCCTCGTAATGGACGTTCATTGATGGAACGTACCATTTTGATTGCAAATACGTCAAACATGCCTGTTGCTGCTCGTGAGGTTTCGTTGTATGCAGGCATTACGCTGGCTGAGTATTACCGCGATATGGGAATGCATGTGGCAATCATGGCCGATTCTACAAGCCGATGGGCAGAAGCTTTGCGTGAACTTTCTGGTCGCATGGAAGAAATGCCTGCCGAAGAGGGATTTCCTGCATATTTGCCGACTCGTCTTGCAGAGTTTTATGAACGTGCTGGTCGTGTCATTAGTTTGAATGGACAGGAAGGTTCAGTTTCTGTCATAGGTGCTGTTTCTCCTCCTGGTGGTGACTTTTCAGAGCCTGTTACACAGCATACAAAGCGTTTTATCCGTTGCTTTTGGGCTTTGAATCGGGAACTTGCAAATGCACGTCACTATCCTGCCATTGGATGGATTGATTCGTATTCAGAATATGCAGACGAAGTTGAAGGCTGGTGGAATAAATTTGATCCCCGGTGGGCAACTATCCGCATTAAGGCTCTGGATTTGCTGAAACGAGAACAGCGTCTGGAGCAGATTGTACGATTGATTGGTGCCGATGCATTGCCGGAAACTGATCGATTGATTCTTATTGTCTGTGAGATGATAAAGAATGGCTTTTTGCAGCAGAATGCTTTTGATGATGTTGACCAGTATTCTGTACCTGAAAAACAGATTCGGCTTCTTTTGCTTATAATGGAATTTTATGATAAGGCTGTGGAAGCTGTAAAGGTTGGAGTACCTCTTGTAAAAATAAACGAGTTGCCTGTGCAGAGTGAAATTGTGCGTGTAAAGTCTGTCGTTCCAAATGATAAGCTTGATGATTTAACAGTCATTGCAAATCATCTTGAAGATCAGATGTCTGAACTTGAGCGGATGTACCGCAAGGATGCTGTAGTATGAAAGGTATAGAATATAAGGGGCTTCAGCAGGTCGATGGACCTATTGTTGTTGTAAAGCGTACTCCGTCATCTTTTTATGACGAGGTTGTGTATGTACGCGACAAGACCGGAGAAAAGAAAACAGGCCGCATCATTGATATAAATGAAGAAACTGCTGTTGTTCAGGTGTTTGGAAGTACAACGGGACTTGATCTTGATGATGTTTCCATTGAGTTTCTTGATGAACCTATGGAGCTTCGCGTTGGAAAAGGTTTGCTGGGACGCATTTTCAATGGTCTGGGAGAGCCTATTGATGGTTATCCTGAAATCATTTCCAGCAAAAAGGTGAATGTGAATGGCAATCCTATAAATCCGTATGCACGTGTATACCCAAGGGATTTCATTCAGACTGGTATTTCTTCCATTGATGGCATGAATACGCTTATCCGTGGTCAAAAACTTCCTATCTTTTCAGGAAATGGTCTGCCTCACAATAAGCTTGCTGCCCAGATTATCCGTCAGGCAAAGATTCTGAATTCAGACGAAGACTTTGTTATGGTTTTTGCCGGAATGGGTATCAAATATGATGTCTCGCAGTTCTTTAAGAATACTTTCGAGGAAAGCGGTGTTCTTTCGAAGGTTGTCATGTTCCAAAGTCTTGCTGATGCTCCATCAATTGAACGCATCATTACTCCTCGATGTGCCTTGACAGCTGCCGAATACCTTGCCTTTGAATGCAACATGCATGTTCTGGTCGTTATGACTGATATGACAAATTACTGCGAAGCATTGCGCGAAATAAGTACGACGCGTGGGGAAGTTCCTGGACGAAAAGGTTACCCTGGCTATTTGTATTCCAATTTGGCAGAGTTGTACGAACGTGCAGGTAAAATTCAGGGAAGCACTGGTTCCATAACCCAGATTCCAATCCTTACTATGCCGAATGATGATATTAGCCACCCTATTCCTGATTTGACGGGATATATTACGGAAGGTCAGATTGTTCTTGATAGGGAAATGTCTCAAAAGGGAATGTATCCACCTGTTTCTGGTTTGCCAAGTTTGAGTCGATTGATGAAGGATGGCATTGGAAAAGGCATGACTAGAGAGGATCATGCTGCCGTTTCCAGCCAGCTGTTTGCTTCGTACAGTAAGGTAAAGACTATTCGAAACCTTGCTTCCATTATAGGAGAGGAAGAGCTGTCTGACATTGATAAACTGTATCTTAAGTTTGGACGTGAGCTTGAGGAAAAGTTTTTCACGCAGGGTGAATATGAAAACCGTTCAATAGAAGAAACTCTTGATTTGGGATGGAAAATATTGAGCATTCTTCCAAGAACTGAACTGTACAGAATTAAAGATGAGCTTTTGGAAAAATATCTTCCAAAACATGAGGAGTAGGGAGCTGCACAGGTATGGCAAAGTTGAACATTGCTCCTACAAAGTCGAATCTTCTCGCAGTAAAAGAGCAGCTTGCCGTTAGTACCGAAGGATACGATTTGCTTGAGCAAAAGCGAGAAATTCTCGTTATGGAGCTTATGCGCATGGTTGACCGCGTAAAACTCCTTGAAGCCGATGTCGATAAATGCATTGAAAAAGCGTATCCTGCTTTGAAAAACATGCTTATGACTGTTGGTGGTGATCGGGTTGAACGTATAGCTCACTCTGTTGAATATTCGTTTAATATCACTAAAAAGCCTGTTGTCATTGGTGGTATGGGCTTTACAACGATTGATGTTGAATTGCCAAAGCGAGAGTTGTTTTCTTCCTTTTTAGGAACATTTCCTGACAGTGATGAAGTCATGGCTCGTTTTTTCGAATTGTTGACTTTGTTGACTCAGCTTGCAAGCATTCGAACTATTGTCTGGAGACTTGCAATGGAAGTAAAAAAGACTCAGCGCAGGGTGAATGCTCTTGATAAGATGGTAATTCCGCAGTCGCAAGAAACCGTGAAATACATAGAGAGTGTTCTTGAAGAACGGGAACGTGATAATGTTTTTGTATTAAAATCTCTAAAGAATAGACAGGGTGGCTGATGATAAAATTTCTTTTTCAAAAAGTTGTAGTGGCTTATAATGGTTCCAAATCTTCGCTCCATGCTGTGATGTATGCCATTTTGATGGCAAAATGTTACAAGTGCCACGTAAAGGTTGTCTGTGTTGTTGATACAGCAACGATAAAACACCTTATGCTTACTAAATTTGTTATAGAAGATGAGGGGCAGCGTTTTTCCGAAAGTCTTGAATCTGATGCAAAGCGCAATCTTGATTTTGCAATGGGATTGGCAAAGTCCAAGGGTGTAAAGATTGAAACCGAAATGAGAAAAGGTTCTGTTTGGTCGGAAATTATAAGTTGTGCTGATGATTTTAAGGCAGATTTGATTTTGCTGGGTGGAGCAGATAATTCCAACTCTCTTTCATCTGTAAAACATGATATTGTCAGTATGCAGCAGAGTGAAATAATTGGAAGTGCCCATTGCTCTGTCTTGGTTGTCCGTCAAAATCATATTGAACAGTTGTTTAAAATTGGTTAAAAAAAATCTTATAATTTTTTGTAATATTTATTATTTTTTTTGGACATTTTCTTAAAAAAAGTTTACTTTATAACTATGAGATTACTGTTAGTAGAAGACGACGTTCGTTTGTCGCAATCCCTAGTGGAAATTTTCCAGAAAGATCAATATGGTGTAGATTCTGTGTTTACAGGTGCAGATGGATTGAAATATGCATCTAGTGGTATTTATGATGCCTTGATTCTTGATGTTTCTCCTTCTGGCAAGGATAGCATTTCTGTATTGAAATCATTGCGAGATGAGAAAATACAGGTTCCAATATTGATGCTGTCTTCTAAGGATGATCCCGATAGTATTGTAAAAGGTCTTGACAGTGGTGCTGACGACTATGTGGTAAAGCCTTATAATACAGAAGTTCTTCTTGCCCGTGTGCGTGCCCTTACACGCAGAAAGGGAGCTATAAAGGAAAATTCCGTGACAATAGGCGATTTAACGCTTGATAAGAACAACTGTGAGCTTCAAAAAGTAGGAGGCGATGCTGTAAAGCTCTCTTTGAAAGAACTTCAGATAATTGAACTCCTTTTTGACAATCCTCATCAGGTAATAAAGAAAGAAAACATTATTGAGAAAATTTGGGGAGAGGACAGTAATGCTGAATACAATAATGTTGAGGTATATATATCATTCATCCGAAAGAAGATGGAAGATCTGAAAGTTAAGACGAGAATCCGTACTGCACGTGGTATAGGATATTCTCTGGAAGATTCCATGTAATAATGGAAACCTCGAAAAATAAAAGTTTTTCGAGGTGCCCCAATGGGTTTGGATTTTGGATGAAAAAGAGGTTGAACATGTTGACTCGTAATGAAGGGTTTGAAAATCTGACAGCAGGGTATTTGTTTCCTGAAGTTGCCAAGAGAAGGAGAGAATATCAGCAGGTACATCCTGATGCAAAAATAATAAGTCTTGGAATTGGAAATACAACTGAGCCTATTACGCCTCATATTGCCAAGGCAATGTCTGATTACATACAAAAGCTTACGACAAAAGAGGGATATTCGGGATATGGTGATGAACAGGGGCTTTCTGCACTCCGCAAGAAGATAGCTGAGGTTCTGTATAAGGATATGGCTACAGAGGACGAAGTGTTCATTTCCGATGGTGCAAAATGTGACATTGCTCGAATTCAGACGCTGTTCGGTAGAAACTCAAAGATTGCTGTACAAGACCCTGCGTATCCTGTGTATGTTGATGGCAGTGTCATTGTAGGAGCTGCAGGAAAGGCTTCACCTGACGGCGGTTATGAGGGGGTTACCTATTTGCCGTGTACTGCAGAGAATGATTTCTTTCCTGATCTGTCTGTGATTAAGCCTGATACATTGATTTATTTCTGTAGTCCGAACAACCCGACGGGTGTTGCCAGCACTCGTGAACAGCTTGCGAAACTTGTTGATTATGCTCTTAAAAACGGATGCATCATTATTTATGATTCTGCATATTATTCTTTTATACGCAATGCAAGTCTTCCTCGCACCATTTATGAAATTCCCGGTGCAAGAAAATGTGCAATAGAAATTAATTCGTTTTCTAAGCTTGCTGGTTTTACCGGAATACGGCTTGGATGGTCTGTCGTTCCTTCTGAGCTGACATATTCCGATGGTGTGTCTGTAAAACAGGACTGGAATCGTGTTATGACGACTCTTTTTAATGGAGCAAGTAATATTGCTCAACAGGGTGGTCTTGCGGCTCTTGATGATGAAGGAATAAAGGAAACTACGGCTCTTGTAAACTATTATCTGGACAATGCAAAACTCATGCAGAAAACATTGACAAGTAGTAACTTTTCAGGAGCAGGAGTGAAAGTATATTATACTGGTGATTCTCCTTATTTATGGGTGTATTTTCCTGGATGGAAAAGCTGGGATATTTTTGATAAGATTCTTAATGAATGCAATGTTGTTACGACACCGGGAAGCGGTTTTGGTCCTTCGGGCGAAGGCTATGTGCGTTTCAGCTGCTTTGGCCATAGGTCTGATGTTGAAGAGGCTTGCCGCCGCTTGCAAGGATTAAAACTGTAGTTTAAGGGACATCGCTGAACATCCGTTTTTCGAGTGCCATTCATTTGGTTGATAATTGAACAGTCCTGCTTTGTGATGAAACAGGGCTGTTTTTTTTTAGAATTGAGAACGGAACCCCAGTCTGTAGTCAATATTGCTGAACCAGTTTTGATTGAACTTGAACAGTTGTGTGCAGTTTATGGAAAGGGAAGATGACAGTACTCCTCCATAAACAGGGAATTTGGCATACGGACTTATATAGAAGTTTCTTTTCCAAACGCCTTCGTGTATTGCTCTTTTCATGGCTCTGTCGCTGAGCGTTAAGGTGGCATGCATTCCGATTGTATAATTCAAATCGCCAAGATGAAAATATCGAGTGTATACGTTTGCATTTATTCCCATTGGTTCTTGCACGTATTCGTAATCGCCTGTTTGAATTTTGCTGTATGGTATATTAAAGAATGTCAGGGCAAATGATAATTGCCTTAAGTTGATTCGAGGCTCGAATAGGAAATAGAACTCATCCCATGCTTTGTCTATGTCATTTTTTGGATTTTTCTTGCCTGGTGCAAGAATGACGTCGGAAAAGCCTATTTGAGTCAGTACTGATATAGGTTCTGATGAATTGCCAATGAGGAAATTGAATCCACCATGAAAACTTGCTTCCCTGACAATAAGCACGTAATCTTCCATCGTGCCTTCTGTGCTTCCTGATGGAAGACCTACACCACTGGAAGCATCAAAAATGAACATTGGAAATGCCCCCGCAATGCGCAAATCCATGTTAAGTGAGTGTTCTTCGTAATATGCATCATAATTCTTGTAAAGATATGCACCTAAAGCTATAGGCTGTTCAAAACGCATTACATAGGAAAGACCTCCTCCGTAGAAGTGATTTATAGAAGAACCGTTTGTTCCCTGCCAAGTTTCTGTGAGCGGTGATGAAATCTCCTGTATGCCGAACTGCCTTTGCAAAAATATGTCAGAACCGATAGGTTCATATTCTCCGTAAAAGAGTGAAAAGTAATGTGTCAAACGTGCTGTACTGAGTTTGTATGTGCCTGAAAGTTCTTGAATTTTAAAGATAGAAGATGTCCCCTCTGGTGTTCTGAATATGTCGTTCCCAAAGAGGTCATTTGTTTTTATAGAAAATTCTGTACGAAAAACGAGCGTGTCAAGAAAATTTATTTGGCCACCGAAATATCCTGCAGAAAAGAATGCTGGATCAAAGTCATTCGAGGATGAATTACTTGTAAAGTCTCCTATAAAACCTACATGTCCTGTAAAAAAAGGAGTTTTAAATGCATAAATGCTAATGATTGGAAATAAAGTAGCGATAATAAAAGAGAGATATTTTTTCATAGATAGTTGCAACCTCCTCTTTGGAAAAAAAAATAGCCCATCGTTATTTATCGGAATGTTTTTATTCATTCTTTAGATATATTTCTATTTTACCATGAAATAAATTAAATCTATAAAAAAAATAACGTGATTTCATTTTTTTATCTTGACTTATATTTGTAACCGATTAAAATATATTGTATGAGTGATTATCTTGATCCTAACAACGAAGAACTTCTTCAAGACTTCTTTGCTGAAGCTGAACAGCAGGTAGAGAACCTTGAAAGTAACATTCTTGTCATTGAAAATGATCCTAACAATCATGACTCCATTGATGAAATTTTCCGTGCAGCACACACTTTGAAAGGTGGTTCTGCAACTGTTGAAATGACTGAACTTTCAACATTTTGTCATGACGTGGAGGATTTGCTTGATGCTCTTCGTGGCGGAACGGCTTCTGTAACAGAGCCTATTGTTGATGTTTTGCTTACATCTATTGATACAATTAAGGCAATGCTTGAGGCGCGGAAAAATGGTTCCGTATATCAGGAAAATGTTTCTCCGATTGTAGAAAAAATTCAGTCATATATTCCGGCAAAGGGTGCAAAGAAAAAGCCTGTAGCGGCAGCTTCGGCTCCTGCTGCATCTGTTCCAGTTGAAAAGAAGCCGGAACCAGTTCCTCAGTCTTCTGCTTCTGGAATGCCTCCTGTGCCACCTCTATCGGATTCAGACTATACGGAATTGAAGCAGGCTACTCCTGAAGGTCAGAAATTGTGGTCTGTAAATGTTACGTTTGATGAATCTAATCCGATGAACAGTGTTGGCGGCATTCAGGTGTTTGCTTCTCTTAAAGGAATTGGTGCCGTACTGAAGACTATTCCAGATTTTGAATCTTTGTATGAAGATACGTTCTATGCGCAGGTTGTGTATTACATTGCAACAGATGCAAAGCAGGAGGATATTGAGGATTCTGCATTCTTGGATGATGTAACTCTTGCTGCTGATGCACAGGAGGTAAAAGGAGCGAGTACATATGTACTTTCAGCTTCTGAAGTTGCAGATTCTTCTAGTTCGGGACATGCTGAGCCTGCAGCTGCTAAGGTCGTTGCAAAAGCTGCACCTGAAGTAAAGCCGGAACCTGTTGCTGAAAAAACTGTCGTTCGTGAGTCGGAAGGACCAAAACAGGAGCCTGCGGCTTCCGCACCGAAGGCTGCTGCTGGAAATCAGCAGGCTCAAGCCCATAAGGTAAGTCAGACGGGGTCTATCCTTCGTGTTGATTCGCGTCGTGTTGATACATTGATGAACCTTGTCAGTGAGACTGTCATTACAAAAGCTGCATTTAACCAGATTGGTCTTCATACGGCTGATTTGCAGGTTCAGTTGCAGACTCTCAATAGCAGTTTTAAGGAAAAACAACATCATCTTTTTGAAGATGTTCCAAAGTACATTGAAGATGTACAGAAAGGTGTTCCTGTAAAAGAAGTTCGTCAGAAGCTTTCTGAAGAGTATGGCAGTCTTTCAAGTTGGTTTGATTCATTTGAAAATGATTTCAAATTGACTTCAAGCAAGCTCCGCTCTTCAACTCAGAATTTAGGTCGTATTGCCAGTGAGTTGCAGGAAGGTGTCATGAAAATTCGAATGGTGCCTATTGGAACTATTTTCAATAGATTCCCTCGTGTTGTTCGTGATTTGAGCCGTGATTTGGGACGTAAGGTTAATCTTGTCATTGAAGGTGAAGAAACTGAACTTGATAAGACGGTTGTTGACGATTTGCTTGATCCAATCATGCATTGTGTTCGAAATTCCGTGGATCATGGTATTGAGCCTCCGGATGAACGTGTAAAGTTTGGTAAGGATGAAACTGGTACTTTGACTCTTCGTGCTGCAAATGAAGGTAATATGATTATTATCGACATTATTGATGATGGCGAAGGTATCGATGTAGATAAGATTCGGCAAAAGGCAATAAATAAGGGATTGATAAGTCCAAATAAAGTATTGTCTAACCAAGAAGCATATAATCTTATTTTTATGCCAGGTTTCTCTACAAGTGATAAGATTAGTAATGTTTCTGGTCGTGGCGTTGGTTTGGATGTCGTTAAAACAATGGTTGAAAAACTGAAGGGATCAATTAGCATTGTTAGTGAACGACACAAAGGATCAAAATTCAGTATTAGGTTGCCATTGACGCTTGCAATTATTCAAGGTCTTTTGGTTCGTGTTGGAAAGGAAGTATACTCGATTCCAATCGCAAATGTCATTGAAAGTCAACGTGTTAAAAAGAGTAGCATCAATACGATTGACAGCTATGAGGTGTTGAATGTTCGTAACGAAGTTATTTCAATTCTTCGTTTGAACAGGCTCTTTAATATAAAGGATACATCAAAGAATGATTACTGTTTTATTGTAATTGTAGGCTCTCAAGAAAAGAAGATTGGTGTTATGGTTGATGCTTTGGTCGGGGAAGAGGATGTCGTAATTAAGCCTTTGCGCGATCAGTTTACTGCATCTCCTGGCATTGCTGGGGCATCGATATTGGGTGATGGTTCTGTTTCTCTTATTATTGATGTAAGCCAGTTGCTTGAACTTGGTGTGAAGCAAGAACTTGATGCACAGCAGCTCCGTGAAGAAGAAGCAATAAGAAGAGGGTAAACCATGGCAACGATACAGGAAAAATTGAGTGCTTTCGCAAGTACTACTGAAGATGTTAGTAACACAACGTTAAATACTGAAGAAAAGGCTCGTAATACCATTATTGATTATAGAATGGTGACTTTTTCTCTTGCAGGAAAGGATTACGCAATTGATATTAGGAAAGTAAAGGAAATTGTAAAAGCTGGTAATTTTACTTATGTTCCTAATAGTTTGCCTTTTGTATTGGGTGTATATAACCTTCGCGGTGAAATTATACCTATTATAGATTTACGTCTTTTCTTTAACATTGAAGTTCCTCCCCATGATGATAACAAAATGGAGAATATGCTGGTTGTCACTGTTGGTGAACAAATGTTTGGTGTTGTTGTTGATGCAATTGATAATGTTGTCGGTATTCAACAGAGTACTATTCAACCTCCGCATCCTCTTTTTGGCGATATAAATATTAAGTATATTTATGGTGTTGCTGAAGCAGAAAAGCATTTGTACATCCTTCTTGATATTGATACGATTTTTGGAGTGAGAACTCCTGAAGAAGAGCAAAAGCTTGCAGAAACTGCAAAGGCTCAGATGGAAAGAAGAAAAACTCTTGCATCTGAATCTATTTCTGAGGTGCCAGAAAGTGCTCCTGTTGTAGCATCTGAAGAATCTATTACAGATGAGGATTTGAAATTCATTACAGAGTCTCTTCTGAATCAGAAAAAATTTTCAGTGAATGCCATAACGAAAGACTGGGTGAATAAGCGGTATGCTGAGTGGAAAAAACAGAGAGGCGCTGATAAGACGCAGATACAAAATGATGCTGATGCAGATGCTTTCTTGAAACCTTTCTTTTCTCGATGCAATTGTACATGGTGGACTGAAACTTATTCAGAAGAGGTATTAAAAGCTTTGCCTGATAACAATGCTCGGAATATTGTTGTTTGGAATGCTGGCTGTAACAAAGGGTATGAGTCTTATTCACTTGCATGCATCTTGAAGAAGAAATATCCGAGTGCAAATATTCGTATTTATGCTCATGACATTGATTTGTTGAATGTATCTAATGCACCTTTGCTGACTGTATCAGAAGAGGCAAGTAGAGACTGGTATCAATCATATTTGACGCGTACTGTTTCGGGTGATTATACATTTAACAAGGAAATAAAAGATTCAATTATGTTTGAATATCATGATTGTGTAAATACAAATAACCTTTCTGATATAGATATTATCTTTGCACGAGATCTTATATCTTTTTTGCCTGAATCCTCTCAGAAGACGATGCTGAATGAATTTAAGGAACAGATGAAAGGTAATGGTATTGTTATTGTTGGTGATAATGAAGATATTTCTGCAGCAGGTTTCAAGAAAAAAATGATTGGAAATGTTGCGGTTTATTCAAAATAATGGTAGTATCTTTAAGTAATAGAAACTTTCCAGGGGGAAATAATGAGAGTTGAATACATTAACCCATTTGTAGAAACTTCATACCGTGTATTGCAGGAAGTTTTAGGTGGTGCCGATGTAAAAAGAGGAGATTTGTATCTCAAATCGACAGCAATGCCTGTAATGGGAGTTGCAGCACTTGTTGGTCTTGCGGGTGATGTTGAGGGGCGTGTTCTTTTCGATATGACCTATGAAACTGCATTGAATATTGCTTCCGTGATGAATGGGGAAAAGTTGCCAGACTTTGATGACTTGGCAAAGGCAACTATAAGTGAGTTGGCTAATATTATTACTGCTCAGGCTGTTACAAAACTTCATGAACTTGGTTTTAAATTTGACTTGACACCTCCAACTTTGTTTGCAGGTGAAAAAATGGAAATAGCAGCTCTTGGTAGAACAAATGAAAATGTAGAGGCGCTTATAGTTCCTCTTATTACAGAATATGGTAAAATTGAGGTCAACGTCGCAATTCGCGAACGTGTATAATAAGGAGTTATATTATGAAGACGAAAGATGATTTTCCAACAGTTAATGATCGTCCACCAGAAGGTTTGAAGGAAGATGGATCAAAATATCGTGTACTTGTTGTAGATGATTCTGTATTCGTTGCAAAGCAGTTGACACAAATTCTGTCAAGTGATGGTTATGAAATTGTTGCAACAGCTCAAGACGGAAAAGAAGGCGTTGACAAGTATAAGGAGTTGTGTCCTAATATTGACTTAGTAACGATGGATATTACTATGCCTCGTCTGGATGGTATTTCTGCTCTTGAACAGATTATTGCATTTGATAAAAATGCTAAGGTTGTTATGGTTAGTGCTTTGGGTAAAGAAGAACTTGTTAAGAAGTCTCTTCTTGCAGGTGCAAAGAACTATATCGTGAAACCTTTGGATAGAAAGAAAGTTCTTGAAAGAATTAGTGCATCTTTAAAATAGACAAAGTTTCCCGTAAATTGTATAATAATTTACGGGTAATTTCTTGTTTTGCGCGACTAGCTCAGTTGGTTAGAGTACAAGCATGACACGCTTGGGGTCTTTGGTTCGATTCCAAAGCCGCGCATTTTGTAATTTAAAAACTAGACTAAAATCTTTATAACCTGTATACTGTATGTATGGGTGGAAGTTCTAAAAAAAGTCAGTCTGTAACAAAATCTAATGTTACGGATGTCTTAAAATCTAAGTCTGTGAAATCAAAAAATATAAAAGAATCTGGTTCTTCAAAAAAAAATTTTGCCGAAGTAAAGACTGTTTCATCTAAGAAAACAATAAACTCAACGCATGCTGTATATGATGAATCTCAGATAAAGCATCTTGATGCACTTGAACATATTCGCCTTCGTTCTGGAATGTATATAGGACGTCTTGGGGATGGTTCTAATCAGAATGATGGTATTTATATTCTTTTAAAAGAAATTATAGACAATGCGGTTGATGAATTTATAATGGGTTATGGAATCCGTATCGATGTTGAAATAGAAAATAATACTGTAAAAGTAAGGGATTATGGTCGAGGAATTCCTCTTGGTAAAGTAGTTGAATGTGTTAGCGAAATAAATACTGGTGCAAAGTATAATGATGATGTGTTTCAGTTTTCTGTCGGAATGAATGGAGTTGGAACGAAGGCTGTTAATGCATTGTCCTCTTATTTTAGAGTTATTTCTACGCGGGATGGAAAAGCCTCAGAAGCAATTTTTGAAAAGGGTGTGCTCAAAAAAAAACATACGGGAACGTTGAAAAATAAACAGCAAAATGGAACATATTTTGAATTTATTCCTGATGTTGAGATATTTGGGAAATACTCATTCAATATGGAATTTGTTGAACGTAGGATGTGGAATTATGCATATTTGAATTCTGGTTTGACAGTTCGATTAAATGGAGTTGATTTTCACAGTGAAAATGGTTTGTTTGATTTGCTTTCCAAGGAAATAGAAGATACAGCACTATATCCAATTGGAAGTTATCAGGGAAATCATTTAAAATTTGCTTTTACACATACGAATGCGTATGGTGAAAATTATTTTTCATTTGTAAATGGTCAATATACTGCTGACGGAGGAACTCATCTTTCTGCTTTTAAGGAAGGATTCGTAAAAGGAATAAATGATTTTTATAATACTTCATACAAGAGTGAAGATATACGGGATGGAATTGCAGCTGCTGTTCTTGTAAAAGTAAAGGATCCTGTCTTTGAAAGTCAGACAAAGAATAAACTTGGAAATACGGATATTCGGCAATGGATAGTTTCAGAAACGCAATCTGGACTAAATGATTGGCTTCATAGAAATTCTGAAGCGGCGAAAAAAATTCAAGAAAAAATACAGGCAAATGAAAAACTTCGTACAGAGTTGAGTGCTGTGAAGTCGAAGGCAAAAGAAGCTGCAAAGAAAATTTGTATCCAAATTCCAAAATTAAAAGATTGTCGCTATCATGTTCAAGATGGAGCAAAAGGTGAAAATTCAATGATTTTCATTACAGAAGGAAATTCTGCTTCTGGAACTATGACTCATTCAAGAAATGCTGACTTTCAGGCAATTTTTTCATTGCGAGGAAAGCCTGAAAATATGTATGGCAAGAAACAAGCTGAAATATATAAAAATGATGAATTGTATCAGCTTATGATGGCATTGGGAATTGAAACGAGCGTTGAGAATCTTAAGTATTCAAAGATAGTTATTGCAACTGATGCTGATAATGATGGTTTTCATATTCGTAATTTGGTGATGACTTTTTTTCTTGGATATTTTGAAGAACTTGTCACTAGTGGGCGCATTTATATTCTTGAGACTCCGCTTTTTCGAGTTAGAAATAAGAAGGAAAATATTTATTGCTATACTGAGGATGAAAGGGACATGGCCATTAAGAAATTGGGGATGAGTGCGGAAACTTCTCGATTTAAAGGGTTGGGTGAAATTAATCCAAGTGAATTCAAACAGTTTATTGATCCTGTTACTATGCATTTAACACCTGTTGAAATAAGTCAGTTGAAGGTAATTCCTCAGCTGTTGGCTTTTTATATGGGAAAAAATACTCCTGAGCGCAGGCAGTTTATAGAAAAGCATTTGCTTTCAAATGCTGATATAGATGCATAGTTTTTTTTGACTTGATATTGGGACTGAGAATGGCGTTTGTTAAAAATTTATTTGATAAAAACTTTATAGAATATGCAAGTTATGTAATTAGGGACAGGGCTATTCCTGATTTGGAAGATGGTTTAAAGCCTGTGCAAAGACGAATTATGCATACTCTTTTTAGAATGGATGACGGCAGGTTTCAGAAAGTTGCCAATGTTGTTGGAGAATGCATGAAGTATCATCCTCATGGGGATGCTTCTATTGGTGCTGCTTTAGTTGTACTTGCAAATAAGGGAATATTTATTGAGCGGCAAGGAAACTTTGGTAATATGTTTACTGGAGATGAAGCATCTGCTTCTCGTTACATAGAATGTCGTGTTCGACCTGTTGCTAAAGATTTTCTTGTTACCAATCCAGAAGTGACGCACTATATTCCAAATTATGATGGACGTAGTTCTGAACCAGAAGTATATCGTGCAAAAATACCTGTTGTCTTGATAATTGGAGCAGAAGGTATTGCGGTTGGAATGAGTACGAAGATTTTGCCTTATAATTTAAAAGAAGTTCTTGAGGCAGAAATCAAGGCACTTAAAGGTGAAGATTTTCAAATTTATCCTGATGTTGCTACAGGAGGGCTTATAGATGTCAGTAATTATAATGATGGGAACGGAAAAATAGTTTCTCGAGCCAAACTTGATTTAACTGATGAAAAGAAAATAGTCATTACAGAGCTTCCCGTAGATACCAATGCTAGGGAACTAAAAAATTCTATTGATGAAGCTTTCAAATCTGGAAAATTAAAAATAAGTTCTATAAATGACTTTACTACTGATCATTGTCATATAGAGATAAAGTTACCTCGTGGGGTGTATGCTTCAGAAGTTGAAAAGTCATTGTACGCGTATACTGACTGTGAAAAGTCTATTTCCTGTCAGATGCTCGTTATCAAGGACAATATGCCAGTTGCTATGACAGCAACAGAAATAATAAAGTATTATGCAAAAAAACTAACTGGAATCATAAAAGATGAATTGGAATTTGAAAAGCGAAGGCTTACCGAAGAACTTCATCTAAGGACTTTGGAGCGGATTTTTATTGAAGAAAGAATCTATAAGAAAATAGAATTGATGAAAACAGCTGAAGATGTAAACAAAGCTGTTAAGAAAGGCTTCGTTCCTTTTAAGGCGGAGCTTATCCAGGATGTTTCAGATGAAGATGTAGAACGGTTGTTGAAAATTCCTATTCGTAGAATTTCTTTGTTTGATATAAACAAAAATAAAGAACTCGTATCTGCCATTAACAAGCAGCTTAAAGAGATTAATAAAAAATTAAAACATCTGACGGATTGCGCTATAGCTTATCTTTCTGAAATGCTTCAGAAGTTTGCTCCTGAAGAATTACTGCGGCATACTCAGATTTCACAATTTACAGCAATTGATGTGAAGCAAATTGTAAAACGTGATACTCCTTTGCGTTATGATGACAAAGGTTATATAGGAACAGGAGTCAATGGTGGAACTGAAATTCTAAAGGTAACTCCGTTTGACCGCATATTCTTCATACGTCATAGTGGAATTTATACAGTTTGTGACGTTCCTGAAAAGCTTTTTGTAGATACTGGAATGTGGTATTGCAACTATGCTGACAAGAATGTCATATCGGCAGAATTGTTCACTGTTATTTACCGAGATCCAAAGACAAAATTTTGTTACATAAAAAAATTTAGGGTTTCTGGTTGGATAATGAACAGGGACTACATGATTGTTCCTGATGGTATGGAAGTTTTGCATGTAGATACAAGACAGTCCTTTACTTTTACATTAAAATATGAAAAAAAGCCTCGCATGAAAATAACAAAAGAAGATTTTGATGCAAAAGACTATGAGGAAAAAACTCTCAAAGCAAATGGTATAAGACTTTCGACAAGGGAAGTTATAGAATTGAAAGTGGAGGATGCTGATACTCAGCAAAAACTGTTAAATTTATGACGAAGCCTGATTACAAATTCATGCATGTTATCTTAAATCAATGTCTCCGTCTAAATGCAAAAAAAGCAATTTTTGCAGTTTTTATGTATTTTTTGATGCAGTTTTTTTTGATGATGATAGCTGTTTCATTTGTATCATTGGATTCCTTCGCAACAATGCTGATTGCGTTTTGTCTACTCGTAGGTGTAAATATATGTTCTGAAATGTTATTGTATGGTCTTTTCGTTATAATGGCTCGCTTCGTAGAAAAAAAATACGTTACTATAGGATTTTTGTTTATAGGATTTAGAAAAGATCAAAAACGAATTTTAAAAGTAGCTCTTGTCTTTACATTAATTTATGCATCCATAACGATACTTGTTTCTGTTGCATATTTTTTTTGTAGAAATTATTTTTTTATTTTTTTTGAAAATACTGATTCTAATTCTTTTTTTTCATTTGCAGCACTTATTGTTGTATTCCTAACAATGGTATTTACCATTCCATTTTCTTTTGTTCGCTTGATATTATATAGAAATGATGAAATGCAAGTACTGCTGGCCTTCAAAAAAAGTGTATCGCTCATAAAAGGTCTTTTCTTTCATTTTGTGGGGTTCATATTGTATGCCTGCGGTAAGCCTCTCATTCAAGTTATCATACTCCAAATAGTACTTTTGATGTTTTCTGCTAGTGAAAATTCCAGTGCATCAATGCAGTTTTTGATGACTTTTATGGGGATTGCAAGTATCATGGCACAGTATCGAACTCTTACCAGATTCTTTATTTCCATTACAATTTATTACTATACTCGATGTGGGGTTTTGCATCCTCATAAAACAGAATCAGCTAGTCTTTCTGTATCAACCGAGAATGTTCTGCATGACAACAAGGATGAGTAAAATGAATGTGCTGAAAGAATATGCTGTTGCTGAGCTGCTTGTAAAGAATTCTCGATTCATAGCAGAAGTTTTTCCTGTGACAACTCAGATAGATGCTCGAGAAAAATTGCATTCCATAAAACAACATTATAAAGATGCCTCTCATGTGGTGCATGCCTTTATAGTGGGATTGAAAGCCGAAGCGAGTGGCATGAGCGATGATGGAGAACCTTCGGGTACTGCAGGGCGTCCTGTATTGGATGTTTTGAAAGGCAGTGGAATTACAAATATTCTCCTTACTGTAACGCGTTATTTTGGAGGTACTCTGTTAGGAACGGGAGGACTTGTTCATGCGTATTCTGATTCAGCAAAACAGGTTCTTGCATTGTGTAAAAGTGAAGCTTATGTAGAAAAAATAAAAATTTCTTTTTCTGTAGACTATTCCCTTTACGAAGTTATAAAGCGAACTTTCGAGAATTTTCATGTTTCAGAAATACATGAAGAATATTCAACGGATGTTCACGTGTCGGCTTCTTTATGGGCTTCTGAACAGAAAAGCTTTTCATCTGCAATGAAAGATATTACTAAAGGAAAAATGGAGGTTTCTGTAGAATCATGCATTTGATATTCATTCGTCATGGTGATCCAGACTATAAAAATGATACCCTTACTGAGAAAGGAAGAAAAGAAGCTGTTTTTTTGGCAGAACGCATCTTAAAGTGGAAGGTGGACGATTTTTATGTCTCTCCGTATGGCAGAGCTCAGGCTACCATTGCCCCCGCTTTAGATTTGCTTGGGAGGAGTGCTGAAACGCTAGACTGGCTTCATGAATTTGATTTCCGTGTTTCAGACCCACTGACCAAAAAAGAGCGCTGTGCTTGGGACTGGATGCCACGAGACTATTATAGAGAAGAAAAATATTTTAATCGGAAAGCTTGGTTTAGAACAAAAACAATGAAAAGCGGTGGCATTGAAGTCCATGCAAATAATGTCTGTTCATGTTTTGATAATCTTCTTGCTCAATACGACTATACTCGCATGGAAAACGATACTCCCATATATAGTTGTTTTCCTCATCTTACGTATGATGAGGCAGCTGTTGATACCCATCTTAATCCAGATCAGAAGGATTTGGACAATAAGAATCTTGTGTTTGTTTGTCATTTAGGTGTAATGTTTCTTATCATTTCTCATCTTACAGGCATTTCTCCTGTACAATTGTGGCAAGGATTTTTTGTTGCCCCAACATCTGTAACCGTACTTGGAGCAGAAGAGCGTGCGCCTGGAGAAGTAGTGTTTCGTGTTCAGCAACTTGGTGATGTCAGACATCTAATGGAACATGCAGAACCAGCATCAGCTTCTGGTTTTTACGGAAATGTTTTGAATTTATAGCATCATTGGAGTCAATCAACGGTACAAAAATAACTTGTTTTCAAAAAAGAACTGGCGTACACTAAAATTATGGAAAACAAGCTTTATTTTAATGATGGATGGCTATTTGCTCCGGAATTTTCAAGTGAAATGTTAGAACCTTCGTATACAGGTTCTCTAGAAGAAGTTCGGTTGCCACATACCGTTGCATTGACTCCGTTTAATAATTTTTCAGTTTCTCGTTATGAAAAAGTAAGTCTGTATCGAAAAGAATTTGTTACAGATTCTTCTTGGACTGGAAAAAAGCTTCTTGTTACTTTCGATGGTGCCGCCCATCAAAGCGAAGTTTTTATAAATGGAACGTCAGTTTTCCTTCATTCCTGCGGATATACAGCTTTTACTGTAGATATAACAGATTATCTAGCTCCTCCTTCTGAAAAAAATATTATCGCCGTGAAACTTGACAGTCGCGAAAGTTTGGATCAGCCTCCGTTTGGCTTTGTCATTGATTATATGACGTATGGTGGTATTTATCGTGACGTATATCTTGAAGTAAAGAATCCTGTATATATACAGGATGTGTTTGTAAAGACAAAGAAGAATCATTTCGAATCTGAAATAACACTGGCTGGTGATTGTAATTCTGGCTATTCAATACATCAGAAAGTGGTCAGCGTTGCTGCTGACGATGTTTTATGTGCGGAAATCCATAGTGGAGTATCTTCTTCAACAGTTTTGACAGAAGCAGGTGCACAGCCTGTCGTTGCATGGAATCTTGATAATCCTGTACTGTATAATCTCGTTACGGAATTGATAGACAGTACTGGAATTGTCGTAGACACAAAGACTGTTCGTTTCGGATTTAGGGATATACGTTTTGATAGTACAGGCTTTTACTTGAATGACAAGAAAATAAAAATTCGTGGGCTTAATAGACATCAAAGTTATCCCTATGTAGGCTATGCAATGCCAAAGAATATGCAGCGCGAAGATGCTGATATCCTTAAATTTGAGCTTGGTCTGAATGAGGTTCGTACTTCTCATTATCCTCAAAGTCAGCATTTTATAGATCGATGCGATGAAATAGGATTACTGGTGTTCACAGAGATTCCTGGATGGCAGCATATCGGAGGTTCTGAATGGAAGGACATCGCCATACAGAATGTTCGTGATATGGTGGTGCAGTATCGCAATCATCCTTCAATCTTTCTGTGGGGAGTCCGCATAAATGAAAGCATGGATGATGACGAATTTTATGAGCGAACAAACAAAGCTGCTCACGCATTGGATGCAACACGACCTACAGGTGGTGTTCGATGTATCAAGCATTCTCATCTGCTGGAAGATGTATATACATACAACGATTTTGTTCATTTTGGCACAAATGAAGGCTTGAGTCAAAAGAAAAACGTCACGGACACAGACAAAGGCTATATGGTTACGGAATATAACGGACACATGTATCCGACAAAAACGTTTGATGATGAAATTCACCGCACGGAACATGCTGTTCGCCATGCAACCGTATTGGATGCATCTGCAGCAATGAATAATCTTGCTGGAACAAGCGGTTGGTGTGCCTTTGACTATAACACACACAGGGATTTCGGCAGTGGCGACAAAATCTGTTATCATGGTGTCATGGACATGTTCCGTAACCCGAAGATTGCTGCCTATGTATATCAAAGTCAGGAAGAACCGTCTGTTGTCGGCGATGTCTTGTTTGTGAATTCCAGCCTTGATATTGGTGAATATCCTGCAGGAGCCATTGGAAATGTATGGGTGTTTACCAATGCAGACAGCATCAAGCTGTATGAAAATGGCGTATTCATAAAAGAATACACTAAAAAAGATTCTCCATTTATAAATTTGCCACATGGACCAATTCTGATTGATGACTTCATAGGAAATCGTCTTATTGATGAAGATGGCTTCAGTGAGTCTGCTTCAAAGGATGTAAAGGAATTCCTTATGATTTTAAGGAAATATGCTGGAAATGTTGAGCGACTGTCTGTTACAGAAAAGGCCTTGGCATCAAAAATCAATCTTGTACACAAGATTGATGAAAACAAGCTTCGGAGTCTCTTTGGAAAGTTTGTTGCCGGTTGGGGTGGAGCAATAATAGAACATAAATTTGAAGCCATAAAAGACGGAAAAGTCGTAAAGACTGTAGTTCGTCTTCCATCCGAAGAAGTCTGTGTAAAGGCTTCCGTTTTGCGCGATACATTGATAGAGGATTCTTCCTATGACGTAGCCTCGGTAAGGCTTTCTGTTGTAGATCAAAATGGGAATGTACAGCCGTATTGTCAGGAATCTGTCTTGCTGAGTACTGAAGGAGACATTTCATTGATAGGTCCGTCTGCTGTATCCCTGAAAGGGGGTTTTGCTGGAACGTATGTAAAATCAATGGGAAAAAATGGTCATGGAGCATTGATAATAAAAGACTGGATGGGAAATTCCATGAAAATTCCGTTTACGGTAAAGAAAGATTGTTAAGAATGTTCTCGTGAACAGTAAATGCAAATGTTTCTAGTTCCTGTAATGCCTGCCACAATTTACTGTTTGGCAGGCATTTTTATTTTCATTTTAGTTGCATTTGCACCATATGTTTCAACGCATCGGTACAGCTGAAAATCGCTGAAGATGAGCTTTTCGAGGTGTCCTATATTGAGCAGTTTGGATGTGCCTTAAACCATTCTTCCCAGGCACTGTCAACCTGACGGCAATAAACAGTTTTCTGTTCATCAGAAATGAATGCTGCCGTAAAACCGTTTTTTATTACCTGCTTTATTTCATCAAGTGTAAAATTGAGACCTTTATATATTCTCCAATATTCATCAATGAGAGAAACTTTGAAGAATGTAGGATCATCTGTATTAATCATTATGTGTACACCTGCATCATACAGTTTTTTTGCAGGATGCTCTTCTATCTTTGTTATATACTTTTTGATAAATGTATTGCTGGTCGGACACAATTCAGCTGGAATGTGCTTTTCTTTCATCAACTTCATGCACTCTTCGTCATAGGCTGCTGTAAGAGAATGACCGATGCGTTCTGCATGAAGAATTTCTATGGAATCCTTTATTGAAAAGCTCATGCATGTTTCACCGGCATGCGTTACACGGTGCAACCCTGCTTGCTCAGCCTTTAAGAATACACTTTCGAAGTCTTTTGCAGGACCTTTTTCTTCATCACCACCTAAACCTATTCCAATGATGTAAGGATTTTTTTCCTCAAGGACATAATCGAGATTGCGCTGTGCATTTTCTACTCCAAACGATCTGCTTACATCAACAATGATGCGTACTGTACATCCCGTCTGTTTTTGAATTGCTTCAACACCATTTGTAATGAGCGTTGACAGTTCTTTGAATGAAAATCCTTTTTTTAAATGAGATGTCGGACTGAAAAAAGCTTCGCAATAGGTAATGTTATTTCTTTTTAGGTATAATGCAAGATCTTGGAATGTATATCGCAAATCTTCAGCCTTTTTAAACATATTCTGAATTGCAATGAAAGAATTCAAGAAACCTGGTAAATCATCGTAATCAAATAGGTTGTTCAGCTCTGCATCAGGCATAATAGTGCCCTTGTATTTTTTATAGAGCTTTTTGATTGTGCCTCTGCCAATTGCTGCTTCTTCATGAATATGGAGTTCTGCCTTTGGTACAGATTTTAAAAGGCTGTAAAAATCCTTTGCATTCATATAGGGAATTATACCATATACTGTAATAAAAAAAAAGCTATATTTTAGGCAAATCGTGCATTAATTTTTGGAATGTCAGCATATTTAGGGAGCTCGATGGAAAGAAATGTGGCTAAAGTGAAAAGGTTTTAAAACAGGTAATTCTCAAGGTACAGTGGGGTATGTTTGCAATATATACAGCATCTATTCTTGACAGGTAAAAAAAGTTGTTATATCCTAATTTAAGGAGCATTGATTCATGTCTAAAAGAATTTATATTGGAAACTTAAGCTACACAACTAAAGAGGATACGTTAAACAACTATTTTTCTTCCTATGGAAACGTACTGTCTTCTACCATAATAAAAGATAAATTTACGGAACAGTCAAAAGGATTCGGTTTTATTGAAATGGAAGATGATTCTGCTGCTCAGAAAGCCATTTCAGAGTTGAATGGACGCGAAATAGACGGGCGTAAGGTTCGTGTCAGTTTTGCAGAGGAAAAACCTCGCCCACCAAGAAGTTCCCGCGTATGAGTTTTTTGCCACAAGAATTCAAAGATTTTATAGCCCCTCATGCAGATCGTTGCAACATAATACGTACTTATCTAAAAGAGCATGGCATTGATTCAGCTATTGCTGCAATAGACGGAAAAAATCATATTCTTGTGCAGTTTGCTCCTCAGGCATATAATCCTCAGTTTCGGATAAAAACCGTCATAGCCCATTATGACCGTGTCGAAGGCAGTCCCGGTGCAAACGATAACAGTGCTGCCGACTGGCAGATAATGAACTGGGCAATAGAACTGAAAAATTATCATTCTTTTCACAACGTAAGGATTTTTTTTACGGATGGAGAAGAACTGGGCTGGAATACAGGCGTGAGCGAACAGGGCGCATACGGCATAGCCAGTGTTTTCCGCCGCCTCGGAATCACGAATGACGATGTGTATGTATTTGACTCGTGTGGTCGTGGTGAAGTTCCCGTACTTGCAAGAACTATACTTCCTTCTGGTGCTGGAAAACAGTTTGTTTCAAGCTTCAACGATTTGTATGAGCGCAGTCAGGATTTATTGCGACGCTCCTGCCCAGGAAGGTGGATGAGCCTTCCTGTTCCCTACAGTGATAATGCTTCATTTCTTGCCTGTGGAATTCCTGCAGTAGCAATTACGATGCTTCCTGCAGAAGAAGCTTCTTTGTATGCCCGTGAATTAAACAAGAATAAAAAGCTTGTTGACGATGTAATGAATCGGGAAAGTTCCAAAAAGGCAAGGTTGTCAGGACAGCAAACTGACTATTCGTATAAGGAACGAATGCCCAAAACCTGGAGACTCTTTCATACACCTCAAGACAATGAAGATTCCCTCTCTCCTGAAAGCTTCCGCATTATGCACAATATTCTTGTTACCCTTGCAGACTTAAAATCAATGTAATGCATTCAGTCGTGCAGCCGTTTCTTGTATCTGGGTTGCAGTATTGCTTATGTCTTTTGTTGAAACGGTAAAGCTTCGTATGCTGCTGCTAATCTGATTGAGCGTAATGACAATCTGGTTGAATGCAGTTGCCTGCTGCGAAACAGTACTGCTGATGTCTGTTGTCTTGCTTGCCGTTTCATCTGTAGAAAGCTGAATGTTGTGGAAATGCGATTCAAGTTTTTGGGCAATGTTGTGTTCTTCCTGAATAAAGGTTGTTGCATTGTTTGCAATATCCGTAAGGGTTTGTGTTACTTTCTGGATATTGTCAGTATGCGTCTTTATGTCCATTATGCTGTCCACAATGCTGTTTGCAAGTCGTCTGATTTCCGATGCAATGATGTGAAAATTTCTGCCTTTTGTTCCTGCACCAACGGCTTCAAGTTCTGCATTAAAGGCTATGATGCGTGTCTGCTCTGCAATGTCGTTGATGATGTTGATGATGTCTTCTATCATCGAAATGTGGTCTGCAAGATTCTTGATACCGTTCAGAATGGAGTTGTTTGAATTTTCAATGATGTCCAGCTGATTGATGTTCTGCCGCATGACTTCAAAACCGACTGAAACTTCTTTGTTTGCAGAGTCTATTGCATTTGAAATGTTAGACAGCTTTGAATCAATGTTTTTGAGGGATGTGTTTGTGTCTTCCATTGTTGCAGAAATTTCCTGCACGTCTGAGTTTTGTTCCGTAGACGTCGTTTCTAGATCGCGTGCAATCTCCGTCAGGTTCTTCGTTGTTTCCAAAACCTCATTTCCTATGCTGCGCGATTTTGTTATGAGCGTTGCATAATTTTCGATTATCTCATTCAGCACGTAAATGCTGTACTGCATGGAATCAAAAATGTTCGTGCGGATGTACAGCTTGTGGTTTCCTTCTTCCAGTACTTCTTCAATGGCATCCGACAGCGTATCTGTCGTGTTTTTCACTTTCTTGTAGAATAAGGTTGTAAGGATTGTGTACAGGATTATGTTGACAAGTGATATGACTACGATTCTTATGGTCAACCTTTGAGATGAGAAATTCGTTTCAAGACTGTTTCCTTCTTTTACCAGCATGTTGAAATAGAATATGATGAATGAAAAGAAAATAGGGAGTATGAGGTACAGTATGCAGCGCCATGTTATGCGTATACCGAAATGTTTTTTTTCTTCTACCAGCTCCTTGTCGATTCCCTGAATGACCAATTCTTCACAATATGAACTGCATATATTTTCCGTATAATTGGTGGTAATGAGGAATCCAATGTACGAACCAACTATGCACGTAAGGTATGTTATGGCAGCAATCCGTGTTGTCGTATAGACAAAGGGAATGCACAGAAAAACGACTATTGCAACAGAAGAGGCAAATAAAAGGGTAAAAAACATGAAGATTCCTTTTTGTATGGGAAACTGTGCCAGCGCCAAAAAAATCCGTGTACGCTGCTCTATCGTTGTTTCCTTTGCATTGTACCATTCGTCTATCTGTGTTGATATGTCTTTTGTAAGCAGGATGTTTTCGACGGGAATGACAAAGAAGTGCGTTGCCATCAGTATGAGAACTTCAATGCCTACTACCCATTTCAGTTCCTTCAATGAAGGGGCAATGAAAAAGACCGTAAAAAAAATCAGCAGTCCATGGGAAAGAAGTTCTGGAATGAGTCCTTTTTCACGCAGTATTTTATGTAAAGGCATAGACTTGTTCATTATTTGACCTCCTGTTCGGATTCAACGGAAAGCGTTTTCAATTTGTCGGAATTAGTACGTAATATTGAAGACGTGTCTGTAAGTGTTTTTGTAGAAGTAGAAAAATTCTGGATGCCGCTTGTTATCTGCTGAAGCGTAATGATGACCTGCTTGAACGAAATGGTTTCCTGACTTATCAAGTCTTTTATTTCACTTGATGCATTTGCATTTGTGTTTGCTGAGCGACTTATGTTTCCAAAATGCTGGTTCAATGTTTTTGAAAGTTCCATTCCCTGCTGAATCTGATACGTATTGTTCTGGGAGTCCTGAATAAGGACATCCCTGGCATTTTGAATCTGTATGATGTAGTTTTTTATTTCATGCGTACTATCCATGATTTTGTTTGCCAGACGCCTGATTTCCGTTGCAACATTGCGGAAATTCTGTTCATCTCCCTGAACTTTGTTTGCTTCAAGTTCTGCATTGAATGCTATGAGCTTGGTCTGGTCGGCAACGGCGTTGATTACATTGATGATGTCCCCTATGGAAGTGACCTTTGAAGCTAAATCGCGTATGCCGACAATCAGCTTGTTGTTCAACAGAGTGATTTCTTCCATCTTTTTCAAATTTTCCTGCAGCGCCGTATATCCGGACAGGACTTCATGTGCCGTTTTTTCAGATAGATCGGCAATATGACTGATGCTTTCTTCTATTTTTCTGGAAGGTGCATTCATTTCTTCCATTGTAGAAAGAATCTCTTTCGTTGCAGTTGACTGTTCAACGGCAGTTGCTTCCGTTTCGTTTGAAATGGTTATGAGGGTGTTTGCAAAATTGCTTATTTCATTGCCGATGGATTCAGACGATTCAAGAATGGAAAGCATTCTTTTGAGCGTTTCATTTGAAAGATACTGGTTGTAGGCAATTTCATCATTTAAATCCGTTTTAAAAAAGTTTGTTTTAAAGATGTTTGAGTTCTTGATTTTTTCCAAGGTCTGGAGCATGAGCTTGTTGTTGTGGAAAAGCTTTGTATAGAACAGCATCACAAGAAACAGTTCTATGAGCATGTTTGCACATGATGTAATCAACAGCTTTTGCATGATGCCCGTCTTTCCCGGACGGAGCAATGCGTTTGACAGCGGCAGACAGCTTGAAAGGGCAATGACTGTTGCAATGATGACGGTGAGGATGAATGGTATGATGACATAAAAGACAATCTGATTCCACAACGTTTGTCCGAATATTTTTTTGTTTGCAATGTATTTTTTGTTTAATCCTGAATTGATGATTTTCTGGGCATAGGAATTGCACATCTTCATTGTATAGCTGTAGGCAAAAAGTCCCGCAAAATATGCTCCGGCTGTCCATTCCATGACAAAGATTGCCAGCAGCTGATGATTCATGTGGTTAACGAATCTGAATACAAAAAAGACCATCACGAATACGATTATGAAGTATAGTCCTGTCAGAAATCCCATGATGAACGGATAGAGCATCATCTGTTCAAGCAGTTTTGTTCGTTCCTGCTCGTTCAGCAGGTTGCTTCTGAAATCTTCAATCCTGTTTGATATTCTGTAGAATACCAGATGCGCAGCCAACGGCTGAATGCACAGCTGAATGACCAAGTATGCAGGGACAATATATTTTAACGAAGGCAGCCAGACTTTGTAGGAAATCCTGGTTGAGAGTGCTGAATATGTAAAAATGACTATGGCCGAAAGAAAATCCATAATCATGCTTCGGATAATAATTTTCTTTTGAAATGTCATGTTAATTCTCCTGTGTTAAATCTTTCATGTGCGCTGATTCGTTCTGAAGGTTCGAGACCGTTGACGAAATTATCTTCGTAGAATCCGTAAACTTGATGAGGTTTTCGCTTATCTGCTGAAGCGAATTGACGGAATGCTCCAATATGCTTGTCTGCGAGTAAATGTCGTCCTTTATCTGTTTTGAATTCAAAGACGTTTCATTTGCCGTTTTTTGAATGATGTGGAATTTTTTTTCCAGTTCATGCGAAATGACCGCACCCTCTTTTATTTTGTTCATGCAGTCCTGTCCTGTTTCTATAAGCAGCTGGGATGCCGTTTCAATGTCATGGATTTTATTCTTTACGTCTCGCGTCAAATCAAGGGTGTTGTCTGCAAGGATTCTGATTTCCTTTGCCACATTTTGGAATATGGTAGTCTTTTGGTCAATGTCGCTTGCTTCAAGTTCTGCATTGAATGCTATTATCTTTGTCTGCGAGGCAACACTGTTGATAAAGTTTACAATGTCCTGAATCTTTGGAATCATGTTTGAAAGATTCTGAATTCCTTCAATAGTAGACTGGTTTGCGTTCGTTATTTCAGTCATCATGTTTTGGTTCTGTTCCAGGTTTGAAAAGTTTGAGTTTACGTTGTGCTCCGTTTTGTCTGCAACATTTATGACTTCATCAATCTTTGACTGAATGATTTTTGAATTGTTGAAAATGTTTTTTATGGTAGACGTAATTTCCTGTGTCGTTGCAGATTGCTCCATGGATGTAGCCTGTGTCTGACTTGCAACGGAAGACAATCGCCCGATGGATTCATTGATGATGTCGTTCAGGTTGCTCGTTTTGTCCAGCAAATTCCTGAATGTCAGTATCGTCTTGTTAAGGAGATACATGGAATACGATATTTCCGTTGAGAAATCGTTTTGCAGCAGTTCTGCATTTTTTATTTTGTTCTGGGTAATGGAATTCAGCGTTCCCGTCATCTGCTGTGAATAGGTCTTTATGCGGCTGAAAAAGAAATATGCAAATATCGTAAGGGCAAAGAGGTTTGTCATGGCAATGGGGGCAATTGTGTTGAGAGTGTAGCCGAGCAAAATGGCAATTATAAAGAACAGGCCTCCGTTGATTATGGAAAACAGGACATTGATTGAAAACAGCTTGAAAAGGGAAAGTCCAAAGAAGTGGTGCTTGTCTACAATGGAGCTGACAATACCCGATTCTGAAATCGTAATGACCGTTTTGGAACAGATTTTCTGCATGTTGTGGATGGTAATCGTAAAGGTAATGTATGACAGTGCAATGCATATGAAAAAGAACTTGACGGCAGATTTAAAGGAAAGTCCGAGCACGACATATTCTATTGCCGCCAGGGAGATTGTCTTGCATATAAACAGCAGGTAGATTTCAATGCCTTTGTACAGGGGAATGCGCATGATGCGCTGTATGAGGGAAGTTTTTTCAAGATCATCAAGTTCACATGTCGTGCAGCTGTATGCGATGTCGTTTGAAATGGTTCTCGTAATCAACTTGTGCAGGGGCAGCTCAATGACAAATTCTTCAATGAGAATGACAAGCAGGGACATGATGACAGTAGGCACAATGATTTCGTGCATTCCTTCCGTAAAGAAAATGCCATAGGCAAAAATAATCATGTCTTCCACAAGATTGCAGGGAATGCACTTTATGAATGTTTCCGATTCAAGCGACTTATTCATATTTTGCCCCCGTTTTTGAATTTGTCTGATACAGCTCGTTTGCATTTGAGATTAACTTTTCAGAAGCCTGTTGGATGAGCCGTGAATTATTTGAAAACTGATCAAATCCGGCACTCATTTGCAATAGGCTCGTATTTATCTGCAAAAAAGCAGAGTACTGGCTGCTTACAATGTCTTTTATTGACGTAACGCTTTCAAGCGTAATGTCGCTGGATGTCAGCATTGTCTTGAAGTTTTCTTCCAGCCCTGTATAGAAATTGCTGCCGCTGCGAATTTGCTGGGTACCGCCTTCACTGGTAATGATAAGGTTGTCCGCTGTTTCCTGAATGGACTTGAGGCTCTCTTTTATTTCCTTTGCGGAAGCCTTTATTGTTGCAACAAGCCGTCGCAGCGAGTATGCAATGATATGGAAGTTCTGACCTTCTTCTTCTACTGCATTGATTTTCAATTCAGCATTAAAGGCTATCATCTTGTCTTTTTCCGCAAGCTGTTCTATCTTTCTGATGACTTTCCACACGTCTTCAATCTTGGCGTTCAGGTTCTTTATGCCTGTAATGGTCATGAGGTTTGCATTTGTAATCATGGTCATCTTCTTGATTTCTTCCTGAAGCAGTACAATGGCTTCGTAGATGGATGACTGGGTGCTTTCAGCCGATGCATGCACGGCCTTGATGCTGTCGGTAATTTTTTTCGTTGACTTCTTTGTGCTCGTTATGTATTCAAGATTGTCCTTTATCTTTTCGTATTCTATTGTAGAGGTTGAGGCATTTTCGTTTGCCATTGAAAGCAGGTCGGATGTCTGCTTGAGGATGTTTCGGCTCGCCAGATTGGCATCGGCAGCAAGATTCTGCCAGAACGCAATGATTTCCTTTGTCTGAAAAATGTTGTATTCCAGTTCATAGCCTAAATCTACGGAAAACGAAATGCTTCCTTCAACGCTGTTGCTTGTCAGTTTTTCAAGGGCCTGAATGGAACTTTTAGTTGATTTGATGATGTGCTTATAGAATAAAAACGAAAGCATGAAGCAGATGATGAAATTAAGGAATACCATCTGGCACACGTGCATTGCAAGTTCCTTCCGGGGCATGCCACAGGCCTTTTCCTTTCCAATGAAAAATATGAGGATGAGTGTTGAGAGTATGGATGGCATGATGATGTGGAAGAATATCCTCATGTACAGCTTTAGTCCGTAAAATTTATCCCTGTTGATGATGTTCTCGTCAACTTCACCCTTCATCAGTTCATTCACTTTTTTCGAGCAGAGGTCTTCAACGAAAATATATATGATGACAGCGTTTATTGCTTCTGAAAAGAAAATGGAAGCAGCAATGAACAGTGACGTTGTAAGGTCGCAGTGAAAGTAAAACAGCGAAACAAAAAAATGGATGACCAGTGCCGTGCAGGTAAAATAGCTACTGTGCAAGGCAAATTGAAAAGGACGTGACATCAGGTTTTTTATGAAAAGAGTTCTGTCTTTTGCTGTAAGTGACTTGTCTTTTTCTTTTGCAAGGAATTTTTTTGTTTCAGACAGCAGAAATGCCGCAGCAGGCGGAGCCAGCACAAATTGGAATGCTGTCAGCAGCAGGAGCGTTACCGATGCAAATTTGAGTGTCCACAAGGTGCCAAGCTGCGAGTAGGGGAGCTTTGCAAAATGAAATGCATATATGCTTGCAATTGCAAGAAACATGCAGTTCGGAATAAATTCTATGCGTTTGAACCTGGAGAGCAGTCTTTCGTTGTCAATGTTGTAAAAATCCTGTTTCATTGTACCCCTTTACTTTGTCGTCAGTGCAACTGCTCCATCCCAGTTGTCAGGCTTGTTGGTCTGATACGTTGTACATCGTTCAAGCAGGCGTTTGGTGGCTATGTTGTTGGGACAAATGTGTTCTGCCTTTCTGAAATAGCTGAAAGCAGTGGAAAAATTGCCTATTTCGTATTGATTCAGCCCTTTGCTGTAATTTTCCAGAAATGAATCGGGATACAGTTCTTTATTTTGGGTGATGGTATAAATCTTGACAGCCTTCGACTTGCCTTTTACCTTTACATTGTCAAGGTGGTGTATGATGTGTGGAATGGAATCTTCCTCGGATTCTGGTTTTTCATTGTTCTGAGTGTCTTTCTGCAAGGTGTCAATGTCGGCCTTTACGGAATCAGTAATGATGATTGGCACTCCGTACAGTTTTGTCAGGCCTTCAATTCTCGATGCAAGGTTTACGTCGTCGCCGATAACGGTATATTCCTTTTTATTCTGGCTGCCGATTGAACCCGCAATAGGCTGCCCGTAATGAATGCCAATGCCAATGTTGAACGTAATGTTTCCCATGGCAAGGCTGCTGGTGTCAATGGTCTTTAAGGCTTCGATCATTTCCAGTGCGGCATTGGCAGCTCGGTTTCCGTTGTAGATGTAGCTTTCGGGAGCACCGAACAGTGCCATGATGGAATCGCCCATGAATTTGTCTATTGTACCGCCATGCTTGACAATGATTTGTCCCATGGTCGTAAAGTAAGTGTTAAGGAATTCAACGATTGCTTCTGGCGTGTTCTTTTCGCTGATGGCGGTAAAATCTCGTATGTCCGCAATCAGTATGGCAACCTGTCGCTTTTCGCCAATCTGAGGCATCGAAGAATTTTCCTCCGAAATGATGTTGTCAATCAGTGTCGGAGGCAGGAATCTGGAAAAGGCCTTCTTTATTTTCTGTTCCGTCTCCCTCATTCGAGTGGAAGCAATTGCCTTTTTGATGAGCGTTATGTACACGGAGCAGAAAAAATTAATCCGTTCCCGCGTGCGTATGTTGAATGCCGTTTCCCTTGAACTGCCAATGTGGATTGTGCAGACAAGGTCGTCTTCCTTTTCACCGTCTTTCTTTAAGGGAAAACATTCATAGCTCTTGATGCGGTTTTCCTTTTTCTGTGCAATGCCAAAAGAACTGGTGATGGTCTGTGCACTTTTCCAGTCATAGGAAAGCCGCGTGTGTATGCGCTCCTGAAAATCAGAGTGCGTTATGTACTTGAATTCTTCAAATTCCTTTTGCGACAGGGCTGCAGCCTTTCTGTAGATTTCCAAAAGCTTGCTGTCATTGATGATGATGCCGAATGCATCAAACTGATATATCGTGTACAGGACATCTACCATAAGGTCAATGAGCATGTAAATGTCTACGCCGTCTCTTGTTGCATAATAGGCATGACGTATGACATACAGCTCGTACAGTTCCTTGTCAACGGCTCCCAGAATCTGAGAAACAATGTATTCCGTCGAAAACGCTTCTTTCTTTTCGGATGGTGCACGGGATTCCTTGTTTATGAGCACCTTGCGGATTTCCTTGATGAGGCCATCCGTATCATCGGGATTCATGCTGTAATAGCTGTTTGTATTGCAGTTTGAAGTCCAGAATGAATAGATGTTTGAATCTTCTGGAGTGCAGATTATCGTCCGTATGTCTTCCAGTTCCGGTGTGTTCTTTATGATTCTGCACATGGTGTATGCATCGATGATTGGCAGATTGACATACAGCAGGACGCAGTCAGGATTCCATTCATGAATTGCTTGCAGTACTTCAAGCCCGTCTTTTGCTTCTTGTACTTCGAATCCTGCATGTTCGAGTTCCTTGTGCAATAGCGAGCGCAGTGTCAGGGAATCAAATGCAACCAGTATCTTACTCATTCAGCAGCTCCTTTACGGCCTGAATCAGATTGCCGCGCTGAAAATCCGATTTTACGATGTATGCCTGAGCCCCCGAATTCAAGAAGTATTCCTGGGCATCTTTGTCGTATACGCCCGAAACAATGATGACGGGAATGTTGTTGTACTGCTCCATTCTCCTCAGGTTGTTCAGGAACATCTTTCCGTCCATCCTTGGCATCTTTATGTCGGTAACGATTGCATCGACCCTCTTGTTCTTTAGCGTGTCCAGGGCATCAATTCCATCTATTGCCGTTTCCACGACATAGCCGGAACTTTCAAAAATAGCCTGTTCAATCTGGCGTGTCGTTGTGGAATCATCGACAATGAGAACCGTTCGTGTCCTTTTCTGGTTCTTGGTATTGTATTTCTTTATGTCGTATGCAACAAGGGCTTTGAGCCGCTGCATGATGTTCGGAATGTTCAGTATGGGAATGATTTCGTAATTGTCGTCAAAAACGATGCCCTGCAGGGAATTCATGCTTTTCAATATTTCCGGCAAAGGGTTGACGATGACCGTTTCGTACTGTTCAACTTCATCAACAATGATGCCGATGTGCGTTTCAAGGAATTCTACGACAATGATAGACGTTTCAAGGGTTGTACTGGTTGCATTCAGTATGGAAGAAAGGTAATACACGGGGATAAGGTGGTTTTGCAGCTGAAGGAATGTCTGTTCCTGTATGACCGTCTTTGTAACAGCCTGGGCATCCAGAATTTCATAGATGTAGTTTGACGGTATCATGAACTTCATGTCACCCGACTTGATGAAAAGCCCCTGCTGGGTTGCCAGTGTAAGCGGAATGACCAGTTCAAACGATGTTCCTTTTCCGTATGTGCTTGTCAGGTGCACCTTGCCCTTGATGGCTTCAATGGCATTGCTCACGACATCAAGCCCCACACCTCTGCCTGAAAGCAGCGTCGGCTTTTCCTTTGTGGTAAAGCCTGGACGGAACAGGTACTGCTGCAAGTCAGAGTCCGAGTAGTTTTCTATGTTGTCGCGTTCGGCAGGATACAGTTCCATGGCCTTTGCCCGAACACTGTCATATTGAATGCCCCTGCCGTCGTCGCTTATGATGATTTTTATGTAGTTTGCCACATGGGAGGCATGTATGGAAATGATTCCGTTTGCAGGTTTTCCCTCTTCCATTCTTTCAGCAATGGACTCGATGCCGTGGTCAATGCTGTTGCGGATTATGTGCAGGAAAATGTCCTTGAGTTGTTCAAGAATCACCTTGTCTACAAGAAAGAATGTTTGCGGAATGTCAAATGTCACGTTCTTCTGCGACTTGATTGCTTCCTGCTCAATCTGCTTTTTCAGGGGAACAAGAATCATGTCAAGGGGAAGCATCCGAAGATTCAGCAGCTGGTGCTGGGTTTCCAGAATGGTGCTTTCCATCAAGAACAGTTCTTCCTGTACTTGTGTCGGAATGCTTGACAGACTGTCTTCCATTATTTTTTTCAGCTGGAACTGGCGCATGATGATGGAATCAAATGACTGTATAAGCGAGTCTATCCTGCTTATTTCAATCCGAATGGATGTAATTTCATCCTGCTCGTCGGATGTCTCCAAGGCCAAATCCTTCTTTTCCATTTCAAGGTCTTCCAGCGTAAAGAACAATCCGCTTGATGCCTTTGTCAAAATTGTCTGCAACTTTGAAATGTCATAGGTATCGGTGCCGTCTTTCTTTATGTGGTTGAGCTGTTCCTTGATGATGTCCGAAACGGCGAACGAAAGCTGGACAATATTGTCCGTCAGTTCATACTTTTCTTCGCGAAGTCCCTTGAATACGTCTTCAATGCCGTGAGCTGTCCTTTCGATGGTGTCGTAGCCCATCATGCGGGCCGTTCCCTTTATGGTGTGGATGAATCGGAGCATTTCCGTCAGTAGAGTCCTGTCCTTGGGATTGTTTTTAAAATTAATGATGCAGTCATTCATCCCGTTGAGGTTTTCAGTTGTTTCGTAGAGGAATCCATCAATAAAGGATTCTTTAGAAAATTCCATAAGGACCTTATGCTCCGTTTATAAAGTTATTGCACAATACAAGAAAATATTCAGGACTGAAACTGCCCGTAAAGGCATTATAACACATATTGTTTGTTTTTACATAGGAATTTAGCGTATTGGCACAAATATTAAACGTTTTTATGCTTTCGGCTTCCTTGCCGTTCTTTTTTTGCATCAAGCCGAGTTGGAATGCCGCCGGCCAAAAGTCCTTGTTTAAAATCAGCGACTTGCTGAACGACTCCTCTGCCTTGCTGCAGTTGCACTCTTCAATGAAGATGAGACCTTCTAGATAATACATGAATTCCATTGTGTGGGGTGCAAAGTATTGGGATTGCAACATGCACCGTGCCGCCGTGCAGTCGTGTTTGCTCAGGCTTTTTGTAATGGCTTCGTGCAGCTCCTTGATGTCGCTGTCAATGTCCGGGGCATTCGATTCCTTTTTTTCAGGGAAAATAGGTTCCCGCCTTGAAACGCTGACAGCCTGAGGCCTGAGAGTCTGTTCTGATGCAGCCATTTTCTTCAAATAATAGATTGAACCAGTATGCTCTTTTTTCAGCTGCAAGTCTTCGCTGTTGTCAATGGTCACAATTTCATTGATTGAAAGGAACATGAGTCCGTTTGGCTTTAGCAACGTACTCAACCGCTTCAGGATGTGCTGCCGGACTTCTGGCGTAAAGTAGATGAATACATTGCGAATAAAGATGACGTCCAGGAATTCCTGCGGAAACTTTGGCGGAACGGTTGAAATGAGGTTGTTGTAGAATGCGTCAATGTCGTTCAGTACATCTTTGTGTATGGAAATCTCATCATTTGCAACGGTACCCAGCGTCCTTAAAAGCGAGTGATATTTGCTGCCGTCGTTCCTGAACGAATTGCGCCTGTATGTTCCATTTTGAAGTGTTTGGAGTGCCTGAGTGTCTATGTCGGACGCATATATCTTTGCATTGATGTTGCAGTGCCGTGCAAGGGCGTACAGCGAAAGCGGTTCTTCGCCGGAAGAACAAGCTGCACTCCACATTGAAATGGTCTTTCCCGTATGCTGGGGAAAATAGACGAACTTGAGGAAATCAAACTGTCTTTCTTCCCGAAAGAAATATGTTTCGTTTATGGCTGCCTCGTTTATGAGCAGGCTGAATTCTTTTTGCGAAGACTGAAGGTACGTGTAATACTCTTCTTCCGTCATTTTGCATTCACTGATGCGCTGAAGGATGAAATCCTTCATGGAATGCCTGTGTGCAATGTTTATGGTGAGACCGCTTCTTGATTCTATTGTCTTATATATTTCTTCAAGATAATTCATTTTCCTAGTACTGACTCTATAAACCCTGCAATCTTGTCCAATGGAAGAACGGTGTTGACACCTCCTTCGTCTATTGCTGCCTTTGGCATGCCGAAAACGACACAAGACTCTTCATCTTCTGCTATCGTAAAGCCTCCCGCCTCTTTTACTGCGATGCATCCTTTTGCACCGTCTTTTCCCATGCCTGTCAGAATCACGGCAAGCGTTTTTTCCCTGTATGCTTCGGCAACGCTCAAAAACATCTTGTCCACAGCTGGCTTAAGGAAATGCACCGGCTCGCCATCATCAAGCACAAGGGTAATCTTGTCGTGCGAGTGCCGTATGACAAGGTGCTTGTTTGCCGGTGCAATGTAGGCATGTCCTTTCTGAGGCACCGTACCCGTCTTTGCCAGTTCCACTTCAAGATCCGTAGTGTCATTGAGCCATTTCGTAAACTGCTCGTCAAAGAAAGAATCGATGTGCTGCGTAATGAGGATTGGCAAGGGAAAATCTTTTTTCAGCTTGGAAAGGACTGCCTGTATTGCAGCAGGTCCTCCGGTAGAGGCCCCGATGATTAGTATGCTGTACTTGTTGTGGTGAAAATGAGCAATGCTCTGAGTAGAAAATTCTCTGGATGTCTGTTCCTTCTTTTTTTCAAGCTTGTGCTTGTTTGCAATGATGTATACCCGGTCGTAAAATGCTTTGAGTATGGAAGCGTTCATGTTTGCAATGTTCGGCTTTTGAATGATGTCCAAAGCACCTGCTTCGAGACACTTGTACATGATGTCTGCAGAATCTTCCGTAGAAAACACAATGATTGCAGGTGATGATGCTTCCATTATCTGGGCTGTTGCCTCTATGCCGTTCATGACGGGCATGTTGATGTCCATGATAATCAGATCCGGAGAAAGCCTGCGGTTTTCAACAATGGCACGAAGCCCGTTGTCAGCCTCGCCAACAACTTCAAACCGGGGATCTTCCTTGAAAAACTGATTGAGAACCTTTCGTACAAGAACTGAATCGTCAACTATAAGTACTGAAATCATTTTTATTGTTCCATTTGTTAAAAAAAGCCTGTATGTCTATGAGGTATTGAACCTTTGTCGAAAGAAAGCGCACGGCAATGATGCCCGAATTCAAATGATGGTGCAGCAGGATGTCCGGCATCGTGCAAAATTCCCTGAGCTGTATGTTTTCCAGCTGAATCTTGCATCCCGTAGAAATGATGTTGTAGTGGCGCGATTTCAGGAACAGCCGCGTCGAGTCGTCCATGGGAGTCTGGATGTTGAATAAGTTGCGTATGACGAAATCCAGCGACAGCGTGGGAACGGACTTGTCATTAAACTCCGTGGTTATGATGCGGTCTTGAGGAATGAGAATGTCGAAGACATAGAAATTGATGCAGGCAAACCATTCAGCTGTTCTCAAGATCCACCTTCACTTTGCTTATGATGGAGTCAATATCCAGAATGGGGATGATAGTGTCATTCAGGTTGATTGCACCTGAAAAAAAACTGACATCGGTCTTATCGGGAAAATCCTGCACCGTTACATTCATGGAATTTTGAAATTCCTTGACATCCGTAATCTGAAAGGCAACGTCGCATTTGTTTTTCAGGACAAGAAAAAGATTCTTTATCTGTTCTGGATGCCCCTGAAAGAGCGAAAAGTCAATGACAGCCATCGGCTTGCTGTTGCAGTTGACAATCCCTTTTACATATTGCGGGGCAAACGGAATGGGGAAAATTGAATTGTTGCGCAGAATTTGCTTTACATCTATGGAATTTACGGCATAGTCGCGTGTTCCTGCAGAAAAAACAAGCCATGCCTGTGACGAGGAGCTGTCCTTTTCTTCTAAAAGAGAACCTATGTCATTGTTGCTGACAATATCTTCAAAAAGAGATTCGCTCATGAACAAAGTATACCCTATTTTGGGCACTCTAGCAAGAAAAACTTGTCGCTATGCCTTTTGCCTGGAACTGGTAGTATTGTACACGAATACGATGATGGCCGTGCCGATTATTATGACATACCCGATGATGCTCAGGATGTCGGGAATTTGGGCGAACGCGACGAAGCCCAGCAGGGCGGAAAAGAGTATCTGTGAATATTCGTAAATCGAAATCTTGCTCGAAGGGGCATTGAAGTATGCACCTGTAATGCCGAATTGGCCTATTGCGGCAGATATGCCAGCACAGCACAGGAACAGTACCTGTCGGGAAGTCATGGGCGTGTAGTTCAAAAAGAAGAATGGCAGTGACAGCAGGCTTGAAAATGCTGAAAAAAAGGTGATGATGAGGAATCCGTTTATGTTGTACGTGTGCAGCTTTCTGACAAAGGCATACGCAAAGCCTGCTCCTGCACCACCTGCAAAGCCCACCAGTGCCGGAAGCACCTTTGTAAATTCAAACGACGGCTTGATGATGAACAAGGCTCCTGAAAAAGCCGTAATCAGCGAAATGATGGAACAGACTGAAGGTTTTTCCGAAAGAAACAGAAAGCTTGCCAAGAGTGAAAAAAACGGTGACATTTTGTTGAGCATGGCTGCATCGGAAATGTTCAGATGGTCAATTGCATAGAAATTGCCGAATATTCCTATTGACCCTACGATGGAACGCAGGATCAGATATGTGAGTGCGCCTTTGGGAATGCACAGAGCGTTCCTGTCTTTTTTACGCATGTGCAGCAGGATTGACAGGGCAATAAAGAACGCTGTCGTGTTTCGGAATAATGTCTTTTGCATGAAGGGAATGTTACCTGCCGCTCGTACAAACATGCCCATGAGGGCAAATCCAAAGGAAGACACCAAGATTAATGCTATGCCGCGCTTTACATTTTCATTTTTCATTACCGCTATTATAAAAAGAATGTGTCATGCTTACAATGGGGCAGGTTCATTTTTTTGTATGGTAGAGCATCTTGAAACAAGTGCCTTCAGTGATTTTTTGCTGTTGCCAGTATACGATGTGCAACGGAATCTTGTAAGGGGCTGTATGCTCAATAGACAATTGACGGAATGATCAATAGACAATTGGCGAACGTACCGATAGGCTATCGGTAAAGTTACCGACAGTCTGTCGGTGGAGCTACCGATAGCCTGTCGGTGGAATTGTCGGATGACAAGGCGTGAATCTGGTCTTTATATTGATAGATTGAACTAAAATTCTAGTAAAGACGTTTACTTCGTGATATACTATTCCCATGCCGTCTTCTTTCGATTGTTTTGAAAAAGAATTTCCCGCGCTTGCAAAACTTGGCCGCCTTGCAGAAAGTTATTGCCATACTGACCCCAACAGCGCGCTCTATAAAATCCGCAAGATTGGCGAGACAATCACTTCGCTTGTATATGAATATGACAATCTGCCAGTGCCGACAGGAAGCGTTTCAGATATTCCTCAGGTAAACCGAATCAATGCGCTTTACGACAACAGAATTATAAACGGGCTCCTTGCAAAGTCATTTACCCGCCTGCGGAAAATCGGAAACGAGGCAGTGCACGAAGATTTGGATTCCTCCGTTCTGGTGGAAGAACTGCTTCCCATTTCATACAGCCTGTGTTTCTGGTTTGCCGAAACCTATGGCGCGAAGGAGAACCATATTCCAAAGGAATATCATCTTCCCGGCGAACTTGCGCCCGTCGCAAAGAAAAAAGTCATCATAAAGATAAAGCGGCCAAAGGACTTTACGGCGCAGGAAAAATCAGAGGAGGCATCGGAAGACAGGCTGATTGCCCTTGCAAAGGAAGCCGCCGCAGCTGCTCCCAAAGTAAAAATCGAACTGCGCCGCAACCGCTCTCTTAAGGCAAACCGCGCCCGCCCCCTTACCGAAGCAGAAACCCGAGAACTTGTTGACGAACAGCTTCGCGCAGTGGGGTGGGAATGCGACACGACCAAGTTCAACCAAAAGATCCACGGAACAAAGCCTCAGAAAGGTCATAACATGGCCATTGCAGAATGGCAGACCGATTCCAAAATATACAATCACGGCTATGCAGATTATGCGCTTTTTATTGGCGAAAAACTTGTTGCCTTTATAGAAGCAAAAGCAGAACACAAAGATATTCCATGTGTAATTGACGGCCAGTGCAAAGAATATGCAAGCCTTGTCAAAAAAGAAGACGAAGCATACATTGCGGGAAAGTGGGGCATCAGCAAGGAATACAAAGTTCCTTTTGCTTTTGCAACAAACGGCCGGCCTTATCTAAAACAGCTGGAAACAAAATCCGGCATCTGGTTCATTGACTTTAGAAATTCCACGCAGGCACCCCGAGCCTTGCAGGGCTGGATGAGTCCTTTGGGAATTGCGGAACTTCTGGAAAAAGACGAAAAGCAGCAGGAAGCTATAGCAATCGATGACGATGATTTTCTGCGGAACAAAGACGGATTGAGTCTTCGCGATTATCAAATAGAAGCAGTTCATGCAGTTGACAAGGCTCTGAAAGAAGGTAGAAAAAATATTCTTCTTGCAATGGCTACTGGAACTGGAAAAACAAGAACCTTCCTTGCTTTGATTTATCGCTTTTTAAAGACCGGTCGTTTTAAGCGAATCTTGCTTTTGGTAGACCGCAACTCCCTTGGCAAGCAGGCCTTCGATGTATTCAGTGAAGTAAAGCTCGATCAGCTTCAGCCGCTTACAGACATTTACAATATTAAAAATCTTGATGAAAAGCTAATTGACAAAGAAACAAAACTTCAGATTTCAACAGTGCAGGGAATGGTTCAGCGCATTTTGTACAATGATGGCGACCGTATGCCTGCCGTAACTGATTTTGATTTAGTAATCATTGACGAAGCCCACCGTGGTTATATACTTGATAAAGAAATGGCTGACGAAGAACTGTTCTTCCGCGATCAGCTTGATTATCAGAGTAAATACCGCAACGTTATAGAATATTTTGACGCAGTAAAAATCGGATTTACTGCAACGCCGGCCTTGCAAACCACACAGATTTTTGGGGAGCCTGTCTACACTTATTCATATCGCCGCGCTGTTTACGAAGGTTATCTTTGCGACCATGATGTTCCATATATTATTTCCACAGACAAAACGCGCAACGGAATTCACTTTGAAGCCGGAACTTTAGTAGACAAATACGACCCGAATAATAAGACTGTCGTAAAAGCAGAAGTTGAGCCAGACGAAGTTGATTATGATGTAGAAAAATTCAACAGAGATATTATTACACGTCCATACAACGAAGCAGTTTTTTCTGAACTTTTTGAAAACGGATACCTCACGCTTGACGCTCCTGATACCCACGGAAAAACGTTGATATTTGCAGTAAACGATGAACATGCAGATATGATTGTGGACATCATCAAAAAGATTTGCGAGAAAAACGAACTCCCGGAACAGGCTGTAATGAAAATTACAGGAAGCGCAGGCGGCGGAAACCAAAAGAAAATAGAAGACCTTATAAAACAGTTTAAGAACGAAACTTTCCCCAGCGTTGTAGTGACAGTGGATTTGCTTACCACAGGAATAGATGTTCCTTCAATTTCAAATCTTGTATTTATGCGATGCATTAAGTCCCGCATTTTGTTTGAGCAGATGCTTGGTCGCGCTACACGACGCTGCCCTGAAATCAATAAAACTCATTTTAACATCTATGATCCGGCCGGAGTTTATGACCATATCAAAGACAAAATTGACATGCAGCCGGTAGTTCAAAAGCCACAGGTTAAAATGACGGAACTGATTGATTCTATGAAAGAAGTTCCAGACACGGAAGCAAAGATTATCCAATATCAGATTGAACAGCTTTTGGCAAAAGTAAACCGCAAAAAGAATAATCTCACGCCGGAGGCAATTTCCAATTTCAAGATTCTGACAAAAGAAGCAAGCTTGGATTCATATCTTAAAAAGATAGAAGAACTGAATCCTGCTGAAGCAAAAAAGCAGATTATTGAAGACAGAAAAGTCTTTGAACTTTTGGAAGATGACAAGGCAGAATTACGCAAGATAATCATAGACAACAAACCTGATACCGGCGTACAGGTTACACGCGGATACGGTAAACACAATCTGCAACGCCCGGAAGACTACATCGAAGAATTTACAAATTACATAAAAGAAAACCGTAATAAAATAGAAGCATTAAAAATTGTCTGCACAAGGCCAGCTGACCTTACCAGAGAGGCACTCAAAAATCTTGCCGTTATTCTTGCAAACGAAGGCTATGACCTAACAAGCCTGAACACGGCATGGAACAAGGTAACTAACGCCGACCTGACAGTAGATATAATCAGCGTAATCAGAACCTGTGCAATCGGCTCTCCGCTTCTTAGTCACGAAGAAAGGATAAAAAAGGCCATCGCAAAACTCAAGGCAAATCATAGTTTTACCCCGGTAGAACTTGGCTGGCTCTCTGTAATAGAAGCAAACCTTTTGCAGGAAAATGTACTGGAAGAATCGGTATTTGATAATGAAGTTATCTTCCGCAACAAGGGTGGCTTTAAGCGCATTGATAAAGACTTTAAGTTCCAGCTCCGAGCCTTGATTGCGGAATTGAATACATATCTGTATGAAGATGTGGCGTAAGGAGTAAGTTTTTTGGTTTTAATTCCCAAAATTTATTTTTTATGTAAAGTTTTCGGAATAAATTCCAAAAACTTCTTGTTTTTGTACACTTTTAGGATTATACTCTGTTTATGGAAGCTTTAGGAAAAATAGACAGTAAAAGAATTTCTCGAACTGAATATCTTGAACGTCTCAGAAATTTAAGGCATAAAAAGCTCATAAAAATTGTTACAGGAATCAGGCGCTGCGGAAAGTCCACCGTTCTTGAAATGTTCCGCGATGAACTTCTTTCTGATGGCGTAGATAAAGAGCAGATTGTTTTCATAAACTTTGAAGACTACGAAAACAAAGCCATTCGTAATCCTGATTCACTTTATGATTATATCAAAAGTCGTCTTACAAAAAAAATGAATTACATCTTTCTGGATGAAATTCAGCGAGTAGAAAACTTCCCTGATGTCGTAGACAGCCTTTATATAAAAGACAATGTGGATTTGTATCTTACCGGTTCCAATTCCTCTTTACTTTCAAGCGAAATTGCAACACTTATAAGCGGCCGCTATGTAGAAATAAAAATGCTTCCCTTTTCTTTCGCTGAATTTGTAACTGCAACGAATCAAAGCAAAAATCTTTCAGCGGCTTACAGACAGTATGTAGAGACAAGTTCTTTTCCATACGTTCTTGAACTTTTAGAAACGCCACAGGAAATAAATGCATATCTTGAAGGAATCTATAACACAATTCTGGTAAAAGATATTATTGATAGGAAAAAAATTGCAGATACTCTTGTGCTAAAAAGCGTAACCCGGTTTTTATTTGATAACATCGGCTCAGAACTTTCATCAAAAAAAATTGCCGACACGCTGACTTCCGGCGGAAGAAAATCAGATTCCAAAACAATAGAAAAATATGTAAACTCTCTTGAAGAAAGTTTTATCGTATATCGCGCAGGACGATATAATATCAAGGGAAAAGAATATCTTAAAAGCCTTGAAAAATATTATGTTGCAGATATAGGGCTCCGTAATTTTATGCTGGGAAAAAAAGCAATGGATGTAGGACATATCCTCGAAAATATAATTTATCTAGAGCTTATCCGCCGAGGTTATTCAGTTTATGTTGGTAAAATTGATGATATGGAAATTGATTTTGTGGCGCAGAATGATAAGGGAAATACTTACATTCAGGTTTCGGCTTCAGTAAGAGATGAAAACACCTTGCAGCGGGAGCTTCGTCCTCTAAAAGCAGTAAAAGATAATTATCCTAAATTGCTTCTCTCACTTGATGATGATCCAGAAGGCGACTATGAAGGTATTATCCGTAAAAACGCCTTGGACTGGCTGATGGAGAATTGTGCTTCGACTGCGCTCAGCAACCGTGCTTCGGCCAGTGAGCCTGTTGAAACAAGTCAAATTACGGACGGTGAGCGTAGTCGAACCGGAAATGAAAACGGAAGATTGAAAGATGGAAAACGAAATAATCATTCACAGTGAAAACGACCTGAAAGATAAAATCTATTTGATTCGTGGCGTTCAAGTGATGCTCGACAGTGATTTAGCACAAATTTACGGCTATGAATTGCGTGCATTGAATCAGCAGGTAAAGCGAAATATAAACAGATTTCCCAAAGATTTTATGTTTCAGCTGACTCGTGAGGAAGTCGATTTGGTGAAATCACAATTTGTGACATCACCGAATGGCAATTTTTTTGAAGGACAGGAAGGAGGCACAAGAAAACTTCCGTTTGTGTTTACCGAACAGGGAATATATATGCTGGCGACTGTGCTTCGAGGCGAACTTGCAGAACAACAGAGTATTTTCATAATGCGAGCTTTTCGCGAAATGAAGCATTTTTTGCAGTCAAATTCGTTGTTTTTAGAAGAAATTGTATCTATAAAGCAGCGTTTATTGACTCACGACAAGCGCATTGACGAGCTTTTCACGCTTATGGACAAGTACAATGTGGACGAAAAGCAGGGCATTTTCTTTCAGGGGCAGATTTTCGACGCGTACGCAAAGTTCGAGAGTTTTATCGCGCAGGCGAAGAGCGAAATAATCTTGATTGACGGCTATGTTGATTTGTCTGTTTTGGAACGATTGGCAAAGAAAAAGAACGGTGTGAATGTAACGATTTACACCGACCCAAAGACAAAATTGACTGCGCAGGACGTGCAGAAATTCAACGCGCAATATCCGAACTTGACCGTAAAACACACGACGAAAATGCACGACCGATTTTTGATAATCGACAAAACGATTTTGTATCACGTCGGCGCGTCGCTCAAGGATTTGGGAAAGAAGTGCTTTGCGTTTGAGATTTTGGATTCCGCGCTGATTAGTGCGATTTTGCACAACGTTTAGAAAACGGTGCTTCGACTTCGCTCAGCAACCAGAAAACGGAAAATGGAGAATTGAAAGATGAAAAAGACAGATATTGAACCGCGAACGGTGAGCGAAGCCGCGCCGTATGAACTGCCGGCGGGGTGGAAGTGGACGAGGTTGGGAGAGGTGGCAGATTTCATAGGAGGCGGCACTCCTGATAAATCAAACCCAAATTATTGGAATGGAATAATTCCTTGGGCAAGCGTAAAAGATATAAAAGGCAATTTTCTCTTTTCGACAGAAGATTCCATAACAGAAACTGGATTGAAAGAAAGTGCTACAAACCTTTGTGATGAAAACGGTCTTATTTTAGTTACTCGCATTGCACCAGGAAAAGCAATCATTTCAAAAATAAAAACAGCTATCAATCAAGATTTAAAAATCGTCAAAACTGATGAAAATAAGCTATTTTTGAAATGCTTTTTTGATTTCTATGAAGATGAAATAAAAAATCTCTCAAGCGGAACAACTGTAAAGGGAATAAAACTTGATGTTCTTGAAAAAATCCCTTTCCCCCTGCCGCCCACGCTCGCAGAACAGCAGCGCATTGTTTCGCGCATAGAATCGCTCTTCACGAAGCTTGACGAAGCGAAAGACAGGGCGCAGTCCGTGCTGGACGGCTTCGAACTCCAGCGCGCGGCAATCCTGCACAAGGCGTTCACGGGCGAACTTACGGCGAAATGGCGCAAAGAACACGGAGTGAGCGATGATTCGTGGGAAGAAAAGACGATTGGGGAATGTTGTAAACTCGGTTCGGGCGGAACTCCCTCAAAACGCAATCCAGAATACTATGAAAACGGAACTCTTTCATGGTTAAAGACAGGTGAAATTGATTGGAATGATATTTATGACACAGAGGAAAAAATCACCGAAGAAGGAATGAATAATAGTTCTGCGAAAATCTATCCTGCGGAATCTGTCGTTGTTGCGATGTACGGTATGGGTGTCACGAGAGGAAAAACAGGGATCCTAAAACAGGCGATGACTACAAATCAGGCAGTTTGTGTTCTACAGCCTGATAATTCTTTGTTCAACCGTTATTTGTTTTACTATTTTATGTGCAACTATTGGACATTCAGAGAAAAAGCTGTCGGCGGAAATCAGCTCAATTACAGCGCAACAATGATTGGCAAGTGGAAAATCAATCTTCCCACCCTTCCCGAACAACAAGAAATCGTCCGCATCCTCGATTCTGTGCTTGAAAAGGAGGCGGACGCAAAGGAAGCCGCCCAAAGCGTCCTAGACCAAATCGCCCTGTTAAAGAAGTCAATTTTATCCCGCGCGTTCCGTGGGGAGCTGTAAACGGAAAACGGCAGGTAAAAAGCATTTACTTTGCACGCAAAATGATATATATTTGATAGCAGGAGGTAGCAATATGACAAGTTTAAGCATTCGTATGGAAGATGAAACAAAAGCTGGTTTCGACAAATTCTGTGATGAAATAGGGCTTTCTGTTTCTTCCGTGTTCAATATGTTCGCTAAAAAAGTTGTTCGGGAGCAGAGGATTCCTTTTGAAATCAGTGTAAATCCGTTTTATTCAGAAGAGAATATGAAATTTCTGCGGGAATCAATCGCGCAGGACAAATCTGGCAACACAAAAAGCATTCCAATGAATGAACTGGAAGCAATGTCAGAGGCAAAATGAATATAGTTTGGACTCAAAATGCAATGGCAGACCTGACTCAGCTAGTTGAAAACAACCAGCGCAAGATTCTGCTGAAAATCATCAAGCTGATAAATGACATACAACGCAACGGTGCCGAAAAGGGACTTGGCAAACCCGAAGCGTTAAAGCACGACCTATCTGGATATTGGAGCAGGGAAATCACAGACGAAGACCGCCTTGTGTATCGACTGGACGAAAATGGTGATTTACACATAGTTTCCTGCAAAACTCATTATCACAAATAGTTTTTCCATTTCGTCTAGCAAATCGACCTGCTCAAAAAATCCATATTAGCCCGCGCGTTCCGTGGGGAGCTGTAGGTTTTCTGCTTGATTTTACATGAAATGTTATGTAAAATCTTACATAAGAGGTTTTTATGGTAACATTTGCACGCAATGAAATAGTTTCAAGCTCTCAGTTTATCCGCGGATTTGCAGGATTCTTGCAGAGAATGACAAAATCCAACGATGAGAAAATCGTCGTCATAAAAAACAATCAGATGCAGGCTGTCATGATTCCGATTGATGAATACGAGCGGCTTAAAAGCCTGGAGGAAGCCGCCGAGCAAAAAGAAATTTTCCAGACCGTTCAGGAGCGAAAAAATACGCCTGTTTCTGAATATGTCTCCTACGACGATGCGATGAAAATGGCAGGATTGTAAGTGGAATACGAAATCAAATTTCACCCCATGGCGTTGCAGGAGTTCTTCAGCCTTGACGGAAGCGTAAAGAAACTCGTTAAAAATCAGCTCGACAAGTTAAAAACTTCCCCCGCTGCTTGGTGAAGAATTGGGAAACAAAAACGGCTATGACTTGACCGGCTACAGAAAAATGTACGCTTGCAAAAAGCAAATCCGAATCGTGTATTCTGTCGTTGAAAATGTCCTTCTGGTCAACATAATCGCCATTGGCAAACGGGAAGAGATGGAAGTCTACAAAACGGCTTCTGAGCGGGTGTAAAATGCTGGTCTTTGTGGAAAAAGAACTAAGAGAAAATCCCTTATAACTATAACAATCAGGAGAACTAACATGACCACACAAGAAATCGTAAGCAAACTCTGGAACCTCTGCAATGTACTTCGCGACGATGGAATCACCTACCAGAACTATCTGAACGAACTCACATATATCCTCTTTCTAAAAATGTGTTCAGAAATACCAGGAGCCGAAGAGCAAATCCCGGAAGAATACCGCTGGGCAAAGCTTGTAAAAAAAGACGGGATTGCCCTCAAAGATTTTTACAAAGAACTCCTTGACCATCTAGGAACAAAAACAAGCGGCCGCGTACTTGAGATTTACGCCGGCAGCCAGACTTCAATTGACGAGCCGAAGAATCTTGAAAAAATCATAAAGTCCATAGATGCACTTGACTGGTTTTCTGCAAAAGATGAAGGACTGGGCGATCTTTACGAAGGCCTGCTCGAGAAAAACGCCACAGAAAAAAAGAGCGGAGCCGGGCAGTATTTTACGCCGCGAGTTTTAATCGATGTAATGACAGAGCTTGTAAAGCCCCAGCTCGGAGAAAAATGCAACGACCCGGCCTGCGGAACCTTCGGCTTTATGATTAGCGCGCATAAATATGTGCTCGACCATAACGACGGCCTCATTCACTGCACGAGTGAAGAGCAGGAGTTTGAAGACAAGGAAGCCTTTACCGGAACAGAACTCGTTCACGACACCCACCGTCTTGCCCTTATGAACGCATACCTTCACGACATAAACGGCAAAATCACCCTTGGAGACACTTTAAGCTCAATCGGCATGGAAATGAAAGGCTACGATGTAGTTCTTACAAATCCGCCCTTCGGAACTAAAAAAGGCGGTGAGCGTGCCCTTCGTACAGACCTCACTTACACCACAAGCAACAAGCAGCTGAACTTTTTGCAGCACATCTACCGCTCCCTAAAAGCAGACGGAAAAGCAAGAGCTGCAGTAGTTCTCCCGGATAATGTTTTATTTGCAGACGGCGATGGAGAAAAAATCCGCGTAGACTTAATGAACAAATGCAACCTGCACACAGTCCTCCGCCTGCCCACGGGCATTTTCTACGCTCAGGGCGTAAAAACAAACGTCCTCTTTTTTACCCGCGGCAAAACAGACGAAAACAACACAAAAGAAGTCTGGTTCTACGACCTTCGCACCAATATGCCAAGCTTCGGCAAAACAAATCAGCTAAAAAAAGAATACTTTGCCAACTTCATAAAAGCCTACGAGGCCGCCGACCGAAGCTCAATAAAAGACGAACGCTGGAACTGCTTTACCCGCGAACAGATTGCCGCCAAAGGAAACAGCCTTGATCTTGGCCTTATCCGCGACGAAAGCATCCTCGACTACGAAGACCTTCCAGATCCAATCGAAAGCGCCCAGGACTGCATAGACCAGCTGGAAATGGCCGCCGACCTAATCAAAGAAGTTGTGCGCGAACTTAAGAAGACGGAGAAATGATATTCTTAGCTACTATAGTCGCTAAAATTAAGAAAAAACTTGATTTTAGCGACTATGACTGATAAAATAAGCTGATATGATTAAGCGCGAAATATATATGCAGAGAATCAGGCCGTTTATGAATACGGAACTGATAAAAGTATTTACAGGAATTAGGCGGGCGGGAAAATCCGTGATGCTGGAGCTTGTTAAAGAAGAGCTTAAAAATTCCGGCGTAGACGAAAAAAACTTTCTCTGCATGAATTTTGAACAGTTTGCCAACTCTCAAATTCTGGACGCAAAAAGCCTTTACGAAAAAATCGTTGAATTCCAGAAAAGCGCTCAGGGAAAAACATATCTCTTCCTTGATGAGATTCAGGAAGTTGAAGGCTGGGAAAAATGCATCAATTCCTGCCGTGTAGACTTTGACTGCGACATTTACATAACAGGTTCAAATGCAAAACTTTTGTCTGGTGAATTGGCAACATATCTTGCGGGGCGTTATGTAGAGTTTGTCATTTATCCTTTTTCGTTTGCAGAATTCCTGGAAATGAGCCGGCAAAAAAATCCGCAGGCAGACAAAACTTCTTGTTTCATGCAGTTTATAAAAACTGGCGGAATGCCCTTCCTTTCAAATTTTAGCGGAGATGATTCTGCGAAAAATCAATATCTGATGGACATTTACAATTCTGTAGTTCTAAAAGATGTGGTAAAGCGGAATAATATCCGTGACGTTGATACATTGGAACGGATTGTGGCCTATGCATTTTCAAACATCGGTCATATTTTTAGTGCAACATCGCTTTCAAAATATTTTAAAAGCGAAAACCGCAAAATCTCTCATGACACGATTCTGAATTATCTGAAGTTTTGTGCAGATGCCTTTCTTATTTATAAAATAAACCGCTACGATTTGGAAGGCAAAAAAATTGTCAGCGTGAACGAAAAATATTACTGTGCAGATCACGGATTACGAGAGGCAGTTTTTGGAAAAAACATTCAGAATATTGACCAAGTTCTTGAAAACATAGTCTGTCTTGAACTTTTGCGCCGAAATTTTAAGGTATTTGTGGGCAAAAAAGGCGACACAGAAATTGATTTTATTGCAGAAAAGCAGGGCAAAAAAATCTATGTTCAGGTTGCATATCTTTTGGCAAGCGAAGAAACCGTAAAGCGGGAGTTTTCTGTTTTCAATTCCGTAAAAGACAGCTTTCCAAAATATGTTGTTTCCATGGACGATTTTGATTTTTCCCAAAATGGAATAATCCACAAAAACATAAAAGACTTTCTACTCATGGGTTTTTAGGGTGATTAATAAGCTGAAATTGCAGAAAACGAAGAAATGACTGTCTTAAAGGTGTAAAATTGTGAAATTTATAAAAATTTACCCCTTTAACTTGTAAATAACGCATGCTTTGTGTACAATATCGCGAGAGGTCAGGTTCTGATAAAAATAAGGAATGTTTCAGTGTTTCAGAAGGTACAGCGATTTTTGATAAACAATTTTGGAGCAACAACAAGCCGGCCCTGTCATGGAAAATGTCGTGTATGTTTATTCTTGCGCAAATGACTATTCTGTAAGCGTGGGACGAATCGGAAAATTTGAATGCGATTTTATTTTAAGGAAAAACAACACGGATTACAGTTATCTGCAAGTCTGCATGACCATCATGGCAAGCGCAGAAACCGAAGAGCGCGAGTACAAAAGCTTGGAAACAATAAAAGACAACTACCCCAAGTATGTGCTCACAAGAAATGACCCCATTCAGCATAGAAACGGCATTATCCACAAGAACCTTCCCGACCTGATGAAAAACGGTGAAGTGTTTTGAGAATGAATAGTTGATAATGGAGAATAGATAGATGAAAACTGAAATCATAAAAAAAGAGAGTATTTTGGCGGAGATTCATTTTACAGACGATTATGTTTCTGACATAAAAACAATATTCTCGCAGTCAAGGCAGTATGTCAAAAATCATGTGAACTATGCGATGGTTCTGGCGTACTGGCTTACGGGAAAAAAGAATAGTTTTGCAGGAGCAGAACGGTGAAAACAGGGCAGAATACGGCAAAGAAATCATAAAAAATCTTTCAGAGAAACTTACAAAAGAATTCGGGAAAGGATTTTCGATACAGAGTTTATATAATTTCCGTCTGTTTTACGAGCGTTTCACCGAGCCAGAGAAATTCTCCGCAGCGTGGAGAATTTTGACGTGGAGTCATTACAAGCTGATTATGCGCGTCACGCAGAAAGAAGCCCGCAACTGGTACTGCAACGAAAGCGCACGGCAAAACTGGGACACTCGGACTTTGGAGCGGAACATCGGCACAAAATATTATGAGCGGCTTTTGAGTTCGCAGGTGAAAGAACCTGTGATAAAAGAAATGGAGAGGAACACAAAAGAGTTTCAGGACAAAAAGCTGGAGTTTGTGAAAAATCCGTATGTGCTTGAATTTTTGGGACTTCCAGAAAACAAAAGCTATGAAGAAAGCGATTTTGAACAGTCGATAATCGACAGTTTACAGAAGTTTTTGCTGGAAATGGGGAAAGGTTTTGCTTTGTTCCGAAACCGACAAAACAGTTGCCAAATATTCTGTGCTGAATGATTCTAAGCAGATTTTCGCAAGCAAATATCTGACGCTGTTACCGACCGAAAAAGAGCTTGCGGACGAGATTGAGCGGCAGAAAGAGATTTTTATTGAGAGTCATACAGACAATGCGGAAAACTGAAAGATGTGCTTCGACTTCGCTCAGCAACCAGAAAACGGAAAATGGAGAATTGAAAGATGGCAAAGAGAGAAACATTGGAGAATAAATTGGAAACCGAAATAATCATTCACAGCGAAAACGACATAAAAGACAAGATTTACGTGATTCGCGGCGTTCAGGTAATGCTTGATAAAGATTTGGCTGAAATTTACGGGTATGCGACAAATCGCTTTAATGAACAGGTAAAAAACAATATTGAGAAATTCGATGAGGAAGACCTGATGTTTCAGCTGACAAAAGAAGAATTCGATACTGTTTTTAGGTCAAAATTTTTGACATTAGAAAGTGATTCTAACTTGATGTCGAAAAAATCGACATCAAGTTGGGGCGGAACAAGAAAACTTCCTTACGCATTCACAGAACAGGGCGTTTATATGCTGATGACGGTCTTGAAGGGAGAACTTGCAACAAAGCAGAGCAAAGCCCTCGTGCGCCTTTTCAAGAAAATGAAGGATTATGTTGTGGAAAATCAGCAAATTGTGAGCCAGCGTGATTTTTTACGACTTTCGCTTCAAACTGCCGATAATGCTCAGAATATCATTGAATTCAAAAAACAGCTTGCAGAAATTGATGATAAAGTGGAAAGTGTCGTAAGCAATCTAGGCGATATGGTCAGAAAATCCGAACTGTCTCCTATTATGCTGAATCTTGGAAAACCCGAAATTCCTGCTGGATGGCTTATCCTGAATGGTCAACCCGTAGAAAGTGACATAGCATATCAGCAGATTTATACGCTGGCGAATAAAACTATTTACATAGTTGACAATTATATCTCGCTGAAAACCCTTGTCCTTTTTAAGAATGCAAAACAGAATGTTGCAGTAACAATTTTTTCTGACAACACAAACAGCGGACTTCACAAAGTTGAATTTGATGATTTTTGCAAGGAATTTCCGGGGTTGAAAATCGACATCAAAGAATCAGGAAAGATTTTTCATGACCGTTATATCATTCTTGACTACGGCACACCTGACGAAAAAATCTACCACTGCGGAGCAAGTTCAAAAGACGGCGGCCGAAAAGTAACGACAATTACACTTACATCTGATACTTCTGTTTATGGCAGCCTAATTTCCCAATTATTGAAAAACAAGCCTCTGTCTTTGAAGTAATGGCGGATAATTGAGAATTGTGCTTCGACTTCGCTCAACAACCAGAAAACGGAAAACGGAGGAATTGAAAGATGACAAAGAACGATATTGAACCGCAGTCAGTGACAGTGGCCGGTGAGCGTAGCCGAACCGAACCCTACGAACTGCCAGCAGGGTGGAAGTGGTGTAAACAAAGTGAAGTTTGTAAACTTACAGACGGAGAAAAGAAATCAGATGTTCCATATCCATATCTCGAAGTAAAATATCTCCGTGGTAATAAAGATAAAGATTTTGTTTCTTCCGGAAAATTCATTACCGCCAGAACAAAAGTAATTCTTGTTGATGGTGAAAATTCAGGTGAAGTTTTTACTGTTCCTGAAGACGGTTTTATGGGAAGTACATTTAAAGCCTTATCTATTCAAAATGTTGATGAAAACTATTTGCAGTTTTTTATTCAGACAAAGAAAGATTTATACAGGAACAACAAAAAAGGTTCTGCTATTCCACATTTGAATAAAGATTTATTCTTTAATATGCCATTTCCTCTCCCGCCCACGCTCGCAGAACAGCAGCGCATCGTTTCGCGCATCGAATCGCTCTTCACGAAGCTTGACGAAGCGAAAGACAAGGCGCAGTCCGTGGTGGACGGCTTCGAGCTTCGGCGTGCGGCGGTTCTGCACAAGGCGTTCACGGGCGAGCTAACCGCCAACTGGTGCAAAGAACACGGCGTGAGCGATGATTCGTGGGAAGAAAAGACATTGGAAGGGTGTTGTGATTTTATAACAAAAGGAACAACTCCTAAAAAAGAAGATATGAGCATTGGAAAAGGCGATATACCTTATATTAAGGTTTACAATCTTTGCTTTGATACAAATCTTGATTTTTCAATCAATCCAACATTTGTTTCAAAAAAATCTCATAAAGAATTTTTAGCACGTTCAATTACATTGCCAGGAGATGTTCTTATGAATATTGTAGGACCTCCTTTTGGAAAAGTTTCGATTGTTCCAGAACTGTATTCAGAATGGAATATAAATCAAGCTATTGCAAGGTTCAGATGTAAGGAAAACCTCCTAAATAAATACTTGGCAAATTTTCTAATTTCGCCCCTTGCTATTGATGCTTTAAAACGGCAAATAAAAACTACAGCAGGGCAACAAAATCTCACTCTTGAGATATGCAGAAAACTAAAAATAAAAATTCCTACGCTCGCTGAACAGCAGGAAATCGTGCGCATTCTCGATTCTGTGCTTGAAAAGGAGGCGGACGCAAAGGAAACGGCGGAATATGTGCTGGAGCAAATTGACCTGCTCAAAAAGTCCATATTGGCGAGGGCGTTTAGGGGGAAGTTGTAATATGAACAAAAATATGTTTTTGTGATATACTTTTGCAATAAACTGGAGGTCAATGATTATGATGCAGGGAATAAAAAACACCTCAAATGATACATTTGGTCGTCTCATGGGAAATGGACTTCATTATGAAGTTCCTAAATATCAGCGTGATTATTCATGGGATAAAGAGCAATGGTCTGACCTTTGGTATGATTTAATGCAGATGATTGATGAGAAAGATTCGCATTATATGGGCTATTTGGTTCTCCAAACAGAAGATGATAAAAATTATCAAATTATTGATGGACAGCAGAGGCTCACAACTCTTTGTGTTCTGATATTGGCGGTTGTAGATACACTATTAAAACTTCCTGGTACAGACAAAGAAAAAGAAGATAACGAAAAAAGGGCTGCAAATATCCGTTCTACATACATTGGCAATATGGATATGCTGACACTGACATCTGTAAATAAATTGGTATTGAATAGAAACAATGATCATTTTTATAGAACATATCTTTCACCCCTTCAGGAAATGCCAAAACGAGGATTAAAGGCTTCTGAAAAATTGTTAAAATCTGCATTTGAAACATTTAAAGCATATTTAGGTGCAAAATATAAAACAGCAGAAGAACTTGTAGTATTTGTAGAGAATCTTGTTAATAATCTTTTTTTTACGGTAATTACAGTCACTGATGAATTGAATGCTTTTAAAGTTTTTGAAACATTGAATGCTCGTGGAGTACAACTTTCTTCATCTGATTTATTAAAAAATTATATTTTTTCAGTTGCAAATACGAACGATTTACATCAGACAAAACTGGATGAACTTGAAAATATGTGGGCAGAAATTACAGATATTTTAAAAGAGTCTCAAATATCTGATTATTTACGTTTTTATTGGAATAGTACACATAAAACAATACGCAAAAATCAATTGTATAAAACAATTCGTAATGAAATAAAGACTCCTGAAGGTGCATTTACTTTATTACGGGATATGAGGAAAAAGGCTGATATTTATATGGCTTTACGAAGTCCCGAAGATGAAATGTGGAGAACGCAACCAGATGTTTCAAGTAATCTCAATTTATTAAAACTGTTTAATGTAGTTCAACCAATACCTTTGCTGATGTCTGCTTATTCAAATCTTTCAGAAAAAGATTTTTCAGCTTTACTTTCAAAGATTGTTATAATTTCATTCAGGTATAATGTAATCTGTGGGAAAAACCCAAATGAGCTGGAAAGTGTTTACAATAAAGTAGCTTTAGATATAGATAAAACTAAAGCATACAGAATTGAAGATTTAAAAGCAGGAATATATGTATCTGATGCGGAATTCGAGCAAACATTTGCATATAAGGAGTTTGTTTACAGTTCAAGAAATAACCAGATTGCAAAATATATATTGGGGAAAATAGAAAAATTCGAATCTGGAGCGTCGATTGATATTACGAGCAGTACACTGGAACATGTTTTACCAGATAATCCAAATGACGATTGGAATTGGGATGATGTGAAAATACAGCAGTTTCACTATCGGCTTGGAAATATGACTCTCTTAGAGGCTGTTAAGAATAGAGATTTGGGAAATGTTTCTTTTTCAGAAAAGAAAGCTATTTACAAACAATCTACAGTTCCTATGACACTTAAGATTGGAAATTCAGATTTAGAAGAATGGACAGAAGGTTGTATAAACAATAGGCAAAAGAAAATGGCAAATGAAGCAAAGGGTATTTGGAGAATTCAAGACTAGTTTTGTAAATTGTGGATAATTGCTGTTGTTTATATGTCCGAAAAATACAGCTTCCACGACTACACAGTTGAACAAATCTTAAGGGCATCTCTAAAAATTCCACAAAAAGACAATATGATGTATAATTGCAATCATGGGAAAACAAAGCGGAACTGCCTGAAAATAATCAGACACTTTTTCGGATGGAAAAGAAAAAAACTTTACTTTTTTTAAATCAGATTTATAATAATATCATAATCTTTTTAAGGAGTAACGAATGAAGAAGATTTTTGCATTGGTATTGGCAACTTGTGTAAGCATTGCAGGTGCATTTGCATTTGATGTAGGTTCCATTAGAGGATCTTGGATTGATGAACGCTATGATGCTAAGTGGACATTTAGCGCAAATCAGATTGACTTGTACATAGCAAGCACTGGTCAGCATGTATATACATTTACAGATGATAATATTGAACATTTTAAGGTTAACATGCAGGCTACAGGAGCTTCCATTTCTTTCAGATGCCCAGGTGCACGCCGTTTCTACACGTTTACAAAACCAGCTGAATTGACTGCTGATTTGGATGTAAACATTAATCCTGACTGGACGGATCTTGACTACAGGGCTCGCTTTAAGTATGTAGACGGCACAATGGAGTAATGTTGGCAAATTGATTCCTGAAGAGGCACTATAGTCTATTGCTGTAGTGCCTTTTTTATTATATTGTATCTATATATGTATTCAAAAAATAATAGTGCTCCTCAGCCTCCAATGGGCTGGAATTCGTATGATTATTACAATACGATGGTAAATGAACAGCAGGTTCGTGCAAATGCAGAGTATATGGCACGGAATCTAAAGGAATATGGCTGGAATTACATTGTTGTTGACATCCAATGGTCTGATCCCGATGCCGGAAGACAGAATCCCTGCGTACAGTACATTCCGTTCAGTCATTTTTGCATCGATGAGTATTCTCGCCAGATTCCTGCTCCGAACCGATTTCCTTCGAGCAAAGACGGAAAGGGCTTTGCCCCTCTTGCAGAATATATTCATGGTCTTGGCTTGAAATTTGGCATTCACATTATGCGTGGCATTCCTCGCATTTGTGCACACAACCACTCAAAGATTCTGGGCAGCGATGCAACTGCTGACCAGATTGCAAATCCGTTCAGTATAAGCCGCTGGAACGGAGACATGTATGGTGTTGACTGCACGAAAAAGGGTGCTCAGGAGTACTATGACAGTGTGTTTGCACTGTATGCACAATGGGGCGTCGATTTTGTAAAGGTTGACGACATTTGCAATACAAACATGTATCCTCTCAATCCTTATTCTGCAGAAAAAGAAATAGAAATGATAGCGAGGGCTATTGAAACCTGCGGTCGTCCCATGGTTTTGAGCCTGAGTCCCGGACCTGCCGTCATTGAAAAAGCATGGCATCTGGAAAAATATGCAAACATGTGGCGCATTACGGATGATTTTTGGGATGACTGGACGTTGCTCAAAGCCATGTTTGAACGGTGCGAAGTGTGGCAAAAGCATGTAGGAGGCGGCAGCTGGCCAGATTGTGACATGCTGCCAGTGGGAAAACTCGGAGAAGGATGGGGCAGAGGTGCATGGTATACACGTTTTTCCCCTGCAGAACAAAGGACAATGATGACGCTGTGGTGCATTTTCAGAAGTCCTTTGATGATTGGTACGGATTTGCCTCAACTGGATGACTCTACTAAAGAATTGCTTACCAATAGGGAAGTACTGTGGGTGCAGCGGTTTGGTCATGGGGCATTTCAGGTGATGAGGAATCAAGAACAGTGCGTGTGGGCAAGCTATGGAGCTGGATGCCCGGCAGCTGGTATGCAGGTGTACGTGGCCCTGTTCAACCTGTCTGAAAAAGACAGCGATGTCTCTGTACGGCTGTCCGACATTGACGGCATTCGCCCGGACAACACGTATCAAGTACGCAATCTGTGGGATAAATCCGACATGTTTCCCCTTGTGGGAAATGCTCTTTTGAGCATGAATGTAGAATCTCATGGTGCTGCATTGTTGAAATTGAGTTAAAGGCTATTCGAAAAAGAGTTTTCACCCATATCGACTCATTTTTCTGAAACGATCTCTTCTGTTTCTATGCATTCTGTTTCTATGCAGTTGCTATAATTTCTTGAAACTGTTATACTGTTTCATTATTTTATCTGAATAAAAATTAGTATAAGAGGATGTATATGATTACACTTAAATTTGGTGGAACTAGTATGGGTTCTGCCCGTCGCATTCTGAACAGTGTTGACATTATGATTGGACGTGCCTCTACAGACCGCATTTCTGTTGTTGTCAGTGCTGTAGCAGGAGTTTCAAACAAGCTGCAGGAGGCTATTGACGGGTGTGTTGCAGGCGGTTCTGCTGAAAACTATGTAACGCAGATTAAGAATATACATTATGACATTTGTTCAGAAATCAAGGCAAGTGTTGCTGAATTTGACCATGAAACGGTTATTTCCAAAATAGATCCAAATTTAAAAGAACTGGAAAAGTTGCTTTCCGGTCTTGTGTCCTTTGGGGAATGTCCTAAAAGCGTGCACTGTCGCATCATGGGAATGGGTGAACTGATGTGTGCCCCTATTGTAGAAGCTGTTCTTCTTGCAAAAAAACAGAGCGTGCTCCTGCTTGATTCCCGCAAGTTCATCTATACGACTGGTTCACAGAAAGAGGGTGATCCTGACTATTCCCGTTGTGCAGAAGCTTTTGCCCAGTACAGGGAAGGTACAGGTCATTCTGCGCAGATTCTGCTGTTTCCAGGCTTTATCTGTTCTTGGATTGGCGGTACTGGTGCAAAACCTGTCATGGGGCTTCTTGGACGCAACGGCAGTGACTTTTCTGCTGCTGTTGTAGGGGCTTCCCTTGGTTCAAAGAAAGTTGAATTCTGGACTGATGTTGACGGCATTTATTCTGCCGATCCACGCATTGTAAAAGATGCCGTGCTTGTTCAGGATATGAGTTACGAAGAAGCCATGGAACTGTCATTCTTCGGCAGCAAAGTGCTTCATCCTAAGACGCTGGCTCCTTTGGCAGCAAAAAATATAGAAGCATGGAGCTTGAACAGTCATAATCCTTCTGCACGCGGTACTCGCATTGGGAGCGGTCCTTTTGAAAGTGAAAAGAAGGCTGGTCCTGTACGCGGCATCAGTTGTCTGAAAGACTGTGCCATGGTCTCTGTAAGCGGTTCCGGCATGAAGGGACGCAAGGGAATGGCAACGCGCATTTTCTCTGCCGTAAGCAATGCTGGCATTTCCATTCTGCTTATTACTCAGTCTTCTTCTGAATATACGCTTTCATTCTGCGTCCGAAAGGAATTTGCAAACCGCGTGCAGGATGTCCTTAAAAATGAATTTGCCCTGGAAATTGCAGGAAAACTTATTAATCAGATTGATGTTCGCCCTGACTGTGCTATTGTTTCCATTATTGGCGATGCAATGAAGGAAAAGCGCGGTGTGGCAGGCACATTCTTTAATGCCATTGCTTCTCGCGACATTAACATTCTTGCTATTGCACAGGGAGCTGGAGAACGCTCAATTTCTGCTGTCATAAAGGCTTCTGATGGTGATACTGCTGTCCGCATCGTGCATAAGTTCTTCTTTAACACCGTTCAGACTATTCAGGTATATGCATTTGGAGCTGGAACTATCGGCGGTACCATGATTGACCAGATTTGTGAACAGCAGAAGTCTCTGTTGGCACAGGGTATCGATATCCGTGTCATGGCAATTGCCAATATAGACGGCATGATTTTCAATGCTCATGGCATCGATTTGAAAGACTGGCGTGAACAGGTAAAGAAAGACGGTGAAAAGACTGACCTTGACCGCATTCTTGAATTTGTCCGCGATACAAAGCCTCTTAATCCTATTTTTGTTGATTGTACGGCAAGTTACGATTTGCCTGAGCGCTACATTGACATTCTGAAAGCTGGCATGAACATTGCAACCCCCAACAAGCGTGCCAATTCCATGAGCATGGACTTTTACCGCAAGCTGCGCGAGACGGCAAATGAAATGCATGTTCGATTCTTGTATGAAACGAACGTTGGCGCAGGTCTTCCTATTATTGATACATTGCAGAACCTGTTTAAATCTGGTGATCGCCTTACAGCCTTTAATGGCATTATGTCCGGTTCTCTCAGTTACATTTTTGGTCGGCTTGATGAAGGTGCAAAGTTCAGCGAAGCCGTCCTTCAGGCAAAGGAATTGCGGTATACTGAACCTGATCCAAGGGATGACCTTAAGGGAACAGATGTTGCCCGCAAGGCTTTGATTATTGCTCGCGAAGCAGGAATGAACATTGAACTTGAAGACATCCAGATGAATTCTATCTTCCCAGAGGGATTTAGCTTGGAAGGTACTACGGAAGAATTCCTTAAGAAATTGCCAGAATTGGATGATTATTTTGCACAGAAAATGGCAAGCCTTAAAAAAGAAAACAAGGTTCTGCGCATGGGAGCAAGCATTAAGGACGGAAAGGTGAGCGTTGGCATGCTTGAAGTAGGTCCAAATGATCCTTTGTATGGTGTTCGCGGTGGTGAAAACGCCTTTGTATTTACAACTGCCCGCTACACGCCAATTCCTTTGACAGTAAGAGGATATGGAGCTGGTGCTGGAGTTACAGCTGCTGGTGTGTTTGGAGACATTTTACGTACTGTCAGCTGGAACATGTCCAGTTTTTAGACAAGGAGAATGCTATAAGTGGTAGTTGTTCTTAAGAAAGATATTTCTGAATATCAAAAGAATGAAATACGAGATTTTCTTGTTCAGAAGAATTTTAAGCTGAATGAGATTGTCGGTGAAGAAGATACGGTTATTGCTGCTGTTGGACGCAATTCCGTTGACAAGCTCGAAGTGGAAGCGCTCCCTGGTGTGTATGCCGTCATTCCCATCAGCAAGCCATATAAGCTTGCCAGTCGGGAATTTAAGCGCGAAGACACTATTGTAGAAGTTCCAAACAGTCGCGGTCAGAAAATTCGCATCGGAGGAAACAGGGTTGTTGCCATTGCTGGACCTCGTGCTGTTGAAAGCCGCGAGCAGATTATGGAAACTGCCGAAGCGGTTGCTGCAAGTGGTGCCGTCATGCTTCGTGGCGGTGCTTACGAGCCGAATTCTTCTCCATATAAATTTCAGGGGCTTGGAGAACAAGCCTTGAAATACTTAAAGGAAGCCGGTGACAAGTTCGGGCTTCCAATTGTGACGGAAATTCTTTCTCCTGAACTGATTCCCATCATGCAGGACTATGTTGATGTGTACCAGATTGGTGCCCGAAACATGCAGGACTTTAATCTCTTAAAAAAGGTTGGGGCAACGGGAAAGCCTGTCATTCTTCGCCGTAGTCATTCTGCGACACTGGAAGAGCTTTTGATGTCGGCTGAATATTTGCTTTCTTCAGGTACTGACAATGTCATTCTGTGCGAGCGTGGCATACGGACGTTTGAACCTTCGACCCGCAATACGCTTGATTTGTCTGCAGTACCTATGCTGCGTGCGCTGACTCATCTTCCAATCATTGTAGATCCAAGTCATTCGCTTTCTGTACGTGACAGAGTAACGTCAATGGGACTTGCTGCCATCGCATCTGGTGCAGATGGGCTTATGCTCGAAGTGCACAGCCACCCTGAAAAGGCTCTGGTAGACGGTGCTTCTTCCATGTTGCCGGCTCAGTTTGACAAGATGATGCATGACATAGAAGCTCTTGCCCCTGTCATGGGTAAAGCTGTTGCTCATATCCGTGAAGAAAAGCGTGAAAAAGTCATTTGTGCTTATAGTGGAAAACGAGGTGCCTATGCTGAGCAGGCAATCAGCAGGTATTTTGATGCTGCCGATGTAGAATCTGTAGCCGTTGATTCTTTTGGTGAAATATTTCAAAGTGTTACGGATTGTAAAGTGGACTACGGCATGGTTCCCATAGAAAACAGCCTTGCAGGTTCCGTCTATCAGAATTATGACAATTTCAGCCGCTTTGAAGATGTTACCATTGTCGGTGCTGTTACTCTGAACATACGCCATTCTCTGCTTGGCGTAAAGGGAGCTTCCATTGAAGATATCAAGACTGTATATTCCCATCCTCAGGGGTTTGAGCAATGCAAGAAATTCCTTGATGGTCACAAGGCGTGGGCTCATATTGATGCTGTTTCTACGGCTACTGCCGCTGAAACCGTCAGCAAGGTTTGCGACAAATCGAATGCAGCAATAGCCAGTACTGTAAATGCATCTTTGTACAATCTTGACATTCTGGCAGAAGACATTGAAAATGATCCCAGCAATTTTACCCGCTTTGTAGTCATTCAGTCTACGGCACTTGCAGGAACAAAATGCAGGGAACTGAACATTAAACCGAATATGGCAAGCTTTATCTTTAAGACAAAGAATGAACCCGGCGCCCTGTACAGGACGCTTGGCATCTTTGAAAATTATAAAATAAATCTTACACGCCTTGAATCAAGACCGTTGGAAGGCCAGCCGTGGAACTACTGGTTCTATGCGGATGCTGAACTTTCGGGAATTCAGGGAGCTGGACGTGATGATATTGTAGAATATGTCCATAAATTGACTGATAAGTTGAAGGATAATGCCGAAGAGGTTCGCCTGCTGGGCATTTATCACGAAAACCGCCATTGATTAAGGGAGGAAACTAATTTTATGGAAGAAAAGTATGTTTTGTCTGTATTGGTAGAAAACCATGCTGGTGTTTTGAGCCGTGTTTCTGGTCTTTTCAGCCGTCGAGGATACAATATCGACTCTCTTACTGTATGTGAGACTGCCGAACCTGAACGTTCTCGAATGACTATTGTTGTTCGCGGTGACGAGTATATCCTTGAACAGATAGAAAAGCAGCTTTCTAAACTGGTGGAAGTCATTTCCATTGAACATTGCAGTCCGTCTACAACGACGCAGCGTGAAATGGCACTGATAAAGGTAAAGGCAGACGGGCCTAACCGTGCTGTCATTATAGAAACGTGCAATATATTCCGTGCCCACATTGTTGATGTCGCAGAAAATTCTTTGATTGTAGAAGCAACAGGAAGCGAAGACAAGATTTCTTCGCTTATACGCCTGCTTGAACCATACGGCATACTGGAACTGTTGAAATCCGGACTGACCGCAATGGATCGTGGTTCAAAGATTATGAAATAGTTTGGAATTTCATTGCAACTTAAACCATTTGTCATTAAAAATCTGCCAGCTGTTGCATTCTACGAGAGCTTGAGCCTTCCTGAATATGCGCAGCTTGAGGGGAAACGCGTCTGCATCGATTTCAGGTGCGTTTTTTATTTTGTCGTATAGTGTTTCACGAGACACGATTTTTGACAGTGTTGCAATAATGATTTTCATCTTGCGTTGTGTCCCGTCAGCATATTCCAGGACAAAGGGAAAATACACCTGCATGCCATCCGTTTCTGGAAACAAGACTCGGCAGCTACAGGGATTTTTGTTCTCTGCAGATTCCTTTTCTTTGTCAAAGGCAAAAAGGGGATACTGAGGGATAAGGAACGATTCTGGCAGAGTTTCCTTGTTGCATGCCCTGATGATGCTCCGCTGCATCTTGGAAAGTGCAAGGAGCATGTCTTTATGCGGAATATAAGCGGTCATTGATGTAGTGTAGAATAAATCTACAAAAAAGTGTAGTATGCTAGCATGGGTCGTACACTGATTAAGGCATCATTTCTTATTTTTCTGTTTGTGGCTGCAGGCTTTATTGCCTATGCAACATTCATTTCCATGTCACTATCCAGTACTGTATTGGGCATGAACGGTGAAAACTTTATTGCACTGAATGCTCAATCGGCAAGAGCCAGAGTCACTCATCCTGCCAAAAACTCTTCACTCTATTATCAGTTTACAACAAATCAGCGTACGCATATCATGAACAGGATTCAAAAGAATGGCGGAGCCGCAATTCAGGCCACGATAAATATTCTTGGGCGACATGCAAACCTGAAGGGAGAAAAGCCGTTTGAATTCGGTTTTCTGTATAATAAAGACGGTGACATCGTCTTGGGAACTAATGTTGTCAAAGGTGACTTTGCTCAGCTGGTTTCAAATGGACAGGATGCCGTTTCCCTTTCGATGTGCATTTCTGATGCAGCATCCGTTCCTTCGGGTTTTTTTGTGCATGGACTTTTGCCCTACGAACTGGCAGAAATACGTCTCGTTGACATGAAAATCGGCTGGGACAAAAGTTCTTCCATCGCATTGTATGCATTTGGCATTCATGGGGGTGATGTTACTGCTGTAACGGGAGAATCGTTTGATGCTGCCGAAGGGGCTGCCCTTTTTTCACCTGTGGACAAGAATCAGCCGCTTCCAAAGATTATTGTTGGATTAAAACCTGTTCAGTCAATCGGCACTGTGGAAAAACAGAAAACGCTTACCTTTTACTATGGAAACGAAGAACTGTCTGTCAGGCGTTCCTATTCCCAAACATCGGTTACATTGCAGCTTGCCGGACTTGAATCGGATTATGATGTCCTTAAATGTGCCGATCCATCTGAAATTGTTTCTGTCATGCTTGTGGAAAACGAAACAAAACTGAATGCAGACAAAGTTGGACGGGTCTACTATCCGTTGGTGACCGATTTAGGGCTTATTGTCCATTGGCCGCAGCACAAGTGGCGTACTCCCGACTATGAGCTGTTTGAGTGGGAAGAAATTCCTCATGTGCTGTTCTTTGATTTTGCAGATTACGACATTCAGAGTGCTTTTCTTACGCGCCTTGCCTATTTTGTCGAAAAAGCCGGTTACAAGGGAAAGCTCGTGAGCGATAATTTTGTTGCCACCCATCATGGCTACAATGCTCATGACTACAAGGCAAAGGATTTGGCAGCGTTTTTTACAACGGCTTCGCTGCAAAATTTTCATCTGAATGCACGGGAAATTCTGTTGCGTGACATCCTCATAAAAAACAATGTCATCATTGAAGAAAAAGACGGTACGTATGCAGAGGGAATTGGTGCCGTCATTTCATTTTCCCGACAGTCCACGGACAATTTGCGCTGGCAGTTCCTTGCCCATGAAAGCTGGCATGGCATTTTCTTTACAAACGAAGCATTCCGTCATAAAGTGTCGCTGCTGTACAACTCATTTGACGATACAAGCCTTGAATTCATAAAGACATTCTGGGAAACACAGAATGGTCTGAACTATGACCGCGAAGACGACTATTTGATGCGCAATGAATTCATGGCCTACATCATGCAGCAGCGGTATTCCGCCATTGGAGACTATTTCGTGTCCCTTGCAAACCGATGGTCTGTAAAACAGAATGAGCCTGAACTTGCGGCATACGTAAGGAACACGAATGCCGTACATTTTGTTCAGGCAGGAAAAGAATTGAATGAATATGCCTTTAATAATTTCGGTTTTGCAGCTGGCCGCGTGCATTTAATCTATCGTTCAAGTCGAGATTGAACACTTTTTCTGCACCAACCGTTGTCGGAGGTCCGTGACCAGGCATGATGACTGTTCCGTCTGTCTGCGAAAAGATTTTTTCTCTAATTTTGCTTATGAGCATTTTTTTGGAATACTTGCTCGATGTTTCCCCTATGATGCCAGATGTTATGGCATCACCAGTAAACAGAACGTTTCCAATCTTAAAGACCAAACTGTCGGCTGTGTGGCCTGGAACAGCCATGTATTCAACTTTGAGTCCGGCGGGCATTATTATGCCGTCTCCCTTCAGTACGCAGGCGTTAGACGAACACAGTTCATAGTCTGCTGCATAGATGATGGGGGAGTATATTTTGTTCAGCGTTGAAAGTCCTTTTACATGGCTGGTATGATTGTGCGTTATCAGGACTGCCGTCAAATCATAGCCGCCTTCTTCTATCTGCTTGAGCATTTGCATCGTAATCTTTGCAGGGTCAATAAGGATGGCTTCCATGATATTGGGATCATCATTTACAATGAGGTAGCTGTTCGTAAATTCTTCGATGGTAAGGTGAAAGTAGATTTTCATAACTCTTTCTGATCCTCATCCTCATAGTCAAACTGTTCTTTAAAGTCTCCCATAAGCCCTCCGCGCGTACGGTCAATGAGGGCTGCCTTTGTGTTTGACATCTTGAACGACATTCCATCGCGGCTCGATTCATAGAAAACCGTCTTTTTCAGGTTGCAGTTTTTCATGGATGCGTTCATGAGGATTGATTTTATGAAGCGCGTATTGTACAGGTCGCTGTCATCGAAACTGCACTGATATGCCGTAATGCCGTTGAAATTGTTGTGAATCAAATCGCTTCCTGTAAAAATGACATGACCGAACCTGCATCCTGCATACGAAGAAAACTGTATGTTGCTGTTGTTAAAGTAGCAGTCCGTAAACGTTGCAAAATCATGGATGCACATCCGTATGACGACATTTTCTGCATGGATGTTTGAAAACAGTGCGTTTTGAAAATTGCATCCGATGAATTTCTTGCCTGAAATGTCAATGCCGTCTGCAATTGCTCCCTGTATGTTCAGCCCGATAATCTTGTCGTGAGTCTTAACATAGTCAATCGTCTGCTGCTTTACGGCAAGGGTGTCTGGATGATGTTCCAGACAATAGCTCGGCTCTTCTGTTATGTTGCCGTTCTCGTCAAATGCAGAGACTGCAAGATTTTTGCATCCAGGATGCAGGCAGGGATTGAATGTGTACATACTGATACTTTACGCTATTGAAAACATTTAGTCAAATGGCTAGAATGTTTTTCATGTGTTGGAAATGTGGCTCTGATATACCTGTAACTGTATCTGTTCAAAGGAATTCTGAATGCCCTGTCTGTCATGCAGACTTGCATTCTTGCAAAAACTGCTCGTTCTATTCGCCCGGAAGCCATTATGACTGCCACGAAACGGTTGATGAACTGGTAAAAGACAAGGAGCGGGCAAACTTTTGCGACAGCTTCAAAGTCAGATCTCATTTTTCAGCAAAAACGAATGCCGCATCAAGTGCATCTGAGGCTGCTAAAAAAAAGCTTGATGCATTGTTTAGTATATGAAAAATTCAATTGATTTTGCTTTTTTGGACAGCGGTACAGGCGGCATCCCCTACATGAAGGAATTGAAAAGCAAGCTGCCGTCGGTACGCTGCGTCTATCTTGGCGATACGGCTCATTTTCCCTATGGACAAAAGTCTTCTGCCGAAGTAACGGAGTGTGCAGCCTCGTCAATCCGTCGAATTGTCGATTTATGGAATCCCCATGTGCTTATCATTGCCTGCAACACAATCAGTGTTACTGCTCTGGACGACCTTCGCGCCCTGTTTCCCGATTTGCCCATTGTTGGTACCGTTCCAGCCATACGTCTTGCGGCGCGAAAATCAAAAAACAGAAAGATAGGACTCCTTGCAACGAATGCCACCGTACAGCACCCCTATTGCACCCGGCTGATGAAGGAGTATGCTTCGGACTGCCAGGTGTTCAGCAGGGGAGACCCCGATTTAATTTCATTTATCGAACATTCCTTGTTTACGGCTACACCGCAGGAACGGCTGGCAGCGGTAAAACCTTCAGTCGATTATTTTCTGTCAAATGGATGCGATACCATCATTTTGGGCTGTACGCACTTTACGCACATGGCAAAAGACATCGCCGAGGCGGCGGGAACTGGTGTCATGATTGTAGACAGCCGTGACGGTGTTGCGAATCAGGCAATACGGATTCAAAAAGACGTGGACTCTCGCGCACTCGGCATGTATGCCTGTACACCTGCTGCTGATGTAAAAATAAATTTGCCGCCAGACAAAAGCTTTTTTGTAACAAAATGTCGTTCTGCCGAAGATGAAAAAGAATATGCATCGCTGTGCAATGCATTCGGTATTCCGTGGGGCGGCGAAATACACTGCAATTGAAAATAAAAAAAGCCTGACATGTATCAGGCTTTATTACAACGAAGGATGTAAAGTCAACGACTTAAAAGTCAATGACTTTTAAGTCAACGACTAGTAATCCTTTTTTTCTGGCTTACGCTTTTTGTTCAAAAGCTTGCGTTCCAAAGTTGTTTTCTTCTGGTGAAGAGTTGTAGAAGGCTTTACAAAGTACTCACGCTTTTTGAATTCGCGGACAATACCTTCTTTTTCAACCATACGCTTAAAACGTTTGATTGCTCTTTCAAGGTTTTCTGAATCGTCTACAACGATTGTTGCCATTATTAATTCACCATCCTTTGCTTCGGAGATGCCGAAACACGCCCCTATTTTACTTGAAAAAATCAAGTAAATGCAAGGGCTTTTTTGTCAAATTTGCATAAATTTCCAAGAATTTTATGGCTTTGTCAGCCCAGTTCCGTTTCAAGCTGATCTACCAAATCCTTGAACGTGTTCAGTGCGGACTGTATCGGAGAAGTCTGCTCCATGTCGACACCAGCTGCCTTTAGGCTTTCGATAGGATAGCGAGAACCGCCGCTTTTGAGCAGCGTAAAGTAATCGTCCAGTTCCTGTTTGCCGCCTGTCGTGACGCGCTTTGCCAGTGCCAGTGAAGCCGAAATGCCAGTTGCATACTTGTATACATAGAATGCATTGTAAAAATGAGGAATGCGAAGCCCCTCCAAATCGCTCGTCTTTTCAAAGTGCATTTCGCTGCTAAAGTACAGTTCCAAAAGCTTTCTGTATATGCCGCGCAAGCTGTCGGTTGTGAGAGGAATGCCCTTTTCTGCATTTTCATGTGCCGTAAGTTCAAATTCCGCAAACATGGTCTGGCGGTGCAGTGTTGCCAGAATGTCTGACGCCCTCATTGAAAGCAGGTATGTCGTCAATGCTTTGTCACCTTTTTCCTTTGCCGTTTTGAGCATGTACTCAAAGACAAGTTCTTCATTAAAGGTTGATGCAACTTCTGCTTCAAAAATGGTATATTCGTAACTCATGTACGGATTGTTTCTGATGCTGTACCATGAATGCATGGAATGTCCGCCCTCATGAGCCATTGTATAGACATCGCGGATGGAATCTTCCTTGTAGTTCAGCAGGATGTACGGATAGCCTTTGTATGCACCCGAAGAAAAAGCTCCCGAATGCTTGCCTTTGTTTTCGTATCGATCTACCCATCCGTTCAAAAGTCCGTTGCACAGGGTATCGGTGTATTCCGTTCCCAGAACGGCAAGGGCTTTGCGCACTATTTCTACCGCTTCTTCGTATGTCGTATGCGTCTGCACCGACTTTACCAATGGAACGTACACATCGTAATGTCGAAGTTCATCGACTTTGAGCACCTTTTTGCGCAGCGCATAGAAGCGGTGCAGGGGTTCAAGGTTGTCATGCACCGTGTTCACAAGGTTCCTGTACACGCTTTCAGGCACTTTGTCGTTGTAAAGGGCTGCATCCAGCGAGGACTTGTATCCCCGTGCGCGGGCATTGAATATGTCGTTTGCGACAGAACCTGCATAAAGGGATGCAATCGTGTTTGCATGGGCGTCAAAAGTGTTGTAAAACTTTTCGTATGCTTCCTGGCGGATTTTTCTGTCGGGATTTTCCATGAAGTTTGACCATGTGCTTTGAGTGAGCGGCAAGTCCTTGCCGTCAACCCTCACCGTGCCAAAGTTCAGGTCTACATCTGAAAGCAGCGAGAACGTGTTGCTTGCCGTCTGGCCTGATTCTGACTGCAGTGCAAGGATGCGCTCTTCCTTTTCCGACAGGGTGTGCGGCTTTCTGTGAAGGATTTTCTTGATGAAAATGCGGTAGTCGTCAAACTCCTTTCCTTCTATCCATGCGTTGATTTTTTCATCTGGAATGGCAAGCAGTTCTGGAATGAAAAAGCTCAGTTGGGCCTTGATTTGCGTGTATGCCATCATTACACGGTTTACCTTGTCCCGAGACGTGCTGTCGCTTTGGTCTGCCTCGTTCAAAAGGTTTGCATAGTGAAAGACAGTTTCGAGCGTGCGGTCGAGCGTTTCATAGGCTTTCATTGCGTCAAGCAGGCTCTGTGCACTGCTGGCAAGCGTGCCTTTTAGATTTGTCAGGGCTGTTGTCAATTGAGGCAGCTTTTTCAAGTCTGCCTCCCATGCATCGTCTGATGTATAAATCAAAGAAAGATCCCACTTGTCTTTTGCAGGAACATCTTTGCGTAACGGTATGTTTTCTTTACTCATACGGTTAGTGTATCATAACCACGGTTTTGATACAATTGCACGTTTTATATGTTTCTTTCATAAAAAACTGCCGAAAAAATAAAAAATGACTAAGTGTTTATGAATGCAGTTTTAGGAGAAAAGGTATGAGCTTTGTTAAAAAATCCCTTGTATTGATAGGAACTCCAGTTGCCATTTTGTTTGTCATAACGACGATTATTGCTGCATCGTTTGTTGCAGGTGCATCAAAACAGCAGACTGAAGCTTTCATGAAAACTCATACAAAAAAATGCGTATTGGAACTGGAGAATGTGTTGCAGGCTCCCATGAAAATGACGGAAGCCATTGCCTGGGTTTTCCACGACGGCTATTACAAGAGCGATTCTTTTACGAACGACATATTCGTCAGTGTTTCACAAGCCTATCCCGACTTATCGGGTTTTTATGGGTGCCGGACTGACAAAACCATGTTTAAGACTGCTAAGGTTTCGCTTCCCGAAAACTATGATCCTGCATCGAGGGATTGGTACAAGGGTGCAGTGGAAAAAAAAGGCGAAATGTATTATTCGGATGTATACGTTGATGCCTTTACGGATGAACTGGTTGTAACATTTTCTAAAGCTGTATACAAGGGGAGTCGTCTCGACGGTGTTGTTGCTTTTGACTATCCACTGACGGATCTACTGCAGCTTTTAGGAGATTTGAAAACATCGGAAACAGACCAGTCTTTTATACTTTCTGCGGAAGGCAATTTCTTTATGCACGAGTCATTGTCTCCAGATGAAAATATTTTGACGATTGATGATGGTAAATATGAAGAAATTGGGAAAAAATTGCTTTCCAGCAATGAAGAACTTGTATACGGCAAGATTGATGGCAAAAAGTACGAGTTTATAGTCTCTCGCATGCCTACGACAGGCTGGCTATATGTGCTCGGCAAGGAACTCAGAGAGGTCAACCGCTCTTCAAACATAATTACGATGCTCCTTATTATTCTGTTCAGCGTGCTTTTTGTCTTTATTCTTGTAATTACGGGCATCATAATAAAGCGAATGCGTGCAAAGGCAGAAAAGGCTAGTGTTGACTTGATGGAAGAAACCCAGAGTCTTGCCGTTGCTGCAAAGGAAAATGCTGCTACCAGTCAGGATCAGAGTGCGGCCGTAAAGGAAATTGTTGCAACAATGGAAGACAATAATGCGCTTTCCGAAACCATATCGGTAAAGATAAAGGATGTATCGAAAATTGCAGGAAAAACTTCCAGCGATGTACGTGATGGCGTTACGTATCTTGAAGAAAACGTGCGACAGTTGCACGAAATTGCTGCTGCCAATCAGCACACCATAGACGGTATCAAGAATCTTGGCGAAAAAATCGACAACATTTGGGACATTGTTACCCTCATCAATTCTGTAGCAGACCAGGCGAAAATCATTGCATTCAATGCAGAACTTGAAGCAAGCAGTGCCGGGGAGTCCGGCAAGAATTTCCATATCGTTGCCTCGGAAATACGAAGGCTTGCCGATGGTATTATAGACGGTACAAAGGAAATAAAGGACAGAATCAATGAAATTCAGCACTCATCCGACAGTCTTATTCTTGCCAGTGAAAGCGGAACGGAAAAGATAAATGAAGGATGTGAAAGTGCCAAGAGCCTTGAAGAACGCTTTGAAAGCATAAAAAATGCCTCTGAAATAACAGCAGCCAGCGCAAGTGATATAACGACTATCATTCAACAGCAGGCTATGGCAAGCGAACAGATGCTTATAACGCTCAGGCAGATAGCATCGGGCGTTGAAAACTTTACCAGTGCGACTGAAAATGTTTCAAAAGCTTCGGAAACTCTCAAAACAATATCCCAAAATCTTAATGCATAATACTGCATTCATGAAAGCGAAAAGAAAAGTGTTGTTTTTTTTTACTGGTCTGATGGTGATTTGCTGCCTGATATGCATGGGCATCAACGTGTATGTCGTGCTGTATGCAAAACCGTATGTATATGCAGATGTGGAACAACTGCCTCAAAAATATGCTGTCATTTTGCCTGGTGCAAAGGTGTACAGCAATACCGTTTCTCATGTTGTCAGGGACAGAATAGAAGGAACGCTTCGGTGCGTGAATGCCGGAAAGGCTGAAAGAATCCTTGTGTCCGGTGATCATGGCAGAAAAGACTATGATGAAGTAAACCAGATTCGGCAGTACATGCAAAAGGTGTACGGTACAGACGGAAGCTTGATTTTCATGGATCACGCAGGTTTTTCCACCTACGAAACAATGTACCGGGCGCGCGACATTTTCTGCGTGCAGGATGCAATCATAGTAACGCAAAAGTTTCACGTGTACCGCTCTGTGTACATTGCCCGCAAACTGGGGCTTGATGCCGTTGCCCTCGAAGCCCCTGAACTGGTACCGTACGCAGGAACGCTTCACCGCATGTGGGAATGTAGGGAATGCCTTGCACGCATCAAGGCCTTTTTTTCTGTTGCGTTCAAGCTGAAGCCGACATACCTTGGGAAACAAATTCCCATTACAGGCGATGCTTCCTTAAGCTGGGACTAAATTCCGGCAGTCATATTCTAATCTCTGTGCCTCCGTTGCTCCAATCTCTGCGTCTCCGTTGCTCCAATCTCTGCGTCTCCGTTGTTCTAATCTCTGCGTCTCCGTTGTTCTAATCTCTGCGTCTCCGTTGCTCTAATCTCTGTGCCTCCGTTGCTCTAATCTCTGTGGCTCCGTTGTTCTAATCTCTGCGTCTCCGTCATTCTAATGTCTGCACCGCCGAGACTTTAATGTTTGAGTCATCGAGATTTTACTGCCTGCGGCTTTGAAGTCTAGAAATTGCCGCAGAATTGCAGTATACTGCTTTATGGAAGTTTGAAAAATCGCCGAAGGTCTGTTTTTCGAAGTGTCTTTAAGGAGGTTTTTATGAATGGAAGAGCTTTTTTTCGTTTTAATGTACAATTCAAACATTTTGTCAAAACTGTAATGGGGGGGGTAGTTTTAGCGTGTTCTGTTGTCCTCCTTGCAGGATGTGCAGGCGGTGCATCCGATTCCTATGACTCGGATTCCGGTGCAGAAGGTCTTTCCCTTTCCATCCGCACCACTGCTTCTGGCAGGTCTGTTGCTGCGTACGCAACGGCATCCCGTTCTGCAGTTCCTTCTGTCCGTGCTGCCATGGGCAGTTCCAACATGTATCAGGTAACGGTAAGCCTTTCCAAAGGTGGCTATTCTGACAGCGAAACGGCAGTCATTCCCATAGGCAGCAATACGGCCTCCATTACGTTTGACGATGTTCCCGTTGGTTCTGTTACGGCCGTTGCCACAATCTTTAACCGCTACCACAAAAAATGGACCTGCACAAAACAAGTTACCATTGTAGAAGGGGACAACGTCATTGCCATGCCAATGACCGAAGTCGGCTTTGACATTTCGGGCATGCAGACGGGGGACATTGTGCTTTCTACCGGCGGCTACATAACGCGCTCCGACTACAACCAGAGTGTAGACGGTACCGTGGGATCGCCCTATGCCGGACTTCGGGTCGGCTCCCAGCTGTATGCTATTCATCAGGGAGGCAATCAATATTCTGGAGATACATACGCAACGTGTGCATCATCGGCTGCTGGCCTGACGGATCATATAAGCTGGGCTTCGGAGCAGTTTCGCATGCCGACCAAAGATGAACTGCAGCAAATATATAATCAGCGGAATGCATGGATGGGAGTCTACAGTTCTGATAATGCAGCATTTGGTTTGACAACAACATTTGATTACTGGTGTTCTACGAAAGTAGATGACACTCTGCCGACAAAATATTGGGTACTGGATTGGTATAATGGAATTTGGACTAACATGATTGGAACAAGTAGCGGTGCTGGCGATGAATACATCTGCCGCCTTAATTGACCATGACGGCAAACTGTGGAATAATAGGGCATTATGGCAATCTCTAAAAACGTCTGTTGATACAGGTTGCCTAGTTTATTGCAACATGGAGTTTTTGTATGGTCGCGTTAATTATAGGCATTCTTCTGATTGCATTCTGTGCTTTTGCCTGCATTCCTTCGGGGCTTGCATGGGGTGCGTTTGTCGTTGATTTTCTGAAAGGCTGTGTTCCCGTACTGTCGGCATTTGTCGGTCTGATTGCCGTATTCATAGGTCTTGCAGACATCAAGGACAAGAACGAAGCAAAAAAAGAAGAACTTGCTGCCCGCAAGGCAGAAGAAGCTACTCCTGAAAAATGACAGGATGCAGAAAGCTTTCAGTCGCATAACGGAACCTCGAAAAACTTCTGTCCTTCGAGATGCCCGTAACGGTGCTGAAAGCTTTTGTTTTAGAAAGTTTTTTAGGGTTGACTAAGATCCTTGAAAAATGTTATAGTAGTGTACCCCGTATATATTGCAGACGACTGCTCATTGTTTGCAAGCATTCAGGATTCGATGCAAAATCCAGAATGTAATGTTTTAATAGAAAGGTATATATACAATGAAGACGATTTTTGCTAAACCAAATGAAGTTAAGCACGACTGGTACATCATTGATGCATCAGGTCAGACTCTTGGTCGTGTTGCTCAGAAGGCCGCTAGTGTACTTCGCGGAAAGAACAAGCCAACGTATGTTCCAAATGCAGAGTGTGGCGACTATGTTGTAATCATCAATGCTGAAAAGATTCAGGTTTCTGGAAATAAAGCTGATGACATGAAGTACCGCCACTATACAGGATTCGTACACGGTCTTCGCGAGTACTCATTCAAGGAATTGCTTGCAAAGCATCCTACAGATCCATTGAGAAGAACTATCGAAGGCATGCTTCCACATAACCGCCTTGGCCGTAAAATCAGCGGCAACTTGAAGATTTATGCTGGCAGCGAGCATCCTCATGCAGCACAGAATCCAAAACCTCTTGAAGTATAAGGTAAAAGGAGTTTATTGTGGTTAGAAACATTGCAATTGGTACAGGTAGAAGAAAGACGGCAACTGCTCGCGTATTTTTGCGCGAAGGTTCTGGAAAGATTGTTGTTAACGGAAAGGATGTAAAGGATTATTTCTGCACACCTTCTCAGGTAAAGCTTGTTAATCAGCCTTTGTTGGTTACTTCAAATGGCAATAAGTTTGATATTCTCATTAACGTATGCGGTGGCGGACTCAATGGTCAGGCTGCAGCATGTCTTCATGGCATTTCACGTGCTTTGACACAGGTAGATCCAAACTGTCATACAGCTTTGAAGGCAAACGGCTATCTTACTCGTGATTCTCGCATGGTTGAACGTAAGAAGTACGGTCAGCGTGGAGCACGTAGAAGATTCCAGTTCAGCAAGCGTTAATCTTTTTTCCCTGAAGATGGTCATTCAGGAAGTAAAGCAGACTTTGTCTGGGGTGTACGAAATTACACCGGAGGCAGGGTCTGCCTTTTTTTTGCGTGCTGCCTATCTCTCTGTTGTGGGCGAAGACCGGCTGTGTGTGCATGAGTGTTTTACTGATGAAGAATATGCCGATATTTTAAATGCAGCCCTTGTCTACAGAACCGAGGTTGCGGCAATGTCTTATTTGGCACGTGCCGAACACTGTCGTTCTGCATTGTCATCAAAGTTGCTTAAAAAGGGACTGGATAAGCATGCTGTTGAATCAGCACTGGACTATCTGGAAAGCGTCCACTATCTTGATGACGGACGATTTGCTGGGGCATGGCTCAGAACACGGGCTATAGACCATGTAGAAGGCCGCCAGCGTTTGAGTGCAGAACTTGCCTGCAGGGGCATAAGCAGAATGGTTGCCAGAAATGCCTTGGATGATTTTTTTGCTACCCACGATGAGCATGAATTGTGCCGCGTTGCCCTGCAAAAGTGCTTGAGGCAAAAGAAAACAGAGGATAAGATATACGCATCTTTGCAGCGTAGTGGATTTTCAATCAAAGAAATAAGGTCAGTATTGAATGAACAGAAGTGCACACAAAAATGCTAATTCAAAAACACCCGTCGTTTATTCTGCGATGGAGGTTGCCCGATTTTGTGGAGTTGTAAATCAGACTGCAATTAACTGGATAAAGAATAAATATATAAAAGCATTTCAGACTCCTGGCGGGCAGTATCGGGTGTACCCCGAAGATCTTGTTGCCTTTATGAAAAAAAAGAACATCCATGTGCCCGATGAACTGTTGCAGGTATGCAATAGAATTGACGGAAAGCATACCCTTCTTTTGGTTGATGATGATCGGGTGTGGAATGACGTTATGGCAAAGTATCTTGCAATAAAACTTGATGAGGTCTGCATTGTTCAGGCATTTGACGGGTTTGAAGCCGGAGCTCTAATGGTAAAGAATCAACCGGATGTTGTTGTTCTTGATTTGGATTTGCCGGGAATTGACGGCATACGGATTTGCAAGATGATACGGGAAGGAAGCTCGTTTGGCAAGCCGTTTATTATTGTAACGACAGCACTGGAAGATGAAGGGATTGAAAAAGAGTGTCTTGAGCTAGGAGTGTCCAAATTCTTGAAAAAGCCCATCAATCTTCCTGTGCTTGTAGAAAATCTTGTTGAACTGTATTCAGCAGAAGCTTCTGCAAACGCTCATGCCTGAACCTGTTGCGTTCAACGCTGCATCATGCTTCTTAATTGTACAGACTTCCTTCATACAGGTATGCAGGAAATGTTACGTCTGGAGAAATTACTTTTTCAACGGCAGCAGGCACCTGAGCCTTTGCATGCAGTTTTGACATTCCCATGAACAGATGGTACAGAGATTCTTCCTTTTTGTATTCATAGTCCCTGACATCGTAATTCTCATTTTCAAATTCATTGCGCTTCATTGTCTCAACAAGCTCGTCCCAGCTGCCGATGCCGTCGATAAGCTTGTTCTCCAGCGCTTGTTTTGCAGTGTACAGCCTTCCGTCTGACAGTTCCACCGTTTTCTTTTTGGTAAGTCCGCGTGCATCTGCAACAATGTCCGTAAACTGGTCATAGCATTCATCTGCAATTGACTGCATGATTGCTCGCTGCTCATCGGTCACTGGTTCGTTGTAGTTGCCCATGTTTTTGTTTCTTCCTGCATGAATTGTTTCGGATTTGATGCCGTACTTGTTCATGAGACCTGTTAAATCGGTAAACTGACCGCACAAAACTCCGATGCAGCCGCACAGCGTGTTTCTGTTTGCCATGATGTAATCTGCGGCACAGGACATGTAGTAGCCTCCGCTTGCAGCCATATTTGCAAAATATGCATATACGGGCTTTGTCTTTTTGTAGTCCAACAGGGCAAGGTACACTTCGTCTGTTTCGTATACGCTTCCTCCCGGTGAGTTGATGAACAGGATGATGCCCTTGTTTTTGTCATCGTTCTTTAAATCGTCAATGGTTGCAAGAAGCCATTTCTGATCGTATGTGTTGCCGGCATCGGTAATGACACCCGTAATGAATATTTTTGCAATGTATTTCTGATCGTTTTTCGGGGTCTTTGCCTTAAAGACTTTTGATGGATTTTTGGAACTGATGATTATGTCTGTACTGCTTGTTTCGCTTGCATCGGTACTGCTTGAATCTGTGTTTTTGTTTTTAAAAACAAAACTTGCTACTGTCAGTAGTGCCAAAATGATAAAAACGATAACACCTGTGCTTTTTTTCGAATTTTTCATATTGTATCCTCTTTTTCGTGTTTCTAGTTGTTTTCTTTGCTTTCGTTGCTTTCAGGATTGTCTTCAGTACTGTTTTCCTGCTTTTCAGCTGTATTTTCTGTGCTTGCTTCAGTCTGTGGCATTGTTCCGTCTCCCAAGAGTATTGGCTCTGAAGGAGTTACATCTTCGGCATTCGAAGTGTCCCATGAGTGGGAAGTACCTGTTGCTGTACTGCCAGCAGTCGTGCCTGATGCCGTTGCATCAGAATCATTTGCGTTGCTTTCGAGTTTGAATTCGTCCGGTGTCACAATGCCGCTGTCCAATGCCTGCTGCTTGATGCTGTGATAGGCATTGATTTTTGTCATGTTCATGTATGGTGTGAGCCACAGCAGCAGGATGCCGCACGTACAGCTGGAAAGTATCAGCCATCCAAGAAAACTTAGATCCAAGATGAACAAATCCATTTTGTGACCCTTTGTAATCTTTTTGCTCAAATTCATTGCCGTGCGAACATCCATGTCAGGAGATTCTGCAATGATAAAGAACATTTGGGAATATGCATAGGCTTTTACGATTCCGGGAATGAAAAAAAGCAATGCCCACAGGATTGTCCACAGCATGAACCACAGCATGCTTAAAATGCCGTTCAGCCAGAAGGAAAATCCCTGTATGAATGTAGAAAACGGCTGTTTTTCCTTTGTGTGGGAAAGTGTAATGTATAAGTACGTATTCGCCATGCCGAGTACGGCAACTGCACAGATTGCAACGACTGGAATGGTCGCACTCAGTGCTGACGTAATGATGAATGTGAGAATTGTTGCGAGAATGGGAGTCCCCCATCTGCCTGCCAGCTGCTTTTTTGCAATGTTTTTGTATGCTGCTCTGTTAAACATATAAATCCCTCAAAACTATTGTTAAAGATTATTGCAAAGTATAGCATAAAGATATGGTAAATGGGAACCTCTAAGACTTTAGTTCCAAGACTTTAGTTTTGAGCGGTTCCTAAATACTATACCCATGATGTTATTGCAGAATAGCTTTTAAAGATGTGAGGGGTGATTTTCATTGTTCAGCCTGTCTATTGCTCTGTCGCCCTAAGCATTTCGCTGTAGTAACGTTTTTCTATCTTGCTTTTTGGAATGCCTGTCAGTTCCAGCAGTTCTTCGAGTCTTTTGTGGACTTTGGCGACAGATTCCTCGTCATTACGGGATGAAAGAATTTCTATTTCCAGAAAGTCACCGAGCGGAGGCACTGCACACAGCTCAAAGGTTGCCGTCAGGGGTTCTTGAAGAAGCTCATGTGCAGGAATGCGAAGCTCCCAGTCCATTACATCCTTATGCTTTTTAAGCTGAACAGAATATCCCGTATCTGTCAGGAATGCTTTGAGTGCATCTGTCGATGACACGGAACATTCCTTCTCGTCATTTACTTCGACAGCCGTTCCCCCTGCATCTGTACGGATTTCCTTTCTTTTGTATGTGATTAGAAAGGTTTCTTTTCCTGTGCCATTTTTTTCATCACAGATTTCTTTCCTTATCCGTATTTTGTGAGTATCGTGTACAGATTTTCCGTAGTACTCATCGTCACGCAGGACTCTGCCCTTATACGAAGCCTTTGCATCAAGTACTTCTATAAGGGCTGTCCTGTCATCGACATGAGCCTTTAACTCAATTTCGGTCATGGAGGCTCCTGAAATGCACGTTGCCGTGTTTGCTACAGCCGTTGTACTGCTGCTGTTTTATACGAGTTAGTTTCAGACAGGGTGCCTGCAATGACGGCAACAATGTCATTTGTGTCCTTGAGCAGTTCTGCTGGTATGACATTGCCTGAAATTGTCTTGCCATTGACGGTGAGCGATGATACTCCTTTGCATGCATGGTTTGGATTTTGTACGGTAATGTTCAGGAGCTTGCCCCTGAATTTTCTTTGTACGGTAAAGCCATCCCATGAGTCCGGAATGCACGGGTCTATCATCATGCCTTCGTATTGCGGACGGATGCCCAAAATGTATTGCGTCAGGCTGTAGTATGACCATGTGGCTGCACCAGAAAGCCATGATGTTCGGGTGTTTCCTGGGCGAGGGCTGAAGATGGAGTAGGTCGTCTGTCCCTGAACATACGGTTCGCTCTGTCGAATCTCTGCCTTGTCGTTGTATGCAGCAGGGAGCGCAGCCTTGCAGTACTCGTAGGCTCTGTTGCCATTGCCAAGCATTGCTTCTGCAATAATGCCCCATCCTTGCGTATGGTTGAATATGCCTGCGTTTTCCTTGATGCCGGGATTAAACACAACGGCACGCATAACGTCTACACTTGTCTTTACAAACGGAGGCATGCACAGCATCAGTCCATACGGAGTTGCAAGCTTTTCCTTTACGGTCTGCATGCACTGCTGTGCCTGTTCCATTGTGGCTGCTTCCGACAGTACTGCCCATACTTGGGTGTTAAAATATACCTGTCCTTCTTCATACGTTTTTGTTCCGTATACCGTGCCGTCTTCGCCAATTGCCCATATCCACCACGAACCGTCCCAGCAAGTGTTTTGGATGGCCTTGTCAAGCTTGTCTCGAATCTGAAGTGCCCAGTCTTTTTCTGACTGCTTGCCAAGCCGCTGTGAAATGTCTGCGTACGTGGTAAGTCCAAGGCGAAGCTGGAAGGCAACGAAAAGGCTTTCCCCGTGGTAGCCGAGCTTAAGGCAGTCGTTCCAGTCTGCAAGCAGTCCACACGGCAGGTCATTCTTGCCCATGTGGTTTAGATTGAACAGTAAAGCCTGTTTAAGGTGTTCGTATACCGTAGCCTGTCCTTTGTCTGCATAGGGGACAACTTTGTTGTATAAGTCAAATTTGCCACTTTCTGCAATGTATGCAGGTACTGCATTAAAGAACCACAAGCAGTCATCGGAGCGGTATTCTTCTTCTTTCGGTGGATTTTCGTGTCCTGGATTGTGGTCTGTTCGGATAACGGGAATTGCTCCTCCGCTTGAAACTTGTCCACTGAGCATGCGAATCATCCTTTCTTCTGCTTCTTCTGGAATTGCAGCTGCAACACCTAGAATGTCTTGAACGGAATCCCTAAAGCCAAGGCCATCGCGCTCTCCATTGTATACCAGTGATGCTGCACGGCTCCATGCAAACGTAATGATGCAGTTGTACAGTCCCCACATGTTGATGGTGTGGTTTATGTCTGCATCGGGAGTGTTTACGATAAAGCTGTTCAGCTTTGAGTGCCAGCTGTTTTTGAGCTTGGTCAGTTCTTCTTTTGCTCTTGCAATCGTGCCGAATTCTGCAACGGTTTTCTTTCCATACGTGTCTGCACTGCCAATGCCGAGCATAATCATTATCTCCTTTGACTCGCCCGGCTGCAGCGTTATGTTTGCCTGAAGCGTTCCGCAGCCTGAATCTCCATAGACATTGGAATTGGTACAAGTTCCGTTTTCCAGAACCTGAGGTTCTTTGTAGCTTCCGTATGTTCCGATAAAGGCTTCTCTGTTTGTGTCATAGCCTGATATGTCGGCACCGATGAGTGTCATCCATGTGTTCATGGAAACATCCCCACCGACCTGCACTTTCTGGTCTGGATTCTGCTTCAGAAAGTTGTCGTGAATCGAGATGCCCAGCATGTTGTCCTTGAATTCTCCCTTTGTAATGAAGAGGGAGTACTGCAGGTTTACAAGGTCTTGTTCAGTGGACCATTGGTTTGAAAACTCGCAGTAGCTGAATGTGCTAAGGTTTCTTGTTTTGTCTGTTGTGTTCGTGAGCTTGAGCCGCCAGTATTCAAATGTCTGTCCAAGGGGAACATAATAGAGTGTTTCAGATGTAATGCCTGAATATGATGATGTAATGGCAGTGTAGGCTGTTCCGTGCCTGCATTCACTTTTGTACAGGTCAAGCTTTTTGCCTACAGGTTGCCATGATGCAGACCAATAGTCTTTTGAGTCGTTGTCCCGTATGTAAAAGTATCTTCCCGGTTGATCCATTGGAACCGCATTAAAGCGCAGGCGCATGAATCGTCCGCGGGCACCTGACTTGTAAAAGCCATAGCCGCCGGCATTGTTTGTTATGACTGCTCCGTATTCCGTTGAGCCAAGGTAATTGCTCCATGACTGTGGAGTATCAGGACGCGTAATGACATATTCTTTATTTTCATCGTCAAAGAAACCGTAGTTCATGTAAATCCCCTTGCGTGAGCCTCTAAAACCTTCAGGATTTCGAGGTAACTTTGAAATTGCAATGCTTAAAACCGTTCAATTTAGCGGTTTTAAACGCGATGGCATCTCGAAAAAGTCTTGAATGTGAGTTTTCGAGATGTCATGTCTTAAAGAATAATTTATAATGTTCGTTTTGTCTAGGATAGTACGGTGCTTGCCGCTATGACAGGAAATAGGTATTCATTTTGCCTTTTCCCTTTACTTCGACTTCAATGCTTTCACCATAGGAAAAACTGTCCTTTGTCTGCTCATACGTTGCTTGGCTTACGTGAATCTTCATGGGCAGCCCCGTACTTTCCATGCGGCTTGCGACATTTACCGTGTCGCCCCAAATGTCGTAGATGAACTTTGATTTTCCAATGACACCGGCTACGAGGTCACCCGTATTGATGCCGATGCGTATCTGTATGTTTGTTTCCCACGTTTCGTTAAAGATGTCTACGTCCTGCTGCAAGCCTTTGGCAAAGCGGATCATCTTTTCGGCAGTTCCTTCTGAACGTTCTTCGACAAGTCCTGTTGCAGCCATGTATGCATCACCGATAGTCTTGATTTTTTCTATGCCTTCGCGCTTTGCCCTCTCATCAAATTTTGAAACGAGCCTGTTCAGCATGGTTACAACCTTTTCGGCACTCATGGAACCGCTCATCTTGGTAAAGCCCACGATGTCGGTAAAAAGCACCGTTGCATTCGGATATTTTTTTGCTATGGTGCGTTCTGGGTGATCCGTCAATTCATTTGCTACTTCGGCAGGAAGGATGTTTAGCAGAAGGCTCTCTGCCTTTTCGTTTGCACGCTTCAGTTCCCTTGTGCGTTCATCAACCTTTTGTTCCAGCACATGCTGATACATGCGCATGGAATGTATTTTCAGGAATATCAAGGCGGCTATAATCAAACCGATGACAATGGGAAACCACGGACGCTGCCACAGGTACGGCCTCTTTATTATCGTAACGGGCAAGGATGGTTCTCCCTGAATGCCATCGCTGTTTTGGGAAATGAGCGTAAACTGATATGTGCCTGGCTTTAGGTTTGTGTAAGATACGTTTCGCGTTGTGGTCCATTCTGAATAGTCATTGTCAAAGCCAGACAGCTTGTAGCGGAACCTCATGCTGTCTGATGAAATAAAGCTCATTCCTGTGTACTTGATGCTCAATCGCTTTGCTGATGGTGCAAGGATTATGGTTTCACCATGGTAATCGTAGGCCGTACTGTCTATGAAGTAATTCTGTATTTCGATTCTAGGGGCGCTTTTGTTCATGGTGCCTTTTTTGGGGTCAAAGATTGCAAATCCGTCTGTAAGAGTAAACCATATCCTGCGGCTGGAGTCTTTGGCAGACAGTGATGTTGATGTAACTCCACTGGTGATGAGTCCATCGGATGCCCCGTAGTATCTGGCAGATATTTTTTTTCGGTCTCCTGCAATAACTTCTTCCATTTCCGAATAGGGAACTGAGAAAACACCTTTGTTGCTTGTCATCCATACAAGGCCTTCATCATCGCAAATCATCTGGAAAACGCTGTCCGTTCCCAGTCCTGTCTGGGAGTTGAAGTTGACAAATGTATCAGTTTCTTCCATATATCTGGAAAGTCCTGTTCCTGTGCCTATCCAGATGTGTCCATTTTGATTGAGAATCTTAAAGACGACATTTCCTGCAAGGCCATCTTCTGTAGAGTAGTGCCTGATGATTGTTTCGTCTTTCAGAATGAATACTCCGCCTCCATTTGTTCCTACCCATACACAGCCTTCACTGTCTTCATACAGCCACATAATGTAATGGTTTGTAAAGCCGTCATCGCGCGTAAGCGTTGATATGTGTCCGTCTTTATGGTGGACTATGGAAAGACCTTGGGGAGTTCCTATGTAATAGTCTCCATTTGTAATTTTTATGGCAATTCGTCCTTTGCCTGTCGGAATGCCGTCTTCGACAGACCATTTCGTTATCGTTCCGTCCTTTGTAACCCTAATTTGCGGTGTTTTGGAATAGGACGAAACGAGCAGTTCTCCGTCTGCTGTCATTCCGACATGACGAACCCTCATGTTCTGGCATTGTTTGGTTATGGCGTTTTCAATAAAATGGTTGTCCTTGTAGCACAGAAGCCCTGTATCATTTCCAATCCACGTAACGTTTCGGAATTTGTCTTCGCAAATGCAATTTACGCTTGTGTCCATCTGCACTGTACGGAATTTTCCAATGCTGAGCTTTTGCAGCCCTCCGCGGTTCAATCCAATCCAAATGTTGCCTTCTGAGTCTTCGAGCATGTGCGTAATGACATTGTCGGCAAGTCCGTTCTGCGTGTTGTAGTATGAGCATGTGTCGTCGTGGAGTATCATGATTCCTGCATCAGATCCAATCCAGTAGTTGCCGAATCTGTCCTGAAGGACTGAATTGACGATAAGACAGTTTAATCCTTCAGGGGTAAAGGAAAACAAGCTTTCTTCGCCGTCTTTGATTCTGACTATGAAACCGGGATCTCCTGTAAACCAGAAAGCACCGTCTTTGTCTTGTGATACGGAGTATATTGCAGGATTTTCCAGTGAGGTGATTCCTTCAAATCTTTTTGCCCGCTTGTTTTCACAGACATAGCAGTCTGTGGTTTCGGTTGTGGCCCATACACGTCCGTTGCTGTCACAGTACAGTTGCTTGACGATTGCTTTTGTAAGTTCGTCTTCCGTTAGTCCTTCTGGCATGAAGACATTTTCGTATGGAGTAATGTAACAGAATCCTGCTGATGTTCCTACCCAGATGTTGCCGTCTTTGTCCTCGCAGAGTGCATTGACCTTGTTGTTTGTAATGCCGTTTTCTGTCGTAAATTTTGTAAGCGTTCCGTCGGGTGCAATGCGCGTAATGCCTTCGTCATTGTGGCCTACCCATAAATTTCCTTTGGAATCCTGAATGAGGGAACGGGTGGAAGCAAAGTCATATTTTTCATCGGTTGAACGGCAGTATACGGTAAATTCAACGCCATCAAAGCGGACAAGACCATCGTAGGTGCCGATCCAGATGTATCCTTTGGAATCCTGTATGAGGGCTGTAATGGTCATGCCGGGCAGTCCATCCGAGGTGTCCCAGCTTTTACGGACAAAATCCTCCAGATAGCTTTGGTCAACAGTATATTCTATTGCTGATACATGCGTATTCTGCTGAGCATCTGCATATGGAATGTATGTACTGGGCATTAAGGCTGTCAGCAAAAAAAACATGCCGATGAATGTAAGCTGCTTTGTTTTTGCATGTCTGTGCATGGTAAACCATCCTGTAGCAATGTGATGAGTTGTGAAACTGCAATATATACAGTATATCATGTAATTCTATTGCATGGTAGAAAAAAGAGAATGGTTTTCAGTTTCTTGGAGACATTGTTTTGCGTGCATAGGTATGTGAAGTGTAACTGGTGGAAAAAGGAAACCGAGGTTTATTGAAGCCTTGTTTTCAGGGAATCAATCAAATCGAGAATAATGAGCCGTGCTTCAGGAGTTAGGTCTGATGCTTCTTTCTGAATTTTGCGAATGTCTGTGCTTTGCTTTGAGCCTGCACCATTTTCTTTTGCATGAACATCACCCGTGACAAGGTACTCTACCGAAACACCAAGGACTCGTGCTATTTTTACTGCATTTTCTGCCGTGGGTTCTGAATGTTTGTCTCTAAGGTAATTATCTATTGTCCGCTTGCTTATGCCCGACTTTAGGGCCAGTTCTTTTACGAGAATGTTTTGATAAAAAAGCTCTGCTTTTAGATTTTCCTTGAAACCCATATTTTCATAATAGTTAAATTTGAGTATTGCTATTGAATTTTTACTTAATATTGACTATTATATTTTGTGTTATTTGTTATAACTGCGTAATCAAGAGGTCTCAAATTGTTATATCTAAACTATCCATTTGATAATGCTTTTATCCTCAAAAAGCGAAAAGCCATCAAGAAGGAACTGCTGAAAGAAATTGATGTTTTAGGAACACGCCCTCTTTGCAAGCGGATAGCCGTTCTCGGAGGATCTACGACTCGTGACATCATTGAGATTCTTGACCTGTTCCTTTTAAATTACGGAATTAAGGCGGAATTCTACGAAAGCGAATACGAACAGTATTGGAATGACATAATGTTCGATAATCCGAAGCTTGTTGAATTTAAGCCGGATATTATTTTTGTTCATACGACTGGTCGAAACATAAAAAGGTTTCCTACTGTGAAGGATTCCCCAGAATCAATTGAAACGATGCTTTCCGAGCAGTTTGGGCATTTTGAAGCAATGTGGCAGAAAGCGTTTGGCACATATAAGTGCACGATAATCCAGAACAATTTTGAAAAGCCGTTTTTCCGTCTCCTGGGAAACCGAGATGCGTGGGATGTGCATGGACGCCTTAATTTTGTGACGTGCTTGAACCAGAAATTCTATGAATATGCCCAGAGCCACGAAAACTTCTATATAAATGACGTTGACTACATGTCTTCGTGCTACGGCTTGCAAAAATGGTCAGACCCATTTTACTGGCACATGTACAAATATGCGCTCTGCATGGACTCAATACCGGAATTTGCATTTAATCTTGCAAATGTCGTAAAGTCAATTTATGGAAGGAACTGCAAGGCTGTTGTTTGCGACTTGGACAATACTTTGTGGGGCGGAACGGTCGGAGACGATGGCGTTGAAAACATTGAGATTGGACAGGAGACAAGCGTCGGACAGTTGTATTCGGAATTTCAGAATTATCTGAAATCGCTCAAAGATTTGGGAGTGCTTCTTTCAATAGACTCTAAAAACGATGAGGAAAATGCCCTTGCAGGACTGAATAGACCAGACAGTGTCTTAAAACCCGATGACTTCATTGTAGTCAAGGCAAACTGGAATCCCAAGGATAGAAATATTTTGGAAACAGCCGAGGTTTTGAACATCGGAACAGATTCAATGGTATTCATTGATGATAATCCTGCCGAGAGGGAAATTGTTCGTTCCGGCATATCTGGAACTATAGGTTCAAGAATATCCGTTCCCGAAATGTCTGAGCCAGAACACTACATTACTGTAATAGACAGGAACGGATATTTTGAGGTTACGGGCTTTTCGTGCGATGATTTGAGCCGTAATGAGATGTATAAAGCAAATGTGGACCGTGCAAAGCAACAGGCTGATTTTGCAGATTATGGACAGTATCTTCTTTCTCTTGAAATGAAAGCGGAGATTAAACCTTTTGTTCCAATGTACATGAGCAGGATTGCACAGCTCACGAACAAAAGCAATCAGTTTAATCTGACGACACTCCGCTGCACGCAGTCAGATATTGAAAGAATAGCCGCTGATGGAAATTATGTCACGCTGTACGGAAAGCTTGAAGACAAGTTTGGTGACAACGGGGTTGTCTCGGTAGTGTTTGGGCATCGGGATGAATCTGATGAAACTCTTTTTTGCATTGATTTGTGGTTGATGAGCTGCCGCGTCCTGAAACGCGATATGGAACATGCAATGATGGATTGTCTTGTTGCAGAGTGCAGGACACGAGGTGTCGCAAAGATACGCGGCTGCTACTATCCTACTGCAAAGAACAGGATGGTAAAGGATTTTTATGCACAGTTCGGCTTTGAAAAGACTTCGGAGGACTCTGCCGGAAATGCAACATGGGAACGGTCTGTTGCGAATTATGAAAAAATGAATAAGTATATTCTGGTAAACGGGGCATAGCCGATGGAATGTAAAACGCTTTCAAACGGTATGCACATTCCGATTGTCGGACTTGGAACATGGCAGATTATTGATAGGGATACTGTTTTAAATGTCATCAAGAATGCTGTTCAGCTCGGGTATTCTTTCATTGACACTGCTGCATCATATTCAAATGAATTGTCAATCGGACGTGCAATTCATGTCCTTGGGCTAGAAAGAAACAAGTTGGTTCTTTCTAGCAAAGTTTGGAACACGAGCCGAGGCTATGAAAAGGTGCAGCAGGCATGCAAAGCTTCTCTGAAAAAGCTAAAGACAGATTATCTCGACAGCTATCTTGTCCACTGGCCTGTATCACCCAAACTTCATGAAAATTGGGAAGAATTGAATGCAGAAACGTGGCGTGGCATGGAAGCTCTCTACAAAGCAGGTCTTGTACGTTCTATCGGAGTCTGCAACTTTAAGAAAAGACATTTGGATTCACTTTCAAAAATTGCCTCTCAACTTCCCATGATAATGCAGAGTGAATATCACCCTGGAATGAATGCAGACGAAGTGAAATCCGTGATTGACTGGTGCATGAAATACAATGTTGTTATGCAAGCTTCAAGTCCTCTTGGAAACGGGCAGATTTTGCAGAATGAAACGATTGCAAAAATTGCAGCGGTGCATAACAAATCGACCGCTCAAGTTTGTCTGCGATATTCAGTGCAGAAAGGTTTCATTGTTGTTCCAAAATCGGTAACTCCGGCACGTCTCAAAGAAAATCTTGCAATTTTTGATTTTTCCCTTACAGATGATGAAATGAAAACCTTGGATTGTCTGCCATTCTGCGGTGGATTGAATCTTGATTCTGACGAGGTGACGCAATTTGAATGATACAGAAATCCTAAAAAATCTGCGAAAAGAAATCTTTCTGGTAGGCTTTTCAGGAGGTATGGCACATTTTGCCTCTTGCTATTCGTGTCTTGAAATTCTGTACGTGCTGTATTGTAAGAATATTCTTCAGGAGCGAGACCATTTCATTTTGAGCAAAGGTCATGCAGGGCTTGCCCTCTATGCTGTTTTGTGCAGCAAAGGCATTCTTTCAAAAGACGAATTTCATTCCTATCTAAAACCTGGAAGCCATATCGGTGGCGAGCCGTGTATGCGAGACATGCCCTTTGTGGAAGCGTCAACCGGTTCGCTCGGTCATGGACTTTCAATGGGCGTTGGAATGGCGATGGCTCAGAAACTTGACAAAACTCCTGCACGGACATTTGTTATCTTGGGTGATGGTGAGCTTGAAGAGGGGAGCGTGTGGGAAGCTGCTATGTCTGCGGCGGCATTCAAACTGGATAATCTTGTTGCCATTCTCGATGCGAATGAGATTCAGAAAATGGATTCCATTGCAAATACAATCGGTATGAACAATTGGCACGAAAAATGGGATGCGTTCGGCTGGCAGGTTTTTGAAGTTGACGGTCATGATGTTTCGGCTCTTATGAAAATCCTTGAAAGGAAGAATGAAGTTGGAAAACCCCAGCTCATTATTGCACATACCGTAAAGGGAAAAGGTGTTTCGATTATGGAAAACAATCCTGCGTGGCATTTCAAATTGCCGAACAAAAAGGAGTGTGCGACATTTAGGACGGAGCTGGGCATTGCAGATGAGGAATGGGAGGCTATATGCAACGCTCGTATATAAGCAGCCTTATGGAAATTGCTGAAAAAGATGATCGTGTTCTTCATATTCTCGCTGACAGTGGAACAGGTTTTGATGAGCTTTTCCGTCGCAATTTCCCTGACAGAATGTACAACTTCGGCATTGCAGAAGAAAATATGGTTGCTGCGGCAGCTGGACTTGCAACCGCAGGAAAAATTCCATTTGTGTATACGGCAGGAGCTTTTCTAGCATACCGTTCATTTGAATTTATCCGCGATGATATTTGCTTTCAAAAGCTGAACGTGAAAATCGCGGGCATGGGGAGCGGTCTTGCATGGAGTTCGCTTGGACCTACGCATCATACCACTGAAGACATTGCCGTCCTTCGTTCGCTTCCGAACCTAATGATTCTCTCTCCGTCTACTCCTAAGCAGGTATCGGAATGTGTCAGAAAAGCCTATCGTCACAATGGACCAGTTTACATAAAAATCGGCATGAACAATGAAAAAGAGTTTTTTGCTGACGATTATACACTGACTGAAAATGGGTTTGACTTTATTGGAAGTAAAAATACTGAATGTGTACTTTTTACGACAGGAAGCATTCTTGAAGAAGCCGAAGAAGCTGTGAAATTACTTTGTTCAAACGGAATAGAAGTTGCCCTTGTGAATTGTGCAGTAATGAAGCCGTTTGATGCAAGACAAGCTTCCGCCATCCTTAGAAATGCAAAAGCCGTTTTTACAGTGGAAGAGCATTCTGTGTGCGGAGGACTTGGAAGCATTATCTGCGAGGTAATGGCGGAAAGCGGAATTGCTCTCCCGATAAAGCGAATCGGGCTTGAAGATGTGTTCGCGGTTGGATACGGTAGTCAGAAATCGGTTCGCACTCAAAATAAGCTTGATGCAGCAAGTATCGCAGATACGATTAAATCTTTCATGGTAGTAATAGCGAAATGAACGAGTACACCTATTCTGACATACAGCCAGGGCTTTCGGAATCGTTTTCCGTACATATCACAACGGATATGGAAGATTCGTTTCGCACAATCACTGGAGATGAAAATCCTCTGCATAAGAGTGATGATTTTGCCTGTTCGGTCGGCTCATTCGCCTCCCATGTGTCATTCGGGATGCTGACAGCTTCATTTTACTCAACGCTTGCTGGAATGTATATCCCAGGAAAATATAGCCTCATCCACAGTTTTGAGGATCTTAAATTTTTAAAACCTGTATATGCTGGCGATATGCTCACGGTAACAGGAACTGTAGAAGAAAAAAATGATGCCCTGAAAGTGATTGTGGTAAAGGCACTTATCAAAAATCAGAGAAGTGAAAAAGTTTCAAGTGCAAAAATCAAAATCATTGTGCTTGTGTGATTCTTCATTCTGGGCATAGAGAACAATCTGCGAAAATAGATGTTTGCTGTTGCTTGGTATGAGCGAAAAATAAAATGTCAGGAGAAATGAAAATGACAAGAGATGAAGTCTACAAAAGACTTAATGAAGTGTTTCGTGATGTGTTTGATGATGATTCAATCGTGCTTAATGATTCAACTGTTGCAGATGATGTGGATGGATGGGATTCGTTTGAACATATCAATCTGATTGTTGCGGTTGAGAAAGAATTCTCTTTCAAAATTCCAATGGGAAAAGTCGTTACAATGAAGAATGTTGGCGAAATGGTGGATATCATTTTGCAGATGGGAAAATAGGAGGCAGCATAAATGAATTTGACATCATCGTATTTCTTCTTGTTGCTGCTATTCAGTACAGTGTGTTTCTATTTGTTTCAAAAGAAGCAAAAGGCGGTACTGCTTGTGACAAGCATCATGTTCTTCGTCTGTGCAATGAAATTTGACATGAAGTATGTAATTGAGCTTGTCCTGATAATAATTGCTACTTGGCTTGGGGGCATTTTCATTGGGCGTTCAAAGGGATGCCTACGAACTTTATTTGCCGCAATTACTGTCGGTCTTTTGGTATTGGGGCTTGTCGTCCTAAAATATCTTTGCAATGTGGGAACTCTTTTCTTTAGGCTCATGTCGATTGATGTCGATTTGTCCTTCCTTGAGTTTATTGCCCCAATAGGCATGTCCTATTTTACGCTAAGTGCCATCGGATATGTTCTCGATGTATTTTGGGAGTCCTATGACCCTGTAAAAAATCCTGTTGATGTTGCATTGTTCATTATGTTTTTTCCCCAGCTTGTTTCTGGTCCTGTAACTCGCATGCCTGAAATGATTGAACAGTTTAATGCAAGGCATTCTCTTGATTGGGACGGCATAAAGTATTCCTTGCGCAGAATGCTCTTTGGATATTTTAAAAAGCTTGTCATTGCCGACAGGCTTGGCATAATTGTCCGTTTGCTGTATAAGAATCCTCTTGAACAGGATGGATGTCTACTATTTACGGCAACTTTGTTTTACGCACTGCAGCTGTACGCGGATTTTTCGGGTTGCATGGACATTATCTTAGGCTCTGCTCATCTCTATGGCATATCGCTTCCAGAAAATTTCGATGCTCCGTTCATGTCACGCTCAGTTCCCGAATTTTGGAGGCGATGGCATATTTCCTTGGGAAATTGGTTTCGTGATTACGTAATGTATCCTGTTCAGAAAAGCAGGGTTGTCCAAAGACTCGGACATCATGCAGTAAAGCATCTTGGCAAGAAAAAGGGACGTAAAATCCCTTTCTATTTTGCAACTTTAGTCTTGTGGGCGCTTATAGGGCTTTGGCATGGAGGAACGTCTTACTATTTTATGGCTTCTGCCATTCTTCCATGCGTTTACCTTTTGGGAAGCGATTTTGTCAGCCCAATAGCAGAATTTCTTGTGAAAACATGTAGAGTCAACACTGAATGCTGGAGTTGGCGTTTTTTCCAACGGCTGAGGACTTTTTTCATTCTGCTTTCCTGCTGGGTTTTTGTGAACACTATCTCTGTACGCAAAGGTATTGTCGCCATAAAGCGCATGTTCTTTGACTTGAATCTCACTCATCTTAAATTCAGTGCATTGGATTTAAATTTGAAGACGGCTGCAATTCTTGCTGTAGGGCTTGGAATAATGCTGTTTGCAGATGTCCTTAAGAATAGAAAAAAAAACTTGTATGTCTGGATGAATGAACAGAATGCTGTTTTCAGGGGATGTGCAATATATGCGGAAATGATTTTGATTGTCCTGTTCGGAGTCTTTGCCGACTCATCATTTATCTATTTTAAGTTTTAATGGGTGTTGATATGCAAGATGCAAGAAAATGCTTTGGGTTTGTTTTGTTTGTTTTGCCTCCGCTATTGATTATGCTTTACATGAATATCATTGTGGACGCTGGCAATGTATTCCATAATCCTAACGAAGCTGTTTCAAAAGGAATCCTTAGCGGTAATGCCTCGTATTGTTCTACGGGCAATTTTGCTGAACGAGAAGTAAAGAGGTATCTTATAGAAAACATGCCAAAGAATGTCGGTGTACTTGCTTTCGGACCAAGCCTTGTCATGTGCGTCAATAGTGACATTGTTGGAACGGATTCGTTTTACAATTTAGGCGAAAGCGCTGCGGACTTTTATGATATTTTGGCTCAGTTTAGGTTGCTGGATTTGTATCAGGTAAAATATCAGAAGGTCATCTTGTGTGTGGATAGTCTTTTTTTTAATGAAAAATATTATATGCAATCAGGATTACGCAATGAAAAGCTGAAGCCGTATGCCCTTGATATGATTTCCGAGCTTCAAGGTCGGAACGAACGTTTACCTTCCAAAATTTCTCTTACGATAAGCAATACAAAATACTTCTTGAATCGCTCTGTTCAGGTTCTTTCTCTTTCATACCTCAAAGCAAATGTTCAAGTACTGCATAAAGATTCGGGCATCTTACAGAAAGAAAGATATGGAATTTGGGATGGAACAGTAGATTGTTCTCATTATATGCCTGATGCAAGCTGGGTCTACAACCTCGACTTTCAACATCGTTCTGTCGAGGAGGCTGTGGTAAAAGGATGTTCATCATATGATATGGATAGTGTCATGTGGTGGCCGGAAGGCACTCATGTCAGTGAACATAGCAAAGAAATATTTATGCTCCTCATGAAAAAACTGAAAGAAGAAAATATTGAAGTATTACTGTTTCTGTGTCCTTTACCTCCATCTTTATGGAATAGATATGATGTTGAAAAAAGACCGTTTCTTCCTGAACTGGAAGAGTTTGTAACGAAATTTTCTAGTGACAACGGCATTCCTGTAACAGGATCCTATAATCCGTATAATCTTGGAATAGAGGATAAAGATTTCTATGATTCCCGACATGTAAGAAGAGAGTGCCTTGGACATTTTTTTGATTTTACATTGTAATGCCCTGGAGTCATTGCGGCAACCTCAAATTACAGTTTTTAGAGGTTGCCTTTAATTAGTGCCTGCTGAAAAAGTCTCTTTTTTGCAGGCACAATCAAAGATTCATAATCATGGCAATTAAGGCGACATGAGTCATTGTTGTTGACTTGAGCTTCATCTTGATTTTGTCAAGACCAAACTTTCTTTTTCCTCGTCCGAAACAGCCCTCAATCTCGATTCTGCCACACATCGCCCTGTATTCTTCCTTTCTCTGCTCCCTTGCCCTCTGTTCATTGCCCGACTTCCTTCCCAGTTTCTTTCCTACAAATTTTATCTCATGTTCCTTGCAGTAATCCATGTTCTTTTTGTTGTGGTAAATCTGATCTGCAAGGACCTCTGTCGGGTAAAGATTGAAGTCTTTGTAGTAATTCCCGATGATTTCAATCAGCGTGTCCCCCTCGTTGTAGTTGTCGAATGACATTTTTCCGACATAGACGTTTCCTTCGACCTTGCAGAATGTCGTTTTCAGCCCGAATTCCGTGTCCGCTCCAGCTTTCCCCCGCTTTATCGGGCGGATCCACGGCTGGCTGATGCTTACTATCCGATTATCGCACAGGTGAACCTTTTTTT
>ERZ842401.109-NODE-109-length-105513-cov-14.309479_pt1 | contig 105513 bp, 80 predicted proteins | sample MGYA00521270_ERZ842401 | MGnify/ENA primary metagenome ERZ842401 (study PRJEB31892, sample SAMEA3878208) | bioreactor metagenome | biome: Moose rumen | place: Sweden | collected 2011-10 | study: EMG produced TPA metagenomics assembly of the PRJEB12797 data set... | reverse complement strand
GAACCCCGCTTCCGCTCGTTTCTGCCATTGCACTGTGAAAACTCGACTTTCGCCCAAATAGTGTTTTTCTTGCTATGCAGGGCCGTTGGATGCGTTTGTGTCCAACGACCTTTTTTCATTCTATAGTGAAGCTGACGAATCCCAGCGCGTCCATCCCGTGCTTTATTTTCGCCGCCCGCCCGTCCTTCTTCGTCACGAACGTTCCGTATGTCGAAAGTCTTGAATCCATAATGGGGCTCCAGTTTTTAATTTGCCGTCCAGGCGTAGCCTGCGTATGTCGTCGTCAGGTTCGTAGCGTTCGTGTTTGCGTCTGTGACCGAAATTGACGTGCCGTTCGCCGTCCAAGTCTTTGATGTGTCCGAAAAGACGACAGATGTGAGGTTTGAACAGTTTTGAAAAGCACCAATGCCTATCGATGTAATATTGGCTGAGAGGATTACCTTCGTTAATGTACTCAAATTTGAAAAAGAATATGCAGGTATTTCTGTTAAGCCAGATGAGCTAAATTCCAATGTACAGCTTGTGATATTGCTGGCATTTTGAATACCGCCTGCGATTAAGCCAAGATATACTGTGTCTACATCAGACGAAACAACAATTTCTATTGCATCTGATGCGCTTAAGATGGCAGATTTTAATGTTGAACCTGATGAATAACTTCTCGTGTCGAATGTCGCCGAATATGAAGTTGTCGAGCTGTTCTCCGAAAGGTATCCCGAACTGTTCACTGTCCACGCTTGACCGCTTGGGTCGGTGGTCACGGAGAATTTCGCGTAGTTGTCGGCGACTGTTCCGCTTCCGTCCTTGAGCACCTGCGTGCCTGTCGAGTAGTTTCCTGGGGTGATTGTGGCTGCGGTTGCCGCCGAGAGCGTGCCTCCTATCGTGATGTAAGTTCCGCTTGAGAGATAAGCATCGTTTGATGAATCGACCACCGCGCTTCCGCTCATGGTGAACGTTCCACCTGCTATGTATAACCCATTTCCGCAGTTTGCGGTGTTGCTTTTTGCGCTGCCTCCAGTGAAGTCAAAATCTCCATTAGCCATGTAGATGCCGCCGCCGTTGAAGGTTGCCGAATTGCTTTCTATGCTGCCTCCGCTTATTGTCGCGCTTCCGTTGTTCATGAAAATACCGCCTCCATTGTTGGTAGCTGAATTTTCCGTTATGCTGCCTCCTGTCAAAGTTAGAGTGCTGGTTGTGCTTGATAGGTATATGCCAGCACCTTTTGCAGATGTGTTGTTGCTGATGCTCCCTCCTGAGATTGTCGCATTTCCGCTTTTTATGTAGATTCCGCTTCCTGTGTTGTTGCTTATGCTGCCGCTTGAAAAAATCACTTTTCCGCCATCTATGTAGATTCCTCCACCATAGCTTGTCGCCGTGTTGTTGCTTATTGTTGAATTTTCTATGGTGAGTGTTCCGTTCCCTGATTTTGTAATGCCGCCGCCGTTTTCGCTTGTGTTGGAGTTGGCGGAGCTGCCGCCTATTGTGCTGTCTTTTACGGTTGAGTCGCTTTCACTTGAAAAGAAAAGGCCGCCTGCTGTGTTCTTTATTATCTGGCAGCTTTCTATGGTGATTGATTCTGTGCCACTGTGCAAAAGTCCCATTTCACCGTTCTGCAATGTCAAGTTGCTGATTGTTACGGGAACAGCGTTGTCGACTTCGATTACCGCACTGCTTAAGCCTGACGCATCCAAAATGTCGCTTGAATAGCCTGTTTTTCCTTTTATCGTAAGCGAGGAAGCCGAAATCGATGAAATCGTCGTCGTTCCCGTGACTGTCCCCGACACGATGATTGTCCAGTCGTCGGATGTGGAGATTTTGTCCACGGCTGCCTGCAGCGTGAGGAGTGCGCTTGCTTCTGTGTAGCCTGAGTTCGTGACTGCTCCAGAACTTGAGACATAGAGGGTGGTCGAAACTTCCTGCGACAAAGTTCCGTCCGAGTTTATCGAGTACGAGTTGCCGTCTGTGTCCACGACCGTGAAGAAGTCCCTTGTCGTTTCGCTTATTTCGTTTCCGTCGTCCATGACGAAAACTTTCTGTGTCGCGCTGTAGCCGGATATGACGACCGTAATGGTTCCGTCCACCACTGTCATGTATGGAGAAATCGTTATTCTTCCATCGTTGTAGTCTCTTTCGCTGCTGTAGATTGTCATGCCGTACAGCGTGCCGCCTAGAGCGATTTTTCCGTTGTAGCCGATGTAGATGTCGTAGTATCCGCTTGATTCGTCTGCGCAGTTTGTGAATGTGCACGACTCGATTGTCGTAAGCCCGTCGTTCGCGTAGACTGCGCCCGTAGACGATTTTATGCTGGAGAATGTGCAGTCCTTGAGCGTGGTTTCTCCGCTTGAGCCTGTCTCGATTGCGCTCTCTTTTGAATTCGTGAACGTTACGTTTTCTGCGTTTGTTGTCGAGTATGCTGTGTACAAATAGTTTCCAGAAGTTTTCTCTGTCGAACTGTCGCCGAGCGTTATCGAATATGCGCTTGAGCCTATGTTGAACGACCCGCCCCATACGCTGAACATTGTTCCTGTCGATGCACCCTTCACGGTCGCCGCAGCCGACTCTGCCACGATAGTAACTGAGTCTCCATCGCTTCCCGATATTGTAATCGAGTTTCCGTCGTAGTCGCTTATGTCCTTCACGACGACCGACAAATCGCAGGGGCTTGATTCCATTCCGCTTGAAATCGCCGACGAAAGCTCCGCCCAGCTTCCAATCGCGATTGAGTCGTTCCTCATGTATCCGTCGCTCGCTATGTACCATCCGCCGGAAGTGTCCTCCAATGCGAATTTTCCATAGTTCGCTTCCAGCAATCCTTCTGTCCCTTCCTCTCTCAGGATTTCGAATGTTGAATATTCCTGCGGTTCTATTGTTGCGACAGGGCTTTCCGCCGTGAGAGCGCTGTCTATGTAGATGTAGTGGTAGCTTGGAAGGTATATCCCGCACGTGATTTTCGCATCCCCTCCCATTCGAAGCTCTCCGTTCTGGTGTACGAACGACTCGCATGAAATTCCCGATGACGAAGATATCTCTCCGCCTTCCATTGAGAGTTTCCCGTCAATGCAGATTTCCGCGCCTTTGCCGGCCGTGTTCGAGCTGATTTTCGCACCGCTCTTCATCGTGAGCGTCGCGTTCGTGTCTATGTACACGCCGCCGCCTTCTCCTGTCGCTCCGCTTCCGTTCGCGTCGTTGCCTGAGATTTCCCCTCCGTACATCGTGAATTCGCAGCTTCCGAGAAGCGCGGCTCCAGCCCCAAATGTGTCTTCTGTTTTGTTTTGTGATATCGAGCCTGAGCTCATCTTGATTTCTGGCGATGTCAGCGAATCCGTTCCCGCGTATATTCCGCCGCCGGATGCTGTCGCCGTGTTCCCCTTTATTCCACCTGAGAACGAAGAGTCTGCGCTGCCCGTGTCCGTGTAGCCGATGTGGATTTCGCTGTTGCCTATGGCCGCGACTCCTCCTCCGTTCTCTGCCGTGTTGTTGCAAATGGACGCGGAGCCGCCCATGACGAGCCTTCCGCCTTTCGACACTGTTTCAGAACTTCCTGATGAAGTCGTGGACGCGCTCGTCGTGTTCAGGTAGATTCCGCCGCCGTAGCCGACGCTTCCCGTTCCTGTCGCCGTGTTCCCTGAGATTTCCGTGTTTCCGCTGATTTTGACGAGCCTCGTGGAGTATATTCCGCCGCCGCTGTACGCCCTGTTTCCCGTTATCGAGCCGCCTGTCATCAAAACTCCGTCTGTTCCAGTGGAGGCTCCTCCTACGTAGATTCCGCCGCCGCCGCACGAGCCTGTGTTTCCAACATTCGCCGTGTTGTTCGCAATCTCTCCGCCCGACATCGTAAAGGAGTCTTCCGCTCCGCTTATTCGCACTCCGCCACCTTCCGATTTGCTCCCGTTGTACGAGACTGCGCCTCCGCTCATGACGATTTTCGTCGCGTTCCCGGAGCTGAATACTCCTCCGCCTTGGTATTCCGTGTAGTTGTAGCAGATTCCTCCGCCGAAGCCTGCGTCCTCTGTCGATTCGTCCGTGTAGCCGATGTAGACTGCGCCTCCGTTCGAATAGATGCCGCCTCCGTGCTTCAATGCGTGGTTCGAGTAGTGGCCGGATTCTCCCGTTGTCGTTGTCGTCGCGCTTTTGTCTCCCACGACCGCGCTTCCGCCGAGGACGACGGTTCCCCCTTCGTTGTAGATTCCGCCGCCGCATCCGGTCTTCGCGTCGTTGCCGTAGATTCTTGTGCTTCCGAGCAGGATTAGCGTCCCCTCGTTGTAGATTCCGCCGCCGCCCTTGCTCCCGGAAGATACGAAACCCGACACACCGCAGTCTTCGAGCGTCACTTTCGGGGTGCCCGAAACGCTTATTCCGCCGCCGTTCGTCGATGTTCCATCCGCAGTTTCGCTTTCGACTGTCATGAGGATTTTCGAGAATTTGATTTCAAGCCCGGCGTTTCCGTTTATCGTGAGCGTGGTCGCCGTCTTGTCGCTTGGGCTTATCGTCCTTTCGCTTGAGTCGTAGCCCTGCACGGAAATCTTGAGCGAGTTTGTGGTCGCTGAGAGGTCGATTGACTGGTTTTCGCTCAAATCGTCCAGAAGGAAAATCTCGTATTCGCTTTCGGCGAGCGTGTTCGCTATGACCGTGGCCGCGGTCGTAATCGAGTCGAACGGGTCGAAGAACCCTCCGCTTCCGTTCGAGCTTCCGCTTGATTTTACGAAGAAGGCCGAATTCTGGAAAGAAGAAATCAGAGCGGAAGTGATTTCGATTTCCTTGTCAGAGTTGATGTATTTCCCTGAGTTGAGCCAGGAGTTCGTCTCAAGGTTGGGGTAGACGTTCACCGTTTCCGTGAACGAGTAGACGAGCGCGCCCGATTCGTCGTAGAAGTGGAAGGTCACGGAGTACGAGCCGCTTTCGATGTCCGCAACGCTGATTTCTCCGGTTGCCGATGAAGTGAAGTCCAGTTCGATTGCGTTCAGTTCCGTTTTTGAGGAGTAGGTCTTCATCTTTTTTATGGAAGAATCCACCGTGACGGGAAGCTTTACGCTTCCGTTGCCCGTGTCGGTCAGTGGCTTCAGCACAAGGGCCACCGAGTTGTCTCCTTCGCCGATTTCCTTTTCCGTTCCTTCCGACTCGAAGACCTTTGAATCCGCCGAATCGAAAGTCTCCGCCGTGAATGTCCATGTCCCGGCCTCAAGAACGACCGAGAAGACGATGTTGCCGCTTCCGTCCGTGGACACTTCCGCTTCTTTTGTGGAGCTTCCGTTCGCCGCCGTGACCTTGTGCGTGTACGATGAGATTTCCGGGGCGGGGAGGGCGGTGCGCCCGTTTTGCGTCTGCGTTTTTGAGATGGCCGCCGGTACCGCCCCTGTTCCAAATAGGGAGATTTTGCCTTTTACGATGCACGGTTGACTTTTTTCGGTTCCGTCCCGCTCTTCGTTTCGCTCGAAGCTGTGCGAGCACGAGAGGAGAAAAGCCGCAGAGAGAAAAATCAAAAGGCTGAAAAAACGCTTCCTAAAATTGTCCGTGGAAAATCCATTCCTCATTCGTTCCTCCTCCATTCGCAGTCGGCATAATGGGTTCCGTCCGCGCGCTTGAGACATTCCGCGTTCTCTGCCGCGTCCGAGACGCTGTATTCTGAAACCTTCACCGTTTCTCCGCTCGTTATTTTCCAGGAGTCGGTGTTCAGGAATGTCGCCGTCTCAAGTTCGCTGATTCCCTGGAACGCGCCCGCTCCGATGTATTTCAGTCCGCTAGGGAATTCAATCGATTCTATTATAGTCGATTTGAACGCGTCCGCACCTATTTTTTCGAGGCTGGAGCCTGCCACGAATTTCACGCTCTCCAATGACGTGCAGTTCAGGAACGCTCCGTCGCCTATGGTCTCGCACAAAGACGGAATCTCAATCGAAGAAAGCTCGGAGGCTTGGTTGAATGCGTTCGTTCCGATTGAGACGAGCTTGCAGTCGATTGGGAACGAGATTTCTAGGATTGATTGGCTGTTGCTGAACGCGTTCTCCCCGATTGTGGTGAGCGATGTCGGCATGATGATTCTCAAGAGCCACTGCCTGTTCTGGAATTGCTGCTTGATTTCTTCTATCTTCGTGTAGCTCAGGTCGAGCGTGATTTTGCTTTCGTTCTTGTTCTGCATAGCGTCCGCGATTCTTTGGAGTATGCTTTCCGTCGCGTCCTCGCCGAGTGTCAGTGTCGCCTCGTCTCCGTTTTTTATGTTGTCGCTTACGGCTTGGACGAATTCGTCTTCCGTCTGGTAGAACGTTCCGTCTATGACTCCGCCTGTCTTTGAGATTGTCGTTTTGAGCCGTCCGTCGCTTCCGATGCTCCAGTATTCAGCCGTGATTCCGAATTTGCCGTGGAACGATTCGACCAGGTTCATTGAAGTGGACTCTTCTCTGAGTATTTCAAGGTCGCTCTGGCATTCCTGCGGCGTTATCTTCGCCACGTCCGTGTCCGCCGGAGAGAATCCGTCCTGGAGATAGATGTAGTACATGAATGGAAGGTAGATGTCGTTGTCGTTTTCCACGACCGTGTTTCCGTTCATGTAGAGTTCCCCGCCTTGGTAGATTCCGCTTCCGCAGGTGTCCGCCGTGTTCCCCTTGATTGTTCCTCCTGTCAATGTGGTCGCTGCGTTTGTGTCTATGTAGATTCCTCCGCCCTGTTCGCCGACCGCGTTTCCGCTTATGACGCCGCCGTAGAGCGTGAATTCCGTCCCGCCTCCAAGATAGAAGCCTCCTCCCCAGCCTTCGGACTTGTTCCCGGAGACTGTCCCGCCGCTCATCTTTATGACTGGAGACTCGATGGAGGAATTCACTCCGCCTCCGATTCCTCCTGAGTTCCCTGTTATCCCGCCGGAGAACGATTCGTCTTTGCTCTCTCCTTCCGTGTCCGTGTAGCCGATGAGGAGCTTTCCGCTCCTTACGAAGATTCCTCCTCCTTCGCTCGCCGTGTTCCCGTCGATTGTGGACGTGCCGGAAAGGGCGAGCGTTCCGTTCTTGATGTAGACGCCCGCTCCGTTGGTGGCCTTGTTTCCTTTCACAACGCAGTCTTCGAGGATGACTGCCGCGTTTTCAATGCAGATTCCTCCGCCTTTTTCAACCGAGTCCGCGCCCGAAATTTCTAGGCCGGTGAGCTTCACTTTCGACGAGCCGTTCCCGGTCACTGCAAGAACGCTTTTTTTTGATTCATTAGATTTTATGCTTCGCTTTTCCTGGTCGTAGCTTTTTATTTCGAGCGAGAGCGTTTTGGAGACCTTTGAGAGGTCGATTTCTTCGTTCGCGGTCAAGTCTTCCATCAGGTAAACCGTGTATTCGCCAGAGCAGAGTGTGTCCTTTATGACGTGCATCGCCGTGGATATCGAGTCGAACGGATCGAAAAAGCCTCCTCTGTTGGTGTGCTTTCCTTTTGTGGGGGAGACGAAGAAAGAGGAACTCTGGAACGAAGCGATGAGCTCCTCTGTTATGCTGATTTTTCCGCCGCTTATGTATTTCCCTGAACTGTTCCAAGTGTCCGTCTCCATGTTCGGGTAGACGTTCACCGTTTCCGTGAAACTGTAGATTAGCGCGCCCGACCTGTCGTAGAAGCGGAATTCGACAGGGTAGGAGCCTGATTCTATTCCCTCTGTCGAAATTTCCCAGTCCGTTTCCGATGAGAAGTCTTTTTCTCCGTTCAATTTTCCGTTGTCGGAAGTGAATGTCATTTTGTTGACGGAGTTGTCCACCGTGACGGGGAGCTTTACGCTTCCGCTTCCGCTTGAGACCGGGACCAGCTGTATCGCTATGTTCGTGTCCCCGCTGATTTTCTCTTTTACGCCGTCGTCCTCGCTCGTCCTCAAAACCTGTTCCGTGTGCGCCCTGTCCGAATACGACGACGCGGAGAATGTCCAAGTCCCCTCCGGCAGCGTGATTTTGAACGACAGCTTTCCGCTTGCGTCCTCTTCGACATCCGCTTCGTATGTGTCTTTGCCGTTCGTCGCCTTCACAGTGCTGTAGAGTTCGTTGTCCGAAAGCGACGGAATGGCCGTCCTGGCTTTTTTTCCGCCCCTGGTCCTTGGCGACGCTCCACGGTGCTTTAAGGAGATTGTGCCGCTAACGGAGAATAATCGAGGTTCTTCGTCGCTGTCGCCTTCGCTTTCTGAAACGCTCGTCGAACACGATGTGAAAATCGACAGCGCAGCGAAAACCGCGAAGAAAAAAAATCTCATTGAGTTCCTTCTCATTTCCTTTTTTCCTATTCGACGCTGAATTCGAATGTCGTTCCGTAAGTCTGTCCGTCGTATGTTCCGCTCACGAAAATCTGAACCGTCGTGCCAGCCGGGATGCCGGCCTTGAACACGATGCTGCTTCCGTCGTTCGTCGTGACATATTCGTTTGTCGCTCCGCTTGGATATTCGCTCAAGACTTTGCTTCCGCTTGAGACTGTCACGGTCGTTATGGATATTGCGTTGTCTTCGCCCCCGTCCAGCGTAGCCGACAGCGTGATTTTCGTCGTTCCTGTCGATGAAATCTTCCCTTCGCCAGCAGTGCTCGTGCAGCTGAATTCCACGTTGTCCGCAATCTTCACCGTCACCGTTCCTGATGCCTCCACCGCGCTCTTCTCCGGCACGGTCACCGTGTAGACTTCCGACGAAAGCCCCTCTGTGTCGTAGAATGTGTACGAGACTTCAAACTGCTTTCTCGTGCTGATTGAGCCGATGTCGGTGACGACGTACCAGACGCTTCCCCCGTCAGTCGCCGAAAATTCCTCCTGCGACTCGTATGTTTTTCCAAGTCCGTCCGGCTCTGTCTGCGTCAATGCCCACGATTCTCCGTCCGTGGCGGTGAATGACTGCGTTTCGTAGTCGAAAGAAAAAGTGTGCTTGTTTCCGTTCTCTTCTATGACCAGCCTTTCCAAATCACTTGCGAAAGATGGAAATTCCGAGATTAGGACGAGCCTGTCCGTAATCCCGCTCTCAGACTCCTTCGCGCTTTGCGCCTGTATCGCCGGCATCGGAGGAGAGTTGCATGAGAGGTTGAGCGTGTACACGTCCTCCGTCGCCTTCATGATTTCCTCGTCCGTCGCCTCTTCGTCCAGTCCTGCCTTCATCAGCTTGACAGTCGGGGATATGTCGTTGTTCTCCAGTCCGTCGAGGGACGAAAGCAGCGACGCGAGGTAGGTGAGGGTGATTGTGCGTTTCTCGGAATCGTACTCGAACGGAGCCGACACCGACTCGTTTTCGAAAGTGACGTCTGGCTTGAGTTCCACGCTTGTGGGGTTGTCGATGTAGAAATAGATTTCGTAGTCGCTGTCTGCCGGAATGTTCTCCTTGCCCGAAGTTCCCGTCGAGTGCTCTCCTGAAAATTCCACCGAAGAGACGACGGCCGTGTATGAGTTCTCCTTGAAGAACGCTTCGATGTCGCCTTGAGCGCACGAGACAAGGGCTGCAAGAATGAAGAGTAACGGAACCGCCGCCGTTCCCCTGCCCATGTTTTTTGCTTTCATTTGTAAAAAAGTCCTTTCCTTTGCGAAAAATGAAATCCCGACCCAGTTCCAATTATAATAAAAACATTGCGTTAGTTCAGTTTTTTTTGAGAAATTCCATTGGTGAATAATGTGAAATCTGTGTTATATTTTTATTATTAGGGCGAAAGGCGAGTTTTCACAGTGCAATGGCAGAAACGAGCGGAAGCGGGGTTCCGTCCATCAAAACACTCAGCCACCGCGAAGCGGTACTGCCGTTTTGATGGGCGGGTTCCCGCTGGGAGCTTGTTTCTGCAACTACGGTATGCATGAACTCGACATTCGATATTTCAAATTGTGAGGTAAAATCGATGCGTTCATTGAAAAAACAATTCATTCTGGTCTTCGGCTTGTTCATGCTGGTGTCGCTTTCCGTCATCGCCATCGTTTCCGGCATAGGAATAATGCGGACTGGAGAGATTCTCGCGAGCCAGCAAGGGATTCCGGTTGTGCAGAAGGCCGCGGCCATTATAGACGGTGATGAATTCGAGAAATTCGTGAACGGAAATCCAAGTGAAAGCGACTCCTATTACGAGGAAACGCGACTCGCCCTCCTTGAGATAAAGAACACTGTCGGCTGCGAGTACCTCTACACGATGGTGCCGAAATCGGGCAACACATACATCTACGTCATCGACGGAAGCTGCGACCCCAGCGACGCCGAGAATTTCTCCAATCTCGGAGACGAGGAGGACATAACGAGCCTTGGAGAGGCTCCCGTCAAGGTGATGAGAGGGGAGACGGAAATCTCCCATTCAGGGCTTGTCTCGCAGGACGATTGGGGCTGGCAGATAAGCACCTACCATTCGATAAAGAATTCAAGCGGAAAGGTCGTCGGATTCATCGGATGCGACTTCAACATCGAATTCATCATAAGCGTCATGTATTCGAGGATTTTGCTCATTTCAATCCTGAGCGTCGTCTTCGTCGTTTTGGGCATCGTCGTCCTCATGCTCATGACTCGCTATGTCTTCGACGGCATGAAGAACGTCAGCAACGCGATGGACGAAATATCCAGCGGAAAGGCCGATTTGACGGCGCGTGTTCCAGTGAAGGGCGGCGAGGAGGTCTCTCACCTTGCCGCAAGCTGCAACAAGGTCATCGACAGCATTGATAAGCTCGTCTCGAAGTTGCAGGAGGAGGGCGTCGTCCTTTCCGAGAGCGGCTCCCTGCTTTCCGGCCGCATGGAGGAGAACGCTTCGATCATGGCTTCCGTCGTCGACAATGTGAACGAAATCGGGAACCACATAGAAGACGAGACTATGAGCATAAACGAGGTGGCTTCCGGAATGCACAATGTGGAGAGCGAGATTTCAAACCTTGACGAAAAAATCGTGCAGCAGTCGGCCGCAATCCTTTCGTCTTCGTCCGCAATCGAGCAGATTTCTTCGAACATCGAGTCTGTCGCGCGCAACGTGAATGCCATAACGACCGAGTACGAATCCCTCGTGCGCGATTCCCAGACCGGAAGGCGAATGCAGGAGGATGTTTCCGAGCAGATAACGCACATCGCGCAGCAGTCTGAGAACTTGAACGAGGCGAACTCTTCCATTTCCGCAATAGCGGAGCAGACGAACCTTTTGGCAATGAACGCCGCGATTGAGGCCGCCCACGCGGGCGAGGCGGGAAAGGGGTTCGCCGTTGTGGCTGACGAAATCAGGAAGCTTTCTGAGACGTCCACCGTCCAGTCCAAGACAATCGGAGATCTTTTGAGCAGCATCTCCGCCTCCATATCCGGCATCGTCGATTCGTCCAGAATGTCCGCGCAGTCGTTCGAGTCTGTCGGGTCGAAAATCGGGCAGCTCAACAATCTCATGCGCGAAGTCCAGTGCGGAATGGACGAGGAGAGCCGCGGCGTGACGGACATATTGACCACGATGAAGACGCTCGACGGCACCACGAAGGACATTCAGGAGGCTTCTGCGCACATGAAGTCCGAGAGCAAGAAGGTGTTCCTTAGTGTGCAGAACCTGCAGTCGCTCGCGTCCGAGACCCAGAGCAAATCCCAGTCCGTAATGTCGAGCATGGACACGATGAAGGTGTCCGCCGATTCCGCGCTTGAAGCCGCCGAGCGCAACCTGAAAGCCTCCGATGGCGTGATAAAAATGATAAACGGTTTCAAAGTTTAGTTTGCCGTTTTCATAAAGACAACTGAAAACAATGCGCGAGAACCGTTTTACTGTTCTCAGCGAGTTTGCAGCCAATTAGCAAATGCTTTGTTCAAAAAAGACAACTGAAAAACAATGCGCGAGAACCGTTTTACGGTTCTCAGCGAGTTTGCGGCCAATTAGCAAATGCTTTGTTCAAAAAGGACAACGGCAAACTACTTCATCATCGCGGATTCCAGTTTTCGTTGGGCCTGGTAGAGACCCATGGAGATTGTCTCTTCTCCGTTAAGAATCGATTTCATTTCTGAACCGAGAATCGTGTAGAATTTCGGCCATTCTTCCATTATCGGCCTGTACACGCCGCCCTCAAGGGCTTCGCAGACGGCTTTGTACTGCGGAAATTTATGGAGTGTCTCCTCGTCCAGCAGGCAAGAGTAGCGGCATGGAACGCCGCCGAACGGAATCGTGGACTTTTGGATTTCCTTGTCCATTAGGTATTCCAAAAGCTTCTTCGCGTGTTCCTTGTTCCTGCTGAATCTCGGAATTCCGATTGTCCATATTCCATAGATGCTCGCGTTGTGTCTCTCTCCATCCTTCGTCGTCTTGCCGGAGAACGCTGTGTAGTCCATATGTGAATTTCTTGTCGGTGTGTACCAGCCTGGCCAGCCTATGGCGAACGCCGCGGACTTGTTGGCTATGGCGGCTATGAGGTCGTCCTTTTTCGCGGTTCGGCCGGTCTTCATGAGTGCCATGTATGTCTCCATCGCGCTTTTGAATTCAGGGGTGTCGATTGTGGGCGAGTTGTTCTCGTCGACGACCCAGCCTCCGTGCGCGAGCAGAATAGGGAGAAAGTCGACGACGATGTTGTTCTCCGTGTCGCCCCTTGTCATGAATCCGAGGTTGTGCCTTTTCTTCTGGAAATCGCATATCTTCTGGATGTCTTCTATCGAATCTATCTCTTCCATTGCGAATCCCGCCTCCTTCGCCATCAGCTTGTTCACAAGGAGGACGGAGACGTTCCCGTAGTAGGGAGCCAGGTAGAGCGCGCCGTCCGAATAGCAGATTTTTTTCGTGGCGGGGATGATGTCTTCGTCAAGCTCGTATCCCAGGTCCGTCAGGTTCGCGAGTATGCGCTTCGATGTGAATTCCGCCATCCACGAGCCGTCCACCATGCAGAGGTCGTATGAGCCTGCCTTGTCTTCCGTGACGACTTTGTGCAGCGCGTCTTCCGAGAATTCTGCGACATCGCACCTTATGTCGTACTTCATCTCGAAATCGCGGAGGCACTTCGAGATGACATCCGCGTATGTGCCGGAGCGAAGCGCAATTGAGAGCGTCGCTTTCGGGTTTTCCGTGCAGAAGTGCGGCTTGTTGAATTTCAGTATGCACGAGATGTTGATGAAAATGAGAATAGGCAGCGCGAATAGCGCGATGTGAATCGTTTTTGTTCTGTTGTACATGTTTCTTCCTTCGCTTCAAATTTATCTGAACGAGCCTGCCTCGTATTTCTTCATCCGCAATTTCGCGTCGGCCATGCACTCGGCGACTTTTTGCGCCGGTATCGAACAGAATATGTCTACAATTGCCGCGTCCAACTGTCTTCCCGCGACTATCCTGAGTTCGGCTATGGCGGCTTCGTGTGTGAGGGAGGGCTTGTAGGAGCGTTCCATGGTCATCGCCGAGTATGTGTCGGCGACGGCGAGAATCCTGGACTCAATCGGAATTTCGCTTCCCTTGAGCTTGTGGTATCCGCTTCCGTCGACTCGTTCGTGGTGGTATTTCACCCAAGTCGCGACATTCTTGAACGATGGAATGCCCTCCAGAAGCTTCACGCATATTTCGGGGTGCCGCTGGATGAGTTCCTTTTCTTCGGGGAGGAGCTTGCCCTTCTTGTCGATTATGCTCCTTGGGATTCCATGCTTTCCGATGTCCAATAGGAGCGACGCGTACTGCATGTTTATCGGATTTATCGATTTTCGAATTCCAAGCGGAAGGTTGTCGTAGATGAGCATCGTCAGGTTCTGCACATGGAGCGAGTGCCCGTCGAGGTTTTCGTCCCCCGCCTCTATCACTCCGACCACAGTCTCCAGAACTTCCATGGAAACCGCGCTTACCCCATTCATCTGCACGATTCCCCAGATGAGCATGACTGTGAATACGAGCGTTCCCGCCAGAACGGAAAGGACTCCGGGAATCCACGGCGAATCGCTTGCGAACGAGATGATTGCTCCCGCGGCGAAGGCGATGTCGAGCGAGAGGACCAGAATCTTTGAAAGCCGTCCGTACGCCATTTTTCCATAGACCGAATCGCTTCTTATGAAGAGCGTCATGAGTATTATCAAAAAGTCGAGGGCCGCAAGGCAAAAAGCCGCAAGGGACATGTATTTAACCGCGAACTCCATTTCAAAAAGTTCTGCAAGAGAAATCGAATCCATAGTCTGTCCTCCTAAAAACAAAACGCTTCAGCCGATTGTTATCTGGTTTTTCCCGGCTCTTTTCGACTCGTAAAGGGCATCGTCCGCCCTTTTGTACGCGGCGTCCAAATCCCTGTCGTCTCCCGTTATCTCCGTCACTCCGACCGATGTCCTTATTCCGTCCAGTCCGTCGAATTTCACCTCGGAAAGGCGGTCCATCAACTCCCTCATCTTTTTTTCAGTCTGCTCTGGCGATTCCATCCTCAGAAGTATTATGAATTCATCTCCTCCAAGCCTTCCCGCAATCGGAATGTTCCTTGTCAAATCCCATTCGGAGACGCACTGGCCGTTTTTTTCAAGGTCGAAAAGCCTGAGTATCACTTTCCCCACAGTCTGTATCACCTTGTCCCCCATCTGATGTCCCAGCGTGTCGTTTATTCCCTTGAATCCGTCGAGGTCCAGCAGGCACAGGTACATGTTCTCGCCCCTTACGAGCCGCACAATCTCCTCCGCGGCCGAGAAGAAATATCCGCGGCTCAAAAGCATCGTCAGCGGATCGAAACTGGACTTTATCTCAAGCTCCTTCCTCGTCTGCTCGTCCTTCTGGAAGAGAATGAACTGCGCTATCCTCATCCTCTGGAACGTGTAGTGGAGTGTGGCCGCGAGTGTCGCCACGATTGCGACGTTGTAGCTGTCCCTGTACGCTATGGAAAAAGTCTTGAATTTGTACGAGGTCACCAGGAACGCGATGGCCGCAGTGAACACCAACGCTATCATCAAGTACATCCGCCCGATGAACGACACCGAGACGATTGTGAGCAGTATGAGGAACATCGTCGCCGGCATGTACGGATGCGAAACAGAGTGGATGATGCCGTATGTCATCAGAATCGTGATGCTGGCGAATACGGTCGAGAAATTGTGCCGTTCCGCAAAAGATGGAAAGAGCACGAGCAACACTCCGAACGCAATGCTTATCCCCGTGAAGACCATGTAGAAAAGCATCAGCTCCTGCGTGGCTCCGAACAGGTTGAAGAACGAGAATACCAAGTAGAATACGTTCACTATGGCGAACCATGAATTCAGTATCAGTATGTGGTTCTTGTTCATTGAATGGATTAGGCTGGAGCAGCTGTAGTACGCGTCTCTAGTGTATCCATAATAGTTGAAGCTTCTCTGTGTCATGTACGTTTTCCTTGTTTTGTAAAATTCAGTTTAAGAGCGATTTTACGTTTTCTCAACATTTTTTTTGGAAAAGGTCGAATGTCGAGTTTTCACAGTGCAATGGCAGAAACGAGCGGAAGCGGGGTTCCGTCAACAAAAACACTCAGCCACCGCGGAGCGGTACTGCCGTTTTTGTTGGCGGGTTCCCGCTGGGAGCTTGTTTCTGCAACTACGGTATGCATAAACTCGACATTCGACCTAAAAAAAAGCACAACATGCGTATATTATTTTGATTTATTTTAAGTGTTTTGTGGGTTATAATTGGTTACAACAAATTCTGAGGTGAGCATAGTGTGGAATTATTCTTTTGTCGCGCCGAATCTAGTAGCGCTATTTGTTTTTCTGGTTTACTACATCGTCCGGCCTAGGCTGCCACTCAAAATAAACGCTCTTTTCCCGAAGGTAATTGCGCTTGAAGGGCTTATGATATTGATAGATCCTCTCTCGTCTTATTTGGTGGAAAACACGAGCGAGCATTCTCTGCTCCTTCAGTACCTGCTGACCATCGTTTATTTCCTTGGATTCATCCTGCGGGGAGCGACTTTCGCCCTTTTCACCGCGAACATGCTGAAGATGCACATCAAGAAGAGTTTTTTCCCGCTTTACCTGATTTTCGCGTCTCTCGTCGCCGGTGAAATCCTTTGTCTGCTGAATTTCCGCTGGGAAATCTTTTTCAGGCTGGACGAGGACGGCTACCACGCGGGAAAATTCTACAATCTGATTTATGTGTTCTCTTTCTTCTACTTGGCACTTTCTTTTGCGATGGTTTTCATGCGGAGGAAAGCGGTGGAGCCATGGCGGTTTTGGAATACGGTGTTGTTCAATTCTATTCTCGTGTTTGGATATACCGTCAGGTTTTTGTTAACGAACTATCTCATTCTGGACAGTTTCTGTCTGTTGGCGATAATCGTCATATATTCTAAGCTCGAAAGTTCCGCGCTTTATTTCGACGCCAGAAGCGGGAGGTTCAACGTTCAGGCGCTCGCAGACATGCTTGATGAGTTGTCAGGGGCAGTTCCTGGCCTTCTGATGGGCGTTTGCCTCAGAAACTACCGCGACATGCGGGAGATTTTGGGAAACAGGCAGATGGACGTTGCGCTTTACGATATCGGACACTTTTTTTTCAAGGCGTTTCCAAATCTCACTTCGTTCTACGTGGGGGGCGGCATGTTCGTCCTCGTTGGAAAAAAAACGCAGCCGTTTGAAAATGTCAGGAGTTTGGTTTCCGAGCGTTTCTCCTTGCCCTGGTCGGACGGGGAGTCCTCTTCGACTTTTTTGAGCGTCGGGTTCGTCAGGTTCCGTGAGGGGATGAAAATCGAAAATTCCGACTTCGCCGTAAAAGCGTTGACAGAATCTGCATCGCAGGTTTTGTCGAACAGGGACGAGGATGTCGTCGTCACCGAGGAGACCATAAAGAGCATTGTCGAAAAAATCGATGTGAAGCGCGCTGTCGAACACGCCGTCGAGAACGAATCCACTCAGCTGTTCATACAACCCATCATGGACGCCAAGACGTTCAAGCTTTTTGGAGCGGAGGCACTCGCGAGGATTTTTGACGCGGACGGAAAAATCATTCCGCCGGGCGTGTTCATTCCGATCGCCGAAAAGAACGGACGGATAAATTGTCTTGGAGAGCAGATGTTCGACAAGGCTTGCGCCTTCGTCAAAAAATACGGCGCGGGGGAGAAAGGGCTTTCATGGCTGAACGTCAATCTTTCGCCGATTCAGTTCCTGCTGCCTGATTTGAACGAGCGGTTCAAGTCGATTCTGGAGAGGCACGGCTTGGACGCCGGAATCCTCCATCTTGAAATCACCGAGGAGTCGATGATCGACTACGCGCTTTTGCAGAGCCAGATACAGCTGATGACGAGTGTAGGCTTCAAGTTTGTCCTGGACGACTATGGAAAGGGCTATTCGAACGTGTCGCGCTTGAAGAAGTGCCCGTTCATAAACGTAAAACTGGACATGGAGATTGTCTGGGACTATTTCAAGACGAACGACGCGATTGTTCCGATGCTAATCAGATCGTTCAAGGACATGGGCTTCTCCGTCACTGCCGAGGGAATTGAGACCGAGGAGATGGCCTTGCGCATGAGGGATTTGGGGTGCGACTATCTTCAGGGGTATTATTTCTCAAAGCCGCTTCCAGCCGACGAATTCGCGAAAAAGTACTTGTTGTGACTTTTTTTCGCATTATCGCTGTTTTTTTTGTTTTTTTAATGCGCTGCATTATAGTTATGTTTTTGTAAATCCGCATGGAGTTTTTTTTCATGAGTGAGAAATTAGGAAAAGCAAATGCAACTGCGTTTGCAAAAAAGGAGAAGACCGGCAAGTTGTTCGTCTTCGTGGCCGGCATCATCGCTTCCATAATGATTGTGATGAACGTCACGCAGGCTCTCGTCGTCGCCGGATTGACGAAGGGGGATGTTCGGAGCGATTCGATAGGGCAGAACACCCACCTGGCTTCTGTTTATTCGAAGCTGATGACGAAGACGTGCGCCGAGAATTTCGCGTTCCTCGATTTCTACACGAACAGCGAGGTGGTCGAGAGCGGGGACACGACCGAGATTGTCGACTGGCTCGTTACGACTACGGACTCCAGACAGAATGTTTTCGACTATGTTGCGTGGGTCGACAAGGACGGCGGCTTCTATTCGGACATAGGAAACGTGACGAATGTATCGGAGCGCGACTACTTCAAGGCCATAATGATTGAAGGCAAAGACAGTTTCATCGACAATCCCGTAAGCTCAAAGACGACGGGAAAGACCGTCGTGCATCTCTGCCGGGCCGCGAAAGTGAATGGGCGGACTTTGGGATTCTTCTGCGGTGTCGCTCAGATAGAAACTTTGACTTATTTTTTGGACAGCATAAAGCTTCCGGGAAAAGGGTATGCGAGTTTGATTTCGTCCACAGGTTCTGTTTTCGTCTCGACCGCCAGCGAAGCCGATTTGCAGACGAATGTAGAAAGCCTGGGCGGAAAAATCGAAGAAATCGTCCGCGAGACGGCTTCTGGAAAATCCGGCAACTTCTGGCACAAGAACAAGAGGGGCGCGAACCGGCTGTACATCTACGAGCCTATAGAATCGACACCGTGGACTCTCCTGATTTCCCTCGAACAGAGCGTCATCGAGCGCGTCGCCTACAAAGTCAGGAATTTGATGGGCGCGGGGACTCTTTTCTCTTGCGTCGGAGTGTGCATTGTCCTGATTCTCGTCTTGATTGCGGCGCTGCGTCCGTTGAGGGTCGTGGAGAAGTCGATAGCGAACATCGCTTCCGGGGACGCCGATTTGACGAAGAGAATCGACATCGAGTCCAACAATGAAATCGGGCGCGTGGTCGACGGCTTCAACAATTTCGCCGCCAAGCTCCAGTCGATTGTGAAGGCGATGAAGGAATCGAAAGAGCAGCTCTTGAACGCGGGACAGCTCCTCCACGATTCGACCGAGGACACGACTTCCTCAATATCGCAGATAATCAGCAACATTGAGTCGATGGACAACCAGATAAACGCCCAGACAGAGTCCGTGCACTCGACAGCGGGAGCCGTGAATCAGATAGCATCGAACATCGAGTCGCTCAACCGCATGATTGACGCGCAGAGTTCTTCCGTCACGCAGGCGAGCGTCGCCGTGGAGCAGATGATTGGTAACATCAACTCCGTGAACGCTTCCGTCCAGAAGATGGCGGCGTCGTTCTCTGAGCTTGAGCGGAAGGCCGCGGTGGGGGTGCAGACGCAGAACGACATGGGCGCGAAGATTGCCGAAATCCAGAGCGAGAGCCAGGCTTTGCAGGAGGCGAATGCGGTCATTTCGGGCATAGCCGAGCAGACGAACCTCCTCGCCATGAACGCCGCAATCGAGGCCGCCCACGCAGGCGAGGCCGGAAAGGGATTCAGCGTCGTCGCGGACGAAATCAGGAAACTGTCGGAGGATTCAAGCTCCCAGTCGCAGACAATCGGACAGCAGCTTTCGAGAATCACCGGCTCCATCGAGCAGATAGTGGCGGCTTCCCAGGTCGCCCAGAACGCTTTCAACGAGGTTTCCGGCGAAATCAACGCGACGAACAACCTTGTCCGTGAAATCACCAACGCCATGCTTGAGCAGAACGAAGGCTCCAAGCTCATCTCAAAAGCTTTGGGCAGCATGAACGACACGTCGAACGAGGTCAAGACGGCTTCGTTCGAGATGGCGGAGGGAAACAAGGCGATTCTGGACGAGATAAAGGTCCTTCAGGAAGCGACTTTCAGCATAAAGGACGGAATGGACGAGATGTCTTCCGGAGCCAGAAGGATAAACGAGACTGGTGCCGCGCTCTCCGAGCTTTCAAGGCAGATGGACGAGTCGATAAACAACATCGGTGTCCAGGTGGACAAGTTCAAGGTCTGATTTTGAATGAAAACGGCCGCTGGAATGCCGCTCTTGAATGAAGAAAAGTGCGCAATTCCCGTGGCCGTTTTTTTCTCACTCCTCGGTTGGGAATTTTCAAATCCTCTTCAGCCTCTCCATGTCCAGAATCTTCACGATTCCCCGCTTCGTCTCAACAAGTCCGTCCCGCTCGAACCTCTTGAGCGTCCTCGCGACTACTTCCCGCGCCGAATTTATTCGCTGGGCAATCTCCTCCTGCGTTGAAGGAACTTCGCTCGTCCCGGATTTTTCGCATTCTTCCATCAAGTACGACGATATCCGCCTCTCGACCCTCTCGAACATCATCTTCTGCATGGCCTCCATGACCATCGAAAAGCGTTTCGTGAGCGTCTCGAACATGAAGCATCTGGCGTGCACGTTCCTGTCCGTCAGTTTCGCGAAGTCGCCCGTCCTTATGACGAAGAGGCGCAAATCCTCCTCCGCGACCATCTGCGTGTCGAACGTTATCTGCTCTATCGCGCACGAGGCCGAAAGCACGCACGACTCTCCGCTCCCTATCCTGAAGAGGGTGACTTCCTTGCCTTCGTCGGAAATCATGTAGACCCTCATCTTCCCGGAAATCACGAAGAAGAATCCGAGGCATGAATCGGAACTCCCATTGATGATTTTCCCCTTTTCGTATTCGACAATTGCCGATTTCAACTTTGCGAATTCCCTTTCCCTGTCGTCCAAGTCCTTCCAAAAAGGAATCATCCTTTCCATTTGCTCATTTTCTACAATTCCATTCATCTTTTTCCTTCCTTTTGTGACTTCGTTACATATCAATTTTCTTTGCGCCTGTATTTTTTTATCAGAGGTACAAAATCATGGCAAGAAAGAAAGCTGTTGTTTCAACGAAAGATTGCGTCGCCTGCGGAGCCTGCGCTGCCGCCTGCCCTAGAAAGGCGATTTCAGTGACTCGCGGATGCTTTGCGTCCGTGGACGTTTCATTGTGCGTGGGCTGCGGTTTGTGCGCGGCCGCTTGTCCAGCGGGTGCCGTTGTGGCAAAGGAGGTTTCGGAATGAAAAAGAGGAACTGGTACGATTTTTTGTGGGTGTGGTCGATAATCTATTTCTCTCTCGGCTTCTTCAACATTCTTTTTGCATGGCTCGGGATGATTGACTTCCTCGTTCCGCTCGTTTTCGCGTTCTTCAAGGGAGAGAAGACTTTCTGCGCCCGATACTGCGGCCGGAGCCAGCTCTTCACGTTCCTCGGCACCAACCTGGGGCTTTCCAGGAAAAAACTCGCTCCCCAATGGCTTCACTCAAAATGGTTCCGCGCCGCTTTTTTGGCGTTCTTCATGACCATGTTCGCCAACATTATTTTCCAGACATATCTCGTCTTTTCCGGCGCGGAAAGCTTTCGTGAGGTCGTCAAGCTCTTCTGGTCGATTAAGGTTCCGTGGGGCTGGGCGTACACGCAAGGCCTCTTCCCCGATTGGGTCGCCCAGTTCAGCTTCGGCTTCTACAGCCTCATGCTCACTTCGACCCTCATCGGACTCGTCCTCATGCTCTTCTTCCGTCCCCGCACCTGGTGCACCTTCTGCCCGATGGGAACGATGACGCAGGGAATCTGCAAAATCAAGATGAAAATAGAAAACAGAAAGTTGAAAAAGTAAAAATCGAAAAATCTTCCTCCAAAATTGAATTGTGTTTGCAAATGGCAAAACGAAAATTATATAATTGAAAGATAAAAATCAGGATTTTTTGGAGGAAGTTGAAAAATGAAAAAAGTTTTCGCGTCGGCTTTTGCCGCGGTGCTTTTTGGAGCGTGCCTGTTCGCCGACGATTTTGTGAAGGTCGAGGGCGGCGAGTTCATGATGGGAAAGTCGGACGTGCAGTTCGTGGAGTCGACTGTCGACGGAAAAGTCGTGACGAAGAAGATAACAGAAGACAACGACGCATACGACGATGAAACAAGGCATCCTGTGAAAGTCGCGGATTTCTACATCGCCAAGCACGAAGTCACTCAGGCTCTGTACGAGAAAATCATGGAGAAGAATCCGAGCTATTTTTCCGACAAGGAAGACTCTAAAAAACGGCCGGTGGAATTCGTCAGCTGGTACGATGCCGTGAAATTCTGCAACGAGTACAGCAGGCTCTCAGGGCTTCCTCAGTGCTACAAAATCGAAGGCAAGAAAGTGTCATGCGACTTCTCCCTCGGAGGCTACCGTCTTCCGACCGAGGCCGAGTGGGAGTACGCTTCCAGGGGCGGAAAATTCGCCAACAGCCAAAAATTCTCGGGAAGCGCGGACATCGATTCCGTCGCGTGGTATTGGAACAACGCCGACAAAGAGACCCACAAGGTCGGCGGAAAGAAGCCGAACAAACTCGGGCTTTTCGACATGAGCGGAAACGTCTCCGAATGGTGCTTCGACAAATATTCATCATACGAAAGCGAAAAATCAACTCAATCAAAAAAATCAGCGGCTCCTTCAATCGAAGGCCAGGACGTGGGCGAATTCAGGATTTTCCGCGGCGGAAGCTGGGCCGAGGTCGACAGGAACTGCCGCTCGTCCGTCCGTTTCTGCGGAGACCCTTCGGTTTTCCACAACCACTTGGGATTCCGTTTGGTGAAGACTGCTGTTTCAAACTGATTTTGATATCGAATTTGGAGTGCGTATGAAGGAAACATTCGCCGATTGGACGGCCTATGACGATTGGCTGATAAAAAACTACAATGATTTCGCGGTGTACAAGCTCGACGAGAACGAGGACCACACGATAACCGCAGAGTACAGGGACAAGAACGCAAAAAGCGTAGACAATCCCCAAGAGGAAAAGAAATGAACGGATTTGAAGACGACAACGAATCAAGCTCCGACTCCGCCGTGGAATTCGAGCTTCCGCCAAAGTACAAGGTGATTCTGCTCAATGACGACTTTACGACAAAGGATTTTGTCGTCTATGTCCTTGTCGACATTTTCAAGAAGAGCGAAGTGGAGGCGGAGAGAATCATGGAGGCGGTCCACAAGTCGGGGAGGGGGATTGCCGGGGTGTATCCCTACGACATTGCCGCGACAAAGGCCCGCATGACGATGGACAAGGCGAGGGGCAGCGGCTTTCCGCTGAAATGCGTGGTGGAGAAAGAGTAGAATTTTTGCTTCAAGGAATTTTTGATTGATGGAAGAGAACGAAGAACTTTCAGAAATAATACAGACGGCACTTTCCAAGGCTGTCATGAACAACATGGAGATTTTCACGCCTGAGTGGCTTCTGCTGGAATCTCTTGAAAACAAGTCCGTCAGAACGGTTCTTGAGAACTGCGACTGCGATTTGGAAGGAATGGAAGCGGCTCTCCAAAAATACATAAAGGAGAATGTCGGAATCGCCGGTAAAAACGGGGACGGAACCGTGGAGCCTCCTATAGTCTCCGTCATGCTCGACGACGTGTACAGGCAGGCCGAATTCGCGGCCGTCAATTCCTCAAGGAAAACGTTCGACATATTCGACATGATAATCGCAATGTTCAACGACGACAGGCTCTACGCTTCCTACATATTGAAGAGGGCGGGGCTCGACAGCCTCTCTCTTCTGGATTCCGTCTCCGACTTCCGCCGGGGGCCGTTGGCCGCTGATTCCGACGAACCTTCCGAAATCGGCAAGGACAGCCCGGAGTCCGCCGACGAGCCTGGAAAGTCCGATTCCGAAACCAAGGTCACGCCGGAGAAAATCCTCGGTAAATTCACCGTGAACCTGACCGAGAAGGCCAGAAATGGCGAGCTCGACAGGATAATCGGGCGCGAGGAAGAGCTTTCGCGGACGATACACATCCTTTGCAGGAGGACGAAGAACAACCCCGTCCATGTGGGCGATGCGGGCGTTGGAAAGACCGCTATAGCCGAGGGGCTTGCCCAGATGATTTCGTCCGGGAACGTTCCCGCCCGCCTTGCCGGATACGAGATATATTCCCTTGAGATGGCATCCATCCTTGCCGGCACGAAATTCAGGGGCGAATTCGAGGCCAGGATGAAGACGATAATGAAGATTCTCGAAAAAAAGGGAAAAAGCATCCTCTACATAGACGAAATCCACACCATTGTCGGAGCCGGAGCGACCGGAAGCGGCAATCTGGACGCGTCGAACATCCTGAAGCCTGTGCTCGCCGGCGGTGACGTTCGGGTCATGGGCGCGACGACATACGAGGAATACACCCGCTCGATAGAGAAGAACAGTGCTTTGGCCCGCCGTTTCCAGAAAGTCGATGTCCCGGAGCCTTCAAAGGAAGATGCGTTGAAGATACTCAAGGGCGTTTCAAAAAAGTATTCGGACTACCACGGTGTCTCATACCCCGCGAAGACGTTGCAGGCCGCAGTCGACTTGTCGGTTCAGTATCTTCCCGACCGCCGCCTGCCGGACAAGGTCATCGACGTGATTGACGAGGCTGGTGTTCTCCTGTCACTTTCCAACGAAAAAAGGAAAACTCCGCTTTCCATGCCGAAAGTGACGGAGAGCGTCGTCAGGAAGGTGACTGCGAAGATGGCGAACGTTCCTTTGGAGAACGTCACCGAGGACGAGAGGTCGAGGCTCAAGAATCTGGAGTCGACCCTTTCTGCGCAGATTTTCGGGCAGGACGACGCCGTCCGCTCTGTTTCGCTCGCAGTCAAGAAAGCACGCGCCGGATTCAGGAATTTCGAGAAGCCTGAGGGAAGCTTCCTTTTTGTCGGGCCTACCGGTGTCGGAAAAACCGAACTGACGAAAGTCCTTTCGGAGACGCTCGGAGAGAACCTGCTTCGCTTCGACATGAGCGAATACCAGGAGGAGTACACCGTCAGCCGCCTGATAGGTTCCGCGCCGGGCTATGTCGGATACGAGAACGGCGGACTTTTGACGGAGTCCGTGAGGAAGAATCCCCACTCGATAATCCTCTTCGACGAGATTGAGAAGGCGCACGCGAGCATCTACAACGTCCTTCTGCAGGTCCTCGACTACGGCACCCTCACTGACAACCAGGGGCGCAAGGCCGATTTCAGGAACTGCATCATAATCCTCACGAGCAATGCAGGAGCGCGCGACATGGAAAAAGGCCTCGTGGGCTTCGATTCGGGGCTGAACTCCAGGACAAACGACGAGTCGGCTTTGAAGGAGGCCGTCTCAAAGGTCTTCTCCCCCGAATTCAGGAACAGGCTTGACGGAATAGTGACGTTCCACCACTTGAGCGGGGAAGTCGCGCGCGACATCGCTAGGAAGTCCATTCTGAAGATTTCGGACAGGCTTTCGGCGAAGAAAGTGTCGATGACGTTTTCGGACGGCGTAGTCGATTTTGTCGCTTCGGAAGGCTACAGCAAGGAATTCGGAGCGAGGAACATTTCGAGGACCGCCGAGAACCTCATAGCGACTCCGCTTGTTGACGAGATTCTTTTCGGCTCGCTTTCCGACGGAGGAAGAGTGTCCGTGGACGTTTCCGAGGGGAAAATCGGATTCCGCTTTTCATGAACGGTCTCGGGCGGATTTGTTCTTGAGGTTTTATTATGGAAAATGACACTATCGACCCAAAAAAGATTCTGCTCTTCAACGACCCGGACGACGACTACAACGGACTTGTCGGCGTGACGAACTGCATAACCCAGCAGCGTCTGTATTCCGCGTACATGCAGGGCGTCTTTCCCTGGTTCTGCGAGGACGAGGGGGAGCCTGTCCTTTGGTTCTCTCCGAATCCACGGTTCTGCATAAGACAAGGGGAATTTCACACTCCCAAGAGTGTCCTGAAATTTCTCAAGAAGACGCCGTTCGAATACACAATGGACAAGGATTTTTCCGCCGTGATGGACGGATGCAGGAAGATGAAGAGGGAAGGGCAGGACGGAACGTGGATTGGGGACATGATGATGGCAGCCTACGAGAAATTCCACGAAAACGGATTCGCCCACAGCGTGGAAGTCTGGCACGACGGAAAACTCGCCGGTGGTCTCTACGGCATCCTCATCGGAAGCGTTTTCTGCGGTGAGAGCATGTTCACAGTCGAAAGCGACAGCGCGAAGTCCGCGTTCGTCATTTTCGCCCGCAGTTTTTTCGATTGCGGAGGAAAAATGATAGACAGCCAGGTGTACACGGACAACATCGCCCGCTACGGAGCGCAGCAGATGCTCCGCGACGAGTTCCTCTTCTACGAGCAGCGTCTTTTGCGACTTCCTCTTGTCTACGATTTGAAGGCGGTTTTCGAGAGGAACGTCGAGTCTCTCAAGGCCACCGGAAAACTGCTCGACAAGGCCTCCATCGAGTCGTTTGATGTCTCTTCCTGTCCGTTGAATTCCTCTTCCATACCGTTTTGAGCGACTGTTTTTTTTAAACATTCATGCCGATAAATTCGACAGTATGAAACGTTTTTTTAAAATAGTTACATCATTTGTCATAGGCTCTTTTTCATTTTCTGGCGTCTTTGCCGAAACGGTTCATATCGTAAAAAGAGGAGAAACTCTGTACTCGATAAGCAGGACCTACGGTGTCACTGTAGAGGATGTGCAGAAAGCAAACGGACTTGCGAACAACAATGTGAGAATCGACCAGAAGCTCACGATTCCCGATGCCGGTTCCAAAGAGGACCGGGGAGTGGCGGAAAAATCGTCCGATGCAAAATCGGGCGCGGACTACCATGTTGTGAAGAAGGACGAGACCCTCTATTCGATAAGCCGCATGTACGGCATCACCGTCGATAACGTCAGGGATTGGAACGGACTTTCAGGGAACAATGTCAAGGTCGGACAGAAACTCATCGTCTCTTCCGCTGTCGCTTTCGACAATGCTCCGTCCGTTCCTGCGGAGTCGCCTTCCTCTTCGTCGTCGAAAAACGAAATCTACTACACTGCCCAGAAGGGCGATACTTGGCTTGGAATCGCCATAGAACACGGTTTGACGCTCTCGGAGATACAGGCCCTCAACAATGTGAAGGACACCGACATGATAAAGGTCGGACAGCGCGTGAAGCTTTCCAACGTTCCCGACTTGAAGGGAAACGATCCCCGCGTTTATTCGAAGAAGGGGGATTCTTCCCTCGTGTGGCCGGTCAAGACGTCCGATGTCACTTACGTCACTGGCAAGGTGAACGGCGTGTCCCTCATCGCCAAAAAAAACGAGACCGTCCGTTCGATAGCTTCCGGTACCGTAATGGTTGCCGGAGCGTACAGAGGATACGGCAATGTCGTTTTCGTGCAGAGCAAATCAGGCTACATATACGCGTACACGGGGTTGGGCAACATCCATGTGTCGAAAGGCGATTCTGTCTCATACGGCGGCGACGTGGGGACTGTCGGCTTGGACGCGTACACGGATTCTCCACAGGTCAACTTGATGGTCTTTCGCAACAGCACTCCTGTTGATCCTGCAAAAGCCCCCCGTGGTTGAATCGATGGGAGGTGCGATGTTTCCGTTCGGAAGAAAAGACAAGTCCGTATCAAAGAATCCATCAAAACTCAACGACTACATGATTCTCCAGTCGATAATCGATGACGGCATAAAGAGCGCCGCCGAGGAGATTTCTGGCCTTGAGAAAACTGTCGATGCTTTGACGAACGAAATCGGGGAGGCCAAGGGAAGAATCGCGGAGGCCGAAAAAAAATCACGTGCGCTTCAAAAACGCAGAAAATCGGTGAACGACGCCATAATCGGCGAGAAGGCGATTGTCTTGACGGATTCCGAAATGGAGGCGATTGCCGTCCGCAGAAAAGAGAACGAACTAAGGACGGCGTTCATCTCTGTCAATGGCGGCGCGAAGTTCGAGGTCTCTGGCGATGTCGTTATAGGCCGGAGCCGCGAATGCGATGTCGTCATATCGGATTTGCTTGTCAGCCGCAAGCACGCAGTGATAAGCCGAAAAAACGACGGATATTGGATTGAGGATTTGGGAAGCACGAACGGAACCGTTCTTCAAGGAAAAAAAATGCAAAAATCGTCGTCGATTAAGCTGGAGACTCCCTGCTCTATATCGATAGGGTCGGCGAAGATTTTATTCACGTTCAAATAAAGTGCCTGGTTGTGAAAGTGGAGTTGAACCTGTCCGTATGCTGCAGTCTTTCGGACAGGTTTGTTTTTTTCAGGCGGCTACTTAAACTTTTTGCAGCCGAGCGTCTTCAAAAAAATTTCCATGCACACGCGGGCGTCGTCGTAGGCGCGGTGCGCGCTCTGTATTTCGATGCCGAGCTGCTCAGCCAAAAACGGCTGGTTCCAATGCGCGAATGTGGGGTATGCCCAGCGCGCGAACCTCAGCATGTCTATCGCCGGGTTTTGAAGCGGCGGAAGACCGAGCCTCGCCAGTTCGCAGTTCACGAACCGCAGGTCGAACGGAGCGTTGTGCGCGATTAGAATGCAGTCCTTTGAGAATTCAAGGAAGTCTGGAATCGCCTTGCTCGCTGTCGGCTTTCCAGACACCATGCAGTCTCTTATTCCTGTTATTTCCGTTATCTTCTGCGGTATGCGCTTTTGCGGATCTATGAGCGTCCCGAACTGTCCTATCAATCCGTTCTTGTCGAATTTTACGGCTCCAAGCTCTATCACGCGCTCGTCCTGAGCCTTCAGTCCTGTCGTTTCCGTGTCGAACACGCAGAATGTGTGCCCCTCGTCGAAAATCCTCTTGTACGATGTGAAATCCCCGATGAGATTGTAGTTTTTTTGTTCCTTCACCATTCATAGATTCTATCAAATTTGCGAGTGTCGGTTGAAGCGGAATTTTCCGCATATGGAGGATTTCTCTCAACAGTCCTTTCCTCCACCAAAAAAACACGCCGACGGATTTTGACTTCCATCGGCGTGTTTTTTGGATGCGTTTGCCTCAGTTCTTGTTGTTGCTGAAGTACTTCTCGTAGGCTTCCTTCATCTTGACCTGTGTGGCGAGGTACTCCGCGGAGATTTCATAGGCCTCTGCGGTCTTGTTCAGGGCGTTCACCTGTGTGTCGTATGGGAGGAACATCTGGATGTAGACAGTTCCGTCCTTTCCCTGATAGAAGTTCGTCCTCTTGGCTCCAGCCAGTGTCGCCTCTGAAACCTGCAAGGCGTTCTCCTCGAATCCTTTCATCGAGTCTGTCTTTGAGCCGGAGACCATCGTCTGCGTCACATCCTTGACGACTGTGGAAACCTTTCTTGAGAGGTCGTTGTAGGCGTTCGCCTGAGCCATCTTGAGGGAAAGGTCGAAGTCCGCCATCTGAGCCTGTCCTGTTCCGTAGATTCCCTCCGAGCTGTCAGGGTCGAGGACGTACCAATCCGGCACGTCGGAAGACGCGGACGCGGCGTTCGATGTCGAACCGCAGCTTGCGAACATGAGAGCCGCGGCGGCTCCCAATGCGATCAAAATCTTTTTCATAAAAACCTCCATTGCTTTTACGTTGTTTTTGTGTAGAATCCGCTCGAAATTTTTTCAGAGCGGAATTATTGGTTTTCCGTTGCTCCTAGTATGAAGCAGATTATCCAGCTTGGAACGCCGACTATCGTAGACGTGACGTTCCCGACTTTAGCGCCTATTATCGATGCCTTCTTTGAAATCCTCGCCGCCGAATCCGATACGCTCGATTCGACGGATATCGTGTCGGTTGTGGATGATATGACCTTCGTGTTGTCGTTCCAGTCCACCTCCTCGACAATCTTGTTGTCTGTGACAGTCATCTTGGAGAACGCTTTCCTGTATTTGTCGTATTTTCCAAGGTCGGAATTGGCGTACTCCTCCTTCATCTTTGCGTATTCTTCGTTCAACGCCTTTGAGTCTGGGAGAATCAGCCCCATCTTGTTGTCTTCCGATTTCGCGCTGAAATATCCCGCCATGGAATTCAACGCGGTATAGCCGATCACCTTGAACGTTTCCCTGACGGTGCAGCCGATGACGACGAACGGCATTCCGAGCGTGTAGAACGCTATGAGCTTTCCGTCCGGAGAGCACTCCGCCTTTATGGTCCTTGATGTCGTCCTGTAGTGAATCGAATCGTCGCTTTCTGATTCGGAGACGACATCTGTGTCCCTTGTCGAAAAATACTTCGTGCTGGTGCATGAAACGAAAGAGACTGATAGAAGAATAAGCAGAAAAAAATTTCTCAAAAATCGAACCATCGAAAAATATTATAACCCGAAAGCGTAAAAAACAACACTGCCGATGAACCCTCTCGCATCATCGGCAGTGCCTGTTTCTGAATTTGAATCAGTCCGTTATGCGTCGGCAAGAATCTTCTTGATGTCGGCCTCTATCGCGTCGCAGACTGCCGCGGATTCCTTCTTCGTCTCCGCCAGACACTTGTCGCACTTTGAACCGCCGACCTCTGTCCTCGCGTTGATGTAGAACTTGATTTTAGGCTCTGTTCCCGACGGACGCGCTGACACGACGGTTCCGCCTTCGAGGATGAACTGGAGGACGTTCGACTTTGGCAAGTCGATTTTCGCTTTCGACGACGGATTCTCCGGATTGTACGAGGCGGACTCCTGGATGTCCTTTATCTCCACGACCTTCTTGCCGCCGAGCGTCTTGAGGCCGTCCTTCCTGAGCTTCGCCATGATTCCTGCCATGACCTCTTTTCCGGCCGAGCCTGGGAAATTCTGCGAGATGGCCCTGTCCTCGAAGAAGCCGTATTCCTTGTACATGTCGTCGAGGTGTTCGAGGATTGATTTTCCCTTGGATGCCCAGTAGAGCGTCATCTCCGCGCACATCGCGGCCGCTGAAACTCCGTCCTTGTCCATGACTTCCTTCTCGACCTTGTATCCGTACGACTCCTCAAGTCCGAAGACGTATGTCTCCGAGTTGTCCTTCTCGAATTCGTCTTCGACTGCCGCAATCCACTTGAATCCCGTGAGGCACTCGTGCTGCTTGACTCCGTACTTCTTGCAGATGTAGTCCGTGAACGGAGATGTGACTATCGAGCGGATTGCCGCCGGATTCGACGGAAGCTTTCCGAGTTCTTTCCTTGAAAGAAGGACGTATTCGCAGAGGAGCGCGCCCATCTGGTTTCCAGAGACGAGGACGAATTTTCCGTCCTTTCCTGGGAACGCCGTTCCGAACCTGTCCGCGTCCGGGTCTGTAGCCATGACGCAGTCCGCTTTTTCCTTTTCTCCGAGCGCGACGGCGAGCTTGAGTGCCGGAGCCTCTTCCGGATTCGGCTTCTCGACGGTGTGGAATGTTCCGTCCGGTTCCCTCTGCTCCGGCACAGTGATGACCTTGAGTCCGAGGTCTCCAAGGACTTTCTCGACATGCATGGCTCCTGTTCCGTGGAGCGGAGTGTAGACGATTTTCACGGTCGAAGCCTTCTCCTTTATGAGCTCGGGCCTGAAAAGTTGCGCCTTGCACATCGCCCAGAATTTCTCGTCGATTTCCTTGTCTATCATCACGAGTTTTCCTGACTTTATGGCTTCGTCTTTCGAGATTGTCTTGACGGAAGTCACCTTGTTCACCTCGTCTATGATTCCGACATCGTGCGGTTCGATTACCTGCGCTCCGTTGTCCCAGTACGCCTTGTAGCCGTTGTACTGTGGAGGATTGTGCGAGGCCGTGACGACGACTCCTGTCTGCGCCTTGAGCTGCCTTATCGCGAACGAAAGTTCAGGTGTCGGGCGGAGTCCTGTGAACAGATACGCCTTGATTCCGTTGGCCGCGAGAATCAACGCCGTTGCCTCGGCGAACACGTCCGAATTCTTTCTTGAGTCGTATGCGACGACCGCCGACAGTGTTCCGTCCTTCGCTTTTTCCGGGAACGCTTTGAGTACATAGTTCGCGAGTCCCTGTGTCGCAAGGTTTATTTCGAGCGTGTTCATCCTGTTCGTTCCGCCGCCCATTACTCCGCGGAGGCCGCCCGTTCCGAATTCGAGCGTCTGGTAGAATCTGTCCTCAAGCTCCGCCAGCGCGTCTTTGTCGTCGGCTTTTGCGACAAGCTCTTCGACATCTTTCCTGAATCTCTCGTCTTTTTCTTCCGCGATGTACTTTTTCGCGCGTTTCAGAATCTCTTCTTTTTCCATTTTTGGTTCTCCTTAAAAAACTATAAATTATCCGCTTTTTTAATCATTTCCGTTTCCCATTCAAGAAGGTCTTTCTCCGCCTGCTTGTAGTCGGGAACAGATGATTTTACGTCCGCCATTATCCTGAACACAGGTTCCGTTCCGCTTCCCCGCATCCAGATGAACGCCAAAGGCGTCTTGTCCTCCCCGAAGAACTGGACTTTCAGACCGCCTTTTCCGCTTATCGAATAGTCGATTACGTTCCGAATCTCCTGCGTGCGGACAGTGGCTATGACTTCGTAGCCGAAGAATTTGTACTTCTCCTTGAGTTCCGCCTTCTTCGCCGCCCATTCCTCCTCGAAGACCGACTGGAAGTTCAGCTTGAGCCTCGCGTGGTCCTCTGTTTTTATGTGGAGTATGGCCCTCGGCTCGCTCACTCCTGTCGTGGCGTATTTTGGCAATGTCTCAAGCACGTCGATCAAGGTGAAGTCGTTCTTGCATGATTCGTATTTTTCCAGTTGACCGCTTCCCTCGCACCAGATATGGAAGAGACCGTCTCCGTAGTAGCTGTCCTTGAGAACCAGAAGTTTGAGCAGCGCGAACAGTGTGTTGAGGGGGTCCCTGACTGCTGCAGGATGCGTTATGTTTCCGCCGTTCGAGCCTTCTCCGAGTATTCGGATGCTGTATCCCTCGTTTCTCTTCTCCCTTGCGAGGTTCACCACGTTCGCCTCTCCGACTTCCGCCCTGAACACTTTAGCGTTGAAAACCTCGGCGATGTCCTCGATTCTGAGCGATGTCGGACAGTTCGCCACCACAGCGAGGTCCATTCCCGCTCCCAGCGAGGTTTTGTTCGCTCCCGGCGTGTGGTTTTCCGTGAAGAACTTCATCATCTTGTCCGAATTAGTCCATTCGCTGTCGATTCTGCTCTTGTAGACGTCGTATGCGAGTTCCGAGAGGACTGAGAGCGCGAAGACCTCCTGCGCTTTTATGACTTCCGCTTTCCTCGTCTTGGGGTTCCATGTGACGAAATTCCCTCTGTCTCCGTCGCAGTCTGGCATGAATCCGAGAAGGACCTCCTCGTGCCCCTCGTCGTGCAGCCGCTCCATTTCGCGCGCGACATAGACTAGGTTCTCAGGCTCAGGGATGATTCCGTGGACGATTTTTCCGGGCTGGTTGTTTATCGAGTAGAAGCTTATGCCTATTTCGTTCAGGAACGCGGAGTCTATCGAGAGCGTCCTCGCCGAACCGTTCATGTCGCAGACGACTCCGATTGATTTGTCGTTTATCATTCCCCTCGCGACCGCGAAGAACTTGTTCTGCCGCGTTATGTCGTTCGTCGCCGAGATGACGGACTTCGCGAACGACCTGTATATGGAGCTTGCCTCCCTCATTACGGCGACGCTTTCGGCGAAAACCCAGTCCAGATCGATGTCCGAGCATTTTTCGGAAAGTTCCTGTATGTGTTCTTCGATTCCAATCTGGTCGCATCTCTTCTCGAATTCGGCAATCAGTCTCGCATTCTCTTCCGGTTTGAGGACTCCTCCGTCGTTGAGCCCGAATTTGATGCCGTTGTGTCCGATTGGATTGTGGCTTGCGGAGATGTAGACGAAGGCGTCTGCCGTGTGGGCGTATGCCATGATTTCCGGCGCGGCGATGATGCCCGCATAGCTTACGGCTATCCTTTTCGCCATGAATATCCGCAGCATTGCGTACGCGATTTGGGGACCCGTAGGTCTCGTGTCGATTCCGAGTATTATTGACGGTGTGCGCTTCCTGTCCAGAATGAAGTCGGCGAAGACTTCCGCCGCTATTGAAGACAGAATCCTGTCCTGTTCGCTTATGGTTGGAAAGCTATCGTTCTCGTCTCCGGATTCGGCGAAGACTTTTCGCCATCCCGAAGCGGATAAAATCATGTTGTGTTTCATATCTATGGATTTTAACATGGAATATTGAATTTGAAAAACAAAATTGATTTCTTGAAAAAGAAAGAAAAAAAATGATTTACTATTGACTGAATTTGACGATTTTTTTGAATCGACAGAAAATCTTTTGCAGCAATTGGGAAAAAATATGGAATATACAGATGTTTCAATGCCGGAAAAAGGCGACACTGTCGTCGTAGGAATGTCGGGCGGTGTCGACTCGACACTTGTCGCCATGCTCCTCAAGGAGAAGGGGTGCCGCGTAATCGGCGTAACCATGGCTCTCTGGAAGGGGGATTTGCCTCCACTGCCGAATGGCCAGCGACTCCACGGTTCCTGCTATGGTCCCGACGAGACTGACGACATCGAGTCTTGCAGGAAATTCTGCGGGGAAAATGGAATCGAATACCATGTCATCGATGTGAAGGACGAGTACCATAATCAGGTTCTCGAATATTTCAAGGCCGAGTACAGGGCTGGGCGCACTCCCAATCCGTGCATCAGGTGCAATTCCCTCATAAAATTCGGAGCGCTCATAAAGGGGGTCGAAGCAATGGGGATAGACTACGATTGGTTCTGCACCGGCCACTACGCGAAAATCGTTCATCCTGTTTCAGGCCTGTGGGGGACGGACGAGAAGCCTGCGATGATAGCTTGCGCCTCCGACGTTACGAAGGACCAGGCTTATTTCCTCTATAGGATACCGTCGAAAACTCTGGAGAAAGTGCGCTTTCCGCTTGGCTTCACGGCGAAGAAGGACGTTTTCAGAATGGCGAGGGAGAGGGGGCTTGCCGCAGCCGACAAAGCCGAAAGCCAGGATTTCATTCCGCCTGAGTATTTCGAGGAGCTTTTCAAGGATAGGCCGAGCGTTCCAGGAAACATAATCGACCTCGACGGGCATGTCCTCGGCCGCCACAGGGGAATCGAGCACTACACTATAGGCCAGAGGAAGGGGCTTGGAGTGAGCGCGCCTTATCCGCTGTACGTGCATTCGATAGACGCGAAGGAGAATCTCGTCGTGCTGGCCAAGGACGATGATTTGAAGTGTTCCGGGCTGATTGCGGACGACTTCGCGTGGCCTGCGTCCGTCGAACCGGATGGAAAATTCGACGCTATGGTGAAAATCCGCCTCGCGTCCAAGCCCGTTAAGTGCACGGTGGAGCCTTATGAGCCTGCGGCCGGAGAAGTGTTCAACGGGAAGCCCTACAAGATGACGTTTGAAGAGCCGCAGAGGGCTGTGGCTCCGGGGCAGTCCGCTGTCATCTACATGGACGGTGTGATTTCCGGCGGCGGCATCATTTCTAGGGCGTTCTGATTTTAGGCCTGTTCGGTGCTTGAATTTTCCGAACAGGCTTTTTTTTAACCGTTCCATAACAAAAAATTATTGCCTTTTTTCCGATTTTTTTGCAGAAAACGAAAAAAGCGGGATAAATAGCCTTTAGAGAATCGATTCCTGAATATCAAAAAACTAGAGGTTGTTTATGAAAAAAATATGCGCCGACGTTTTCAGGTTCATTGGAAGCGTGGCATTCATTTCTTCGCTGACGGTTTTTGCCGCTGTGGCGCCGTTTTCTTGCAAGGTGACTGACGATGTGGGGGACGGAACTCCGTCTGACTCGACTCCGCCAAGCCTTGTTTCATTCAGCGTACTGGACGAGAGAAGCGTGAAATTTGAATTTTCCGAGGGGGTGTCCCTTGGAAATGTGAGTGTCTCTGACTCAAGCGGAGGTGCGTTCGCGGTGGACGGTTCAAGCATCTCGTTCAGCGAGGACAAGTCATCCGCCGAGATAGCGTTCGTCAACGGAACAGAGGTCGGAAAGGATTATGTTCTCAGGGCGGTCGTTTCGGATTTTTCAGGGAACTCCCTTGAGCTTGAACAGAGTTTCATCGGATTCAACTCCAACAAGGCCCGCCTTGCCATGAGCGAATTGAGGCTCAAGCAGTCGGCAAATTCCAAGGAGCCTTTGAAGTCGAAGGTCGAGTTCGTTGAATTCTGCGTCCTCAAGGGAGGAAACCTTTTCGGGCAGCGTGTCGATTTCGGCTATTATTCAAAGTCGTATGAATTTCCTTCCGTGGAGGTCGCTGCCGGAGAGCGCGTGGTCCTTCATTTGAGAAAGTATGGAACGGCGGCTGACGGATTCGTGGATGAACTCGGCTCGGATTTGTCGGAATCTACAGCCCAGGACTCTTCTTCCGCACGCGACCTTTGGATGGCCAACACTTCTTCGGTAATAACTCAAAACGATGTCGTCGCTCTTGTCGACTGCTACAGCGGATTGGCTGTGGACGGAATAATGGCGGCGACCGCCGGAAAGGAGTCATGGTCTAGAAAGAACCAGAGCGCGCTTGCGTCCCTGCTCGTTTCTTCGTCTGTTTGGGCTTCGGACTCCACTTCGTCCGCTGTGGTCTCAGACAACGCATCCTATGCGAGGACGCTTTCCAGACAGAACATGGCCGCTGTTTCCGAGAGGTTCTCGATGAATCCTGACGTCCCGGTTCCTGTCTCCGCCGACGACTGGATAATCGCTTCCGAAGCCACTCCCGGAACTGAAAATTCTACCGTCGCGTATTCAAAGTAGCCTGCGACAAGAATCAAGTTTCCGAACTGGTTTCCGCTGCCCAAATGGCAATTTATCAATAATTCTGATAGATTTTTCCTTGAAACACAAAGAATTTTTTCAGGGGGACAAAATGTCAGAATTATTGGCGCCTGCGGGCAATTTGGAGGCGTTGGATGCCGCTATCGGGGAGGGGGCGGACGCTGTCTACCTCGGTCTCAAAAGCTTCAACGCCCGCTTGAGATCTTCCAATTTCGCTTGGAACCAGTTCGAGGCGACAGTCCAGTCTCTTCACCGCCAGAACAAGAAAATCTACGTCACTGTGAACACCGTGAGCGAGGAGCGGGACCTTGAGCGTCTCTACCGCTTCCTCGGCTATCTGAACAAGATTGGACCCGACGGACTTATAGTCCAGGATTTCGGCGTCGTCCGCATGTGCCAGGAGTTCTTCCCGGACTTGGAGCTTCACGGCTCTACCCAGATGAACGTCGAGAGCGCGGCTGGCGTCAACCTTCTTTCGAAGCAGGGGCTGAAGCGCGTCGTCGTCGCGAGGGAGCTTGGACTTGAGGAAATCAGGAAGATAAAGGCCAGCACCAACGCGGAAATCGAGATGTTCATACACGGCGCGCTGTGCGTGAGCGAGTCTGGCCTTTGCCTTTTCTCAAGCTATCTCGGCGGAAAGTCCGCCAACCGCGGAATGTGCACCCAGGCGTGCAGGCGCTTCTACACGGCCGAGACGAGCCAGGGAGAGAAGCAGGGGTTCTATTTCTCTCCGTGCGACATGCAGCTCATAGACAAGATTCCCGACCTGATGGAAATCGGCGTCGAGTCGTTCAAGATAGAGGGGCGCATGAAGAGCGCGGAGTATGTCGGTTCTGTCGTGGCCGCATACAGATATCTAATGGACCACTACCAGGAGGACAGGAAGGGCGCGCTCGCAACGGCGAAGAGGCTCCTTTCGACCGATTTCGCCAGGTCGAAGACATCATACTGGTACAATTTCAAGACCAACGACGAAGGCGTGCAGAACGCTGGCTCGCTCATATTGAACCCGAACCAGGCGGGCGGCACCGGAATATACCTTGGAAAAATCGAGTCGTTCGAGCAGCCTACGGAAGAGGCCGACAGAAGGGCGAGGGAAGCGTTCGAGGCCGCAGGGCCTGACGCTGACCCTGCCGATTTCAGGATAACGTTCGCGCATCTCGTCGGCGGAAACTACGACCCGGATCCGGGCGATTCCATAAGGCTGCACCGCTCTGACGACACGGGACGCGCGAGCCACAAGGTGCGCACCGTTTGGGTGGACGAGGAGACCGGAAAACGGTATGTGGATGTTCCTGTCGGCTTCAAGAGGGGCGACTCTGTCTATCTTCTCCAGACTAAGTCCATGTCGAAGCGTTATCCGCGCGTCATTCCGAACGACATCGGAAAGTTCAGGCAGCAGCCGGGCGACGAGATTCTCCCCGTCCTCGACCTGACTCCCGTGCAGAAGAACGAGCTTTCGTATTTCCCGGCCGGCGTGTACATCCAGGTTTCTACCGTTTCCGACATATTCGTGGCCCAGTCGAAAAATCCGGTCAGGATTGTCCTTGAGCTGAATTCAGAGACCGAGTTCGACTTGCTGAACCACAAGACGAGCCTGCCTTTGTCGAAAAAGCAGGTGATAATCTCCCTCGACCCGTACTGCCCTGCGGCGAAGGAGGACGACTTGGCATCGTGCCTCGAAAAGCTTGTCGCCGACGGGTTCAAGACGTTCATCGTGAACAACATCGCCCACATAAGCATGCTGAAAAAATACAGGAGCGATGGGGTGAATTTGATTGCGGGGCCTTACCTCTACACTTTCAACAGATGGGCGGTGTCTTGGCTTGAGAACCTGAACATAGGCGCGTTCGTAACTCCTCTTGAGAATTCGTGGGACAACATCAAGGCGACTTTCGAGCCTTCAGTCCGCGACAGGGTCATGATAACCGCCTACGTTTATCCGGCTCTTTTCAGGATGCGCTTCAAGCTTCCAGCCGACTACGACTTCACGTATTTCACCGACAAGGAGGGCATGGAGTTCAAGGCGATCGCTACGAACGATGGCTCGATAGTCATGCCGGAATCCCCGTTCTCGGTCACGGACAAGGTGGACATCATAAACAAGAACGGCTTCAACAGGATTCTCCTCGACTTTTCGCACACTGCGCTCTCCAAGCAGGAGCTGAAGCTTGTCACCACTTCCATGGTGAAACTCCAGCCTGTGCAGGACGCTTCGAGGTTCAACTGGAAGGACGGTTTCTACAGCCCGGAAAAGATGGAGGCGTACAAGGCCATGAACGAGAGGCAGGCCGAGCTGCGCGAGACGGAGCGTTTTGACAGGAAATTCAGGGGAAAGGGGAACCGCCCCGCCCAGACGCGTGGAAAGCGCGGTGGAAGCAAGGGCGGCCGAGGTGGCGGATTCGGCGGAAGAAAACGCTGATTTCCGGCGGAGCGTTTTCGTGGAAGATTTTCCCATTCCGACGCTCCGCTTCCAACTTCCGGCACCTGTTTTGAGGGGGAAAACTCTTAGAAAGTGGCTTCCTCCTCGTCGACTGTTATGGACTCTTCTGTGTCGTCCAGCTCTTTCATTATGCCGGAGTACGACTCGACGAGGTCCGCGAGTATCTTTTTCTCGTTGGTCTTTGTGTATTCGAGGTTTTCTTGGTTCTTTGGCTTTTTGAGGAAGTCGATGTGCTGGGCGATAATCACGTTCCGGCTTACTTTCTTTCCGTCCTTCGATTCCCACCTTTCCTGCTTTATCCTTCCGATGACCCTTATCGAAGAGCCTTTCTTCGCGTTCTTGACGAGATTGGAAAGGCTTCCTTCCCCGAACACAACGACGTCGAAGTAGCTCACCTCGTCCGCGAAATTTCCCTTCTTGTCTTTGTAGTAGTGGTTGTTTGCGAGGGAGAGTGCCCCGAACCTTGTGCCCCACGGCTTTGTCCTGACCTCTGCGTCCTTGACTGCGTTCCCCTCAAGAATGATTTGATTCAATGCGCCCATTTTCGCGCCTCCTTGTAAGTAGATAGAGTTTGCGCGGTTGCGGGGGAAGATTTTCCTATGCGTCCCACTGCCGCCGCCAACACTATCTATTTATCCCGAATTTTTCGTTTTCTGCAAAATTCGGGGGCGAAACATGGATAATTTTTTGTTATATCGCTCGCTCAGTCCGTCACGGCTCTCCAACCTGCTTGAATGTCGGGAGGTTCTTGACGAGCTTGATTATGTAGAGCTGGATGTACCTCTCAAGCGCATCCTGCTCCCCGATTTTCATCAACGAAGGCGTCTTGACGAGCGTGGAGGACAGCCCCCTTATCCTTTCGAGCGTGAAACTCGAAGCGGGGAGCGTCCTGAGCACGGTCCTCATGTAGTCCCTGATTAGGACGTTCACATCCTCGTGGAGGTTCTGCCGGCTCTGTCCGATTTTCTTGTTCCAAATCTGCTCGTACGTGTCGAGCTCCCTGTCTATCGTGGAGCTTTCCGTGACGAAGTGCTTCTCGGCCTCGCGCGCCGCCTCCTTGAGCTGGAACTTTTTGGAAAGGTTCGAATTCTTGCTTATCATGGAATTCATCTCCATTTCCTCTATGCTGTTTTCCTTCTCCTTGTCGTGGTACTTCTGCGCCTCAGTCTTCGGCTTCTTGTCGCGCTGCTTCTTGGACGGCTGGAACAGCAGCTTCGCTATCCATGAAATCACCGGCATCGTGTACCAGAACGGAAGCTTTATCTTCGCGTCAGAGAGGAGGTCCTGGCGGCTTGTCAGGAGAAGCTCGCTGTATGGGATGAGCGCGCCGTTCACGAACAGTGTGACCTTTCCCTCGTCGTCGTCTCCGAACTTCTCGTATGTGAGGAGGGGGAGGAACGATGCCGAGAGGAGGGCGTGGAGGACCGGAGACTGCTCCTTGACCTCAAGCTGAAGTCTTGTCTCGAACGCGTTCGATTCGTGCATTTCCGGGAGCGAGCCGTAGTTCTTGAGAATCTTGTACCAGTGCTCGATTATCGCCTGCCTCACCATGTCCCTCGTGTCCGTGCAGAGCCTTATGACGAGCTGGAGCACCTTGGACTTGCAGATGAAGTACTTCCTCTCGTCGTCCATCTTGAATATGAGGATTTCTGGAAGCTCCCTCGCGTCTCCTCCCGTGGTCTTCTCGTGGAGCCACTCCTTGAGGTCCTCCTCCGTGTACTGCCCGATGAGCAGGTGGTCCTGGCTGTCCGTGAATTTCGTTATGGACTCGTACGAGAAATAGTACGGAGGCTTGTTGATGAGCTGTTCGAGGGTCTTCAGGGCGTTTTCCTTGCGGATTTTGTCCATGTTCTTGACCTTGTAGAAGTCGGCCGCGATTTCCGTGATGAGGATGGCCTGTATCGTCGACATGTCCTCCAGCGTGTAGTCGACCTTGACCTTCTTGTAGTCCTGCTTGATGAAGTAGCAGAGCTGGTGCCAGAGGTAGTAGTCGTCGCTCGACTCGCTGAGCGTCTCTATTCCGTGGTCGGGCTTGTCGACGAACCTGTTGAAGAAGTTCTTCGACGCCAGCTCCTTTCCCGGGTTCGTCGCCGTGAGCTTTTTGAGGAAGTAGTCGTGGTATCCCTCTTTCTTGAGCATGTACTGGATTTTTCCGAGGCTGTTCTCCACGAGGTCCCTCACCGATATCGTGGACGGGAGGAGAATGGCGGGCTCGTCGTTCGGAAGCTGGAGCCCGTAGAGAGTCTTGTCGTTCAAGTCCTGTTTCGAGAGGAGTTTCTCAATCAGCTCCTTTCCGTCCCTGACTGTGACTATGCTCTTCGGTGTGCCTTTCGGAAGGTCGGCTATCGTGGGGAATGGCAGCGAAGGTGTCTTCTCTATGTCGTTGTATTTTCCCGTGTAGTAGTCGATGAAGTATGGGACGACGATGATGACGGTCTTCGTCCCCGGAGCCTCTGTTATGACCACCTGCTTTGCTTCCACGAGTTTCTCAAGTTCCGTCTTGAGAACTCCCTGTGTGTCTTCGAGATAGACTGAAAGAGACGGTTGCTCCTCAAGATGATGTTCTGAATACTTTCTGAGATATGTGCAGAATTCATTCTGATCGACAACGCCGCTCTTCTGTTTCGATGCGAAGAATTTCAATAATGCTAATATGTTTGTAGTTGTTGCCATGATTTCGATTTTAACAGAGGAAGACGAAAATTGATAGTTGAAGACGCTTGGAATCTCTAAAATCTCTATGTGGGGAGTGTGGGGATTTTGGAAAATTTCATTTTTTTGGAGGTTTTTATGGCAAGGCAGATGGACATGGTGCATGGTCCTCTTCTTTCGAAAATATTGATGGTGGCTCTGCCGCTCGCGATGACGTCGATTCTGCAGCAGCTCTTCAACTCGGCGGACGTGGCGGTCGTCGGACGGTATGTTGGGCCTGAGGCACTGGCGGCTGTGGGGTCAAACGGCCCCATAATCAACATCATCATAAACCTTTTCGTTGGGCTGTCGGTCGGCGGCAATGTCGTCGTGGCGACACTTCTCGGACAGAGGAAGACGGGGGAGCTTGAGGATGCCGTCCACACTGTCCTTACGGTCGCCATCGCAAGCGGCTTCGCCCTTGTGTTCTTCGGCTTTTTCCTGACGCGTCCTATTCTCGTGTGGATTTCGACGCCAGAAGACGTTCTTCCGCTCGCTTCCCTGTACTTGAGGATTTTCTTTCTCGGAATGCCGTTCTCCATGTTCTACAACTTCGGCTCCGCCATTTTGAGGAGCAAGGGCGATACGAAAAGGCCGCTTTTTGCGCTGGTCGTCTCCGGAGTCGTGAACGTGGCGTTGAACCTCCTCCTGGTCGTTGTCTTCGACATGGGCGTGGCGGGGGTCGCGGTGGCCACTGTGGCGGCCCAGGGGGTCTCGGCCTCCCTCGTGCTTTTCTTTCTTCTGGGGGAAGACGGAGCACTCCGCTTCAGTTTCAGGAAGCTCCGAATCAGGAGAAAGTACCTCCTCTGGATGATGAGGATAGGGATTCCCTCCGGCGTGCAGGGCATGGTCTTCTCGTTCTCGAACATCTGCATCCAGTCTTCGATAAACACTTTCGGAAGCTTCGCCATGGCCGGTTCGGCCGCCGCCTTGAACTACGAGTACTTCACTTTCTTCGTGACCTCGGCGTTCTCCCAGACTGCCGTGACTTTCGTGAGCCAGAACTACGGCGCGCACGAATTCGCCCGTTGCCGCCGTGTCGCTCTTCTGTGCGTTCTCGGCTCGTTCGCGATAACGTTCTCCGAGGCCATGGTCTTTTCCCTCTTCAGGCATTTCTTCATGTCCGTCTACACCAACGACCCTGTCGCCCTGGACTTCGCCGAGCGCAGGACGATGTGCGTGGAGTTTTTCGAGTACATGCCTGGGCTATACGAGGTTCCAGCCGGATGCATGAGGGCTCTGGGCGTCTCCATCGTTCCGACCGTCATAATCCTCGTCGGCTCCTGCTTCCTGCGTCTCGTCTGGATATGGTTCGTCGTGCCGTCCAACCACTCCTGGGAGACTCTTCTCTACATATACCCCATAACGTGGGTGATAACGATTGTCCTCATGGGGATTGCGTTCGCCGTCTTCATGAGGAAGCGTCTCCGCTGATGGGCGGTTGGCAATCGGTTGCGCGTTTTTCGTTTTACTTTTTTGGATTTGGGTTTTACAATTTATAACAGACTGTAGAATGCCAAAAGGAGGTACACGAATGGCAAACAGGATAATGCTCAATCAGACTTCGTATTTTGGAAAGGGGGCCATCAACGAGATAGCAGCTGAGGTGAAGAACCGCGGCGCGAAGAAGGTCCTTCTCGTGACTGACGAAAGCCTTGTGAAATTCAAGGTCGCCACGAAAATCGCCGACATACTCGCCGCCGCCAAAATCGACTACGAGATTTACGACAGGATAAAGCCGAACCCGACAATCGAGAACGTTAAGGACGGCGTGGAGGCCTGCAAGAAGGCCGGAGCCGACATCATCGTGGCTGTCGGAGGCGGTTCGGCGATCGACACTTCCAAGGCCATCGGAATCATCATCACGAACCCGGAATTCGCCGATGTCCGCTCGCTTGAGGGTGTCGCCCCTACAAAGAAGCCGTGTCTTCCGATAATCGCCGTCTCCACGACTTCCGGAACGGCCGCCGAGGTCACAATCAACTATGTAATCACAGATACCGAGAAGAACAGGAAATTCGTGTGCGTAGACCCGCACGACATCCCTGTGGTCGCGGTCGTCGACCCCGACATGGTCGCCTCGATGCCGGCCGGCCTCGCCGCTTCGACCGGAATGGACGCTCTCGTTCACGCAATCGAGGGCTACATCACCAAGGGCGCGTGGGAGATGACGGACATGATGCACCTGAAGGCCATCGAAATCATTTCCCATTGGCTTCCAAAATCGGTCAAGGGCGACATCGAGGCCAGGGAGAAGATGGCTCTCGGACAGTACATCGCCGGAATGGGATTCTCCAACGTCGGTCTCGGAATCGTGCACTCTATGGCGCATCCGCTCTCGGCCTTGTACGACATTCCCCACGGAAAGGCGTGCGCTATGCTGCTCGTTCCAGTCCTCAAGTACAACGCGAGCGTCGCCGGCGCACGGTACAAGGAAATTGGAAAGGCGATGGGCGTTCCCGGAATCGAGGGAATGGACAGGGATGCCGCTGTCAAGGCGACTCTCGACGCCATCCAGGCTCTCGCCGACGAGGTTGGAATCCCGCGAAAAATCGGGCCTGAGGGCGTGAAGGAGGCCGACATCGACTTCCTCGCCGACTCCGCGATGGCCGACGCGTGCACCCCTGGAAATCCGAGGGAGCCGACGAAGGCGGACATCGTGGACATCTACAAGTCTGCTTTGTGATTGAGAAGCCGTCCAATGTGAGAGGAAGCCGGTTCTGGAACTTTATGTTCTGGAACCGGCTTTTTTCCAGTCGTGAAGACGCTCTCGCCGCCGCCTGTCATCCTACTTTTTTATTCCGAGGTATTTCCAGAATTCGGGATCCTCGAAGCCGATCCTCCAGAACGCGATTTTTTCGATTCCGACATCCCCGTACATCTTGCACCTGATTTTTAGGGATTCTATGTCGTCGTACCAGCCTGTTATCGTCACTTCCTCCTTGAACGTGAAATGCGGTGTTCCGTAGCTGTCACGCTGCACGTCCTCGACGTTCTGCTCCCTTTTTATGCGCTCTATGCCGCTGTTGTACCAGGCCTGCGCCTTCACCGGCGCGCTCATCCATGTCCTTCCGTAGAGTGAAAGCCCCATCACGAGCTTCTCCGCCGGAATCTGCGTCTTGGTGTACTCGGCGATTCTCCTGCACCAGTCCGTCGACGCTATCGCCCCCGGCTTGCTCGTGGACCAGTGCTCGTCGTACGCCATGATGATTATCCTGTCGGCGATGGCGGAGAGCTTCTCGTAGTTGTACGCGTCTCTCTGCAGCGTCTTGGTCCTCGCGGGGATGGCCATCGAGAGTGGCTTGCCTTTCAACTCTTCCTTCAGCTTTTTCAGGAATTCCCAGAAATTCTCGTCGTCCTCCTTCGGAACCGATTCCCAGTCTATCTGGAGACCGTCGTATGTCTCAGCCGCCTTGACCATCTGCTTTATTATCCTGTCCCTGAGCGGCAAGTCGGGCTGGAGGAGCAGGTGGGTCTGGCTTTTCGAGTCCACGCTCGTGGTCAGATGGACTCGCCCCTTGTAGTCCTTGAAGAATTTGGAGCGCGGCGGCACCTGCGGCATCTCGCTGAACGTGTTCACCGCGTCGCAGAAGTAGCCCACGTCCGTTATGGGAAATTTCGTGGAGAATTCGTGCTCGCGTCCTCCCATCACATATCCCCATATCTCCCTGTAGTCCAGCCTTTCTATGCTGTCGGCCTCTTTCTGCAGCTCTTCCTCTTCTTCGAAAGAGACCGTCTCCTTGGCACTCTCCGTTTCCGCTCCGCTGTTCGCGTCTTCGGACTCCATTGTTTCTAAGGTCTCTTCCAGCTCTTTCGACGACTGGCACGAGAACGACGTGAGGATGAACAAAGCCGATACGGCTGTTGGAATTAGTTTTGCTATTTTCAATTTCTTCTCCGTTTTTTTTGTTTTTGTTTTTTTGCTCTATCTTGCGAATCCCGGAACTATCGGTTTTCGGAATTTCTTTATCATGTCGTCGAGTATCTTCTTCGCCTCGTCGGCCTCCACGACTTTCGCCGGCTCGTGGTACTGGACGAGCGACTTCGGGATTTCGTCCAGGAATCGGCTGGGCTTGCACTCGTTCCCCGCGTCCTGGACCGGGCCTTGCGCGTCGCCTTCCTTCTGCGCGAACGAGTGCCTCCTTCTCCTCTGGCATGCCGATATGTAGAGCTTGTCGCGCGCCCTCGTTATCGCGACGTAGAAAAGCCTGCGTTCCTCCTCCACGGCCGCGTCCCCGCCTTCCTCCACGGCGCGCGCGTGCGGGATGATGTCGTCCTCGGCGCCCGCTATGAACACGACCGGGAACTCAAGTCCTTTCGAGGCGTGTATCGTCATGAGGTTCACCTTGCCCGTGTCCTCCTCCTCGTAGTCGTCGCGCGAGAGGAGCGTTATGCGGTTCAGGTAGTTGTAGAGGGTCGCGTCCGTGGTGTCGGGGTTGCTCTCCCACACGTCGATCGACTTGATGAGGCTCTCGATGTTCATCATCTTGTACTGCGCGGCCTTGGGGCTTTTCGGCGATTCTCCGAGAAGGTAGTCGTAGTAGCGGATTTCGTCCACGAACGCCTTCACCTTTTTTGAAAGCCCGTGGCCTCCGAGCATGTTCTTTCCCCCCTCGATTATCTCGATGAATTCCCTCATGCCGTCCATCGCGTCGTCTGAGAAGTCGTCGCTCTCGATTTCGGTCAGAACTTCCCCGAACAGGTCGACTTCGGCGTTCTCTTCGTCGACTGTGAAATTCGACTTCATCGCGTCCCAGAGAGAGCAGGAATTCTCCTTCGCTATCTCGTTGAGCTTCTCCAGAGTGACCCGTCCGATTCCGCGTCTGGGGGTGTTGATTATTCGGAGCAGGTTCACGTCGTCGTCGTGGTTCGAGATTACGCGCAGGTAGCTTATGATGTCCTTGATTTCCTTGCGCTGGAAAAAGCTCGTTCCTCCGCTCATCGTGTACGGTATGTTCTCCGAGAGGAACGCCTCCTCAATCGGCCTGCTCTGCGAGTTCGATCTCATGAGGACGCAGAAGTCCGAGTATTTCCTCTTCTCTGTGAGTGCGATTGAGTTTATGCACTCGATGATGAAGTCCGCCTCGGTCGCCTCGTTGTCTGGATAGTACACTTCAATCGGCTTTCCTTCTCCGTTTCCGCTCCAGAGCTTCTTCTCTTTCCTGTTCGTGTTGTGCTGGATGACTCCGTTCGCCGCCTCCAGAATCGTTCCCGTGGAGCGGTAGTTCTGTTCGAGCTTGATTTCCTTCACGTTCGGGAAGTCCTTCTCGAAATTCACGATGTTCAGGTAGTCCGCGCCCCGCCACGAGTATATCGACTGGTCGTCGTCGCCGACGACCGCCACGTTCTTGTCGGAGAGGAGTCGCATGAATTCGTACTGCTGGTGGCTCGTGTCCTGGAATTCGTCCACCATGATGTACTTGTAGCGGTCCTTGTACTTTTGGAGGATGTCGGGATGCTCTCGGAAAAGCTGTATGGGGAGCGTTATGAGGTCGTCGAAGTCAACCGCGTTGAAGAGCTTGAGCCCCTCCTGGTAGCCTTCGTAGAGTTCCTTGTACATGGAATTCTCGCTGTTCCATGTCTTCCTCCCCGTCTTTATGTCGGAGAAAAGCCCCCCGATTTTGTAGATGTCCAAAGCCTCGTCCGTGTACTTGAGCTCACGGCCCGTCTCCTTTATGAGCGAGTTCCTGTCTGTCTCGTCGTATATCGAAAAGTTGTCCCTCCAGCCGAGCTTGTCGATGTCCTGTCTGAGCACCTTCACTCCGAACGCGTGGAAAGTCGAGACCGTGAGGTTCTGAAGCTTCTTCTGCGTCATCTCCTTTATTCGGCTCTCCATTTCCTTGGCCGCCTTGTTCGTGAACGTGAGCGCGAGAATCGCGCTCTGCGGTATGCCCTTGTTGAGCATGTTCGCTATTCTGTATGTGATGACCCTCGTCTTTCCGCTTCCGGCGCCCGCTATTATGAGAATCGCGCCCTCCGTCGTCATGACGGCTTCGTACTGCTCAGGGTTCAGTTCGTTCTTCAAATCCGATAAATCTGTCATTTCTTCATTATAAATGATAACCACCGCTCTAAAAACCGACTTCAAGCGATTTTTTTTAGGGTTTTTCGCCGTTTTTTGAATGTCATGATAGAATGTATGTCGAATTTTAGACTTGAAACGAGGAGCGTTTTTTTATGACGACGAAGACAACTTCATTTCTGCTTAGGCACAATTTTCCGCTGGCGATGGACGTGGCTTCCACCGCCTCTTCGATACTCGACGACATGAGGGACGGCTTGGCGGGGCTTGAGTCGGGCGAGGACATGTTCAAGACCTGGCTCCTTCCGCCGGAGTCCGTTCCGAAGAACGAGATCGTGATTGTGATTGACGCAGGGGGAACGAACTTCCGCTCGTGCCTGGTGTCCTTCGACGCTGCAGGGGAGGCTTTCATAACGGACTTTAAGAAGACGAAGATGCCGGGCGTGGAGAGGGAGCTTTCAAAGAAGGAATTCTTCGACCAAATCGCCGACAACATAGACTATCTGAAGAACAAGTCGGACAAAATCGGATTCTGCTTCTCGTACGCCATGGAGATAACGAAGGACGGAGACGGAATTCCGAACGCGTTCAGCAAGGAAGTGAAGGCCCCAGAAGTGATAGGTGTGCCTGTCGGGAAGACGCTTTCGGAAGTGCTTGAGGGCAGGGGCTGGAACCGAATCAAGCGGATTACGCTGTTGAATGACACCGTTGCGGCTCTCCTCGCCGGAAAGGCGTTCTCCAAGGAGGGAACGGATTATTCGGCCTACATCGGATTCATTCTGGGGACGGGCATGAACGCCGCCTATGTTCAGCCTGACTGCGTGGTTTCTGGTATCGTCGAAGAAAAAATCGAGAAGCAGATAATCGTCTGCGAGTCCGGGAAGTGCGACCGGATTCCGCTTTCGGATTTCGACAGGGAAGTGGACAGGAAGACGAACATTCCGGGTCAGTATCTTTTGGAGAAGGGCTGCTCAGGGGCTTATCTTGGAAAACTCGGCTTCGAGCTTCTTTTGGCGGGAGCCAAGGACGGTCTTTTCTCTTCCGAATGCGCCCAGAAAATTGCGAGACTCGACGATGTGAGCCTGATTGAGCTCGACTCCTTCCTCTACGCCCCTTTCAAGAGCGGCAAAATCTCCGACCTCTGCCAGGACAACACGGACAGGCAGACAATCTACGAGCTGTTCGATTCCGCCGTGGACAGGGTTGCAAGGTACGCCGCCGCCATATTGACCGCCACCGCAATCCAGACCGGCGGAGGAAAAAGCCCAATCCGTCCTGTCGCCATCCTCTGCAACGGAACAACCTTCTTCAAGACCCACAAGCTCCGCTCCAGAATCGAGTCCTATCTTGAAGAATGCCTGACAAAGCGCATGGGCGTGCACTTCGAGATTGTCTCGGCCGAGAACGACATAACAATCGGAACGGCCGTCGCCGCTGTCGTCTGAAAACAAAAAAAAGAATGTCGATGAGAAGATTCGTTTCGCTGTTCATTCTCTTTTTCTGCCTCCCGTTCGCTTTCTCCTATGGCGGCTTCATGTCCGGGGAGAAGAGCCTTCGGGTGGTCAAGACCGAGTGGTTCGACATAATTTTTCCGGAAAAGTGCGAATCGACCGCAAGGAAAATTGCATCCGTGGCCGACTCCTACTATTCGGAAATCTCGTCGAAGCTTGGAACGGAGCCGTACCAGCGCTTCCCCGTGTCCATAACGTCTTCAATAGAAGATTTGAACGCTTTTTTCTCTCCCGCCCCCTACAACATGATTTGCCTCTACGACACCGCCCTCGACGAGAACCTCGATTCTTCTGAGGGCATCGAGAGCGTCTTCTACCACGAGCTCACGCACGCGGTCACTCTCAACATGAAAAGCCCTTTCTGGCGCGGTCTTTCCGTCATGGCTGATTTGTTCACGCTGCCGGGGATTTCTCTCACGTCGTTCTGGTACGAGGGCGCGGCCGTTTCGTTCGAGAGCCTTGGGGAGGGCGGCCGCTTGAATTCGCCGTTCTTCACGCAGGTCGTGGCCCAGGCGAAAATCGACGGGAAATTTCCTTCGTGGCGCGACGTGACGGGCGCGAGGGACGTTTACCCATCTGGCTCCGTCGCCTACTATTTTGGCGGAGCGTTCGCGAACTATCTCCAGGAGACTTACGGAATGGAAAAATACGGAGAATTCTGGAAGAGGGCTGGAAAATCGACTACGCTGAGTTTTTGCGCCGGAGTCTTCAAGAAAGTCTACGGATTGAAGATGAGCAGGGCTTGGCGGGATTTTTACGATTCGATTGAAGTTCCTTCCGAATTCGGCGAAATCGACTATTCCCTTGTTTCCCGAAAAAATTCTGTTGTGACGGCTTTCGATTCTGTCGATGTCGATGGATGCACCTTTGTCGCCTATTTCGACTCTCTTTCTTCCGCTGTTTTCCTTTGGTCGTCGGATTCAAGAAAAAGCAGGAGGCTCTTTTCAGTCACGGGCGTGAGGAAAATCAGGTTCTCGCCTGACGGAAAATACTTGGCCGTCAGCCGTGTCGTGTCGAAGGACAATGTGAAAAGCGAAATCGGCATCTACGGCATCGCTGAAAAAAAATACAGGCGACTCAATCTTTCGGGGGTGAAGAACGCTTCCGTGTGCGCTTCCGGCGGCGGCTTCTTCGTCACCGCTTTCGATTTCAAGTCTGCGGAGAAAAGAGTTGTCCGCTTCCGCTTCGGAGACGTGTTCTCTTCTTCTTGTGATTTCTCTGTTGAAAAATCCTTTCCACTTTCAGATTCCGAGACCCCTTATTCGATTTCCGACATCGATTCTTCAAAAACCGCCCTCGTCGTGAAGGATTCCCTCTCTTGGAAAATCCGCATCGTCGATTTTTCGGACGGCTCGTCGGTAGATTACGATTTCGGAAAAAACATAGTCCACAACCTGCACGTAGTCCGCTCTTCCGAAAAAATCCTCCTGGCTTTTTCCTATGCCACTCTCGGAGAAAAAATTGGGAGCCTCTCGAAGATGGCCTTTGCCGAATTGAAAGACGGCCTCCTCGACTTCCAAAGCCAATCCGTTCCTCTTCCGTTCGGCGTGGTCGATTTTTCGTTCGGAGAGTCCGGTTTTGTTTTTGTTGGGGAGAAATACGTTTCCAAGCCGCTTTGCTTTGCTGAGGAAATTCCGTTCGAGGAAAATCCGTTTTTTGAGCCAGAAACAAAGGTCACTTCCCAAAATGACGAGCGTTCTGTTGCGGAATCCGGCTCTTTTACTGGAGAATCTGCAACTGCAATCGAATTGGAAAAAATCGACTACAATCCGGTTCCATATTTTTTGCGCGGAGCTTTCCTGCCGTTTTCCCTTTCGTGCGTCTACGATTCGGACTTCTCTCCGTCCGCCTATGAATTCCTCGGCGCCACTTTCGCGTCTTCGACTCCCTGGACCGACAAGATAACGATTTTTTCGGCGGGCTACAGTCCTTTCTCAAAGACTTGCGGCTGCTCGCTGTCCCTGAACGGCGGAGACGACTCGCTCTCCTATGCGCTCTCCGCGTCCGGGAGCTTCGATTCCGGCGGATTCTTGCAGACTGTCGATTCAGTTTCCGTTTCGAAAGTCCTCCACAGGTTCTTGGCGGGATTCCTCTCTTTCGGTGGCGCGTCGTCGTTCTTCTATGGCGACGAGAATGTTTCGTCGGGTTTCGCAAAGACTGGGCTGCGCTCCAAGTCGAATGCGTATCTCACCTTTTCCACGAAGCGGAAATTCCGTCCGGAGGTCGACCAGATTGCCGGATTCTCGTTCACGCCCTTCGTCGTCTTCGATTTCAAAAATCTCGGCTATGTGGGGCTTGAGAACAAGGTCGAGAAGAAGTACCTGAACGCAGGGGGGACGTTCTCCGCGAGAATTCCCGGCCCTTTCCCGATTTCCCTTGGCGCGTCCGCATTCCCGGAGGAGGGCGTTTTCCTTGCCGGGAGCGCGTCCGTCATTCTTTTCTCGTTCGAGATACAGAAGGGCGTTCCCGCGCTTTCCGTCTATGCAAACAGGCTTTCGCTCGCCGCGTCGTATTCTCCGAAGGTGTCGTATGCCAGCGGGGAGCTTTTCGACATCGGGAGAATTTCCGAAATCGCGAGGGACGTTCGCCGAAGCGATTATTCCGACGCGGCCGCGCTTTCCGTCTGCCTTGCCGTCTCTCCGAACACGAGCTATTTCGTCTCCGCCGTCAAAGTCGGGCTTCAGTGCGATTTCGTGTACCGCCCGAATCCCGCTGTCGGAAAAGACGATTTTTCATTCGGGCTTTCACTCAACGCTTCCTACTGAATCAAAAATTGGTTCATATATGTTTTGAAAATGCCGAACATAGAAGAATAGAAATAGAAAACATTAAGGGGATAACAAAAATGGCTAAAGGCAGTGTTGGAAAGACAATTGTTTTGCTCATACTCATAATAATTCTTGTCCTTGGAGGTCTCATCTGGTTCGACTACCTCGGTGTAATCCGCGCCAAAAAAGTGTTCGCGCCGGTCTACAGCGCGTTCGGGCTCGCTCCACAGACTTCCGAGACGGCCACGAAGTCGAATCCGTTTTCTGGCGATCTCGACGACGACCGATTCGCGAAAAGGATAGAGGCTTTGGATGTCCGCACCCAGGAGCTCGACAAGCGCGAGGAGGACATCTCAAAAGTCGAGACCCAGAACGAGGCCATAGCGAAGGAGCTTGAGGAGAGGAAGATTTCGCAGGACGAGAGGGAGAAGACTTTCAACAACCAGCTCAAGAAGACTGAGGACAGGGACGCCAACATCACCCAGATTTCAAAGTATCTTTCAGCCATGCCTCCTAAGACGGCTGTCGACCAGCTCGTTTCTATGGACGATCAGGATGTCATAGACATATTCAGGAAGACGGACGAGCTTGCCGAGATTTCCAGAACCACGTCGATGACTTCGGTATGGCTCATGAACATGCCTGCCGACAGGGCCGCCGTTGTCCAGAGGAAAATGGCGAACAAGCCTACGAATTTCGAAAATTCCTACAGCGATGACGATTCTGCCGAAACTGAACTTCCTCAGGAAGGAAACGAATAGGAGAGAGCGATGAACTACATACAGCCAAACATCAGCATGAACACGAACGATTTCGGATTTTCGAAGCCCAGCGCGCAGAGCCAGGACAAGCCTTTCGCGGATTTGTCTTTCGCCGAAGCCTTGAAGGCCGCCTACAAGAACGACAGGTTCGCAAGCGAAAGAAAAGAAGAGTCCGCTCCAGAAAAGGCGGAGGCTTCATATTCGTCGGAGAAAAAGGAGCTTGCGAAGGATGCCCCTGTCGAAAGTGACGGAGTGGCAGGTAATGCGGAAAAGACAGGGGAGAGACTCGCAAAAGACGATTCGAAAGTCGGTGAAAACGGTGACGACGACAAGAAGGTGGCCGATGCCAAGTCGGGAAATGACGAGGGCGAAAATGCCGAGAAAATTTCCGATGACGCTGGTTCAGCCAATTCAGAAATAGCGGCGGCCGCTTCTGTGAAGGCTGAAAAAAACGCCGAGGATGTCGCCCTTTCAAATGATGATGCCGAACTTGATTCGGAAATCGATGTTTCAAAAATCGATGCCGGCTCAAAAATTGCCGCGTCCGCCCAGGAGAATGCGGAACTTTCGGATTCTTCCGATGTGGATGTGGATTCCCTCGTCAAGTCAAAAATGGCTGAACTTGCAGGAAAGAACGATTCCGTTGAGACTCCCGAAGAGAACAGCCTTCCCGACAATTTCGAGGATTTGCTCCACGACAATGGCGGAAAAATGGCGTCGAATGCCGCTGAAAAAGACAGGAAAGAGAAATCTGCCAAAAACGGCTTTGAAAAACTCAATGTCCACGACTTGAGGACTGAGCGAAAAGTAGATTTGGACAATCAGCCTGCAAAATCGGTCGCCAAAGCGAAAGTTGCGAATGCCGGCAATGTTGGGCAGCAGACGGCGAAAGTCGCGAAGAAAAACGGCAAGGACGAAAAGGATGCGAAAAGCGAAAGGATTTTGAACTTGAACCAGAATCTCGCCGCCAAGAGCAAGAATGTTTCCCAGAACGAGCTGAAGGTGGCGTACAGGCAGGAGTCGCAGGACTCCGTGCAGTTGACGATGGAGCTGGCCGCCAAGGCCAACCAGAACATCACTTCGTCGTCCGCGCAGGTCGCCGCCGCCAACGGCTCCGACTTCCAGCAGATGCTTTCGAACACCGTCCAGCACAACGCCGCCGAGTTCGTCAAGGCTGGGAACATAATATTGAAGGACGCGAACCAGGGCACAATCAACTTGATTTTGAAGCCTGAGAGCCTCGGCAACGTGAAAATCAGCCTGTCGCTTTCCGACAAGACCATTTCCGGCCAGATTCTCGTCGCTTCAAAAGAGGCCTACGACGCCTTCCGCGACAACATCGAGTCCATAAAGCAGGCCTTCACCCAGAGCGGGTTCGACACCGGAAGTTTCGATTTGGATTTCTCGAACAACCAGCAGAATTTCGCGCAGAACGGCGACAATTCCGATTCCCGCGGAATGAACGAGCGGAACGCGATCGCCCACGCCGACAGTTCCTACGGCGACCTCGTGGTGTCGGAGTCGGGTTCGGAGGCCGCGTCTTCCGGCGACGGCCACGTGAACATTGTGGCTTGATTCGTTTTTCAATTGCGCAATCGCCTTGGATTTGGAGACTTGGAATTTAGTCTTGAAACCCAAGGCGTTTTTATTGCTGAACGGCGAATTTGCTGTGAAATCTTGGTGAATTCGCTTTGAAATTCTTTAAGTCGAAAATTGATTTTGCCGATTTATAAAGTATACGGTTGAAAAGTTTCGCGGTCGGTTTGCCGTTTGAGCGGCTTTTTCACCGGAGGAAGAGAAATGGATATTAACACCACGATGAGCGCATCGGAGAAATTGCAGACGCAGAACGCAGTCGACATGTTCAACAAGACTCTCGCAGTCGATGGTCGCCAGCCAAGCCACGAACTCGGCAAGGACGACTTTCTCAAAATTCTGATTGCGCAGATGACAAATCAGGATCCGACCAGCCCGCTTGAAAATACAGAATTCATAGCCCAGATGGCTCAGTTCTCCACTCTCGAACAGATGACGAACATGAGCAACAGTTTCGAGAAGCTCGCTTCCCTCATGAACACGACGGAAGCCCAGAGCACGCTCGGACGCACTGTGGAGATTGACTTGGGCGACACAACCACGAAAGGCGTGGTCGAGGCTACGACGCGCGGCGCTCATCCGCAGGTGAAGGTGAACGGAATGTATTACGACATGGACAAGGTTTTGTCCGTGTATGGCGAATAAAAATAAATAAAAAGAAAATCATAAAGAGGGTAGTATTATGATGAGATCACTTTATTCTGGAGTTTCTGGATTGCAGAACCACCAGACAAGAATGGACGTTATCGGAAACAACATTTCCAACGTCAACACGACAGGTTTCAAGCGCGGACGCGTCAATTTCCAGGACATGATAAGCCAGCAGCTTTCCGGCTCAGCCCGTCCTACAGAAGAGAAGGGTGGTGTGAATCCCAAGGAAGTCGGACTCGGAATGACGGTCGCGGCAATCGACACTGTTTTCACACAGGGAAACCTCCAGTCTACAGGTATCTCAACTGATGTCGCCATCCAGGGAAATGGATTCTTCCTTGAGAAGAACGGCGAAAGAAGCTTCTACACTCGCGCCGGTGCGTTCGGCCTCGACCGCGACGGCACGCTCGTGAATCCCGCCAACGGATACAAGGTTCAGGGATGGATGGCGAGGGAAATCGACGGAGAGATGGTCTTGAGGACATCCGCCAGCACGGAGGACTTGATTATCCCGGTCGGCTCAAAAGACCCCGCGAAAGCGACACAGAACGTGAACTTCGCCTGCAACTTGAACAAGAACACTCCTGTAATCCCGGAGAACGCCACAGAGGCCGAAAGGACAAAGGGAACATGGGCTACTGAATTCAAAATCTACGATTCGTTCGGAAACGCCCACAACTTGGCGGTCAATTTCGAGCGCGTGCCTGACAATCCAAACCAGTGGAGAGCCACTGTCCAGGTCGATCCCGACAACGCCGACTATACACAGACCCGCGTAGGACTCGGAACCACGGACGGAATGGAGAACTCCTTCCTCGTGAATTTCGACAACACCGGAACTTTGCAGTCAGTGACCGACACTGCCGGAAACGTATCCAACGAGACTGGCGAAATCATCCTCCAGACCTCCTTCACTGTCCCGGAGTCGAACGCTGATGCAGACGGAAACCCTCTCAGGCAGACACTCAACATCAACTTGGGCACAATCGGAAGCCAGATAAACACAATCACGCAGAGCGCGTCACAGAGCTCCACGAAGGCGTTCTACCAGGACGGATACACTATGGGGTACCTTGAGAACTTCAAGATTGACTCTTCCGGTGTAATCACGGGTGTCTACTCGAACGGAACGAACCGCACAATCGGACAGCTCGCCATGGCGACTTTCACGAACCAGGGCGGTTTGGAGAAGGCAGGCGACAACACTTACGTCGAGAGCATCAACTCCGGCGTCGCTAACATCGGCGTGTCGGGCGTGGCTGGAAAGGGAACCCTGCTCGCCGGAGCCCTTGAAATGTCGAACGTCGACCTCACTGAGCAGTTCACGGACATGATTGTCACTCAGCGCGGCTTCCAGTCGAACGCAAAGACAATCCAGACTGCCGACACTCTCCTCGAGACTGTCTTGAGCCTGAAGCGCTAAGTTTGATTTGTCGATAGCTAGTTAAAAATGTTTCAGAAGGTTCGCCAACTGCCCGGCGGGCCTTCTTTTTTTTGTTTTTGGAGATTCAATTGGTTCGTCTTTCGGAATTCTACAAGTCTGTTTTTGGCTGCAAAGTCTACAAAGTGGCAATCGATGCCGGATGCACATGTCCGAACAGGGACGGAAGCAAGGGTGTCGGCGGCTGCGTCTTCTGCAGTGGGAGCGGCTCCGGCGACTTCGCCTCGGACAGAAATCTTTCCATAAAAGAGCAAATCGAGCGCGGAAAGACTAAGGTCATGTCGAAACTGGCGGGGAGGAGTGGAAGGCGCGATGGGAAATTCATCGCCTATTTCCAGAATTTCACTTCGACTTACGGAGATGCGGACGAGCTTGAGGAGAAATACCGGGAGGCCCTGTCTTGCGATGGGGTGGTTGGAATCGCCATTGCGACCCGCCCAGACTGCCTCGGAGCCGACATCCTCGGAAGAATCGCGAAAATCAGCGAGGAGAGCTTCGTCCAATTGGAGCTTGGCCTCCAGACATCGAACGAGGTGACCGGAAGACTCATCAACCGCTGCTACACTGACATCGACTATGAAAATGCCGTCCGCTCCATAAAATCGGCGTCTCCGAAAATCCACATCGTGACGCATTTGATTTTCGGGCTTCCTCGTGAAAACCGTGGCGACATGATGGAATCCGTCCGCTTCGTCGTCGACAACTGCTCATCGGGCGGAAAATCGTTCCATCCATTCGGCTTGAAAATTACAGTTTTGTACGTCGTGAGAAACACCGTCCTTGCGCGGATGTACGAAAACGGCGAATTCTCCTGTCTTGGAAAGAGCGAGTATTATGACCTGGTGTCGCACGCCTTGAGAATCCTTCCGCCTGAAACTGTAATCCATCGCCTAACCGGCGACCCGCCGAAGTCGATTCTATTGGCTCCTTCGTGGACTTCGGACAAAAAACGCGTCATGAACGAGTTGAAAAAAATAATTGAAGAAGTTGAGGAAATCCCTTGACCTCCATGCCGGTTTTGGAATATACTTAAAAACATATTCGCTGCCTTAGCTCAGTTGGTAGAGCACGTGATTTGTAATCTCGGGGTCGTGGGTCCAAGTCCTACAGGCAGCTTTTTTAGGCCAGTTCTTCGGACTGGTCTTTTTTTTTGCCATTATCGGTATTCTTGTAACAGAAAATTATCAGTAACTTAATAAATTCTATTTGATTTTTGAAAATCCCTAAAATATAATTATCATTATAACTAATACTATTTTAAGCGAGGTTTTCATGGACATCCAGGTAAATGAATTGATCGACAGGATCAAGAAAGATGGTGTCGCCGCTGCTGAGAAATCCGCTTCTGAGAAGATCGCCGAGGCTGAGGCAAAAGCCTCGAAGATTATCGCCGATGCGAAAGAAGAAGCTGATAAAATCATAAAGACAGCAAAAGACGAGACTGCACGTATGGAGAAGGCTAGCGAAGACGCAATCCGCCAGGCGAGCCGCAATCTTGTTCTCTCGTTCAGGGAGAGCGTGACTAAGGAGCTTTCCGCTTTGGTCAGTTCCGAGACGGAGAAGGCTTATTCTGCTGATTTGCTTTCAAAACTTATTCCGGAGACCGTCAAGGCCTGGACCGCTAAGTCCGATGCCGCCGATGTTTCCGTCCTCCTCAACGAATCCGACCTTGCGGCGCTTGAGTCTTCTTTGAAGTCGGCTCTCAACGCTGAAATCGCCAAAGGTCTCACCCTCAAAGTCGACAAGACAATCAACAAAGGATTTAGAATCGGAATCGACAACGGAGCCGCCTTCATCGACATCTCTGACGAGGCCGTGGCGGAGTTGTTCAGTGCCTATTTGAATCCAAAAGTAGCTTCGATAATGAAAAACGCTGCTAACTAATCGAATCGGAGGTGAATCGTGGGTAGTCAGTATTACCTTGTGTCTCAGCTTCCTGAATTCACGGTCAGTGACGACAGGACGGCTTTGCCAATCACTTACGAATACTATTACGACCTCTGTTCGCGTTTTCTTGACAAAAAAAGTCTGGGGATTCTTGATGGGCTTTCTTTGGAGCCTCCGATGGAGACTGGAAAGACAGGTTCCAAACTGGTCGATTCCTGGAATGAGAAGGAGAAGAGCCTTCGTCTTGCGCTTGGGCAAATCCGTGCCCTCCGCATGAAGAAGAAGTTCAGCACAAACAACGAGGCGATTGCGCCCGATGCTGTGCAGGCCGCTCGAACCGCTTCGGGAATGGATTCTCCGCTCGCCGCGGAGCAGTTCTTGAACCAGTACAGGCTTGATGTCATAGAGAGTATGCGTCCATTGGACAGTTTTTCTGTCGATGCCGTGTTCAGTTACGGTCTGCGTCTGAAGCTTGCCGCCCGCATGAAGAAATTCAATGCCGACAAGGGGTTGGAATCATACAGAAAAATCTACGATGGTATACTTAAGGCTGGCGAAACTGCTGAGTAAGTTTTTTCGTTGGTTTTTTATGGAGAAGAATAAATGACGGATACAAAAGGTAAGGTAGTCGGAGTTAATGGAAACATGGTCTCTGTCGAATTCGACGGAAACATTTCCATGAACGAAGTTGCCTATGTAAAAGTTGAAGGTTCTAGCCTCAAGAGCGAAGTAATCCGTATCCGCGGAAATGTCGCCCAGATGCAGGTCTATGAAATGACAAAGGGCATAAAAGCCGGTGACGAAGTCGAGTTCACAGGCGACCTTCTTTCTGCCGAACTTGGACCTGGACTTTTGGGTCAGGTTTATGACGGTTTGCAGAACCCTTTGCCTTTGCTTGCCGAGAAGGCTGGCTGGTTCCTTGAGAGGGGAATCTATGTCGATCCTCTCAACAAGGAGAAAAAGTGGGAATTCACACCGACTGCGAAAGTCGGCGATGTCCTCAAGGCCGGAGAATACGTTGGAACTGTTCCAGAGGGACCGTTCACGCACAAGATTTTCGTTCCTTTCTATTTGCTCGGAAACTACACTGTTAAGTCCGTGGCCGAGAAGGGCGAGTACACGCTTAAGGACAAAATCGCCGTTCTCACTGACGAGAAGGGCAACGATGTAGAAATCGGACTTTCTTTCAAGTGGCCGGTAAAGCGCGCCGTGACATGCTACAAGGAGCGACTCGCCCCTACGGAGACCATGGTCACGAAGGTCCGCCTCATCGATACGTTCTTCCCTGTTGCGAAGGGCGGTACATACTGTATTCCAGGACCTTTCGGAGCTGGAAAGACGGTTTTGCAGCACACTACATCAAAATACGCAGATGTCGATATCGTAATCATCGCGGCTTGTGGAGAGCGTGCCGGTGAAGTCGTTGAGACTTTGACGGAGTTCCCAGAGTTGAAGGACCCGAAAACCGGAAAGTCGTTGATGGAAAGAACAATCATCATTTGTAACACATCTTCGATGCCGGTCGCTTCCCGCGAAGCTTCGGTCTACACGTCGGTCACTTTGGCCGAGTACTACCGCCAGATGGGATTGAACGTCCTTCTTCTTGCGGATTCAACATCCCGTTGGGCACAGGCTTTGCGCGAAATGTCTGGACGCTTGGAGGAAATCCCTGGCGAGGAAGCTTTCCCTGCCTACATGGAGTCTTACATCGCCGCATTCTACGAGCGTGCGGGCCAGGTCGTCATGTCGGACGGCTCAAAGGGCTCTGTTACAATCGGTGGTACAGTTTCTCCTGCCGGTGGAAACTTCGAGGAGCCTGTCACTCAGGCTACATTGAAGGTCGTCGGTGCGTTCCACGGACTTTCTCGCGCGCGCTCTGACGCACGCAAGTACCCAGCAATCGACCCGATCCAGTCTTGGTCCAAGTACTCTGGCGTAATCGATTCCAAAAAAGTCAACTACTGCTTCGACATAATGAGAAAGGGTGTCGATGTCGGTTCGATGATGAAGGTCGTCGGTGAAGAGGGTACTTCCCTCGCTGACTATCTCGTCTATTTGAAGGAAGAGATGCTCGATGCCGTCTACTTCCAGCAGAACTCGTTCGATGCTATCGATGCGAACGCGACTGTTGAGAGGCAGAAGTACGATCTCGACAAGCTTCTCACCATTCTTGGTTCGGATTTCGCTCTTTCGGAGAAGGACGAGGCACGAACTTATTTCAACCAGCTTCGTCAGAAGTTCATCGACTGGAACTACACGGAATTCCAGAGCGACAGCTTCAAGAAACTTGAGAGTGAAATCGATGAATTGTATGCATCTAAGAACGGAAAACTTTCGGCTGCTGTCGAAGGGCTTCTCAAGGCGTAGGGCAGAGGACGGTGAAAAATGAACAAAGTATATAGCAAAATCGAATCTATTACGGGTTCTGTAATTACTGTCAAGGCTGATGGCGTAAAGTACAACGAGCTTGCCGAGATTACGACTCGCTTCGGAAAATCGTTGGCCGAGGTCAACAAAATCGACGGCGACACTGTTTCTTTGCAGGTATTCGCTGGTGGACGCGGTGTCTCGACAGGTGACCAGATCCGTTTCTTGGGACACGAAATGCAGATTTCGTTCAGCGACGATTTGCTCGGAAGAATCTTCAACGGTTCCGGCGAGCCTCGCGACAACGGAACTTCGCTTTCTGAGAATTTGAAGCCTATCGGTGGACCTTCTGTAAACCCTTCAAAGCGTATCCTCGCGACCCGCATGATGCGCACGAACATTCCTATGATCGACATGTTCAACACGCTGGTCGTTTCGCAGAAGCTTCCTATCTTCTCCATTTCCGGCGAGCCATACAACCAGTTGCTCGCTAGAATCGCCATGCAGGCTGAGGCCGATGTAATCGTCCTTGGTGGAATGGGCTTGAAATACGACGACTTCCTCTACTTCAGGAAGACTTTGGAGGAAGGCGGCTCGCTTTCCAAGACGGTCATGTTCATACATACAGCTGCCGACCCGACTGTAGAATGTATCAAGATTCCTGACATGTCGCTGGCTGTCGCGGAGCAGTTCGCATTGCAGGGAAAGGACGTTCTCGTCCTTCTTACGGACATGACTTCTTACGCCGATTCCATGAAGGAAATCGCCATCACGCAGGAGCAGGTTCCTTCGAACCGCGGCTATCCTGGAGATTTGTATTCTCAGCTTGCCGCCCGCTACGAGAAGGCTGTCGATTTCGATGGCGCTGGTTCCGTCACGGTTTTGGCCGTCACGACGATGCCTGGCGACGACGTTACGCATCCTGTTCCTGACAACACTGGATACATCACAGAAGGCCAGTACTACTTGAAGGGTGGAAGAATCGAGCCGTTCGGTTCTCTCTCACGCTTGAAGCAGAACGTCAACGGAAAGACTAGAAAAGACCACCGCGCTTTGATGGACGCCATGATTCGTCTTTATTCGTCATACAAGGACACCCTCGAAAAGAAATCGATGGGATTCATGATGTCGAACTGGGATGAAAAATTGCTCAAGTACGGCGCGTTGTTCGAGAAGGAGATGATGGACTTGTCCGTTAATCTTTCGTTGGAAGGCGCTCTTGATCTTGGTTGGAAGATTCTTGCCGATTGTTTCGACAAGGACGAGACCGGTATCAAGTCTGAGTTGATTGCAGAATTCTGGCCGAACAAGTAAAGTAAGCGGAATTTAATTTCAGGAGCTGTTAATGGCAAAATTAAAGTTGACTAAAAATGAGCAGAAGGTTCAGAAAGACGCGCTGAAAATGTACCAGCGTTATCTTCCGACCCTTACGCTCAAAAAACAGCAGCTTCAATCTGAAATCAGAACTATCGAGCTGAAGGCTAAGGAAGTCCGCCAGCAGCGCGTCGAGCTTGAGAAGGAATTCAAAGTTTGGATCGGCGTTTTTGGCGAGGAAGAGGCCTTCAAGCCTGGAATGGTCACTGTCCGCAACATAAAGAAGGGTGTCGGGAACATCGCCGGAGTCACGATTCCGGTATACGAGGGAGCCGATTTCAGCAGGGGAGACTACGATTTGTACTCGACCCCGCTTTGGATTGATTTGGCTGCCGACAGAATGGAGAAGGCTCTTTCTTTGGATTTGGAAGCCAGCGTTCTTGATGAGCAGGTAAGGCTGCTTTCTCAGGAGCTTCGCACTACATCGCAGCGCGTCAACCTTTTTGAGAAGGTTAAGATTCCTGAGGCGAAAGCGAATATTAAAAAAATTTCAGTGTACCTTGGCGACCAGCAGGTCAGCGAAGTTGTCCGTTCGAAAATCTCCAAGAAGAAAATCGACGCGCGCAACAGGGCTGCCGCTGAGGCTCAGGCCGCAGCTGAAAATTCTGAAAAGGGGGCTGAATAATGATTGTGCAGATGAAAAAAGTTTCTTTGGTCGTTCTGCAGAATGAAAGAAAAGAGGCCCTCAAGTCTTTGAGGAAGCTTGGTGTCCTCCATGTAGAGGAAGTTCAGGGCTCAAGCGATGCGCTTGCTTCGTACAAGGCCCAGAACACTCAGATGGAGAAGGCGATAAGCGTTCTTGAGGAAATTAAGCTCGACAAGAAGTCGAAGGGCGAGACCGTCCGAATCGACCGCGAAAAGGCGGTCGAGGTCGCGAAGTCTGTCCTTGCCCTTGTTGAAGAGAAGAAGTCCTGCTTCGACAAAATCACAGCCGATTCTGTCGAACTTGAAAGGCTTTCTAAGTGGGGCGAGGTTGTTCCCGCTGATTTTGCCGATTTGCAGAAGAAGAACATATATCTTTCGATGTTTGAAATTCCGTCGGACAAATATCAGTTGATTGGCGACAACGTCCGCACCGTGCTTGTCGGCAAGGACAAGTCCCAGACAAGGTTCGTCCTTGTGTCGGAGACTCCGCTTTCTGCCAACGAGCGTCCTGAGGGGCTTCCTGCGGAGGCGTACCAGGTTGTGCTTCCGCGTTGTTCGACAAAGGAGCTTGCAGAGTCTGTATCCGCGAGCAGAAAACGCATCGCGGAAATCGACAACGAACTTCGGTCTGATGCGAAATATCTTTCTTCCATGAAGGATTCTATTTCGGTCATCGCGAAGGACATCGAACTTGAGAACCTCTACAGTGGAATGGGATACGAGGGCAAGGTCGAGTCTGAGAATGGTGAAGTGGTTTCCGAAAAGGCATCTTCTTCTGTTCCTTTGGCTTGGCTTACAGGTTTCGTGCCTGTCGACTCGATGGCGGATTTCGAAAAGGCCGCAAAGGCTCAGAAATGGGCTTACGGTATTTCGGATCCGGGCGAGGACGATGCAGTTCCGACAAAGTTGAAGAACAACAAGGTCGTAAGTTTGATTTATCCGCTCACGGATTTCTTGGGCACTGTTCCAGGCTACCGCGAGTACGACATTTCCGGTTGGTTCCTCGCTTTCTTCACTATCTTCTTCGGAATGATTTTTGGAGACGGCGGTTATGGAGTGCTCGTGACGGTCGGCGCGCTGTTCGCAATTTTGAAGGGCGCATCTAGTGGAAAGAAGGCGTCTCCGATGCTCAGCCTTGTGCTGCTGCTCGGTGTCGCTACGATGGTCTGGGGAGCTGTCACCTGCACTTGGTTCGGTATTTCGCCGGACTTGCTGCCGGACTTCTTCAAGACGATTTCCGTCGCGCCTCTTTCGAACGCTTATGAAGGTGTCGAATGGTTGCCGTTCTGGACGAACGACGCTTCAAACGGTACTTTGACTACGGCAAACAACCTCCAGATATTCTGCTTCACATTGGCTCTGTTGCAGCTGTGTGTGGCGCACCTGAAGGGTATCGGGCGTTATGCGTTCGACAAGAACTACAGGAAGCAGAGCTTGAAGGCTCTCGGAGAGTTCGGCTCCCTCATAGAGCTTGTCGGAATGTATTGGGTCGTTCTTTCGATGGTTGTCAACGGCGGTATCTTCCCGTTGGTTGGCGGGGATGTCTACGGTCTTCCGTGGGGAACGATCTCTCTGGCACTCGTCGGTGTCGGATTCCTGTTCAGTTTCGTCTTCGCGAACTATGACGGAAGCGTAGGTGCGTCGATATTGGAGAGCGTGAAGAACATCATCTCGGTGTTGCTTGGTGTCGTGAACGTCTTCTCGGATATCGTTTCATACATTCGTCTTTGGGCGGTCGGTTTGGCGGGTGCCGCAATCAGCGGAACCGTCAACACGATGGCGGCCGGCATCGTCGGTGGTGAAGCGTCGACAGTGGTTGTCCACGCGATTTTCTTCATCCTCGTCGTCGTGCTGCTCGTCTTCGGCCACGGTTTGAACATGATTTTGAACTTGCTTTCGGTCATTGTTCACGGTGTCCGCTTGAACACTTTGGAATTCTCAAACCACTTGGGAATGTCTTGGTCAGGTTTCAAATACGAGCCGTTCAGTGAAAAATAATTCGATGCTGTAATCGAAGAATCACTGGTTCGTATTCAAAAAATAAAATATATTGGCTCGTCCTGCTTGGGTGCGGGTCAAAAGGAGAAAAATTATGGATTTTGGAATGCTTGGTGCTGGTCTTGTTATGGGTATTGCCGCTATCGGTTCTGCTATCGGAATCGGTGCCGCTGGACAGGGTGCGATTGGAGCTTGGAAACGCTGCTTCTTGGCTAACAAGCCGGCTCCTTTCATCTTGACTGTTTTCGCTGGTGCCCCTTTGACACAGACAATCTACGGATTCCTCTTGATGAACTCAATGAAGGGAAAGGTCGCCAGTGGAGACCTCTCTCCTGCGATGGCCCTTGGTTTGGGAATCGCCGCCGGTTTGGCGATGTGCTTCTCTGCAATCGCTCAGGGAAAGGCTGGTGCCGCTGGTTCTGACGCTCTCGGAGAGACTGGAAAGGGATTCTCCAACTACATCATGGTCGTCGGTCTTTGCGAAACTGTCGCTTTGTTCGCGATGGTATTCGGAATGATCGCCTAATGCGCTTTTGAATGCGCAAGGAATCTCTCGCATTTCGTGAGGTTCCTTTTTGATGTCGGAAATCGTCCGCGTTTTTTTGCGGACGATTTTTTTTGTCTTGCAGTTTGTGCTATACTTTTTCTCAATATGGAGTCGTTCTGTCCAAAATTTGCTTTTTCCGAGTGGGACGGGAAAGCTCCAATCTTTTTTGATTCAAGGAAGCGGTATGAAATTCTACAAACCTAGGGAAGTTTTCATCGGTGGAAACGGAAATGTCGAGCGGATAGGAATCGGCGGGGACAATCCCGTGACAATACAAACAATGTGGAAAGAGTCGATTCTTGACGTGAAGGAGAATCCTTCCCATTTGGAATCGATACGGAACAAAATCGCCGAGTTGAAGATGCTCGGCTGCGACATAATACGGTTCGCGGTTCCCGACATGAAGAGTGCGGAAAGTTTCATCGAAATCTGCAAGGCGACTAGTATGCCTCTCGTGGCCGACATCCATTTCGACTATCGCCTCGCGCTCAAGTGCCTTGAGGGGCCTGTCGGTGCCATCAGGATAAATCCGGGCAACATCGGAGCGAGGGAGCGTGTAGAGGCTGTCGTGAACGGTTGCCGCGAGAAGGGAGTCGCAATTCGAATCGGCGTGAACACGGGAAGCCTTCCAAAGGATTTGGAGGAGCGGGTCGAGAAGGGGGAGTTGAGCCGGGCTGTGGCGTTGAGCGAGACTGCCGCGCGCGAGTGTTCCGTTTTCGAGGAGCTGAAATTCGACCAGTTTGTCGTGAGCATGAAGGCTTCGTCGGTGCAGGAGACAATCGAAGCGAACGAGGATTTCGCGTCGAGATTCGACATTCCGCTGCATGTCGGTGTGACGGAGGCCGGCCCGCTGATTACGGGCGTTGTGAAATCAACACTGGCGTTCTCCCACCTTTTGCGCGAGGGAATCGGCTCTACAATCCGTGTGTCCCTTTCTTCCTCTCCTGAAAACGAAGTCATAACCGGCCTTGAAATCCTCCGGGAATGCGGGAAACGGTCCGGCGGAGTTAAGCTCGTCTCCTGTCCACGCTGCGGCAGGCTCGGCTTCGACGTGCACGGCTTCATGGACAGGTGGCAGAACGAGCTTCTTTCGATGAAGAAGGACATCACTGTGGCGGTTATGGGCTGCGTCGTCAACGGTCCTGGAGAGGGGAAGCACGCCGACATCGGAATCGCTGGGGCGGGGAACAAGGCCATCATCTTCAAGAAGGGAAAAATAGTCCGAACAATCGACATGAAAGATGCCGATAATGAATTCAGAAAGGAATTGATGTCTTTATGAATATTAGGAAAACATTTTTCGCTTGCGCTTTTTCGTTCGCTTTCTCTTTTGCGTTCCCGGCGACGGCTCCGAAGCATCCCGACAGCATGAACGTTTCTTGGCGTGTCCTTGAGAATGCCCAGGTCGCGTATGACTCGACCATGTACGGGGAGGCTCTGAATCTCGCCAACAAGGCGAAGGAGTCGCGCAGGGCGGAAATCGAATGGGAGAACTACATTCTCGAAAGCGCGCTTTCTCCTTTGGCTGTTCGCCGTGTCGGGGATTTCTTCAGCGATGTCCTGAACATACTCCGCGAGAGGGACGAGAACGAGGCCGTGGCCATAATCGAGCGTTACCTGAGGTTGAACGGCGAGTCCTTCTATCACAATTCAGTTTCCGAGCTGGTCTCCTGGGTCAAGGCGAAGTCCGTCTATCCAGAGGCCGATTTCCTCATCGGGAAAATCTACCAGCTTGAGGGGGAATTCCGCACCGCATACAATTTTTTCGAGAAGGCGAGGCGGGAGCGTGAATTCCTCGAGATTCCAGACATGCACTACGACATCCTGTATGCGATGGTGGATTTGGCCCGCGAGGAGAAGAATTTCAAGAACTATGAGGAAGCCTTGATTTTGATTCTTGATTCCGACGCCAACTTCAAGAACAAGACGTTCCAGAACGCTTTCATGAGGATTTTGGAAAGTCCGAAGGCTGAGAACGCCGACAGGTTTTTCCTGCTGTTCCGCGCGGATTCGAAGAATTCTCTGGAAGCCCTCTATGAGTACGGCAATTTCAGGTACAAGAGTGGCGACTTGAGGGGTGCGCTCATGGCTTCGTCCCTCGGCGCCATCGAGGCTTTCACCCATATATACGAGACGATTTGCGAGCGGGACACGAGCTACTCATATACGACGTATGCGGATTTCCTTGAGAAGTGCGGAAAGTACGACGACATAATGGAGTGGTGCGAGTCGAACCATGTCTGGGAAATCATGTTCCAGATGGCGGATCGCGTCAGGGAAAGCGGAAACACTGTCCTTTCAGACAGCTTCTTCGAGAAGATTCGCTCGTCCATGCCGGACGCTTACTGGCAGGCGGAGGCTTCTTCCAAACTCAGATGACATTCGGAATTCTTCCGTGTTGTGGGCGGCACTTTTTGTGCCGCTTTTTTTTGTACCCCGTCAGTAGAAAAGTCCGATTCCGATGTAGACCTCTTTTTCGGACACGTCCTTCCTCCAGCTTTCGTCGAACGAGCCAGGCGCGATTTTCTCCAGCATTTTTCTTCCGAGATCGAATCCAATGCTCCCCCGCACGACAACGCTCCTCCACCGTTTGGGGAAGACTAGGACTTCGATTCCTCCCGTGTACCAGCCGTCCTTTATCGCGAACGTGCTTCCTGTCGCGGCGTTCTTCGTAAGCGCAATGTCGATGAACGGGGAAATCTGCATCTCGAAGTCGAAGTGCCTGAACCACGCCGTGTGCCTCGCAATCCACGAATCCTGCCCGAAAACGCTTCCCGTCCAGCCGTTCCAGTCCGTTGTGACGATGTGGATGGGCAGGTCGACGTTCAGCACGACGGCGGACGGGACTTTCAACGCCATTTCCCTTGAGTCTCGGTACTTCTGCTCGTCTATCGCGCCCCTGATTCTCTCTCCGATTTTTTCGTAGCGTCCGTAACTCGCGAAAGCGTAGAGCCTCGCCGCCAAGCCGATGCGTTTTGCCGACTTGAACGCCTGTATTTCCGCATGGATTTTCGGGTCGTATTCGCTTCTTTGGAAATTGTACGATATGGACTGTCCTGCCGTCGCTTTGAGTCCGTTCCTGAAATTCCCGATCCAGTCGACTCTCCCCGTGGACGCTTCGTGGGCGAACGTGAGAAGCGGGCTTGAGAGGTCGATGTCTTCGCTGTCGATTTCTCCGTCCTGTCTGTAGTTCACTGTGTAGTCGGCGTATGGCGTCCATTTTATGTCGCCCCAGTTGTCTATCTCGGCTACCTTTATCGGCATGGAAAGTTTCGCCTCTGTCGAAAAATGGAATTCGTCGCCGTAGAATTCGAACTCGTTGTCCCTGACGACGCTTTGTGACACGTCTAAGACGAACGAGTATGTGTCCAGCGGAAGCTCCAGCGTCAGTCCCGTCCTCGTGTCGAATTCCGCTTCCTTCGTGTCCAGCGTGTATTCGAAAAAGTAGTCGTTGTTCCACGTGGCGTTGAAGGGACCTGCCTGGAACGGAAAGTCGTATTTGAAATCGATTCCCACTGCCTTGTGCGTTGTGTTTTCGTCGTCTTCGTCCGTCTTCATGGAAAAGTACGCGTCTGCGGACAGTTCGCTCATCGTACCGAGAAAATTCGCGTCCTTCATCTTGAGCTTTGCGCTGAATCCGTCGCTGGATGAGTATTTGGGGTACGGAAGGATGAGCAGGCTCTTTGAGTCCTTCGCCAGCACGCTCACCTTTACCAGGTTGATTCTTTCGCCGCTGTCGCCGACCTCTTCCGTCTCTCCGGTTTCGTATTCGATTTTCGTTTCCTGGAAGATTCTCTCGTTCTGGAACCTTTTCCGTAGGTCGGCGATGTATGTGTCCAGCTCCTCCCTTGAGCCGAATATGCGCTTCGTGGAAATCGGGATGTTCCTTCTGACAGCCGACTCTTTCGTTCCGTCAAGCTCGTATTCGACTTTTGATATCCTGAATTTTCCCGGAGTCTCCTGCGCGAAAGCCGATGCGAGAATGGCGAATGAAGAAAGGACGGCCAGAATGGTTCTTCTCATCAATATGCGCCCTTTCCTCTGAGGACGACGTACACTGTCTTTATGATTATCCAAATGTCGAGCCACACCGACCAGTTCTGTATGTAGTACGAGTCGAGCGTGATTCTCTCTTCGTATCCCGTGTCGCTTCTTCCCGATATCTGCCACATGCCGCTCAAGCCCGGCTGCACCGAGAGAATGAAGTCCCTTTTCTTTCCGTATTTGTCTAGCTCCGGCTCCGTGACGGGACGCGGGCCGATGAAGCTCATCTCGCCGATGAGCACGTTGAAGAACTGCGGAATTTCGTCGATGCTCGTGCGCCTGAGAATCTTCCCGATTTTCGTGACGCGCGGGTCGTTCGTGAATTTCCTGTCCTTCTCCCATTCCGCGCGCATTTCCGGATTCTCCGCGAGAATCTTCTCAAGCTGCTTGTCCGCGTCTATGACCATCGACCTGAACTTCCAGCATTTGAATTCCTTGCCGTCACGGCCGATTCTCTTGTGGCCGTAGAAAATCGGTCCCTTGCTCGTGAGCTTGACGAGTATGGAGACGAATATGGTGAGAGGAATCGTTACTGGAGCGGAAACCAAAAGGAGGGAGAGGTCCATGAGCCTTTTCAGCAGAAGGCTGAACCCTTTTGTGAGGTTGTGCGTGGACGAGAATCCCAGAATGCCGCCGAAGTCCCTGACATTCATCGATATCGTGTTGGTGTTCTGCAGACGCGGAATCTGTATCGTGTATCGGTAGTACGAGTTGATTTCAGTAGTGTCCTCTTTGTAGTCGCAGATTATCGCGACTTTTATTCCCTCTGATTTTATCTCGTTGAATATTACGTCCGACGGGGGAAAGACGAGAAGCCCGAATTTTTCATACTGTTCTGTCGCCGCGCTGTCGATTACGATTGCCGGTTTGTAGCCGAAGTCCGGCCTTTTCAGGAGTCTGTCTATTATCGTGTCTCCGCTGTTCCCCGTCACATATATGACTGCCGGAACTCCGTACCACTTGCGCTTTCCGAGATGGTGCCTGGCGAGTTCCCTTCCCGATGGAAGCAGTATGGCGGCGAACGGTGTCGCGAGTATCAGCGCGATTACGAGAGGCCACTTGTCGTCGGCTTCCTCCACCGTTATTGACAGTGCGATGCCGACGAAGACGAAGAACGAGCAGATTGTGAACTTCTTCACTTCGTCCTCTGGAGGAAGCACCAGTCCCGGATAGAGGCCCGCCGCGTAGAAGACAGCTATCATCGGCGGAAGGTAAATTCCGTATGTGTAGAACGAACGAAAATTTATCCAATGGTGGTTTATGAAGTTGATTATGAAGAACGATATTCCAATCGACAGCATGACCATCAGACAGTCCGATACCATGAGCGCAGCTCCTGATGTGAACGAGCTTGTTCTCCAAAAATTCTTGTTCAGATATGTTCTGAACTTTGAATTCTCTCTCTTTTTCGTCATTTTTCGTCTCCTCCTAAAAAGACACCCGCATTTTGCCCTGTCAGTCCTTCTGGTGCCTTTTCATCGCGTTGATTATCGTCTCCGCCGAATTCCTGTACGAGTATTTTTCCTCGATTTTCCTCAAGTCTATTTCCTTTGGAGGTTCGAACACGGCCATTTTTTCCGCAAGGTCCTCTGCGTCCCCGGCCTTGAAGAACGTCACCGGCAAGTCCCCGTATATCTCCTTGAAGACGTCGATGTCCGATACTATCGCTGGTGTCCCGACCGTCATGGCTTCCAGGGGCGGCATTCCGAATCCCTCGTAGAGCGACGGCTGAACGATGAATGCCGATTTTTTGTACCAGCTCTTCAATTCCCTGTTCGTTATCCGGCCTGTGAACTGTATCCTTCCTTCCATCTTCTCCGAAAGTTTCTTGAGCCTCGCCACGGTCTCCTCGTCCCCCGTTCTGAAGTTCTCGGCGTTTCCGACTATGACGAGCTTCTTCTCGAATCCGTCCTCCACCGCCTTCTCGTACGCGTCAAGGAGCGTCTTCAATCCCTTGTGCTTCTTTATGTTCCCCACGAACAGCACAGTGTCCTTTTCCGAGGATTCTTTCTCGTCGGCTTCTTCGTCGTCGTTCTTTCTCAGGTAGCTGGGAGCCGCGTTGTATGTTATCGAAATGGGCTTCCTGCACTTGAGGTTTTCTATGATTCTTTCTTTCGAGAACTGGGAGACTGTGAAAATCTCCTCCGAGAGCCTTGCCGCCCGTTTGTAGAAGAACTTTCGTCCGAGTTTTCCAAAGAATCCTGTCAGGCCCGGAACGTCCAGGAACACTACGTCGTGTATCGTGGAGAACACCGGGATTCTGATTCCGCCGGGAATGTTGCAGTACGGCGTGAAATAGAAGTCGTACTGGTGTATCTTGTCTAGGACTTCCTTCGGGAAACTGAACATTTCCTCGAACGAGAACGGCTTCACGTCGCAGTAGCAGAATTCCACGTTCGCCATCCTGACGAAATCCATGCACTGCTCGTGCGTTCCGAGCAAAAGGCATTCGTTGTTTTCCAAAAAGTGCGGAACCAGTTCCGAAACATACGAGCCGATTCCACCTGAGCCTATCATTCTGCAGTCGATTGCGATTTTCATAATTCTTCCGTCTTTCCGTTTTTATTGTCTTCTCTGTCCCTGTTTTTCAAGCGTTTCGTCGATGAAGTGCTTGAGTTGGGCGCAGAATCTAGCTGTCGAGAAAGTCTTGGCGTGCTCCACAATCTTTTCCGTGTCGAACGTCATCCTCTCGAACCGTTCAATCGCGCTTTTGAGGGATTCGCTTGTCTGTTCCGAAAAGAATGTTCCCGTCTTTCCCTCAACGACCGTCTCAAGCGCGCCGCCTTTTTTGAACGCGATGACCGGCCGTCCGCACGCTTGCGCCTCCACCGGGATTATTCCGAAGTCCTCCTCCGCGCAGAAGAGGAGTGCGCGGCAGCGCTGCAGGTAGTCCTTCACTTCCTCGTCCGAAATCCTTCCCGTGAAAGTGATGTCGGCTCCGTTGTATTCTGCTGCCAGCTCCTTCAGCTCTTTCTCCTGTGAGCCGCTTCCTATCACGACGAGCTTCCTGTTCAGCTCCCCGCAGGCCTTTATGGCTAGGTCTATTCTCTTGTACGGCACGAACCTTGAGAAGACCACATAGAAGTCCTCGCTGTCTTTTCCGTTCGGGGAAAGCCTGTCCGTGTCCACCGGCGGAAAAATCACAGTGGATTCCCGGTTCCAGTATTTTTTTATGCGCCTTGAGATGTAAGCTGAATTCGCCGCTATCGAGCCGATTCTTTGGCTCGACACGAAGTCCCAGAGCCTTATTTCAGACATCCACTTGTCCATGAAGAATCTCGTGAGGTTTCCGCTTCTCTTTTTGTACTCGAAATACTGGTCCCATGCGTATCTCATGGGCGTGTGGATGTATGCGATGTGCGGCACCGACGGCGGGGTTATCACGCCTTTCGCGCAGCTCGACGACGAGCAGAGCACCAAATCGTAGCCGGAAAAATCGAACGACTCGAACGCCTTGGGCATGAATTTGAGGAATTTCGTGTAGAGTTTCGTCGCCATTGGCCACTTTTGGATGAACGAGGGGTGGACTTTCTCTTTCGGAAAAATCTTTCCCATTTTCTTCTCGTCGTAAACAAGCGTGAAGATGTCCGCGTCCGGGTAAATCGAGAGCATCGCTTCGACGACCCTTTCCGCGCCTCCGTAGTTCACAAGCCAATCATGTACAATCGCAACTTTCATAATTCTTCTATTCTACAAATAAAATAGTGCGTTTTCAACAAAGCGGATTTTTGAAGAGGACATTGGCGAGTTTCTCGGCTGAGTTCTGGTATGTGTATTCCGAAAGCACCTTTTCCGCTTCGCTTCCGTCTATTTTGCCGAGTATGTCTTCCAAGTCGCAGTCCGCGTTTTCCGGGTCGATGTAGCCGGCGGCGTTTTTGTAGATTTCAGGCAGGCTGGCCGCTTTCGCGACGATGATTTTCGCGCCGACGGAGAGGGCTTCCAGCGGCGGAATGCCGAAGCCTTCGTAGTACGAAGGAAAGACGAACGCCCTGCATTTTTTCATCAATGCTTTCACTTCTCCGTCCGAGACGTAGCCGAGCAGGGTCACATTTGCCATTCTTTGAAGTTCGGATATTTCGTTCGACTCAAGCCCTGAAATCACTTTCCCCGAAATCGCGAACTGTTCGTCAGGGTGCTTCGAGGCGTGTTCCGCTATCCATTTGAGGTTTTTTCTTTTCTGCAATGAGCCGAGCGTGAAGAAGAAAGCGTTTTCCGCCAAGTTTGGGAATCTCTCGAAAATTCTGTCGTCCTCTTCTGTCGTCTTGAAATGGTCCCATCCGTTCGGGATTACTTCGATTCTGCTTTCGTCCACGCCGTATGCCTTTTGAATCTGCTTCTTGCTGAAATTCGACACTGTGAGGACTTTTTTTGCGTTCTTTGCGATGTTCCAATAGTTCAGGCGCGAGTAGATTTTTATGAGAATCTCCTTCTTTGAGGTGAAGTCCTCTGGAAAGTCCCGTGCGTATATGTCGTGGAGAAATGCGTAGCCGCAGTTTTTTCCGAGAGGTGCCGTGTTCGAGAAATTCAAGCCAGTCGCCTTGCGTTTTTTGCATTCTCTTTTGAAGTCGAGCAAATCCCATTTTGGAAAACCGTGAATCTCTTTTTCCGACCAGATGGTTTTTATGTTCTCGAATTCCGGCGTTGCCTTCGCGTTTTTCGGAACGAGAATCGATATTTCCTCGCCGGACACGAGCTTGTCCAATCGCTTGCATATTTCCCACGCGAACCTTTCAATTCCGGTCAGGTTCCTGCAGAGGAAGTTTCCGTTAATCAAAATCATTCTGTTAGGATATAACGTTTCCATTCTCAAATTCCACCTTTTTCACCACTCTGAATCCAGCCAGGCCGCGCGCTTTTTGAGCCAGTCCGTCATGTATTCGACTTCGGCCTTGTACGTCTTCCTGTTCTTGTAGCCGGGGGCGTTGGGCCACTGCCTGTAGCCGAACCTCTGCAAAATCTTGTCGTCCAGGTTCGCGTCCGTCTCAAGTTCCTCCGCCGCTCTCTCAATCCAGCCGAAGCTCTCTTCGATTTGCGGCCTGCATTCCCGCCAGCGTTCGGCGACCTTTTCCCGGAAGAAAGGGTCCTGCCACAGCCTTTTGAACCAGTGGCGGCTCTCTATGAAAAGACCTTCCGGATTCGCGCACTCGTCCTTGTTGTTGCCGCATGAGATGTCGAAGTCCCAAATTGGCCCCATTCGGATTTTCTTGTCGGCCGAGGAATATGTCAGAAAGCAGGAGTCCTGGAATCGGGCGTCATGGTTTTTCGTGTACTCGTTGACGATGTACCAGTCCACGAAACTTTCCATGTCAATGTAGGCCCTATAGCCCGTCTTCTCGTCCGTGAAATTCTCGCTGAACAGCACGTTCTCGAAATTCTGCAGAACGTTTTCGGCGTTCCTGTAATATTCCTGCTTCGCGTTCTCCTTTTCCCGTATGCTGAACGCGACCCCCGCGTCGCTCCTGAAATTCCACGCGCGGTTGAGCCTTGAGTTCACTTCGGCGAGGAAGGACTCGTCGGACGGGTCAGGATTCAATGGAATTCTGTTCGGGGCTATCTCTGCTTTCTCCATCAGAAGGTACAGGCCCAGGTATTTTTCGTTGACGACCAGATGTATGAACCGGGTGTCGGGAGCCCATCCCGCGTTCGTGAATGTTTCCCTTCCGAGTTTGTAGGCGTACGCGTTTCTGAGGGATGTCTTGTCTGTGACGTTTCCCTGCAGAATCCACTTCCTTGCCGAAGGCAGACCGAACATTTCCCTTGGCTCTTCGAATTTCAGGAGATATGAGCGTTTGCTTGTGTCGAAGGTCGTCCATGTGGAATTCCCCCTTCCTCTTATCTTAGCCTTCGTCTTTTCATGCCCGTCCTTTTTTTCCTGTCTGGATTTTCCCACCAGTTCCCCGAACGTGTCGAATGTGTAGGCGTCGCATTTCCTGTAGTCCTCTTTCGACTTTATCGCTTTTTTCGCGTCGGTGCTGATTGCGACTACCGGGAGTTTCGAGTCTTTTATGATCATGAACGAATTCAGTTTCTCTTCCGAAGAGCGTCTGAAATTGTCTATGAATGTCACAGTCAAAAGAACGAATATGAACGAAAAGGAGAGGGGGAGTCTCCATATCCGTGGTCGGGCTGTGTGAATTTTTTTGAGTGTTTTCGCTTTTTCTTGCATGGTATTGACAAGTTACCGAACAGTCGGTAACTTGTCAATCATATGAACGACTCGCAGAACAATGTGAAATGGCGTCATGAATTCAAGTATCTTTCGCCGGAGTACATCCTTTCCTATCTTGAAAAAAGAACTGGAGTTGTAATGCTCCATGACAAGCACGTGGGGGAGAAAGGTTTCTACGCAATACGCTCCGTCTATTTCGATGACATGTACGACACCTGCTATTACGAGAACGAATCGGGAACCGACCCCCGCGAGAAATTCCGCATACGAATCTACAACTGTTCGAGCGACAGAATCTCCCTTGAGTTGAAGCAGCGTGAGAAGTCCAGGTGCCACAAGATTTCCACTCCGATTTCGTTCGACGACTGCAGGACGATAATCGACGGTGGCATCCCGGACGTTTCCGACGACTCTCCATATTTATTGAAGAAACTCGTCATGCAGATGAGGAGCCGCTTGCTTCGTCCCTGCGTCATTGTCTCTTACGAGCGCGTTCCGCTAATTTGGAATGCAGGCAATGTCCGCGTGACATTCGACAGGAACATCAGGAGCAGTTCCGACATCGCTTCGTTTTTCGACCCCAGTCTCGCCTGCAGACCGATACTGCCGGCTGGAACGAACATGATCGAGGTGAAATTCGACGAATTCCTCCCGGATTTCATCAACGAGGTTCTCCAGACGGGAAGGCTTTCGCAGACGTCGTTCTCGAAGTATTATCTGTGCCGGAAATACAACATGGCTTCAGAGACTTTATAAAACAAAATCAAGGAGTTTTTATGACATTCAAGGACATCTTCAAAAAGTCGTTCCTGGAAGGTTTCTCCCGCTACGACATGTCGCCGACGAACATAATAATCGTCATGGCGATATCAACCGGTTTCGCTCTGTACATCTTCATGGCGTACAGGCTTTTGACGAGGAAGACTTTCTATTCAAAGTCGTTCAACATCTCGCTCGCGGCTGTCACTGTGATAACGACCGCGATAATCCTCACGATTCAGTCGAGCGTCGTCATTTCCCTCGGTATGGTCGGTGCGCTCTCAATCGTCCGCTTCAGGACGGCTGTGAAGGAGCCGATGGATTTGGCTTTTCTTTTCTGGGCGATAAGCACCGGAATCATCTGCGGCGCGGGACTCGCCGAAATCGCCTGCGTTCTCGCGTTCGTTCTCTCAATCGGGCTTTTCGTTTTGGACAGGATTCCGGTCGGGCGCGCCCCCCAGATTCTGATGGTCAGCGCGGACGGGTACGACATCGAGAATGATGTCGTTGAAATCGTCAAGAAGTGCTGCGCCTGCTACACGGTGAAAAGCCGCAGCCTCTCGAACAACAGGACGGATCTCGTGATTGAGGTCAGGACGCTCAAGGCGTTCGAGTCCAAGCTTGTCCAGGAAGTCGCGGCTTTGAAGGGGATAACTTCTTCAAGTCTCCTAAGGCACGACGGAGAGGTCACTTACTAGCTTCCGTCCCCTTTTCGTTCCTTTCGATTTCTTCCATTTTGGAAATCATGTAGTCGGCGGTGCGCTTTCCGGCCTCGCCGATGTGCTGCCATGCCTCCGCCTTGTAGTGCGCTCGGAGCTTCGCGAGTTCCGGGCTGTCGGAGGCGTTTTTTATCACTTCCGCTATGTTTTCAAAATCCTCTTCCTTTATCGGAATTCCGATTTTCTGCAGCGTCGTGACCGCCCACGGCTGGTGCCCGGTGTCGTAGATGTCGTAAGGAAGCAAATCCATCTCGGCGTTCGCGTACATGACCGGCTTGTCGCAGAGGAACGTGTAGTCGTACACGATTCCCGAAAAGTCCGAAATCATTATGTCCGCTTTCTTGAGCGAGTAGATGTTGTCCCTCTCGTTGTCCCACGAAAGGTTCGACGCGTCCTTGTAGCGTTCGTGCAGGCGGTCGAGCATTTCCTTCTCGGAGATGCGGCTCTGCGGATGCGGGCGCACGATGACCTTCATGCCGCTCTTCACGAGCGGGTCGAGGAGCTTTTCCCCGTAGAGTCCAAGGAGCGCGCTCTTTCCCCACGACGGAGAGACGAGGACAGTGAATTCGTGGTTCTCCTCTTCCGGTATCGCGGCCATCTTCTCTTTCAGGACGTCGAGGTATGTGCAGCCCACCGTCACAAGCTCCTTCGCGGGAAGCTCCCTCTGTTTCTCAAGCATTCGTATGTCGTCCGCCTGGTAGTCGCCCGTCATTAGCACCGAGTCGAAATAGTCCAGGCCGAAAAGCCTGTACATGGTGGAGTCGGTGCACGAGTGGAATATGTGGCTGTAGTGCTTCACGTTCTTGCTGCGCTTTAGCTGGTAGACCTGGATTCCCGGCGTCGTCATGAGCACGATTCCCGCCGAGAGCATGTTGAGCTTGGCGTAGGCGACGTTCCCGGTTCCTATGAACTCGCTCTTTATGAACTCGTAGTTCTTTTCGAACACCGCATCGTCCTTGCTTCCGGTGTAGTATGTCAACTCGATTTTGCGCTTCTCGAATTCTTCTATGACCGGCTGGAAGACAGTCCAGTACCGCTTGTCCTCGCAGTAGACGACGTATTTCTTGTACGATTTGTCTTCCTGCGCCCCTTTCTTTCCAGCGAAGACAAGCTTGAGCTTCAAAAGAAGGGCTTTCGCGAGGAAGAAGAGGGTGGCTGCGGCTCCGATGAGTATCGAGAAGAGCATCGAACCCGTGCCGGGGTCTATGTAGAGTGGTAAAAATGTCATGGTCTACTGCTTCTCCACGAATTCCTTTATGAGGCCGAGCACTTTGTCCATGTCGGCTTTCGGAGCGACCGTGATTCTCATGGAAAGGTGGCTTCCTTCCGTCCAGAGGCGGGTGAGGTAGCCGTTGCTCGAAAGGTAGTCCTTGAGTGCCTGCACGTCGATTTCCTTGTCGTTCTCGCCAAGATTCTCGTTGAAGCGGATGAAGATGAAGTTCGCGGCCGACTTGTAGGCCTTGATTCCCTTTATCTTGTTGATTTCGCCGATGAAGTCGTCCTTGAGCTTGATTATCGTCTTCGTGAGGTTCGAGTAGTATTCCTTGTCCTTGAGCGCGGCGATGCAGACCTTGCGTCCGATGTTCGAGACCCTGAACGGATTCAGGTCGAGCTTGAAGACCTGCTTGGCCATTGGAGTGCAGAGTCCGTATCCCATGCGGATTCCGGCCAGTCCGTAGAGCTTCGAGAACGTGCGGCAGAAGACGACGTTGTTGTACGCGTTCAAAAGGTACTTCGCGTCGTATGTGACTGTCGAGAGTCCGAGGTATGCCTCGTCGACGATGACGAGTGCGGTCGGGTTCTCCTTGATGACCTTCTCCAAATCGTTCCTTGAGATGACGGCTCCGGTCGGATTGTGAGGGGTCGTGATGATGATGATTCTGGGGTTCGTCTTCTTGGCTTCCGAGAGCAGTCCCTTGATGTCGAATTCGTATGCGTCCTTGCCCGGCTTCACGTCGTAGTGGGCGACTTTCGCGTGACGAAGTTCGCAGACCGACTTGTAGTAGTTCCATGCCGGGTTCGAGATGAGCACCGTGTCGTCCTTGTTCAAGACGATTGTCATTATCGTCTTTATCACGTCCGACGAGCCTGAGTGTATGAAAATCGAGTCCGTCGAAATTTCGGTGACCTTGGAGACCTCTATCGCAAGGTCGTCCTCCCTCGTCAAATCGTAGAGGTACAAATCCTCCATCGTTGCGTTGTGCAGAACGTCGAGGCATTTGGGGCTTGGGCCGAAGAGGTTCTCGTTCACGTGCATCCTTCCGGTGAGCTGCTCGGTCGCCACGACGGAATACTGCTTTGTGTCCGAGTAGTTCGAGAGGTAGGAGATTCTTTGCGTGGAATTTATCAGCTCGTCCTCCTGGAAGAACTGGTCGATGAATTCCTTGAAATTCGGATAGAACTGGAGGATGTCGTCTGTCGTGTCGAATTCCTTGCATTCACTGTCGTCGTATCTCTTGATTTTCATCAAAAGTTCCGTGATGTGCTTTATCTGGAAGTCGTCCCAGAGCATGTACTTCATGTCGGGGTCGTAGTATTCCTTCACCATGAGGTCAACGAATTTCTGGCTGAACGACTTTGAGAAGAACGCCTCTCCGATTGTGTACCAGGACTTCTCTCCGCCTTTCTTGACCTCCGTCATGTAGCCCCTGTCGTCGAGTCCCTTCACGCAGTATTCGTTGCAGAACTCGTCGGAGTAGAGGCAGCCGTAGTACGAGTCGTAAACGTAGTCGCGGTAGACGTTGTGGGCGAACCAGTTGTCGGAGCAGCAGATGTAGGACGCCTTGATGTAGTCCTTGGCGGCGTAGAGAGAAGACATGTTGTTCTTCTCTTCCCACTCCGTGTTGTCGATGACGATGAGGTCCGGGTATTTCTTCGCCATCTCGTAGTACCTGTCCTTCAAGTAGCCTACGACGAGGACAATCTGCTTGATTCCAGCGTCGTGGAGCTGCTTTATCTGGCGTTCCACCATTGTGTCGCCCTTTATCTCGAAAAGCCCTTTCGGAAGGTAGTTCGAGAGCGGCATGCACCTCCTGCTCCTTCCCGCCGCCATGATGATGGCGTTGTCGACCTTGTATGGGGCAAGGGCTTCCATTCCCTCGGCCGTCACCTTTCCGTTCTTGACCCAACCGGCCTTCGTGCAGGAAAGTACCGTGTCCTTTGAAAATCCCGACACGTCCTCTTTCCTTCTGACTGCCATGATGTAGTCGAATTCCTGCTCTGTCATAAAATAATCTCCATAAAATATTGTTTTTGCTTCGAATATGATTTTATCCTTGATAAGGATTTTTTCAATCTTTGATTTTCTCCCGGCTCCAGCTCGAAGCCTTGAAGATGCTGTCCTTGACCCGCCACCACTGGTCGTCCCTGACGGGGTATGTGTACCAGTCCTTGTAGAGCCATGCCTGGTGCAGGTCGTTCGGGGTAACGATGACTCCGTCCTTCTTTATTTCCGTGGTGTCCAAAGGAATCTCCTTTTTGGTGAACGGGTTCACGGGCTTTTCGATGAGATTCTTGAGCGCGAGGGAAGGCACGTCTCCGTTCGTCATGAATGTCATGTCCTCCTTGAACTCTCCGCTTTCGTTGAAGTCCTTCACCAGAAGAAGCGGATGGAAATGGCCTCGTCCCTTGTACCGGTCGCCGGCAAGGAGGTCGTCGAGCTCGTCGTCCTTCTCTATGCATTTCTCTGTCGTCGCCCTTCCGTGGTCGGCCGCGATGATGATTCTCGTGTTGTCGTAGACTCCGTTCTTCTTGAGGTAGTCCAGCCATTTCGCCACGCGCTTGATTGCCGCCATGTTCGTGTGGTAGGCCTCCTCTTTTCTGAACGCCGATGTTCCGTAGTCCGTCACTTTCTCGACCGGCGTGTAGTCGGGGGCCTGCATGAAGATGCTTGAGTGGGTGAGTTCGTTGACCATGCAGACGTATGAGCCGTTCTCGCTTTTGAAATCTGTGAGTTCTGGAAGGAATTCCAGCGGCGCGAGGTTGTTTATCACGTTCGTGTACGAAGTCACGTTGTCGTTCGAGTTCCAGTATTTTCCCTTCAAGTAGACGATTTCCCTCAGCACAATCGGGCACTCCCTGAAAATGCTGAAGACTATCATGTTGTGCTTGAGGATTTCGTCCGTGTTGTCGAGCTTGTTGTCTCCGCTCTGCCTTTTGTACCATGCCGTCGAGTATTTTCCGATTGTCTGGAAGCCGTCGATTTTTTCGTAGCCGTCGGTGATTGTCAAATCGGCGTAGGCTGAATAGTTCGCCCACGAGGGGTCCGTTATCGCCGCGTGGAAATCAGCCTGCTCCGTGAAGATTCTCGGCAGCATCAGAAGGGCCTCGTTCGTTTTTTTGTAGAGGAGCTCGTCCTTTCTCTTGTTCATCTCAAGCGGTTGGTACTCGTAGCCGCCGTAGACCAGGGGCGCGCCCATGAATGTGTGGCCGTTGAACGAGACCGTGTTCGGGTAGAACGTGAAGCCGGAGAAACTTTTCTTCAATTTTGGGTCTTCCTTGAGCATCTCTACTATGTATTGGCTTTCCGAGCGGTCGAGCATGAAGAGCACGACGTTCGGCTTGTCTTTTGACAGGTGGAAAATCGGCTTTATCTCCACGTCGTTCAGGTTTCCGCTCGCGACGAACGCCTTGTATTCGCTTCTTATCGTTCCGATGTTCATGAAGCCGAACGCAACCATCGCGAAGCAGACTATCGCGAACGAGTATGTGAAGATTCTTCCGTTGAGTTTTCCGATTGTCAGCGCGACCAATGCGAGAACAGCCAGAAGTACAAGAACGTTCAGGAGCGATATTGCCGACAGCGGCTTGAAGTCCACCGAATTCAAGAACGTGAGCGTCGCAGAAACGTCGCCGTAGTCGAGCATGAAAACGAACGAGTTCAGCAGCGCGGAAATCGAGAGGAACGACATAAAGACCGCGAGTATGGACTGGACTTTCCTGTTGAACAGAAAATAGACGCAGATTGGCCAGAAGAGGAAGAATCCCGCCGCCTGCATCAATGTGAGCTGGACGTAGCCGAGCGGGTCTGGGTTCGAGCCGATTCCTGAGAATTCCACTGGCGACGACGAAATGAGCGACGTGGGGATTGTGAATCCCGCGAGTATGAAGAGGAGTGCGCATGAAAGGAGGTAGATTGTCGTCCTTGTCTTTCCGTGCTCGAAAATCGGGGGCAGGAATTTGTGGAAGACCGCTTTCGTTCCTTTGAGTATGAATGGAAGTGCGTAGACGGCCGCCACCGCAAAAGCGAAGATGAGTTTGTAAGCGGTCTTCGTCTTGAAGAAGAACATCGTGAAGATGAAGACCGGAACGCAGACTATGCAGCAGAAAATCCAGAACGACTTCAAGGGGTTCTTGAGCTTGTAGAACACGTTCTTCACGAGAGAGAAGATGTTGTTGAACGTCCAGTAGAGGACGAGTCCCGCCGGAGAGTTGTAGAGGACGACCAAGAAAATCGCCGCCATGCCGAAAATCTGTATTTTCTCGCGGAGTCCGTGCCCCTTCGAGTAGATGATTCCGGACACGCAGTTGATGAGCGTCATCGCGATTGGCAGGATGTTCACCTTGAACGAGCCGATTGAGAAGAGCGCGTCCGGGCTTCCCATGTCGCGTATGAACAGGAACGATTCCCCCTGCAAATCCGTGAGGTGAGAGAGGTACGCGTATGCCGCGAGGAAGAACGGAATCTGTATCAGGAGGCCGAACGAAGAGCGCAGTCCCATAATCGGGCTGTAGTGGTGCTGCTTGTAGAAGGTGGTCGTCATCATGTATCGTTCGTCGCCTGAGAACGCCTTTTTGATGCGGTCGAGACCTCCCTTCATCTTGTTCTGCTTCTCGCGCTCGACTTCCTGCCAGTGTTCGGCTACGGCGTATAAGGGCAGGCAGAGCAGGGTGATTGCGACGCTGACTCCTATGACGGAAAATCCAGAGTTGTGCGTCACCTTGTCCACGAGCGTGTATGCGACTTCGATTATCAAATAGAGAGGGTAGATTATCAGTGTGTAGAGAAAATTCATGATTTAGTCCTTGTGAGGTGAGTATGACTGCCAGTTTGAATCAATGAACAAGTTGTCTTTCAAAAAAATCCATTCGTCATCCCCTAATGTGAATTCATATTTGCTTTTTGAGTGGTATGGCATGAATATATCACCGCTTGTGGCGACTATGCCATTTCTTTTGTAGTCACCGTTTATAGGATTTTTAGTGAAGGGATTCGTCGGGTTTTCAACAAGGTCTTTCAATGCGAGGGCTGGCACATCTGCATTCGTCATGAACTGCGGATCTTCAGAAAAGTCATTGCCGGAATCAAAATCCTTGAAAAGAAGAACAGGATTCAATCTGTCTTTCTTGTAGCCCATGAATCTTGATTTTCCTTCGCCAAAAACATCAAGGTCGCGGCCGATTCCGTGGTCGGAGACGACGATTATTCTCGTATTGTCGTAGATTCCCTGCTCACGGAGATAGTCTGCGAATTTTCCAATCTGAATAAGGGAAACGGTATTGATTTTATAGCCGTTGTCGCTGTCGGAATACGGATATTCTGGCTCAATCTCATACATCGAAATATCTTCTGATGAATGGGTACACTCGTTTGTGAGAATCGAGAGCGTCGGTTTTGAGGAGTTCGTGTCCATGATTTTTGGCAGGTAGTACAGAATCGAATACCAGTTTGCAAAATCGCTGGAGCTTTCCTTTACGCCGTTCTCCCACCATGTTCCTTTGTAATAGACAACAGACCGCATCATGGCCGGAACTTCGCGGAAAAGACTCACCCAAAAGAGATTCCTGTTTAATACATGGGCAAGGGAAGACTTTTCATATCCCGGCTTGAGGCATTCCTTTTTGAAATCGCCTGCGTAGCGGCCCAGCAAAGAGTGTGTCTTGAGGTTCGCAAGCTCAGGATTCTCTGAAACAGGGAAATTGTCTACAAAACTCATGTCGGCGATGTAGCTGTAGTTCGCCCATGACAAATCTGAAACCGTGGCGTCAAACCCGTTCTGGCAGAAAAGTTTTGGAAGCAGGATGAGAGCCTGATTGTGCTTGTCTTTGAGAGGAATGTCATTTCGCTTGTTCATTTCCTGAGGCGTGTAGTCGAATCCGCCGTAAAGACCAGGGGATCCCATAAGCGTGTGTCCGTTGAAGCTTGCGCAGTTTGGGTAGAAAGTGAATCCAGCCAGCTTTTCGGCAAGGTCCTTCTGGTCGTTCAGAATCGGCTTTACATAGGCCGATTCAAACCGGTCGAGCATGAAGATTACGACATTCTTTTCTGTTTTTGAAAGAGAAAATTTTACCGTCTGTGTGTCATTGCTTCCTTTCCTTGAGGCAAAAGCCTTGTATTCACGGCTGATTTTCGACGTGTTTATGACAGAAAGAAGAATGAAGACGGCGGAGACGATGAGACAAATGTTTGAAAGTATTTTGTGCAGGCGGAATTTAATTGCGAATGAAATCCCCGCAAGCACAAAAAGGGCGACAAGACAATTTGCGAGCAGAAAAACCTTTGATGGATTTGCGAATCCGTCTATGAATTTGAGCGTTACATCCATTGAGCCGTAATCGCCGGTGAAAACAAAGGCGTTGAAGACTGCGCCAATGAAAAATGCCGGAAACACGAATGCCAAAAGCGTTTGAATGCGATTCTTGAAGAGAAAGTAAACGCAGGTCGGCCAAAATATGATGAGACCTACACTCATCCAAAATGATGAATGCAAAAATGCTACAGGATTCGTGTATGACTCAATATTGGAAAATTCCTGAACTGAACTTGCAATCAATTCAGAGGGGAGTACAAGACCGTTCAAAATGCAAAGCCCAACTGCCGAAAACAGGAAAAGCCAAAAGCGTGATTTTTTGTTTTCGTTCAATGCCGCAAGCGTATGCTCAGAAAAATAGACGAAGAATTTCACATAGAGAGGAAGCGGAATCCAAATCAGAAGGAAAATGACAGCTGCAAGGCGTTTTTTTAGATTCGCTCCGCCTCCGTAAAGGAAAAGAATATAGGTGGCGACGGCAAGAATTGCTGCGACCATGCAAATGTAAAGAACCTTCACGGGATTCTTCATTTTATAGAAGATGTTTTTCACAAGGGAAAAGATGTTGTTCATCGTCCAATAGAGGACAAGTCCTGCCGGTGACTGGTAAAGCACGACAAGAAAGAGAAGTGCCATTCCATAAATCTGCACTTTTTCACGGAGTCCGTGTCCTTTTGAGTAAATCGCACCGGAAATACAGTTTATCAGTGTCATTGCGATTGGCAGTATGTTCACGGAAAAAGAGCCGATTGAGAAAATTGCGTCCGGCTTTCCCATGTCTCGGATGAAGAAAAAACTCTGCCCCATCAAATCAGGAAGAGATGAAAGCGTATGATATGCCGCAAGGAAGAACGGAATCTGAATGAGGATTCCGAATGACGAGCGAAGTGCCATAATCGGGTGGTAGTGGTTCTGGCGGTAATAAGTGTTGAGCATCATGTACTGCTCATCGCCCTTGAAGGCCTTTTTGATTCGGGCTATTCCGTCTTTCATTTTGTCCTGAATCGACCGCTCTGTCTCCTGCCAGCCCTCCGCGACAATGTACAATGGGAGACATAGCAGGGTGACGGTAAGGCTTACTCCAAGAATTGCTATTCCCGTGTTCCCGAACATTTTGTCGAAAACCCGGTATGCTATTTCTATAATCTGTGTTATAGGTGAAAGAATTATATTGTAAAGAATTGTTGTGACAGGCATTTTATTTACTCAATTTGCTCCAGTTTTCATCTATGAAGATATTGTCTTTTACAGTATACCATTCGTTTGCTTTCACATCGAATGCTTTTTCTTTTCGGATTCTGGTGCTCTGCGCCCGCGAGGTGTTCAGGATGGAATAAGCGGCTTTGTCCGTGACTTCCAGATTTTTTCCGGTGAACGGATGCTTTGTATAGGTTAGTAGCCCCCCCCCTATACAAAGGGCTGGAGTATCAGCATTCGTCATATAGGAGCTGTCTGTTTTTATTGTGCCTCGGGAATTGAAATCTTTTACGAGGAGAGTGGCGACGAAATTGCATTTTTGGAACGGCAGGCCGGAAGAATCCAGATTTTTCACGGCTTCTGAGTTGTCGCTCATACCGTGGTCTGAAACTATTATGATTCTTGTGTTGTCGTAGCAGTCATTCGCTTTGAGGTATTCGAAAAAATCAATATAACGCTTGAAAATGCCGCACATAGTGCTGAATTCGGTGTTTTCTTTCAGGGGACTGTTCCCCAAATCCGTAAGTTCAGCAGGTTTCCTGAAGTCGTATTCAGGTGCCTGAAGAAGCACCGGCTCATGGGTTGCCTCATTGTCAAGGAGAATCAGCGTTCCCTTGCCGCCGTCGATTTTTGTAAGCTCTGGAAGATAGTCAATGACAGAATAATTGTCCACGAATCTGGCGCTGTCGTCCCATTTGTTGTAGGCCATCCAGTAGTCCCTGTGGTAAATAGCACCGCGAAGTACAGGCGGAACCATCTTGAACAATGAGAACCAGATGAAATTCCTGAATATCTGCGAACTGATGTACGGCTCTTTTTCCATTCCGTGCTGGGCATACCAGTAATTCGTGTAGGTGCCGAGCACTTTGTTGTGGCGGATTGGCTCATGGTCTTTGTATTTTACGATATAGGAAATGCCGTCAAGTTCTGTCTTTTCCTCAAGCTCAATTCCATGACGAGCCAAGTTCGGATTGTCAAAATACATATTGCTTTCAGGCTGTTCAAGGTAATTTTCGTAAGGAAGATTTGCGACTTCCGCACGGAAACCGTTTTGAGTGAAGAGCAGTGGAAGCGTGAGCATGGCCTCGCTGTGCTTGTCCTGAAGAGTTTTTTCCGGTTCTTCTATGGCCCGTTCGTTCATGCGATAGGGAGTGTAGTCATAGCCTCCGAACAAGCCCGGAGTACCAATCATCGTGAGTTTTCCCATTGAAATTGTGTTCGGGTAATAGGTGAATCCGTCAAAATCCTCTTTCAAGCTTGGAATTTCGTCCAGCACATAGGGAATGAATGGCGAAAAACACCTGTCCTGCATGATTACAATAACGTTCTGTTCTGTTTTTGAAAGATGAAAAATCGGCTCAAGAGAATTGTTGTAAGAGGGAACTGGCATTTTCGCATATTCGTTTTGAATTGTCAGGGAATTCTTTCCTGAGATTGCCACGAGCGAAATAACAAGTATAAGTAAAAGCGAGTGCAAAATTTTAGGAAAACGCAGAATAAGGAAAACACATGCAGTGACAATCAGCAGAATCACAAATGCATTGAGGGCGAATGCGGAAATTGTCGGAGTAAATTCCTGAGGCTGCATGAATTCAAGCCAAGGCTCAATCGGCCCGTATTTTCCGCCGAAAGCGAAAGTGTTTACCAAGGCGATGAAAGCAAAAATAGTGAAGGCGATTGCCATGATTTTCTTGACTCTGGAAGAGAAAAGACCGTAGAAGGCTCCGCACCACAGCAAAAAAACTCCTGCGCTCTGGAAAAAAGTGGAGATTATGAACACAAAAGGAGATTTGTAGCTGTCTACATAGCAGTAATTATTCGGCTCGCTTTCTACGATTATCGATGGAATCGCAAAACCCGCCAGAATGGTAAGGGCAAAAGCCGCCGTAAAGAAAATCTTGCACCTGATTTTTGGATTTTCATCCAAGAATTTAAAATGCCTGTCCAAAAATGCAGAAAAATACATCACTGCGAATGGAAGAAGCGGAAGAATGATTCCGAATGCGACCAAAGCCTTGCGGTACGCGCTTTTCTGTCCCTGAAGAACTGTGAACGGTGCGGCAATGCAAAGAAGGGCGAATGCGCATAGCAGAATGTAAAGGACACGCTTAGGATTCTTCAATTTGTAGAAGATGTTCTTTACGAGCGAAAGAATGTTGTTCATCGTCCAGTAGACGACAAGTCCGGCTGGGGAGCGGTACAGGACGACAAGAAAAACTGCCGCGAAAACATAAATCTGGATTTTTTCCCGGAGTTCATGGCCTCGTGAGTAAATGAAACCCGAAACGCAGTTTATCACAGTCATTGCAATGGGCAGAATGTTTATTGCGAATGAGCCGATGTGAAAAGTTTCGTCAGGAGAACCGAAATCCCTGATGAAGAGAAAACTTACGCCTTTTAGGGTGCCCAATTCCGAAAGAAAATGATAAGCCGCAAGGAAAAAAGGAATCTGAATGAGCAGACTGAGTGACGAGCGCAGTGCCATAATCGGGCTGTAGTGATTCTGACGGTAGAAGGTATTGAGAATCATATACTGCTCGTCGCCTTTGAAGGCCTTCTTTATGCGGTCAATCCCCGGCTGGAGCTTCAAGCGGGTCTGCCGCTCCGTTTCCTGCCAGCCTTCGGCGACCATGTACAAGGGAAGTGTACACAGCGTGACGACAAAACTGAGCGCGATTACTGCGAATGCTTCTTTTCCTGTTGCTTCATATATAAATTGATAGAAAAATTCAAGAATCTGTGAAATTGGAAAGATAATCAAGTTGTAAAATATAGATGACATGATTAACTATTCTAATGAAAAAACTCTTATAATTTCAATTCTGAAAATTCTATATGACGAACACAACTATTCCGGCAAGAATCAGAAGCATCGCAAGAATTTTCCGCTTTGAGAAAGTCTCCTTAAAAAAAAGCCTCCCGAAGAGAAGTACGAAGATGTAGCTGGAAGCCTCCGCCACAGGAACGAACGAAACGGGAACTTTTTTAAGTGCAATCAGGTCAAGAAAGACCGCAATAAAATAAATTGCATAGGCAGGAACGACATAGAAATTGAGGTATTCCCTGATGAATGAGTCATATTTTTTTATAGCTGATTTTTTTAAGAGCACCTGTGAAAGGGCTGAAATGAAAACTGAAAAAAATAAAATCAGAATGTAAACAGTCATTATTCTTTCTCCATGCTCAAGATGAAAATTCCCGAAAGAATCAGCAGTGCGCCAAGAAACATTTTTAATGTAATCTTTTCATCAAAAAAAATCAGACCGAAAATCATGCCCCATATAATCGTAACTGATTTGTTTGCGATTGCCGTGGTAAGCGGAATTTTTTTGAGAACCTGTTGCCAGAGAAGAGCGTACAGAAAAAGAACCGAAAACACGACAGCGTACAGAGCAATAAACTGAAAGGAAAGCATCTCATAGCGCGTGGCAAACTTTCCCAGAAGCGGGTAGAGCGTGTAGACGAGAAAGGCTATGTGCATGAAGAGAAAAGGAAAAAGATTCCGATGCTTTTTCATAGGTAGAGCAAAGTGTATTGCTTGTCACTCCGTTTTTCAAGAATCTTTTGTCATCTCTTTCTTGTATTCCTCAAAGTTGCGGATATATTCCCTTCCGTCGTAATGGGTGTTCGCAAGGACCAGGAGCACGGAATCCGGCGAAAAATCGTACATCTCTTTCCAAATCATTTTGGGAATATAAACCGCTTCCATGGGCTTGTTGAGTTCGACGATTTCTTTTTTGGTTCCGTCGGTAATCATGACTTTTGAGCTTCCTGCCACATTCACCAGCACGAACTCTGAATTGCGGTTTGCGTGCTGCCCGCGGACGACCGTGGAATCCGAGCCGTAGATGTAAAAAGCCCGGGCAATCTCAAAGGGAATGTCCTGATTTCCTTCGATTACCACAAGTTTTCCCCTTTCGTCACCCAAATCCTTGAAATTCAACAGTTTGTACATTCCGTTCATTTTGACTGCTCCTCATTTTCTGCAATTCCATAGGTCTTTTTTACCGTGAATTGCGGCGTTCCGTTCTGGTCAAGATAGTTTTTCCCGATGTATTCGCCGATGAGCCCCAGAAAGACGGTCTGCAAGCCGCCGAAAAAGAGAATAAGGGCCACAAGGGAAGTCCAGCCGTTGGCGATTTCCGGGTGAAGTATTTTGTCGATCACGAAATAGACGGCCAGGGCGACGGACATGAGCATGACGACAGCGCCAAAGCCCATCATGAAGCGCATGGGCTTTATCGAGAAATTGACGAACATGCTCAGGCAAAGGTGAATGAGCTTTCCCAACGTGTAGTTTGATTTTCCGGCTTCCCGGGATTTGTGCTCAACGAATACCGCAGAATAGCTGTTCGTGGCCCGGAGAATGAGACCGTCGATGTATGGGAATGGCCCCTTGTATTTTATGATTTCATTTATCAATGCCCTGTTTACAAGCTTGAACGAGCAGAGATAAAGATTTTTTGGCTTTCCGATGAGCCATGTCGCAAGAATGTCGTTGATTTTGCTTCCGAGATTCCTGAAAAGCGAGTGCTTCTTTTTGTGATATTTCGCGTAAACGACATCATAACCTTTTTCGGCTTCTTCCACGAGCTTTAAGATTTCTTCCGGGGGATTCTGCAAGTCGTCATCGATAATTGCGGCATAATCACCTGTGCAATAGTTGAGCGTACACATGACGGCATTGTGCTCACCGTAGTTGCGTCTCAAATCCACGAATCTGACATTATTGTATTTTTTTACGATTGACTGGCAGACTTCGCTGGAATTGTCCCGGCTGCCGTCATTTGCCATGACGATTTCAAAGTCCCGGCCTCTGAAAGTCTCCTGCAGTTTGTCTACCAGCTCAGAGATTGTGTCCGCGCCGTTATATACTGGAATACAAATTGAAAGTTTCATTTTTCTTCCTGCTTTTTATTTGAATTGATTTATTACTTCGATGACCCGCCTTACCTCTTCTTCCGTTGTTCCGTAGGAAATGGGGAGCGAAAGCACCGTGTCGTGTATTTCTTCTGCAATAGGCGTGGGCTTTTGACGGGCGAAAATCTCACGATAGCCTTCCTGCTTGATTGGCGGAACAGGGTAGTGGATTTCGGTCTTGATTCCCTTGTCCAGAAGATACTGCTTTAATTCATCCCGCTTCTGGCAGCGAATCTGGAAAATGTGGTAGACATCGAAATAATCTGCGTCCACGACAGGCAGGGTGAATTTGCTTTTATCCAGACCGTCAAAGTACATCTGAGCGAGCTTCCGTTTTTTTGCAGTGATTTCCTTGATATGGCGGAGTTTTATGCGCAAAAAGGAAGCTTGAATCTCGTCAAGGCGTGAGTTGATGCCTGTGTATTTGTTGTGGTAATGCTTTTCTGAGCCGTAGTTGCGCCATGCACGAGCCATTTCTGCAAGCTCGTCATTATCTGTGCAAAGCGCGCCGGCGTCTCCCAATGCCCCCAGATTCTTTGTGGGATAAAAGCTGAAGGCGCCGAAATCTCCGAAAGAGCCAGTGGTTTTACCTTTGAATTTAGCCCCATGGGACTGGGCGCAGTCTTCTACCAAACGGAGACTGTGCTTTTTGCAAAAGTCCGAGATTTTGTCCATTTCGCAGGCCTTGCCGTACAAATGAACGACAAGAAGGGCGCTTGTATTTGGCGTAAGGCTCTCTTCAAGCAAATCCGGGTTTATGTTGCAAGTGGAAATGTCCGGCTCCACAAGGACAGGATTAAGCCCCGCCTTTACGATTGCAAGAATCGAGGCAATGTATGTGTTTGAGGAAACAAGGACATCGCTTCCTTTGGGGAGTTTGAGGCATTCAAGGGCGATGATGAGGGCGTCAAGTCCGCTGGCTACGCCCACGCAATGCTTTGTGCCGACATAAGAGGCGAATTCCTCTTCAAAGGACTTTACTTCCTGACCGAGAATGTACCAGCCTTTTTCGATGAATCTGTCGAAAGCTGCTTTGAATTCAGACTCAAACTGACTGTTTGTCCGCGCGAGATTTTCGTAGGGGATGATATTGTTGCATTCAATGTGCATTTTAAACCACCGTTTAATCTGCGCAGTGGTGGTCTCTCCTGAAAAATTGCATAGAAAAAGGTATTTCAATTTTATATAATCGAAAACAAATTAAACGGTGGTTTTTTTTATGATTCATTTCAATGTTCCACCCGTAACGGGCGATGAAGTAAAATATATTCAACAAGTGATTGAGGCTCACAAAATTTGCGGTGACGGTGAATTTACAAAAAAATGTCACGCCTGGTTTGAGCATAAGCTAAATTCTGTTAGGGGGGGGCTAACAGCCTCAAAAGTCCTCCTTACCACAAGCGGAACGACAGCCCTTGAAATGGCGGCCCTTCTTTGCGATATAAAGCCTGAGGACGAGGTAATCATGCCGTCCTTTACCTTCTGTTCCACAGCCGATGCCTTTGTTCAGCGTGGAGCTAAAATCGTTTTTGTTGATGTCCGTGCCGACACCATGAACATTGACGAAAAGAAAATCGAGCGGGCAATTACAGGAAAAACAAAGGCAATCTGCGTCGTTCATTATGCCGGAGTTGCCTGTGAAATGGACACTATCATGGACATTGCCCGCCGCCACAAGCTGAAAGTCGTTGAAGATGCGGCACAGGCTGTCTGCTCTTTTTACAAGGGAAAGCCTTTGGGAACAATCGGCGATTACGGCTGTTTTTCTTTCCATGAGACAAAGAATTTTTCCATGGGCGAAGGCGGAGCCGTCATCATCAATACAGGAAATGCTGATTTTGAAAAGGCTGAGATTATCCGTGAAAAAGGCACTGACAGAAGCCGCTTCCTTCGCGGACAGGTGGACAAATATACCTGGCGGGATTACGGCTCATCTTACCTTCCAAGCGACATGAATGCGGCCTATCTCTGGGCACAGCTTGAAAAAGCCGATGACATTCAGAATTCCCGAATGAATGTTTGGAACAAATATAAGGAAGCCTTTACAGCTTTGGAAAAAGATGGAAAAATCCGTCTTCCTGTAATTCCAGAAGGATGTCAGCACAATGCCCACATGTTCTATCTCATTACAAAAAATCTTGAAGAGCGGACAAAATTCATATCTTTCATGAAGGAAAAAGACATTCTCGCAGTATTCCACTATATTCCCTTGCATTCTGCCCCGGCAGGACTGAAATTCGGTCGTTTTGACGGCGAAGATGAAATCACCACGGCTTATTCAGAGCGTCTGGTTCGCTTGCCGCTCTATTACGGCCTTACAGATGAAGACCAGCAGAAAGTAATTGACGCGGTACTGGAGTTCTATAAATGAGCGTGAATCAAGAAAAACAGAAAGAAATCAGCATAGTAATTCCAGTCTATAACAGCCACGAGTGCGTCGCAGAACTCAGCCGTCAGATTGCGGACGCTCTCGGCTCGGCCGGAATCTGCTACGAGCAGATTATGGTAAACGACTGTTCCCGCGACTCCAGTTGGGACGAAATCAAAAAAGAGGCGGAGAAAAATCCCAATCTTCTTGGAATCAACCTGCGCAAAAACGGCGGTCAGGACTCTGCCATCCTCACCGGCTTGAACTACGCCAGCGGAAAGTGGATTGTCATTATGGACGATGATTTGCAGCATTCGCCCTACGACATTCCAAAACTCTATGAGGAAGCCAAAAAGGGCTTTGATGTTGTCTACGCCAATTTTGCGGCAAAGAAGCAGAAGCTCTGGAAAAATCTCGGCTCCTGGTTCAACGGAAAAATCAGCGAGATTGCCCTGGACAAGCCTAAGGGAATCTATCTTTCGCCATTTAAAATCGTAAGCGGAGATGTGGTAAAGGAAATGGTGAAATTCGACAATCTTTTTCCTTACATCGACGGCCTTATTTTCCAGGTAACAAGGAACATCACCCAGATTGACATTGAGCACCACAAAAGGGAACTTGGAAAATCAAACTACAACCTCGTAAAGTCGATAAAAGTCTTTCTGCGGATGCTTTTCGGCTTTTCCACAATGCCCTTGAATCTTGCCTCATACACGGGATTTTTCAGCGCGGCAGTGGGGCTTGTGCTTGCCATTGTCTATGCGGTGCAGTATTTTACTGGCAAGGCGGATGTCACCGGCTGGACCACGCTCGTAATCCTCCTTCTGATTCTGGGCGGACTCATTCTTGTTTCCCTGGGAATCATCGGAAAGTACCTCGGACAGATGTATCTTACGGTGAACAGGCATCCTAAGTTTGTTGTGAAAGAGACTACGAAATAATTTTTAGTCCCGTGAAAACAAATCCCTTGTGTAGACCTTGCTTCGAGAGTCTTCCAAATCCGGGCTTATCCTGTTTGCAAGAATAATGTCGCAGGTTTTCTTGAACGTGGCTAAATCATGTTCCACACGAAATCGCTCGAATTCGTCTGTTGTGAGTGTCGGCTCGTAAATTATGACTTTTACGCCTTCTCCCCGAAGTATTTTCATTACATCCTGAATTGAAGACTGGCGGAAATTGTCGCTGTTTGCCTTCATTGTAAGGCGGTAGATTCCGACTGTTTCAGGTTTCTTTTCAAGAACATGGCGGGCTATGTATTCCTTTCTTGTGCGGTTTGACTCGACTATCGCGCTCATGAGGTTTTGCGGAATGTTCGCATAGTTTGCAAGAAGCTGCTTGGTGTCTTTTGGAAGGCAGTAGCCGCCGTAGCCGAAAGAGGGATTGTTGTAGCCGTCGCCGATTCTGGGGTCAAGGCTTACTCCCTGAATAATCTGCTTGGTGTCAAGACCATGCATTTCTGCATAGGTGTCAAGCTCGTTGAAGTAGCTTACCCGGAGGGCAAGATAGGTGTTTGCAAACAGCTTTATTGCCTCGGCTTCGGTTGGCTGTGTAAAGAGCGTCGGAATGTCCTTTTTTATCGCTCCTGCCTGTAACAGCTCCGCGAAAGTATGGGCTGCGTCCTCAAGTTTTTTGTTGTTTTTCGGGTATCCTACGACTATTCGGCTTGGATACAGGTTGTCGTAGAGGGCGTGTCCCTCCCTCAAAAATTCCGGGGCAAAGAGAATGTTCAAATCTGAAAATCTTCTGCTTACTTCTTCCGTATAGCCGACTGGAATCGTTGATTTTATGATGACTACAGCCTTTTTATTGTATTCGTCTACAAGTGAAAGGACTGCTTCGACGCTCGATGTGTCAAAATAATTTTTATGGGGGTCATAGTTCGTCGGGGTGGAGATTATGACAAAGTCCGCGTTTGTATAAGCGAGTTTTGCGTCTGTTGTGGCGGTAAGGTTCAAATCTTTGTTGGCAAGATAATCTTCGATTTCTTTGTCTACTATGGGAGATTTTTTGTTGTTTATCAAATCGACTTTCGACTGAATGACATCAACAGCAAAAACCGTATTGTGCTGTGCCAAAAGTATTGCGTTCGAGAGTCCTACATACCCGGTTCCTGCCACTGCGATTTTCATTTTTGAAATTCTCCTGATGACTGTTTTATTTTTTGCTCTTTAATTTCTTTGCAAAGGAACGGCAACTGCCTACAATACTCTCAAGTATAGAGAAAAGTGCAGGACAGTGCAATTTGAACTCTGCGAGAGTGAATGTCAATGGAGACTGCAAAATCGGGATAATCCTCTTGTCATTCAAAAGATGAACTTTCGTGAACTGGAATTTCGGATTCAAAATCATCTGCTGAATGTCTTCAGGAATGTCTCCGGCCTCTTTTATTCGCTGCTGGACGCTTTTGTCTGCCAGCTTGTAGTAGGCCACATAGTTTTTCCCCGCAGCCTCGCTTGAAAAATAATGGATGATTTTTGCGTGCTCAAGGAAAGCAAGGCCACCCTGACTTATCTGACAGTTCCATTCGCCGCCAAGCTGAGTGTCCCCGAATCCGCACTGATAAAATGCTTCGTTAAAGGCTCCCTGATCGTGGTGGTCGTGCTTTACCCTGAAAGAATACTCCCAAAGCTCATGCCATTTTTTGAAAAAATCCCTGGATTTTTCTCCGTCGCGATACAAAATGACGCCGCTGTTTATGTGGAAGCCCTGATTTTTGGTTCCCGTGTAGCCCATTTTCTTTTCGCGCTTCAAAAAATAATCCCTGTGCTTGTGCTCTGCAAGGGGAACGTGACCGTCAAGGACCGCTGCGACAGGACATTCAAGTTTTTTGATGTCGGAAAGGCTTTCGCAGATGATTGTGTCACAGTCTATAAAGAGAAAATCACCTGAAATATGTTCCGGGATTGTTGTTTTAAGGACACGGGACCTTTCCACATTGCCTGCTTCTGCCGGAAAATCCACGGCGACGACGCTGCTTGCGTATTCTTTTATCTTACTCCGGCTTCCTGTAAAAGTTGTGGCTGTCCTGTCGTCAGTAAGAATGATGATTTCTGCTTTCGGCATGTAATGACGCAGTGAAAAAACAGACATGAGGCACTGCTCGTAATAGAGGTCTTTTTCGGTTGAGGTTAAAACATAGACATATTTCATGATTTATATTATACCAAAATGCAGGTGGTATTTATAGTTTAGAACTTTTTTGAGTTGTAGAGGTTGTTTTTGGCAATCTTTGTTTGCTGAGAATTCTGCATGGACATATTTTTGACTTTTTATAATAATAGATATGTATGATTTGGGGTAAATACTCTTTTTTGCAATTAAAGCATGCTGAAAAGCAATCAAAAAATGTAGACAAGAAAAATGCCATAAAACTTGCAGTTATGGGGGACTGTGCAACTCAGCATTTGGCGACTGCGGTTTCTGGATGTGCGTTTATTGAAGATTTGTCTTTAACTTGTTTTGATGTCGATTACAATCAAATCGATGCTCAGCTTTTGGATTCTGGTTCTGAACTTTTTAACTTCAATCCTGATGTTCTTTTGCTTTGCCTGTGTACAGAAAAATTATATGAGAAATTTGTAAAAACACCTCTTTCAGATAGGGCGGCATTTTCAGAATCAGAAGCAAGCGTGATAGAAAACTATTGGAATAAATTTGCCTATACAAATAATCGGGGACGGGTATTCCAGTTAAATTTTCCCGAATATAATGACGCGGTTTTTGGAAATTACGCTTGCAAGGTTCAAAGTTCTTTTTTATACCAGCTGAGAAAACTTAATCTACTGATTATGGAGAAAGCTTCAGAGCATAAGAATGTGTATATAGTCGATGTTGCATCGATTCAAAATTGCATGGGAAGGGAATCTTTTGCAGATTCCAAGCTGTTTTATATCGCGAAAATGCCATTTTCACTGAATGCTCTTCCTCTTATTGCCGAAAACATCGTAAATAATTTGAAAGTCGTAAAGGGGCAGTTCAAAAAATGTCTTGTCTGTGATTTGGACAATACATTGTGGGGCGGAGTTATCGGTGATGATGGACTCGATGGAATACAGATAGGTGAATTGGGGCTTGGACGGGCTTTCTCTGCCTTGCAGGTCTACATAAAGGAACTTAAGAATCGGGGAATAATAATTGCGGTTTGCAGTAAAAATGATGATGCAAACGCTAAATTGCCGTTTGAAAAACATCCCGACATGGTTTTGCGCTTGTCCGACATAAGTATTTTTGTTGCAAACTGGAATGACAAGGCAGAGAATATCAAATACATCCAAAAGACATTGAATATTGGGATGGACAGCATCGTTTTCATCGATGATAACCCTTTTGAACGGAATCTTGTAAAATCGATGATTCCTGAAGTCACAGTTCCTGAGTTGCCTGAAGATCCGGCTCAGTACCTATCATATTTACAGTCCTTGAATCTTTTTGAGACGACTTCTTTCAGTGATGAAGATGTTTCCCGTACAAAGCAATATCAAGCTGAGGTAAAACGAACTGAAACTCAGCAGGCTTTTGAAAATTATGATGAATATTTGAAAAGTCTTGAGATGAAGGCTGTCGTAAAACCATTTGATTCGTTTCAGACTCCTAGAATTGCACAGCTTACGCAGAGGAGCAATCAGTTCAATTTGCGCACGATTCGGTACAACGAAAGCGAAATTTCAGAGATTTCAAAGAATGAAAAATTCATTACGCTTTATTTTACCCTCAAAGATAAGTTCGGTGAGCATGGACTTATAAGCGTTGTCATTCTTGAAAAGAGGGATTCGGAAACTCTTTTCGTTTCGGAGTGGCTTATGAGCTGCCGTGTCCTCAAGCGCGGCATGGAAGAATTCATTGTAAATAAAATTGTCGATACCGCCCGCTCAAACGGATACAAGCTTGTCGTTGGGGAGTATATTCCGACTCCCAAAAATTCTATGGTAAAAGACCTTTATGAAAAACTCGGATTCGAGAGAACTGGAGAAAACCTTTTCTCTGTAAAAACTTCTGACTTTACAAAAAATAAAACATACATTAGTGAGGAATCTTTATGACAAAAGAAGAAATTTTGAAAAAACTGCAGGATGTTTTTAGGGATGTGTTTGATGATGACAGCATTGTCATTAATAGGGAAACTTATTCCGCTGATATTGCCGCGTGGGACTCTCTCATGCATATCACTTTGATTGGCGAAGTTGAAGACGCTTTCGGTTTTAAATTTGCCATGAAGGATGTTGTCGGTATGAAAAATGTCGGTGAAATGATTGATATCATCTCAAATTCAACAGGAGCCTGACCAAAGTGACATTCAGCTCGTGGTCTTTTTTGTTTTTTTTCCTTCTGCTTTGTGTTGTTTATGGTGTAAGTGGCAGATTTTTTAAAAAAGTTGTTCTTAACAAAATTTTGCTGCTACTCGCAAGCTTGATATTTTATGCCTGGGCAGGGGTCAAGAATCTTCCCTTTTTGTTTTTCTCTCTGTTTTCTTCATATTTTGCGGGAATGTTCATTGAGCAAAAGAAATCCGTATCTGTAAGAAAAGTGGTCTTAGTTCTTGCAATTGTGCTGAATCTGTTAATGCTTGTTGTTTTCAAGTATACAAATTTCTTGATTTCAACGGTAAATGCAATTTTTTCACAAGATGCAGGCTTTGCTCCAGTCTCGTTCATACTGCCTCTTGGAATCTCTTTTTATGTCTTTCAGGTAATTTCCTATTTAATTGATGTTTCAAGAGAAACAGTAAAGGCCGAGCGGAATTTCCTTGACTATTCGCTATATGTGCTTTATTTTCCGCAGATAATACAGGGGCCGATTGAGAGATATTCTGATTTGTCTCCCCAGTTTAATAACATCGCAGTTTTTGATTATTGCCGTATTACAGCTGGATTGAAAAGAATTGCATGGGGACTTTTCAAAAAACTGTATATCGCTGATTTTTTTGGTCTTTATGTGAATGAAGTTTATGGAGATGTTTCAAAATCCTCTGGAATTGCGCTTTTGATTGCGACAGTTTTTTATGCTGTTCAAATCTATGCGGATTTTTCAGGATACATGGATGTGGCCATCGGTTCATCGCAGATTCTGGGAATAAAAATCTCTGAGAATTTTAATCATCCATATTTTTCAAAAACTATTTCTGAATTTTGGCGTCGTTGGCATATAACTTTGGGTGCGTGGTTCAAAGACTATCTTTTTTATCCAGTGTTCAGAAAGTGTAATGATACATTTGGAAAAAAAATCCGTAAAAGTGGGCACAAGAATATTTCAAAGATTCTCCCGCAAATTTTTTCTTTGCTTGTCGTTTGGTTCGCTACAGGATTGTGGCATGGAGCAAATTGGACTTTCGTTTTTTGGGGACTGTGGCACGGACTGTTTATTATCTTGGAAAGTTTGTCAGAGAAAAAAGTTGTATTATTTAAGTCAAAGCTCGGAATAAGTTCTGATTCTAAATGCTATGGGGCTTTTCAGGTTGCAAAAACGTTTATAATAGTTTGCATCGGATACATTTTTTTCAGAGCTTCGTCTTGCACTGATGTTGTTATTGTCATAAAAAAAGTTTTAATGGCTGGAAGCGACATTAAGGAAATAATTTCCTCTTTGCACAGTATGGGCGGGGTGGCGGAAGCAAAAGAAGTTGTGCGTGACATTTTGATGCTTGACTCTTTCCGGTATAAAAATTTTGCTAAAGCCCTATTCTTGGTTTTTGCGGGATTTCTGATTTCTTTTATGACACAGAAAAAATCAGGAATTGAGCTTGTCTCGTCTAAGGGAATTGTAATCCGCTGGAGTTTGTATACGATATTGATTTTGCTTACTTTTTCAGCTTTGATTGATATAAATTCTGGATTGCATACTTCGTTTATTTATAATCAATTTTAGAAGGCCTTTTCATGTTGAAACTTATAAGAAAACTGATTTTTGTATTTCTCATACTTGCTACTTGGGCTGGTCTAAGTTTCTTTGTAGACCCCTTTGGCGTTTTTCATCCAGACAAGGTTCGTATTTATGAAGATACAAGTCGAAATGAAAATTTCGTGAAAACTTATCATGTCGTGTCAAATCCAGAAAAGTACAACGCATTTTTGATAGGTTCGTCCAGAGTCGGCGGACTTCCTGTCGACTATCTTCCGACAGAGAGAAATGGAGTTAAATTGAGCTGGTACAGCCTCAATTACCCTTCTGGAACTCCTGAGGAATTTTATGACACGGTGTTAATGCTTTTGAAATACAATGTTCATGTTGAGAGTCTTGTTGTTTGCTTTGAAAACAATGCGAAATTTCACAGCGCGCATGAAAATGAAATGGACTTGCAGACGGTTCCGTTCAAGAAATGGGACAAAAGCAAATTTGATTTCTACAAGTATTTTTTCTTCATAAAGCCTGACAAGGATTTGCTAAGTTCCATGATGAATTATGATGAAAAAAAAGCAGAAATTAGCAGAACCGTATATTATTCAAATACACATGCTGGAAATTTCTATGTACCAGAAAAACAGGAGTGGAATAAGGATTATGAAGTTGCGGGATTCAGTACAGGTGCATATACGGAAAAGACAGCCCCTGTTGCACTCGGAAAAATATCAGAACTTTGCAGTGAAAACAATATCCAATGCACGTTTATCCTGAATCCGACATTCCAGAATGTCTACAAGAAAGAAACGACGCTTGGACTGTACGATTTTATCTTCGATGTGGCGCAGAACTGTGATTTTTACAACTTCGCCGGCTTGAATAAATACACAAATGATTTACGATATTTCCGTGACCGCTCCCATTTTATCGATTTTGTGGGTGGAGAAATGGAGAAGGTTGTTTTTGGAAGTGAAGAAGAAAAAAAATCTGCAATAGAGGCCGCATCGGAGAATCTGCCTTACAAGACAGGCTTTGGAATGTTTATCACAAAGGATAATGTTCAGGAGCTTATCGATGTGTTAGAATCCCAAAGCGTTGATTGACTCTTTAAAAATGAATCTCAATCAGCGTGTTTTGAAAATACGCTGATATGATTCAGTTCGGTCTTTTCATATCCCATATCAAGCATTTTCTTGAAAATCCAAGTGTCTTTGACGTTTTCTTCGTCATTTTTTCCCTCGTATCTTCCTCCGTTGTCTGGATTTTTGGAGTCAAGGAGAATCACATACTCCGGGAAAGGATTCTTTGGGAAGTCTTCATAATAGGTCTGGAGGCGAATATCATCGCAAAAGGTTCTCCATGTAGTCGGCGCACTGCAACGAAGATTTTGAAATGCCGTGTAGGCCCAGGTTGCGGCACCTGCTATAAAAACTGATTTTTCAGATTGCGGTTCATCATTGCTTATGTTTTGAAGAAGTGCCAGTAAATCATCGTAGTAAGCCTTGTTTTCTTTTGTCGTGTAGATTCCTTTGACCGGACCTGAGCTTATTTTCTCAATACCTTTTTGGAACTGCGGCAGAAACAGAAGATGCGGCGGTAACTGTGCATCCCTGTAAATCAGGTTTGTACGATTAAAGAAGGTAAAAGCTGTGAGAATGAAGAGCGGACAGTCTTTTGCGATTTTCCCAAGACTTTTTGAATTACCAAAATCAAGTTTTCTAAGGCATTTTTCGAGAATTAGTATTTCCCCAATCGCGGCTACTGCCATTCCGATGGAGCATACTCCAAAACCCGTGTCGGAAGCGAAGCAGAAGAAATAGGCGAGAACAAGTCCTGGAAGGACAAAATAAAGAAGTTCATTTTTATATTCACGCATAAACTCTTTGAATCGTAAATCAGAAAAGAGGACAACTTCAAAAATCGTAAAATGCAGGAATGTCATTATGGCAACGCCACAGTCCTTTTTCCAAAAACAGTTGCCTAAAAAAACAACTGTATTGAGCAGATGCAGGATAAGAGTTTTCGTTGTGGAAAGCTGCCATTTTTTCCTCTTGACGACAATGCATGTGATAATCATGGGAAGCCATGTCAGAATATATGGAAAAATCAGCAGACGAGGCATTTTGTAAAGCCTTTTTATTGTAAGAATAATCGTGTGTTTATATGACGGGTCGTTGTAAGTGTAATGCAGTCCTGAAAGAATATCAGACAGCGAATTGCCCGCAAAGACAAAAATCATGTAGACGATTCCAGAAGCTACGCTTCCTAGCCAGACGAAAGCGATTTCCTTGATGTGCTTGCGACTTACGGGAAGAATCAATGTAAAGATTGAAACGGCAATATATGGAAGAACGAGGAAAGGATTGCAAAGAATTGAGGATGCAAAGAAGATTCCTGAAACAAAGAGAAAGACTTTGCTGTAGGACAAGGATAAAAAGGCATAGAGACAGAGCAGGGCGATAAGATAGCTTTCAAATCCGATTGTGTAGTAAGAAGGACCGTTTATACACGCTCTTGAAAAAACAAGCACAATTAAGGATGCGACACATGCTGAAAATGCACTGTATTTTTTTGAAAGCAAAGAATATGTGAAAAAAGCGGCAAGAGTCTGAAAAATGATGGTCGCAAACCTGAAAAAAAGGAAAACACTATCTGTTGAGCCTGTAATCCGTACAAAAAGAGCGTAAAGTGGGTATAAAAGCGGCTCGTAAAACTGAGTAGGCGTCCAGTCATCGATTAAGAATCTGTCTCCAGAAAAGTATCTCTGAACATTGGAAAGATACAGACCTTCGTCCGTCCATGAAAATCCGTAGAACATGTTGTTGATGAGAATTGCAGAAAAAACTGCGATTATGGCATAGGGTAGAAGAGAACAGTATTTATTTTTCATTTATTCTTTCCATATTTTGTCATATTACTAAAAATCCCATTTCGCGTCGAATCCCAGAATCTTCTCGCACTGCACGTTCTTTATCATGTTCATCTTGCACCCCATGTTGAAAGCGGCTCGCACCAGAAGGGCAGTCTCTTGTATTCCTTGACGATTTTGCAAAGTTCAAGTTCGCCTTCGCCTTCGATGACAAAGTCGCAGAGAGGAGTTTCCTTGTTTATGAGCGTGTATAGAATTTGAGACATATTTGCATTATAGCATAATAATTGTTTTTATGCCGATTGGTTTATATATCCAGCAAATGCCTGTAAAGTGTGTCCTCGCTTTTATCGACATCAATCTTGTAAGAAAGTTTGTGGATGTCGCTCATGCGTTTCAATTGCTCGAAGCGTGTTTCTGAGAAAGGCTTGCTCAATTCACGCTGCATGATGTGAGGCGGCAAATCCGGAAACCAGGGAATTGCCGCCCATTCTTCGCTGTATTTTTCTGAGGCGATTTTCAGGAAGAAATATATCAGAAAGTAGTGAATCATCGAGTTGTTCTTTTTCCAATATTCATAAAGCAAATCTCTCGTCATAGTGAGAATTCTTTCGTTTTTTTCCGCGGAAATGAACCAGCTTTGAGCTGCAATGCCGGGGTCGTTCCGCTCGTCCGTCTTGAACATGAATAGGGGAGTGTTTAGCGCGTATTCCGGTCTTGCAGTGCAGAAGACTGTTGAGTCAATCCATATTCCGCCGTACTTTATGAGAAGTTCCAGCCGCAAAAGGTCGGAAAAGTGCGTATGGGTAATGATTCCCTTCCTGTATTTTTCTTTTATGAAGTCCGGGAAATCCACATAATCGTACATGTTTTCGCTTGTTATGACTTTGATTTCCCTGTCAGGCATTTCCCTCTTGAGAGAGGCAAGACAGGCCTTGCAAAGTTCCGGTGCGTTTTCTTCTCCCTGAAGCCAGCACCACCAGATGATGTTTGAATATTCATGCTTTTCTGTGCGGCTGACAGGATAATCCCTTATGAATTTCTTGTATTTTTCCTTAAGATACACATACATCACATAATTCTTGTTCGTTTTCTTTAAGTCGCTGTCCTGCTCCTTGAAAGTTAGCGAAAACCAAGCCCTAAGAATCGTATAGCGACCGTAGTTCGCAATTTTCTGGAAAAGTTCACCGTATTTTTTGCCGTGCAAAAGTGCCTGTGCCTTTGAAAAAAGATTTGCCATATTTCCGCCTCCATTTTTTACTGTCTTCTTAGCTTGTGTGTGATGATTTCTAGAATTGCAAGTGCTGTTTTGTGCCGCAGGAGAATTTCTGCGCCTGCGTATACGGTCCCCCCGACAGCGACTGCAACAAAAATCTGTAGCGCAGGAGTCTTTATGTTTCTGCACAGGAAAAAAATCGCCGTGTACATGGCTGCCGTTCCCAGGGCGGCCTTTATGATTCCCGCAAAGTTTGAGAGTGAACGTACATAGCGCCATGAAGGTATCAAGACAACGAGCGGCAGAATGAATTCCACAATTACCGTCGCAAGCGCGGCGCCGAACACTTCAAATTTCTGGATTAAAAAAAAGTTCAGCGTTATGTTGCTGCATGCCGCTGTTATTTGGGCCAGAAGTGTGAATTTTTCTTTGCGTTGCGGGGTTATGACGAGATTGTTCAGGAAAGAATTCGCGCACGAACCTATGATACTTATAGAAAGAATCTTCATGCTTGGAACCGCCGGCAGGTATTGTGCGCCACTAAAAATGATGATAATCGGCCTGCATAAAAAAAACAGACCTGCAGCCGCTGGAATTGAAAAGAAGAATGTGGCATTGCACACCTTTCCAATCATCATTAGATAATCTTTCTCCTGACCATTTTCCAGATAATATGAACTTCGTGGCATGAACGAACTCACCGCCGAGGTTATAAGTTCTATGACCATTCTGTTTATCTTTATCGCTGCTGAGTAGAAACCGACTGCAAGGTCTCCCATCAAAAAACCGAGCATCACCGCATCGAGTGCGCTGTTTATTTTTCCGGCGCTGTTTATTCCGAAAAACGTAAGCACAGGACGAAAATGCTGCCGTAAATTGATTTTTGTCTTCTCGAACAGATTGATGAACTTTCTCGAATAAACAAAATTGAGGACATTCGCACCTACATTTGAAAACACGCCTATTCCGGCGTAAATAAAATAATCTTCTTTGGTTCTGACGAGTGTGAACAGCAGAACAAGGCTTATTATCTGAAAGACAATTTGCCGGACTGTAATGTATGCGTATTCTTCTTCCGCGCGGTAGAGCCATTCCATGCCGGCGGTCGTGAAGAGAACTTTCGTAGAGCAGATTATAATCAGGATTCGATATTCATTGAATTTTGGAACAAAAGCGAAGCAGATGAAGAGTGCCATGCATGCGACAACCGTCGAAAAAAAATTGATTGTCAAAATTTCTCTGGAAAACTCGTTAAGTCTATTCCTGTCGTCACGCCGCTTCGCAGCCTCCCTCGCAGCGTACGGAACGATTCCCAATGCGGCAAGAAGCACGAAATACTCGATGATTGAATTTGCGAAGTTGACTTTTCCGATTCCGTCCGGCATGAGGATTCGTGACGCGTATGGAAACGAGATTATCGGAAATATTATGTTCATCAGCGACTTTATCAAATTGAGGAATGCGTTGATTTTTAATGATTTCTCTTTCATTCTGCCGTCTCTTTTACATTCAGTTTTTCTATTTTGCATTCATGCTTTTTTGTTTTTTCGTCGTAATTCACCCCGACTAGAAGCATTTCTCCTCGATAGTGCCCAAGCAAATCATCATATTTCCGCTCTTTTATCTGCTGAATCGCAGTCTCCGCACTCTTGTTGTTTTTCAGTTCGATGACGATTGCGCTCTGGAAACTTGCTTCGTTGTTGTATGTAATGGTTTTTCCGAACCTGCGCGGCCGTGACACGCAGAGATATTTGTTTTCTGTTCCGATGAGCGCGTTCAGTTTTGCCAACAATAAAGATTTGTCTACATAAATCTCCGAGCGCAAGCCTTGTTGCAGCAGCGCATTGTTAGGATTCAGATATATTCCCATGAGACCGCTCCTTCATTTTTATTATTGCACAAAAAATGAAATGATTACACCTAGAATCCTGTTTCTAGGCTTCTCATGTGTTTTTTTGACCTATTCTAAATCCTGACCAGACTCTTTTATTATGCAGTTTTTCTGCAAGAATCCGCCTAAAAGATTTTTCAAAGGCTTCTTTTGTGTATAATTCTGAACGAAATATGGCATTTTTTCGCAATTCGCCTATGCTATCGGGATTTTTTACCAGATTTTCT
>ERZ842401.108-NODE-108-length-106392-cov-31.833962_pt1 | contig 106392 bp, 67 predicted proteins | sample MGYA00521270_ERZ842401 | MGnify/ENA primary metagenome ERZ842401 (study PRJEB31892, sample SAMEA3878208) | bioreactor metagenome | biome: Moose rumen | place: Sweden | collected 2011-10 | study: EMG produced TPA metagenomics assembly of the PRJEB12797 data set... | reverse complement strand
GCGATGCCGACATGCGTCAGGACATGAACGTGGAGGACGAATATTACTCCGTCATCGAAAAGCGCGACACCGAAATCCTGACAAGAGACAAAAAACTGGCCGAGCAGAACGTGATGCTGAAGGAGCAGCAGGGCAAGTTGGCAGAGCAGGAGGGCAAGCTGGCCGAGCAGGAGGCTCAGCTAAAGACGCTTGTCCAGCTGATGACAGACTCGGGCTGGAGCGTGGAGGCCATTGCTGAGAAGATGCACATGACAGCCGACCAGGTGCGCTCACTCCTGGCATAGCATATAGCTCTCACCCTTCACCTCTAAAAGAGCGACCTGGGTAGCTGCCCAGGTCGCTCTTTTTATGAATAATGCTTTTATAACCTCACTTAATCACGACCTTGAACTTCGTTCGAGGTTGTTCACGTTCGGAAGAGTTCGAACGTTTTTCGACTCTTCCTCACTTAATCACGACCTTGCGGCCATTGACGATGTAGAGGCCCTTGGTGGGGTTCTGCACACGCTGACCATTCAGGTTGTAGTTGGCGGCCAACTATGAACGCTTTATATAAAATAAGGTACACGCGAACATTATTAATAACTAAGATTATGAAACAGAACACTACCATTGAACAAGGGCAACACCTGCCCACATTGCTTGAAGCTTATGACCATGACCTCGAAGCACTTCGTCAGCGTATAGACATCGACCGGTCCGCAGCCACCTTCGTGAGGCAGCGACAGTTACGGCAGCATGTGGCCGACTTCCTTTCCATTCAGCTGTGCATGTCAGACATCGCCCTTTGCGACATTACTCCCAGATTCATCCACGACTTTGCTGCCTGGCTCAGCACCGCACGACAGCTGCTTGGCGGTACCGTCTGGCTCAGTTGTCAGCAACTGAAGGCCGTTGTAGGACGTGCCTGTCAGCGGGGACTCCTTGCTGCTAACGGCAAACAGTCGTCAGGAGTTCTTCCGCGATCTGTTTGTCTTTGCAGCTCTCACGGGACTGTCTTTTATCGACATCTGTCAACTGAGGTGAGCCGAACGTTAAAAAGATAAAAATCTAAGATAAAAAAGCAATAATTGTGGGTGGTTTATTGCAAAATATTGTTATCTTTGCAGCCGTATAGGCCTCATTAGGCGAAAGCCGAGTTGGCCGCCAACTATGATAGTGTCTACTTAAATAACGGTATAATTTACTAATTTATTCATTAAAAACAAAAAACTATGATGAAAAGACTACTTTTTTCTGTCTTTGCAGTAGCCATGTCGCTGGGCGCCTTCGCTATCGAGGAGAACCAGTACGTGTACACATCTACGCAGAGATTCCAAGCCACAAGTGCCAACATGTTGGCTAATGGTGACTTTGCCAGCAACAACTTCGACAGTTGGACGCAGGATGACGGCACCGCTGTCGACGCTGAGTCGTGGCAGGTTGGTCAGGCTGAAGGTCCCGACGGTAAGAACGCAGCCCAGCGCTTGGGCACTGGTTCGCTGGTTCAGTCAGTGACGCTCCAGAACTCTGGTGCTTATGTGGTATCGCTGTGGATTAAGGGTGATGCCATCGGTACGACTTCGAACATTAAGGCTTTCGTCAACATCGACGCATCGCTGACTGCCGGTACTAATAGTACCGAGACTCCTGTTGTCACTGTTCTTTCGAGCGCAACCTATACGACGGACTGGAAGCAGGTAGCAGCCTATGTGAATGTAGACGACTCTATCTTCACCAAAGGTGGCATCCCCACGCTGGTGGTTAATTTGACTGGTATGCCCGATGGCATTCAGGTAGCCGACTTCTCGGTGAACGCTGTGAGTGAGGTGTATGACATCCGCATCATGCAGAACAAACTGGCTGAAGCCAAGGTGCTGATGAACCTGCCCGAATTCAATGTAGCAGAGGCTGCCGAGCAGCGTGCTACCCTTGAGGGTGTCATCGCTATGATTGAGGAGCAGATTGCTGCCAACGCACTTGATGACTTCTCGGCTGGTGAGGAGATGTACAATGCCTTTACGAATACCGACCCCGAGAATATGGGTCCTCTGGAGGCTTTCCTGAGTGTCACCTCTGTCCGCGTGAATTCTCTGCTGACCGGTACTGAGACAGCTACTTTGACAGCTACTGGTAAGATTAACCGTGGTGACAATGCCAATCTGACCAGTAAGTTCCCCAATCTGGAACTGACTGGCGGCAACTGGCAACACGCTGCAAATGCCGACTATCTGTACTCGGCTATTCAGGGTGGCTATGCGAATAGTGGTACCTATAACGCCTATCACGTAGACTTCCCCAAAGGCAAGTACTTCTTCTCTGCAGACATCCGTAATGCATCTGTAGGTAGCAGTGCCACCTATGTGTACACCTATAATCTGGAGACGATGTGCAAGATCTTCGTAGGTAAGGATTCTACGGAGGTAGGCCCTGTGTTTGGTGAGGACTATCAGCACTTCTATAAGTTGGGTACTATTGATGAAGAGGGTGGTTTCCGCGTCGGTATAGAGTGGCCTGGAAAGTCCTCAGGTAGTGCTTTCTTCGTGAAGAACGTGGAGATTCGTGCTTTCCTTAGCGATATCAATGCTCAGGTGGAGCACATCCAGGCATGGAAGACCTACAAGACCCAGTGGGATGCTGCTGTCAATGGCCGTATGGGTGTGCTGACGAAGATTGCCGACGAGAACTATCCTTGGGGTAAGGACTCGCTGAACCGGGCTATCGCAAAGTGGGATCCCTACTACTGGGCACAGGATGCCAAGCATTGGATTACCGCCGATGGCGAGGATGCCGGTGTTGCTTCTACCGACGAACTGACTGAATGGGCAAAGTATCAGGGTGTTGAGGCTTACAGCGAGCCTGCCGAAGAGGGTGCCGAGCCTACACGTCTGCAATATCAGTTAGTGCGCGGCTATCAGGGTGCCATTAACTATTCTATCGCACTGAACAAGCCTTTCACCGATCTGGCTACTGCTATCGACGCTGCCAAGAAGACCCGCAACCAGGGTTCTAACCAGACGGGCGACCGCGATACATTCAAGGCTGCCATCGAGGCTGCCATCGCTACCATTAAGAGCGTGCGCGCTGCAACAACTGATGCCACCATGGAGGCTGATGCTCAGACTCTGGCTACTGCCCTGGAGACGCTGAAGGCTGCTCAAGAGGCTTTCCTGGCTTCTGTGACCAACGCTCCTATTGTGGATATCGACTTCTCGAATCCGTTTGTTGAGGATACCAGTGAGGAACCCGCTGCACCTTACTATATTGAAGGTAAGGCCGGACGTATGCTGTTCAATAACGTACAGACCGACAATACGATAGAAGATACTAACTATGCTCTGGGCTATAATGGTGAACTGAACGATGTGCTGCATGTGGGTAGTTCTAGTGCTACAGTGGTTATTCCCGAAGAGGTTGGCGATAATGATGTTGTTCGCATCAACTTTGACTTCTGGCAGGGCTATCTGGTGAAGTGCTATGCACAGTTTGACCTGCAGAATGCTGCTGGTGAGAGCGTTGCTAAGATTCAGCGTTATGTGAGCAATGGTACGAGCAACACTACATTTGGCCTGACTGCCGATGAACTCAACAAGTATATCACCACGCGTGGTAGTAGTTCTGTTGGCAATGTTGGTATCTGTGTAGATGCAAACAAGGTGAACGTGGATATGGTTCTTAACTATAAGAACAACACACAGCAACTGACCCTTACCCACGCTACTGCTGGTGAGTTTGTTGGCAAGGAGGTAGAGATCACTGCTCCTGCAAGTGGCGACACAAAGATTGCCAAGTTCGTGCTGAGCACTAACTACACGAGCAATGCTCCTGCCCGCCGCTGCTGGTTCGACAACTTTAAGATTTCGAAGTATCAGATGAGTGACATCGAGGAGGACATCACCGAAAGCGGTTGGGCTCCCGAGCCTGTTGTCGACGGCATTGAGGCTGTTGCAACTGAGAAGAAGGTGGCCAACAACGCCATCTACAACCTGAACGGTCAGCGTGTGCAGAACCCCACCAAGGGTCTCTACATCATCAATGGCAAGAAGGTGGTGATTAAGTAATGAAGGACTAAACGTTCCTAATATCCTAATATGGCGACCTGGGCATCTGCTCAGGTCGCTTTTTTCATTCGGACGCGTTGAAGATGACGCCCTTTTGCTTGTTGTTTTCAAAAAATTAAGGTTAAAGTCAATAATTGTGGATGCTTTTTTTGGTAGTTTCGTTTTTTTTTAGTTATTTTGCACATCAAATCTATGAACTACTGAAATATTTCGAAATAAAACAAACAATTAGCTAATAACCGATTTATGAAGAAATTCTTTTTCTGTGTCTCTCTCGTACTGACGGGACTGATGACTTCCTGCGTAGACAAATACGAGGAAGTGGATGCTGAGAGTAAGCCCTCATGGCTTGGCAACAGCATCTATGCGGAACTGAAGAATCCTGAGAACAACGCGAAGTTGACAGGCACCTTCACTACCTACCTGCGACTGGTAGACGATCTGGGCTATGCCGAGACCCTCAACCGTACAGGTTCGAAGACGCTGTTTCCTGCCAACGACGAGGCGTTCGCGCGCTTCTTCAGCAGTAACGAATGGGGCGTGACGAGTTATGAACAGCTTTCCGAAGCACAAAAGAAGCTGCTGCTCTACTCGTCGATGCTCGACAATGCCATGCTGATAGGCATGCTGCCCAACGTGCCCAACACCTCTGGTGAGCCCAGCCGCGGCTATGGCCTGAAGCATGTGACTAACGTGAGCATCACTGACTCTATCCAGCACATTGCCAGCGGTGCCGACATGCCCCAGAACAACAGCCACTGGGACAAGTTCCGCAACAAGGGCATTGACATTGTGAGCGATGCCACCACGCCTATGATGGTGCATCTGACCCGCGAGTACATGATTACCAACGGCATCAAGACCGTGGGCGACGACAGTGACTTCGCCATCCTCACCGGCACACCCTATGCCGAGGGCTCGGCCTACATCTTCAACGACCGTGTCATCAGCAGCGACATCACCTGCCAGAACGGTTACATCCATCAGGTGGAGGATGTATTGGTGCCGCCGGGCAACATGGCTCAGGTGCTGCGTCAGCACAGCAAGATGCATCTGTTCAGCCGTTTCCTCGATTATTTCTCTATTCCTGTGTATGACGAGAGCACCACACGTAACTATAACGACTGGGCCATGGCCAACGGCAAGCCCCAGAAGGACTCCATCTACCAGTGGAGCTATTTCAGTGTGCGCTCAAACAAGAGTGGTGAGAAGGAGAACATCTCCCTGAACCAGGATGCCAACGGCAACCCCATCCCCGGCACGCAGATACTGAGCTACGACCCGGGATGGAACCAGTATGTCAGGAAGTTCAGCACCAACAGCACCATGGACCGCACCCTCACCGACATGGGCGCCTTCTTTGTGCCTGAGGACGAGGCTGTGGCCGACTACTTCGTCAGTGGTCGTGGTGCATACCTTATTGATATATATGGCGACAAGCCCAACACCCGCGAGAATCTGGAGGAGAACCTCGACTCGCTGCACTCGAAGAACCCCGGCGTGCTCACCAAGTTCGTGCGCAACCTGATGAAGGCCAGCTTCTCGGCCAGCGTGCCCAGCCGCTTCGGCAGCGTCATCAACGATGCCTCTGAGGTGATGGGTCTGGAGACCTCGATGATCAAGAAGAAGGACGATGGCAAGTACGACATCACCATCGCCAACAATGGTGCCGTCTATCTGCTCGACCGCGTGATTGCTCCCGACGAGCTGCAGTCGGTCATGGCTCCTGCCACCGTCTATCCCGACATGAAGGTGATGGACTGGGCTGTCGAGGATGGTGTGGCCACCGGCGACTATCTGGGTGTCGACTTCAAGTACTACCTGCTCGCCATGAAGGCCAACTATGCCTTCTTCATCCCCGAGGACAATGCCTTCGACCTCTATTATGTAGACCCCACCTCGCTGGGACATGTCGACCCCACCGACCCGACGAAGACCCGTCCAGACGTCATCCACTTCTTCTACGACGCCAGCACGAAGCCCGAGCTGAAGTGCGAGCGCTTCTACTTCGACCCCGTGACGGGCGAGGTTGACACCTCCACGCCGCGTGCCACCACTATCACGCAGTGCAAGACGCAGATGGTCGACATCCTGAACTACCACACGCTTGTGCTGAACAGCGGCGAGGAGATTGGCTCGCGCCATTTCTACCAGACGAAGCACGGTGGCACCGTCTATGTCGACGGCAATGTCGTGGGTGGCCGCGTGACCTCCGGCTTGCAGTATGAGGGCGACGCACGTTTCCCCGCTCCCGTCATCAAGACCAAGGACCAGATGAAGAACGGTTGGACCTACCGTATCGACCGCGTCATCCAGCCGCCTCACACCAGCGTGTTCGCCACCCTGAACCAGGATGCCGAGTACACCCGCCGCAACGAGGTGAACCCCAACTCCGACTTCTCGCTGTTCCTCCAGGCCTGCATGGGCTTCGAGGCCAGCAGCCTGCTCACCTGGGCCAACATCCCCGACACCGCCGAGGTGAAGGGCATGCCCTCGCCCCAGGATGCCTTCACCGTCTTCACCCGCAACTACAAGTTGGGCACCACCTCTATTGGCGATGCCTGTCTGGACTACAACGTGAAGATGTTCAACACTTATAACTACACCCTCTTTGCCCCCGACAATGCCGCCATGCAGCGTGCCTATGCCGAGGGACTGCCTAAGTGGGAGGACGTTCAGGCCCTGTTCCATAAGTATTATCCCGCCGACGAGAGTGAGCCCGTGGGCGGCGACGAGGCTGCCGACAAGGCTGCTGCCGAGAAGATGATACGTGCCATCCGCAACTTCGTGCGCTACCACTTCATGACCAATGCCGTCTACGCCGACCTGACCGTCGATGGCGGTCGTGTGCAGACGCTGAGTTCCGACAATACCGGTGTGGCCCGCGAGGCCCGCATCTCCGGCGGCGGCAACAGCCTGACGGTGACCGATGCCAAGGGTCACAGCGTGACGGTGAATGCCGGCGACGGCTCTCGTCTGGTGAACAAGATGACTCGCGACTACTGGTTCAGCACCTCGAAGACGTCGGCCTCGGCCATCGAGACCTCGTCGTTCTGTGCCGTGCATCAAATCTCAGAACCCCTCTATCCCAATGACAGCGGCAACCTCTCGTCAGAGGACTGATGACATTAGTGACTGATGAGAACAAAGAAGCAAACAATGAACTCTCATAAGGCTATCATACAATGAATATCAAGAAAGCATTATTTTTGGCCCTGACATGTGTCATCAGCCAGATGGCGATGGCCCAGGGCATCCGTATATCGGGTACGCTGAGTGATGCCGACGGTCCCATCATGATGGGTAACGTGCAGGAGATTGACGCCAACAACCGTACCGTCAACCACACTCAGACCGACTTCAACGGTAACTTCTCCATGCAGGTCAAGAGCACGAAGAACAAGTTGAAGTTCTCGTATATCGGCGACAAGGACAGAGTCGTGCCCATCGGGTCGCAGACTACGTTTAAGATTACGCTCCAGTCGGCCACGCAGCTGAAGGAAGTCACCGTCAAGGGACGCCGCGGCACGTCGGGTGGTCTCTCCATCCCCAAGAAGGAGATTGCCGTTGCCCAGCAGACCATGTCGATGGAGCAGGTGGAAGGTCTGGCCTTCACCTCGGCCGACGAGGCCCTTCAGGGTGAGATTGCCGGTCTGGATATCGTGTCCAACTCAGGTAACCTGGGTTCCGGCACGCAGATGCGTCTGCGTGGTGTGAACACGCTGTCGGCCAATGCCAACCCGCTGATTGTGGTCGACGACAAGGTGTTCGACAACCCCGACGAGAACTTCGACTACGCCAATGCCGACGAGGAGCAGTACTCCTCGCTGCTGTCGGTCAACGTGGAGGATATTGCCAGCATCACTGTGTTGAAGGATGCTGCCGCCACCGCTATCTGGGGTTCCAAGGCCGCCAACGGTGTCATTCAGATTACCACCAAGCGCGGTTCCCGCGGGAAACCCCAAATCAACTTCTCGTATAAGTTCACCGGCACCTGGCAGCCCGAGGGCTACAAGCTGTTGAATGGTGATGACTATACGATGCTGATGAAGGAGGAGTTCTATAACCCCACGCAGAACCCCGATGCCACTGCCAATATTGCCGAGCTGAACTACGACAAGAGCTGGGCCGAGTATGAGAACTGGAACAACAACACCGACTGGGTGGATGCTGTCACGCAGTTCGGTGCCATGCACGACTGGAACCTCAACCTCACCGGTGGTGGTCAGAAGGCAACCTTCCGTATCTCGGCAGGCTATAAGTTGCAGTCAGGTTCTATCATCAAGCAGAAGCTCCAGCAGTTCACCACCCGTATGGCCCTGGACTACAACGTGAGCGACCGTATCCGTTTCAGTACCAACTTCGCGCTGACCTATACGAAGAACCACCAGAACTATAGCGACCTGCTGAGCATTGCCCAGAACCAGGCACCTAACATGGCCATCTACCGTCAGAATGCCGACGGCAGCGAGACCGATGAATACTATCTGATGAACCAGCCCGTGAACGGCAAGACCCCCTACGACGGTCCCTATTCCAGCTATGCCCTGCGCGGCATCTACTCGCTGGGCAACCCCCTGGCCATTGCCGACAACTCGTGGATTGAAGACCAGACCTACCGTCTGACCCCCGACTTCATGATCAAGTACGAGATCCTGGGCACCGAGGCCGAGAAGCACCGCCTGACGCTGAACGGACGTGTGGACTTCGATATCTTCGCCGAGAGTAAGCCTACTTACTATCCCGCCTCGCTCTCCAACGAGACCTGGACCAGCGGCGACTACAACAAGACATCGAACTACGAGGTCAACAGCATGAAGATTGGCGGACGCGTGGAGTTGGTGTTCACACCTTATATTAAGAACAAGGACTGGAGTGCCACCATGTTGCTGCGCTACGACCTGAGCTCTACGAAGAAGAGCACGCAGACGCTGAACATGACCCACCTGCCCAACGACGTCACGTCGCCCACTATCCCTGCCTACCTGACCAGTCAGTCGAGCGGCAACAGCCGTTCCAACGAGCAGGCCGTCATCTACAACGGTCACGTCAGCTATCTGGACGGACGCTATAACCTGGGCTTCACCCTGCGTGCCGACGGTAACTCTAAGTTCGGTCCCAAGAACAAGTGGGCCTACTTCCCCGGCGTCAACCTGCGTTACAACATCAGCGACGAGCCGTTTATGAAATGGTCGAAGAAGGTGGTGTCGATGCTGGGTCTGCGCGGATCATGGGGTATTGTAGGTAAGGGTCCCGACAAGGACTACCTCTTCTTCAACACCTACAACGTGTCGGCCGGCAGCTACGGTAAGGGTAGTTCCAGCCTCTCGCCCTACGCTACGCTCGACGGTCTGAAGCTCGACGACCTGCGCTGGGAGAAGACCGAGGAGTACAACGTCGGTTTCAACCTGGGTCTGCTCGACGACAAGTTCGAGTTCGACTTCAACTACTACCATCGTAACACCACCGACCTGCTGATGGCTTCGGTCAACGTACCGTCGTTCACCGGCTTCTCGCAGGTTGCCTATAACAACGTGGGCCGCATGACCAACCAGGGTTGGGAACTGAACTTCACCGCCAAGCGCTTTGTGAAGTGGGGTAAGTTCTCGGCCGACTTCAGCTTCAACATCGCCCAGAACGAGAACATGCTGCGCGAGATGGACGAGAGCGTGCTGCAGTCCATCAACGGTACCACCTGGAACGCCTCTAACCGCGGCACCTATCTGACCCGCGTGCAGCTGAACAACCCGCTGGGCTCCATCTACGGCTTCCGCTACGAGGGCGTCTACAACATGGACTACAGCTATCTGGACAACTACAAGAAGGAGAACGGCCTGAATGCCGCCGACTACGAGACCTGGATCAACGGCCTGCTCGCCGGCACGCTGCCTGCCGAGTGGTATGAACAGCACAACCTGGAGCAGCGCCCCTACACCGCACCGGTGGCTGTGGGCGAGGACGGAAAGGTCATCATGAAGAACGACGGCGACCCGCAGCGTCTGGTCTACAACTACAGCGACGGTTCGTCGACCTACACCTTCCTCGGTGGCGATGCCAAGTATCAGGATGTCAACCACGACGGTCAGATCAACGCCCTCGACATTGTCTACTTGGGCAACTCGCTGCCTAAGGTGCAGGGTGGTTTCAGCCTCACGCTGAAGTACGGCAACTGGAGCATCAAGGGACGTTTCAACTACCGCTTCGGCAACAAGGTTGTCAACCTGGCCCGCATGAGCCTGGAGGAGATGTACGGCACCAACAACCAGAGCACCACGGTGAACTACCGCTGGCGCAAGGACGGCGACGTCACCCCGATGCCGCGTGCCATGTACAACTCCGGCTACAACTGGCAGAACAGCGACCGCTATGTGGAGGACGGCGGCTTCGTACGCTTCCAGAACCTGCAGATTGCCTATAACTTCCCCAAGAAGATGATCAAGGAGTGGGGTCTGACCAAACTGCAGGCCTACGCTTCGCTGAACAACCTCTATGTGTGGACAAGGTATAGCGGTATCGACCCCGAGGTGTCGGCCAAGGGTTACAACCCTGCTCTCGACAGCACCAAGACACCACGCTCTAAGCAGTTCACCGTAACACTGAACGTTGGATTCTAAAGAATGGACAATTTATAATTGATAATTGAAGATTATGAAGAAATATATATTAATGTTCGTATCCAGCATGATGCTCGTATCGTGTCTCGATACCATTATCCTGCCCGATGACAAAACGGTGGACGAGGACTTCTGGCAGACAAAGGCCGACGTGTCGTCGATGGTGAATGCCGCCTATGCGGCCCTGGCTTCCGACAACGTGCTGGCACGCTACATCATCTGGGGCGGCTTCCGTTCCGACGAGCTGGTGCTGACCACCAACAAACCGACGGCATCGGCCAACCTCTCCGTCTATGAAGACCTGGAGGAGATGGCTGCCGTGAATATGCAGACAACCAACACCTTTGGCGACTGGTCGCCTATCTATGCTGCCATCAACCGCTGCAACATCGTGCTGGAGCGTGCCGAGGGTGTGATGTCCGTTGACCCCAACTATACTGAGGGCGACTATAAGAGTGACCGCTCGCAGATGCTCGCCCTGCGTGCCCTGTGCTATTTCTATCTGGTGCGCAACTATCGTGATGTGCCCTACATCACACAGGCCTATATGACCAGCAGCCAGAACATGCAGGTGGGACAGTCGACTCCTTCCTACGTCATCGACCAGTGTATCGCCGACCTTGAGGAAGCCGCCAAGGCACCGATGAAGGCCAGTGGTTTCACCTCCAGTGACTGGCAGCGTGTGGGCTGGATGCTCGACGATGGCATCAACGCCCTGTTGGCCGACATCTACCTGTGGCGTGCCTCGGTGACCCACAATGCTGCCGACTACCAGCGCTGCATAGACTATTGCAACACGGTGATTGCCTCGAAGAAGGCACAGCATGTGCCGGGTCGCAGCGAGGTGGTGGTGAAGGACTATCCCCTGGCCGACTATAAAGACAATGCCAACAACGAGCCTTACACTGCCCTCTTTGGCAGTCAGAATGCCGAGGAGAGCATCTTCGAGCTGCAGGACCGTTCGAACCTGGCCGTCTGCCAGTATTTCCACAAGCACACCAACAACCAGTCGGGCTCGGGCTATGTGAAGGCTTCCAGCTTCTTCGGCAATGCTGCCTCGAAGGTTCAGAACGTTCAGTCCGTGCAGTGCTTCTCGAACAACGACCTGCGCTACTATACCAGCATCTACAGTCCCACCGACGACGGCGACCACGATGTGCGCAAGATGATTGCACAGTCGGGTCTGACGTCTAAGACAAGCACGAAGCGCGAGTCCACGCTGCAGTATGGTGCCAAGAACCAGAACTACATCATCTACCGCCTCTCTGACGTGATGCTGATGAAGGCCGAGGCCCTGGTGCAGCAGGCTGAGGCCGTGGACGAGACGGCCAGTCAGGAGGAGAAAGACCGCGTGGCTGCCGCCAACGAGGGCGTGCTTCACGATGCCTTCCGTCTGGTGCAGTATGTGAACACCCGCTCGCTGCATGCTGATAATCTGGCCGACTCGATGATGTGGAACGACAAGACCGCCCACTACAACAACTACGACAAGAGCCAGATGGAGCAACTGGTGCTGGCCGAGCGTCTGCGCGAGCTCTGCTTCGAGGGTAAGCGCTGGTACGACCTGCTGCGCTATAACTACCGTCATATCGACTATGATGCCGCGAAGTACGACCAGTTGCTCGTCGACCTGAACGAGAGCAATGCCCTGGGCGAGATTGACGCCGACATGAAGACCATGATGACGCGCAGTCGTGGTACCGATGCCACCGCTGTGTCGGCCAAGATGCAGAACGAGGCCTACCTCTACCTGCCCGTGCCCAACCGCGACATCATCGTATGCCCGCTGCTGAAGCAGAACCCGGCATATAAGGGAGGTAACGAGTTTGAGAAACAATATTAAAGGAAGGAGGACCAACTATGAAGAAATATCTCATTACAAAGAGCGGGCGCCTGGCTGCCGTAGCCTTTGCAGCCCTGTCGCTGCTGACGGCCTGCAACCCCGAGCCTGATGAGTCGGACCTGTTCACCACCACCGGTGAGACGGCCGCCGACTATATCAATCGCAAGAGCGAGCTCTCCTCGTTTGTCTATATACTGAACCGTGTGGGGCTGGACCGCAACCTGTCGTCCTACGGTCAGTACACCTGTTTCGCACCCACCAACGAGGCCATCGACGCATACCTCGAACAGTTGTGGAACGATGAGGAGACCCAGATTCCCCATAACGGCATGACCGAGAACTCGCTGGAGGGCCTGACCGACAGTCTGTGCAACGATATTGCCAAGTATCACATGGCCGACGGTGTGTTCACCACCATCGACATGGGTGGCGGCGGCATGACGGTGAGCACCATGCTCAACCGTCCCATCACCACCAGCGGCTCGTTCGACAGCGAGGGCCGTGTGACCCTCAACCGCGTGTCGGTCATTGTCGAGCCCGACAGCGTGGTCACCAATGGTGTGGTGCATGTCATCAACCAGGTGGTGCCCCGCAGCAATCGCGTGCTGATGGAGGAGATGGAGCGTATCGACGAGTACAGCATCTTCGTGCAGGCCATGAAGCTCACTGGTCTGGCCGACTCGATTGCCAAGACCAAGAAGGACATCAAGTACGACGGTACCGACAGCCGTTATGAGCTGGTGGCCGACGACTATACCGACACCAATGGTACCCCGCTGTATGCTCCCGACGAGTGCGAGATTAAGTACACCGTGTTTGCCGAGCCCAACGAGGTGCTGGCCCAGTATGGCATCACCACCATCGACGAGCTCATTGCCAAGTGCAACGAGTGGTATGGCGGCGCTGCCGAGTGGTATGACTATCCTACGGAGAAGGGCATCACCATCAGTACCGGCAACGACTATACCAACCGCTTCAACACGCTGAACATGTTTGTGGCCTACCACCTGCTCTATGCCGGTATGCCCGAGAACCAGCTGGTCTACGAGTGGGGTAATGGTAACAATGGCGGCAACGACTACTGGAACTACGTGAACGGTCAGACCCCGTTCGACTACTACGAGACGATGCTGCCCGGCACGCTGATGAAGATATGGCAGCCCAACGGCAACACCAAGTCGAAGACCGCCCGCAGCCTGGCCCTATATATAAATAGGTACGTGACCTTCAACACCCTGACCGATGAGGTCGGCACACCTGGCAGCAGCGGCATGCACAGCGTGGAGATTCAGGGCGTGCGCATCAAGCGCAGCATCGACGATACCAGCGATGAGAACACCAACAAGGCTGCCCTCAACGGCTATATCCACAAGCTCAACGACGTGCTGCTCTACAATGCCGACGTGCCCCGTAAGGTGCTCCACGAGCGTATGCGCTTCGACACCACCACCTTCCTGCCCGAGTATGCTAACAACGGCATGCGTATGGCCAGTGCTACCACCGTGTCGGGATGGAACGGCGGCGGTAGCGGCGGTCGTATCGCCTTCCCCTATTTCACCAATGGTATGACCTGGTTCGACAATATCGTCAGCTATTCCGAAGAGAACTGCCTGCGCTACAATGTCATCGGTGCTTTCAACGCTTGGCAGAGTGGCGGTCCGCAGGGATGGGGCAACTACGACCTGGCTATCAAGATGCCGCCTCTGCCCACGGGTACCTATGAGTTCCGCATCTCCTTCACGCCGATGAGTCACGGCGGCATGATGCAGTTCTACATGGGCTCGTCGAGTCAGCAGGGCTCTATGCTGGCACTCGACATCCCTCTCGATGTGCGTATCGACGAGACCGATGCGCGTATCGGCTGGACCAACTATCTGGAGGAGGAAGACCTGGGTATTGCCACCGATGCCGCTATGCGTAACCGTGGCTATATGCGTGGCCCGTACAGCTATGCCGACCATGCCGAGCGCTTGGATGTGGGTAGCGGTATTATTGGCGACAACACCGACCGCAACCAGCGTTACACCACGACGCAGAATATCAGCCTGCGCAAGATTATGGCTCGCGTGACAGTGAAGCAGAGTCAGGAACAGTGGTTCCGCATCAAGAATGTGATCTCTGACGAGACCGACCTGAAGTGGCAGCTCGACTTTGTGGAGTTCGTTCCCGTGGATGTGGTCGACAACGACTCTTATCTGGAGGACTGGTATTGATGATAATTGATAATTGGTAATTGATAATTGATAATTATGAAACGAAATAAATATATTGGTCTGACGATGATGGCGGCTGCAATGTTCGCCGCCACATCGTGCACCGACTTCCGCGACTATAATGAGGCACCTGCCGATGCGGTGTCCTCAGGCAACCAGACGCTGTGGGAGAATATTCAGGGCAACAGTCAGCTGTCGCAGTTCGCCGCACTGCTGAAGCGCACGAAGTTCGACGAGCAGCTCTCTGCATCGCGTTCCTACACCGTGTGGGCTCCCCTCGACGGCACCTTCGACTATGAAGCCTATAACGCCATGAGCGACTCGCTGCTGCTGCAGCAGTTCGTGAAGAGCCACATCGCCGAGTTCAGCCACGGTGCCTCGGGTGCTGTGAACGAGCGTGTGCATACGCTCAACGAGAAGTCGTTCACCTTCCAGGGCGACGGCACTTACACCTTCGACGGCGTCAGCATCTCGAAACCCAACCAGCCGAGCACCAACGGTCTGATGCACCTGATGGACGGTGCTGCCACCTTCCACCCCAACCTGTTTGAGTATGTGGCCGAGGGCGGTCGTTTCAACATGCTGCGCGACTACGTGATGCAGTACAACGACACCACGCTGAGCAGCGAGAGTGTGAAGGGTCCCATCGTCGATGGTGTGCAGACCTATCTGGACTCCGTGCTCGTGGTCACCAACACGCTGCTGCGCAACCGTCTGGGCGCACGCATCGAGAACGAGGACAGCTCGTACACCTTCATCATCCCCACCGACGAGGCCTACCAGAAACTCTACGACAAGGTGAAGAGCCGCTATAACTTCATCAGCAGCACCGTGGTGCAGCAGCCGCAGGAGTTCAGCTCGGCATCGGCTACCAACAGCGTCACGGTAACGACCAACGCCACCTACCTGTCGGACTCGCTCACGCGCTCCACCATCGCCAGGAACCTGATTTACAGCAACAACGATGCCTATAACCAGTGGGTGGTAGGCAAGGGTCCGGAGACCGATACGCTGCGCAGCACCACACGCTACAAGCTGTCGAACCCCGACGAGCTGCTCAACAAGTACCTGGCTGAGGAGCCCATCGCACTGAGCAACGGCTATGCCCGCCTGGTGGACAGCGTGGCCTACCTGCCCTGGGAGACCTACACCCCGGAGTATGAGATCAATCCGCGCTATTATCTGATGAACCTCTTCGGCGGTTCGAGCCACTCGCAATCTATCAATGATCCGTCGTCGGTGGTGTTTGGCAAGGAATCGGGTATCACGGAGTTCCGCTATCTATGGATAGAGCCCGGTGGTGGCTACTCGAAACCCGACTTCTTCATCGGCCTGCCCGGTGTGATGTCGACCACCTATAACTTCTACGTGGTGATGCTGCCTACGGCCTGGAACGTTTTCGGTGGCGAGACCCGTCCCAACAAGCTGAACTTCCAGCTGAACTATTGTCAGGCCAACGGCAAGACGGCCAACTACAACTTCAGCAAGGCCTACGCCGACAGTCTGAAGACCGGTGGCAAGCTGCCCACCGTGCCTACGTCGGTGAACATGAACACGGCCTTTGAGAACGACCCGACTAAGACCGACACCATCTTTATCGGCCGCTTCACCTTCCCCGTGTGCTACAACGGCTTGGGCAGCGATTACATGCCCTATATCCGCGTCACCTCGCCCATCAACGTGTTCTTGCCGACCCAGATGGCTGCCTACTCGCGCGATGTACGTATGGCGTTCATTCTCATGACGCCTGTGGAGTATGATGAATTCAAAGCAAATAACAACAAAAAATGAAGAGCACCATATTTAATCTTTGGCAGACAGTGAGTCGGAGACTCCTGTTGTGCACCCTGGTTTTCGGATTCTGTGCCACGCCTGCCTTGGCTCAGAGCGACGATGATGAAGAAGAGGAAGTGGAGACTGGCATCAAGCAGCCCACGCGCAAGGCCCAGTTGGTGAACTATCCTACCATCTCCATCAAGGGTATCGTGACCGATCAGGCTACCAAGAAACCGCTGTCAGGTATCCAGTTGCAGGCTGTGGGCAACGTGCGCTACACCGCCATGACCGAGGAGGATGGTACGTTTACCATCAAGGTTCCTCATTTCGTGACCGCCCTCTATGTGCATGCGCCTGAGTATATGTCGCAGCAGGTGGCCATCATCGCCGGCGACTCCACACAGGTGCTCGGCATCGGCATGCTGCGCGACAAGTTCCAGCCCATGTACGGCACGGGTACCACCTACACCGCCCAGGCTACCGCCAGTATCGACGGTCGCGGCGTCACGGTCGACGACGAGATTTCCAACAAGTTGGGTGCCGACATGCACAGCATCATGCGCTCGGCGGCCCTCGACGGTGGTGCCTCGATGTTTATCCGTGGTCTGAACAGCCTCACTGCCGATGCCCAGCCGTTGATCATTGTCGACGGTGTGGAGCTTGACATGCAGCGTGACCGCTATTCGCTGCACGATGGTCAGTTCAATAATATCCTGGCTAACATCTCGCCCGACGATATCGACAAGGTCACGGTGCTGAAGAACGCCACCGCCCTCTATGGTGCCCGTGGTGCCAACGGTGTGGTGCTTATCGAGACCAAGCGCGGTCACTCTATGGCCACGCGCATCGATGCCAATATTTCGGCCGGACTGACGCTGATGCCCAAGCTGCCCACGCTGATGAACAGGGAGCAGTATCGCAACTATGCCGCTGAGATGCTCGGAACCATCGACGGCATCCAGGAAAAGAACATCAGCTTCCGCTTCCTGAACGACGACCCCACTGGTCACTACTATGCCATGTACCATCAGGATACCGACTGGAACGACTATGTGTACAGCACGGCCCTGACGCAGAACTACAGCATCAATGTGCAGGGTGGCGACGACATCGGTATGTACAACCTCTCGGTGGGCTATGTCGATGCCAAGTATTCGGCCGACAACAACTCGTTCAACCGCATGAACGTGCGCTTCAATACCGATATCTCGATTCTGTACAACCTGAAGACGAAGTTCGATATCTCTATCGCACGTACTAATAATAATGTGTTCGACAACGGCATGCCCGAAGACTTCAGTGCCGGCACGGTGGTGTCGCCCACGGCCCTGGCCATGATCAAGTCGCCTCTGCTGTCGCCCTATCAGTATATCTCGCTGGCCGACGGCACCGGCTATTTCTCATCGCTGCTCTCGGGCTATGACGACCTGTACTCACAGCTGGGCAACAGCTACGCGCTGGCCAACCCGATGTCGGTGCTCAGTTATGGTGAAGGCGACAACAAGAACAAGGCCGAGACCACCTATTTCAACGTGCGTGTGGAGCCTACCTACAGCTTCAGCAACGACCTGAGCCTGTCGGCCATGGTGAGCTATACGCTCAACCGCAATTCGCAGCGCTACTTCCGTCCCTATACGGGCGTGCCCTCGTTCAACATCTCCGGCATGGGCCGTGTCTATGCCATGACCCAGTCGATGTTCTCCAAGGAGAATAACATCGTGGCCAAGCTGCAGCTCGACTGGAAGCATCAGTGGGGTGCCCATACGCTGGCTGCCTTCGGCGGTGTCCGCTATAACGGCTTCACCTTCGACAGCAACGACGTGGGTGTGCAGGCTACCGGTGAGACCAGCGACAAGAACCCGTCGCTGGGATGGTCGGGCTTCCGCAGTGTGAACGGTGCCAACGACGAGTGGCGTCAGATACAGTGGTTCGGCAATGTGGACTATAACTACATGAACCGCTACTTCGTGACCCTGTCGCTGCTGGGCGAAGCCAACAGTCGCTTCGGTAAGGATGCCGACGGCCTGAAGCTGTTCGGTGTGAAGTGGGGCCTGTTCCCCAGCGTGCAGCTGGGCTGGGTGCTCACCAACGAGAAGTGGTTCCCCAAGACTGCGGGCATCAACTACCTGCGTCTGAATGCCGGCTTCGATGTCAGCGGCAACGACGGCATCTCGAACTATGCCGCCCGCACCAGCTACACCACTGTGCGCTATAACCTGAGCGCCATTGGTACGCAGCTGACCAATATCGGTAACGACAAGATCAAGTGGGAGACCACGAAGAAGCTGAACATCGGTCTGGAGAGCTACCTGCTGAACAACCGTCTGGGTGTGAAGTTCGACTACTTCCTCCACAAGACCGATGACCTGCTGACGCTGAAGTCGTTCACCACGCCTATCGCCGGTATCAACCGTTACTGGAGCAACGGCGGTTCGCTGGAGAACCAGGGCTTCGAGACCACCGTCACCTTCAAGCCCGTGATTGGCAAGGACTGGAATGTGGAGGTCGGCGCTTCCGTGGGCCACTACAAGAACAAGGTGACCAAGCTGCCTGACGGCGACTACACCACATCGGTCTATGGCGACAACAATATCCTGACATCCGAGGGCAATCCCGTCGGCCTGTTCTATGGCTATCAGACGCAGGGTGTGTTCAGCACCGACGCCGAAGCCCAGGCTGCCGGCAACGGCACCTACCTCTATATGGAGGACAATGCCGGCATGAAGCATAACTTCGTGGCTGGTGACGTGCACTTCGTCGACCTGAACAACGACGGAAAGATTGACGACCAGGACAAGACCGTCATCGGCGATCCCAACCCCGACATCTATGGAAATATCTTCGCTACTGTCAACTGGAAGCAGTTTGCCCTGAACATCGGTTTCAACTACTCGCTGGGCAACGACGTGTACAACTACCAGCGCTCGATACTCAATGCAGGCAGCAACTTCTACAATCAGCAGGTGGCTGAGGTAGGACGCTGGCGCTATGAGGGTCAGCAGACCGACCTGCCTCGTGCCAACTACGGCGACCCGATGGGCAACAACCGCTTCAGCGACCGCTGGATAGAGGACGGAAGCTACCTGCGTCTGAAGACCGTCAGCCTGACCTACCGCGTGCCCATCCCCGAGAGCTGGACATCATGGCTGCAGGGTCTGTCGGTATGGGTAGAGGGCCGCAACCTGTTCACCGTGACGAAGTACCGTGGCACCGACCCGGAGTTCTCTGTGGGCAGCGGTGTGCTCTATCAGGGCATCGACACGGGTAACTTGGCACAGAGCCGTGCGTTCACAGCCGGTCTGAAGATAAACCTGTAATGGATAATGGATCATTTATAATTGAATAAGATTATGATTAGCATAAAGAATATCGCAAAAACCGCTGTACTGACGATGGCCTTCTGTGGAATGGCTACCTCCTGCTCCGACATGCTCGACACAGAGAGTACGCGTCAGAATATCGACCCGGAGATTGGCGAGAAGACCGACTCGGTGTTCTATGCCTTTGGCATCCTGCAGGCCATGCAGCAGCTGGCCGACCAGTATGTGTTCCAGGGTGAGTTGCGTGGCGACCTGGTGAAGACCACTGATTATACCGACAATAACCTTCGCCAGCTGGCCGACTTCTCGGCAACCGTTGCCAACAAGTACGACTCGGCCTATGTCTACTATCGTGTCATTAACAACTGCAACTACTACATTGCCAACGTCGACACTGCACAGTATCGCGGCTCTACCAATGTGGTCATCGACAAGTATGCCGCCGCCAAGGCTATCCGTGCCTGGGCTTACCTGCAACTGGGTCGCAACTACGAGCGCGTGCCCTTCTTCACCGAGCCGCTGACGAAGATTTCGCAGATTGACAACAACACGTTCCCCGAGCTCGACCTCTACGGACTTGTCAGCGCACTGGCTCCCGACCTGGAGCAGTACACCGGCTACCAGGTACCCTCGCTGGGCTTTGAGCCCACGAGCACTCCGCCGGAAATCGGTACGCCCACGTGGAGCGGCACCGCCAAGCGCATGCATCCCCGCTACTGCTTCATCCCCGTGGATGTGGTGCTGGGCGACATGTATCTGGAGACGGAGCAGTATGCTGCTGCCGCCAACCACTACATCAAGTACCTGACCACCACGCCGTATCGGTACGACAGCTATTATCTGGCTCCTATGGCATCGAAGTATCTGAGCACCGGTCGTTTCGGCGGTAATGACGACGACCTGCCCAACCGCTCGCTGATTTCTGTGGAGATTGCCACGTCACCGTCGTGGAGCGGCATTTTCTCAACCAACTCGCTCACCGACCTCATCACTTATATCCCCATGGCTGTGAGCCGCGAGAACGGTCCTACCACCCAGGTGCCCCTGGCCTTCGGCTTCAACTACTACGCCACGTCGGAGGAGAACGCTCGCATCGGTTCGCTGCGCGAGCCTTATGTGGAGGAGATTCAGCTGCTGCCGTCGGATGTGCTCAACACGCTGAGCGACTCTACGGAGTACTACTACTACACGAAGTACACCGGACAGACGAGCAACTACGACAGCATCAGCATAGCCAAGAGCGGCGACATGCGTCTGCGCAGCGTCATCACCCAGACCTTGGTCAACGACAGCACCAAGCAGTGGATAGACAAGTATAAGAATGCCAACATCATCCTGTATCGCAACAGCACCGTGCTGCTCCACCTGGCCGAGGCCTTCAACCGCCTTGACATGCCCGATGCCGCCTTTGCCATCCTGAAGGATGGTATCAGCGAGGCGCTGATAGCGAAGAACAACCAGGATGTGTACTATGCCAGCTATATCAGCGATGCTACCCGCACCAAGCTGCAGACCACCTATCCCGTCCTCTCGCAGGAGAATGTCAGTAAGTTCCCCTCAACGATTGCCTGTGGCATCCACTGCCATGGTGCCGGCAAGGCTGCCAGCGACCAGGCAATATCCAGCTATCTGACTGGCTCGTCGCCCTACAGCTTCGCCCGCATGACGGGTAAGAAGATGGATGAGATTGCCCAGCAGTTCGGTGTCACCGTAGGCACCACGCGTCAGGACACCATCAACGCCATCGAGGATATCCTGTGCGACGAGTATGCATTGGAGCTGGCCTTCGAGGGTACCCGCTTCCCCGACCTGTGCCGTCTGGCCCGTCATAAGAACACGTCGAGCCCCGACGGCTATGGCGTGAACTTCGGCAACCAGTGGCTGGCCAAGAAGCTGGCCTTCAAGAACCCCACGAAGGACCTGACCGACCCGAAGAACTGGTATTTGCCTTTCAAGTAAGCAATCTCCTTTGATTTATGCACGAAAATCCTGCAATTTGTGGGATTTTCGTGTTTTTATTGCTTTATATTTTGTATCTTTGCACACACAAACTAATCTATAAACAAAGCCAATGATGAAGAAAACACTCTTATTGACCGGATTGATGGCTGTCAGCCTGTGGGCAGGTGCTGCCGAGGTGACGTGGTTCGATGGCAGTCGCCCTGTGTCGTATGCCGTGCAGGGTAAGTCGGCTCCCGTGGTGGAGATAGCCCTGCAGATGTTTCGCAGCGATATGCAGCAGGTGACGGGCCGCGAGGCTGTCAGCACGAAGGATGCTGTCATCCAAATCTACGAACTCGACCAGAATGCGGGTGCCGCGTCGAAGTTGCAGAAGCAAGGCGTGCCCGTGGCCGACGTGAAAGGCCGTCACGATGCGTTCTGGCTGGGCGTGCGCGGCGGCAAGATTTTGGTGGTGGGCAGCAACGGGCGCGGCTGTGCCTACGGCCTGCTGGAGCTGAGCCGCATGGCCGGCGTGTCGCCCTGGGTGTGGTGGGGCGATGTGGTTCCCGAGCGCAAGAGCCGTCTTGTCATCGACGATGCCTTCGAGAGCTTGCAGTCGCCGTCGGTGGCCTATCGCGGCATCTTTATTAACGACGAGGACTGGTCGCTGCGAAACTGGGCGTGGAAGCATTATGAGAAGACCGAACAGTTCGGTGCCATGGGTCCCAAGACCTATAAGGCCATCTTCCAACTGTTGCTCCGTCTGCGTGCCAACGCCATCTGGCCAGGCATGCACACCGGCACACCGGGTTTCTTCACCATCAAGGGCAATAAGGAGATGGCCGACTCGTGCGGCATCCTCATCGGCACCTCGCATTGCGAACCCCTGCTGCGCAACAACGTGGCCGAGTGGGACCCCATGGTGCGTGGCGCCTACAACTATATCACCAACCGCGAGCAGGTGCAGCAGTACTGGATAGAGCGACTGAAGGAGGTGAAAGGCTCCGAGGAGTTCTTTACGATTGGCATGCGCGGCATCCACGACGGTTCGATGGAGGGCGTGAAGACGAAGAAGGAAAAACTGGAAGGCCTGCAGCAGGTCATCGACGACCAGCGCGAGCTGATTCGCACCTATTATAATAAAGAGGTGGAGCGGGTACCGCAGGTCTTTATACCCTACAAGGAGGTGCTCGAGATCCTGGAGAGCGGCCTGCGCGTGCCCGACGACGTGACGCTGATGTGGTGCGACGACAACTATGGCTACATGACCCGTCTCAGCGATGCCGAACAGCAGCGGCGCCAGGGTGGGGGAGGCGTCTACTACCACCTGAGCTACTGGGGCCGTCCGCACGACTATATGTGGCTCACCACCACGCAGCCGGGCCTCATCTATTCAGAGATGAAGGCCGCCTACGACCATAACTGCCGCAAACTGTGGATAGTTAATGTGCACGACCCGAAGGTGGCGGCCTACGATCTGGAGTTCTTCCTCGATATGGCGTGGGACATAGAGAGCCTCACCCCTGGCCCCAAAGTCCCCCTTTCGTCCCCCGAGGGGGACACGATGGTCCACGAAACTATGGAAGCCCCCTCGGGGGCAGTAGGGGGGGCTCTCACTATTGAGCAGCACCTGGAGCGCTGGCTCTGCACGCAGTTTGGCGATGAGGCGGGCCGTCAGCTCTTCCCCGCCATGAAGGAGTTCTACCGTCTCTGCGGCATCCGCAAGCCCGAGTTCATGGGCTGGACGCAGGTGGAGCTCTCCGACAGGAAAGCCTACCCGCGTGGCCGTTCGCACGTCATCGACACCGAGTTCTCGCAGACTGAGTTTGGCGACGAGCTGGAACGCTATCTGGCCGACTATGCTGCCGTGTGTCAGACGGTGCAGCAGGTGGAGCCGCTCATTCGTCCGGAGCTGAAGGATGCCTTCTTCGCCCATGTCACCTATCCCGTCTTTGCTGCTAATGCGATGGCTGTCAAGATGCTGGAGGCGCAGAAGGCCCGCTCGAAATATCAGGGGCAGACCGACGTGGCCATGGAGGGTCGTCAGGACTATATGCTGGCGGCATCGGGCCGCGCCATGCAGGCCTATCGCGAGATACAGCGGTTGACCGACTACTACAACCAGCGTCTGGCTGGCGGCAAGTGGCAGGGCATCATGAACATGATGCCGCGCGACCTGCCTGTGTTCTGTCCGCCCACGGTGCCCTATCTCGGCACCGACAGCGTTGCCGCTGCCCAGTACCGTCATAAGGCTCCCAGCCTTCAGGGGGCTGTCGCGTGCAATGCCGCCGACTACGATGCTGCCTCGACGGGCTGTCAGCCCATCCAGATGCTGGGTCACTCGATGCAGGCCGTCTCGGTTCCCAAGGGCGGCGAGCTCGTGTATGAGTTTGAGACCGTGAAAGAGGGCGATGCCACGCTCTATACCGCTATGATTCCCACGCAGCCCAACGACAAGGGCGACCTGCGCTACCAGGTGCAGATCGACGATCAGGCGCCGGTGGTCATCTCGCTGAAGGAGAAGTACCGCTCCGACTTCTGGAAACTGAGTGTGCTGCGTGGCCAGGCCCTGAAGCAGACACCCGTGAAGGTGTCGGCGGGCAGTCACACGCTCCGCCTCAAGGCCCTCGACGACCATATCATTGCCGACCAGTGGATGCTCGACTTCAAGCCGGGGCGCAAGTTCTACGTCATTCCCGTAGGGGATTGAGGATTAAAAATTGAAGATTATGAGACGTATACTGCTTTGTTTATCATTTGTCATCTTTCATCTTTCATTTGGCTTTGCCCAGGTCGGCGATGCTTTCAAGGGCATCTGGCCGGTGACGGACAGGGCTGTGATGAAGAGCCTGAACGGTGAGTGGCAACTGAAGGTGGTGAAAGGCGTCAGCGACGACAAGACTGTGCCGGCGGCCGACGCGACGTGGGGGACTATCCCCGTGCCGGGTTGTTGGGAAATGCTACGGGACGGCGACGGTACGTCGGGAATGGCCCACCGCTTCTGCGAGCCCCGGTATAACTATCCCGACTCGCTGACCGGCTACTACCGGACGGCATTTACTGTTCCCGCAGAATGGAAAGGACAGCAGGTCATCGTCAGGCTCGACGGTGTGCTGCGCGGCTACGACCTCTGGCTTAACGGCCAGCTGGTTGGCACGTGGGAGAGTGGCTACAACACCTGCCTGTTCGACCTGACCCCCTATCTGACCAAGAAAGCCTTCAAGGGCGAGCCGCAGCAGTTGGCCATGCGCGTCTACAGCCACTTCAAGGGCTATGAGTTCGACTGCTTCGACGACTGGGCCACAATGGGCATCTTCCGCGATGTCACCCTCTTTGCCGTGCCGACAACGCACCTTGGCGACCTCACCGTCACCACCAAGATGAACGGCGAGGTGACGGTGAAGACCGCGGTTGCCAACAGCACGAAACGCACAACTACTGACTATGAGATTCTCGATGCTGAGGGTAATGTCGTCTCTATCGGCGCGCCCATCAGCAGTCCGCACCTTTGGACAGCCGAGACACCTTATCTCTATACTTTGCGAGTCTATGTGAAGGAAAAGGATAAGACCCTTCAGACCTTCACCCAGAAGATAGGTATCCGCGAGGTCAGCATCGATGGCAACATCCTGAAGCTGAACGGACAGCCCATTAAGCTGCGCGGCGTCAATGCCCACAGCACCGACCCCAAGACCGTGAAGGTCATTTCCGATGACCTCACCCTCAAGGACATGCACCTGATGAAGGAAGCCTCGGTCAACTACATGCGCCTGTCGCACTACCCCCGCGAGCCGCGCTTCTATGAGCTGGCTGACTCCTTAGGCTTCTACCTCGTCGACGAGGTGCCCTTTGGCTTTGGCGACAAGCACCTGTCGAGCCGCTCGTATCAGGATATTCTGAAGACCCGCGCCCTGGCCACCGTCAGCCGCGACAAACTGCACCCCTCGGTCATCGTCTGGAGCGTGGGCAACGAGAACCCGCTGCCGCAGACCTGCGTCGAGGTGGGCGACTACGTGGGCAGTCTCGACCCCTCGCGCCCCTACTGTTTCCCGCAGGTGGGCAGCTACTTCCGCAAGTTCTGGGAGAAATCCGGACTGCCCAATGGCTTCGGTGAGGAGGCTAATGGGGGTAAGCACCCCTTCCCCTCCGAGGCTCCCGTCTATGCGCCCCACTATCCGACAACCAGTCAGATTGGCGGCTTCTACCAGCACCTTGACCGTCCTGTCATCTTCACCGAATACTGCCACACGCTGGGCATCTCGTTCGAGGACCACGACCGCCAGTGGGAGATTATAGAGCGCACACCCGGCATCACCGGCGGCTCGGTGTGGGAGTGGGCCGACCAGGGCATGCCTTTTAAAGTGAAGAATGAAGCCTTTTCCCGCTGGCGTACCGACGGCGGCGAGAGCGACCAGAAGGTCTATACCTCCGAGGACGGCGGCTTTGAGATGAAGGGCAACTTCGGCACCGACGGTCTGCTCTATGCCGACCGCACGCCGCTGCCCAACTACTACGAGTTGCAGCACAACTACGCCCGCGCCTTTATTAAAATTGATAATGGACAATTGAAGGTAGTCAACCGCTATGACTTCCTCAATCTGAAGGACAACGTCACCTTCAGCTGGGCTGTGACCAGCGACCGCGACACCGTGGCCCGTGGCGCCTTCTCGCCCGACTGCCCACCCCGCTCGTCCGTGGCCTATGTGCTTTCTCTGCCCTCTTCTCTCAGCCTTCAGCTTTCAGCTCTCAGTCTGCTCCATTTCGACATCACCGATGCGCAGGGCCATACGTTCCTGCACCAGAATTTTGTGCTGAATAAGCCCAAACAGGAATGGACGGGAGCGGGCGACCCGATGCAACGGGTGCAGGAGACCTCCGTGCGCACCGGTCGCAAGCCGACGATGGCCGAACGCATCACCCAGAAGGGCCGCTTGCCGAAGCGATACCAGCTGCCGATGGATAATGACCAGGTGAAGGCCGACGTACGGCAGACGCCTATTGATGGCGGACAGGAGGTCAGCTTCACCCTCACACCCGACACAGCCGATGTGTTCCGTTCGGAGCTTGGTCTTGCCTATCTGCTTGATTCGAAAATCGACCGCGTGCAATGGATAGGACAAGGCCCCTTTGCCAGTTACCCGGGCCGTCACCAGGCCAACCGCTACGGCTTCTGGGCCAAGCACATGGATGACCTCTATTTCGAGGGTAACCACGGCGGCGTTGACGCTGCCCTGTTCTCGGATAAGGACGGCAACGGCCTGCTTATCACGGGCGACTCGCTCGACCTGAACTACGAGCAGACCGACCGTGGCATCGTTGTCACCGTCAATGCCGCCGTCAGCGGACAGGGGCCGAAGTTTGCCAAGACTGCCTTCAATGGCTGGAAGCCCGCCGACGGTCCCGTGGGTGCGTCGTTCCGCATCTATCGCATAGAGGCCGGCCGGGTGCCTTCGTTGTTTGCACCCATAGACGTGCCGGCTCCCTTCAAGCCTTTCCTCACGCAGTACGACACTTATCTGTTGAAATACAATCGCGAATAATCAAACCATCAGTTTGGACGGAGCAAACCCCGAGTTTGCTCCGTCTAAACTCCGGGTTTGCTCCGTCTAAACTCCGGGTTTGCTCCGTCTAAACTGCCGGTTTGCTCCGTCCAAAGTATTTGTTTGGAAAAATCAGTAGATGACGAAGCCGCCGTTAGGCTGTACGGTGACCTTCGCCTGACCCTTCTTTAGCTTCAAGACCGACTGGACAACGCCAAGGGTGTTGCCCTTCTTGTCTGCCTGGTCGTTCAGCAGTGTGCCGACGCCGTAGGCCCCCAGGTCGAGGGTCAGCGTCAGCGGCTCTTTCTGTGCGTTGAGGCCGGCCACATACCATTGGTTGCCGTGGCGGCGGGCCAGCACCACGTAGCGACCCGGGTAGCCGTCGATGAGCCGCGTCTCGTCCCACGTGGTGGGTATGGTCTTCAGGAAGTCCAGTTCCACCTGCGGCAGCTCCTGCAGGTTGTTGGGCTGCATGGCTATGCATTGCACGGCGGTCTGGTTGGTGATGCCCGACGCTATCTCGAACATGTCGGTGGTCTTGCGGGTGTGGCGGCTCTTGTTGTCGCGACTCATGTGGCGGTTCATCATTACGCCGCCCCAGTCCATCGTGGCCACGGCATTGCGGCAGAATGGGTGCATGGTCAGGTCGAAGGGCTCGCGCTCGGCGGCACCCTCGCTGAAGTACACGTTCTCGCTGGCCAGCACAGCCTCCGAGGCGACGTAGTTGGGATACATGCGCTCCCAGCCCCGGGGCAGCGTGCAGCCGTGGAAGATGCATTGTATGCCGTAGCGGTTGGCATCGTAGAGGATGTCCTCGTAGAGGCGCATCGTCTCCTGCTTGTCGCCGCCGAAGAAGTCTACCTTGATGCCCTTCACGCCGATGCTTTGCAGCCAGGCCATCTCCTGGTCGCGGGCGATGGCGTTGTCCATCCTGCCGCGGGGCGTCTGCGGGGCGTCGTTCTCCCAGCCGTTGGAGTTGTACCACAGCATCAGCGACACACCTTTCTGCTGCGCATACGCCGACAGCTGGGCCATGCGCTCGCGCCCGATGTTCTGGTCCCACCAGTTGTCCACCATGCAGAACTCATAGCCCATGGCGGCAGCCAGGTCGATGAACTGCACCTGGTCGGCGTAGTTGATGGAGTTGTCCTGCCAGATGAGCCACGACCAGGTGTAGCGGCCGAAGGCCTGGGGCGTCGAGAGTGAGGGGTGGAGCGTGTAGAGGGGCTCAACCACGTCGTAGGGGATGGTGGTCTCGACGATGGGCTTCAGCGACGTGCCCACGGTGATGGTGCGCCAGGGTGTGGCGCCGGGCAGGGCGATGCCGGCAAAGGTGTCGCCGCGTCCGTTGTTTTCGCCCTTCATGGGATAGGCAATGGTATAGGGATAGTCGCTCAGGTGCGAGGCGCAATAGCGGCTGTCCACACCGGTCTCGCTGACCAGCACCCAACCGGTGGGGGCATGAAACAGGCAGGGGAAGGTGTAACCCTCGCCGTACTGCGAGCGGGCCGTCATCGGGGCGTCGGCCTTGTACTCCTCCTCATAGCTGGGCTTGGTGCGCTCCCAGCCAATCATCGCCGTGCTCTGCGGGGTGAGGAAGGTGGTGGTGCCGTCGGGCAGACGGAAGCCGGTGGCCTCGCAGAAGATGACTGCCGCCTTCGGGTTGTCGTTCTTCTGGCGGGGTATCAGATAGCGGAAGGCCACGTCGTTGTCCGACACGGCAAACTGCACCGTCATCCGCTGCTTGGCGCTGTTCTCGAAGTCCACACTCACCTGCATGGCCACGAAGTGCATCTGGCTCTGCTTCACCTGCCGCATCTCGTAGGTGCGGTCAATCCGCTCGGCGCGGGTGTCTACAATCCTCAGCCCCTGCACAAAGTCGCCGAAGTCGGCCCGGAAGCCTAAGGGCGAGGGCTGCATCATCTGCTGTCCGTCCAGACTGACGGCATATGTGGGCTGTCCGCCCTGGTCGCTGACTGTTACTACCAGGTTCCCGTTGGGCGAGGCAATGGCTGTCTCGCGGGCCGACGCCACCACCGGCAGCATCATGGCCAAAACAAGTAATAAGTTTCTCATTCCCTAACAATTCTGACAATTATGGCGCAAAGATACGAATAATTCTTAAATAATTGCACTTTATTCGAAACAATTTCATATCTTTGCAAAGCAAACCAGAGATTACTAATAATGAAACGACTATTACTGCTTACTACCATAACACTTTCTGCCATTGTCCTCTGTGCCCAGAACCAGCTGCGGCTCAGCAGCCGACAGGTGTCTACGGCTGAAGGTCTGTCAGGCAACACCATCAATGAGCTGGTGCAGGATGCCGAGGGATACATCTGGATGGCCACCAACAACGGACTGAGCCGCTACGACGGCTATGCCACCGTGAACTATCGCCCGACGGACGACACTCCCGGGCTGAAAGGACGCGTGGGGCGCATCACCCTCGACACCGCCGCCCATTGCCTGTGGCTTAGCTCGGCCACCTATACCAATGCCTGCTACGACCTGCAGCAGCGAGCCTTCATAGACTGGAGCGGCGAGCCCGACCGCCAGCTCAACAAGTTCATGCTCACGCGACAGGGCATGTTCTTCTACGGCATGTCGTTCGGCGTGCGGCGCGTGCAGCAGGGACGCGTCACCGACTATACGAAGGACAACGGCTCGCTGCCCTCGAACGAGGTGCTGCAGATTGTGGAGGACAACGGCGGCAACGTGTGGATGCCCACCGACAAGGGCGTGGCCCTGCTCACCGTCGACGGACGACTGCAAACGCTGTTGCCGGGCCGCCAGCTGACGGCCTGCGCCACCAGCGGCGGCACCACCTGTCTGCTGACTGCCGACGGCGAGGTGTGGCTGACCGACGGGAAGGGCACAGGAGGCGAGCCGTTGAAGCGGTTGAAAGCCGAGAAGGTGGTGTTGCCGAAGGTGAACACCAGCTTTGTGTGGCAGGGGCGCTGGCTGCTGTTCGCTCCCGAGCGGGCCTATGCCGTCGACCTGAAGAGCGGACGGGTGGAGGCCATCGACATCGTCAACGGCCTGAACCAGGGCTCGTTGCCGGGCTATCATTTCATCTCCAACCAGAGCGGACGCCTGTGGATATTCCCCGACGAGGGAGCCATGCGCTCCATGCCGCTCATCGACAACGCCCACTTCTCGAGCAGCAAGGGACGTAAGTTCCACATCGCCGCCGACGCGCAGGGCCGCCTCTTCATAGCCACCTACGGCAGCGGACTTTTTGTGTGGGACCCCGCCACCGACCGTCTGGACCACTTCACCCCCGCCGATGAGCACCCGCTAATCCGGTCTAACTACCTCACGGCGATTCTTGCCGACAGCCGGGGCTACGTGTGGATAGGCTCGGAGGGCACCGGCGCCTACTGCGTGTGTCCGCCATCCCTCATCCATTACCCGTTGTCCATCGCCCATTACGAAGAGCTGCTGCCCGAGCCCGGGCACCAGGGCGACTGGGCCAATGCCATCAGCGCCCTGACCCAGCGTGCCGACAACAGCCAGATTGTGGTGGGCACCCGATGGGGCATCAGGTACGAAGGTACCCCCAGCGGCCTCAGCCGCAGCGCAAAGCCGTTCTCCTCCAGCGTCACCGCCCTGCTCCTCGACAGCGAGGGCCGCCTCTGGACAGGCACCCGCGACGAAGGCCTCTACATCGACGACCGGCACTATCCGTTACCCTCAATCACCTGCCTCTGCCAGGATGCCAAGGGCCGCGTGTGGCTGGGCACACACGGCAGCGGCCTCTACCTCGCCAGCGCCGCCGCTCCCTCTGTTGCCCGTGCTGCGGCGGTGCCTCAGCCCTCCCAGCCCTTCACCCCTTTCCTGACGGGCGAAATCAATAAGAGCCGCATCAAGACCCTCGAGCTCTCGCCCTCCGGCATCCTCTGGATAGGCACCAACGACGGCATCTACAGCATAGACACCCGCCGCGACACCATCACCGAGGCCGACTTCCAGAGCCTCCATACAGCAGCCACCCCCTTCCCCTACAAGGAGATCTTCGATATCCACGTGGCAGCCGACACGCTGCTCTGGGTAGGTGCTGCCGGCAGCGGACTGCTGAAGTGCCGCTTGGACCACGGCGCGCTGGCCAATCTGGAGAGCATCACCACCCGCGAGGGTCTGCCCAACGACAATGTCTACAGCATCACCACCGACCGCCAAGGCTACATCTGGACGGGCACCGAGGGCGGTATTGCCCGCGTCAACCCCCGCAACGGCATCGTCAGGACCATACAGGCCAACAGCGTGGCAGCCGAGCATTGCGCCCTGACCACCGCCGACGGCAGCGTCATCCTGGGCACCGTCCAGGGCCTCTGCATCATTCGCCCCGCGGCTGGCACCTCCGCCTCCTCCGGCGCTCCCGCCCCCTCTGTCGTTGGCTCACCTTCCCCCTCTGTTGCCTCTGCTGCGGCGGTGCCGCAGCCCTCCCAGCCCCAAATCACCGACCTGCGCGTCAATGGCAGCTCCATCATCCAATTCCGCCCCGGCAGCCGCCTCGCCCTGCCGCACGACCAGAACCACCTGTCGTTCTATTTCTCTGACTTCAACTACAGCCCCGCCGCCACCTCCCTCTACCAGTACTGGCTGGAGGGGGCCGACCGCACCTGGCAGCCCATCACCACCGACCACCATGCCGACTACCGCGACCTGAGCCCTGGCCGCTACGTCTTTCACCTCCGTGCTCTCGCTGACAACGACGAGTGGCAGGACGAGGTGACCTACAGTTTCACTATCCGCCAGCCGTGGTACAACACCTGGTGGGCATGGATTGTCTACCTGCTTATCGCCGCCCTGATAGCCTGGTATGTCTATCGCAACTGGAAGGAGAAGTTCGACCTGCACCAGCAGATGAAACTCGACCGACAGCTCATGGACTTCCGTGCACGGCTCTTCACCAACATCACCCACGAGTTTCGCACGCCGCTGGCCATCATCAAGGGTGCTGCCGACAAGCTCGATGCCAAGCAGGCCGCCGTGCAGACCGTGCAGCGCGGCACCAAGCGCATGTTCCGCCTGGTCAACCAGTTCATGGAGTTTCGCAAGGTCAACACCGGTCACCTGCGCCTGAAGGTGCAGACCGACGATGTGGTGGGCTTCATCAAGGAACTCTATCAGGACTTCTGGGCGATGGCGCAGCAGAAAGATATCCAGATGACCTTTACGCCTTTTGCACGCGAATACCAGGTGCCCTTCGACCACGAGATTGTAGAGACTGTCGTCTATAACCTGCTGTCGAATGCCATCAAATACACACCGCAGCGCGGCACCGTCAGCGTCAGGCTCCGGCGCACCGACGACCGGCTGGTGCTGTCGGTGGAAGACTCCGGACCGGGCATCAGCACCGAACAGCAGGCCGCCCTCTTCCAGCCCTTCATGAACGGACTGACCAGCCAGGGCGGCATGGGCATCGGTCTGTATACCGCCCACATCATGGCGGGGCTGCACCACGGCTCGCTGGACTACGACGGTGCTCAGGGCGGTGGTGCCTGCTTCACCCTCACCCTCCCTGCCACCGACATCTACTCCCCTGACGAAACCCTCAATGCTCCGCTGGGTCAACAGTCGCAGGCAGGACAAGATGCCTCGGCATCCAGAACGCAAGACCCCTCCGTCGCCTATGCTGCGGCATCGCTTCAGCCCGAGCCGCTCAACGACCTCACCATCGCCATCATCGAGGACGACCCCGACATGATGCAGCAGATCAAACAGGAGATGGGCATCTACTTCCGACTGGACACCTATATGAACGGACAGGCTGGCTACGAGGGCGTGCGCGTCAACCCGCCGTCGCTGCTCATCTGCGACGTCATGCTGCCCGACATGAACGGCTACGACATCGTCAGCCGACTGAAGGGCGACCCCGCCACCCGTCAGGTGCCCGTCATCATGCTCACCGCCCTCGACGACGAGCGGCACCAGATACGTGCCTACCGCGCCGGTGCCGACGACTACATGGTGAAGCCCTGCAACTGGCATCTGCTCGTGGCCCGCGTCCAGTCCATCATCCAGCAAAGCCTTAATCATTCAGGTGCTCCCGCCCCGTCTGTTGCCAGTGGCTCGGAGGTGCCTCAGCCTTCCCAGTCCTCTCAGCCTATCATCATCAAGACCTCCCAGTCCGATAAGGTGTTCATGGACAAGCTTCAGATGTTTACCGCCCAGCACCTTGCCGACGAGAACTTCAGCGTCGACCAGCTGGCCCAGATGATGAACATGGGCCGCACCAAGTTCTACGGACGGGTGCGCGAGATGACGGGCCTCTCGCCCAACAAGTACCTGATGAAGTTGCGTATGGAAAAAGCCGCCGACCTGTTGGCCGACGGCGAGCTGACTGTTTCAGAAGTTAGTTATAAAGTAGGTATTCAAGACCCCAGTTATTTCAACAAGTGCTTCAAGGCGCAGTTTGGCGTGGTGCCCAGCAAGTACGTCAGGAGCGCTCAGTAGATGGTCGCAGCCCCGCCATGCGGGTCGATGTCGACGAGGGTCTGTCCGCGGTGGCGGTAGACGGTCAGTGGCTGTCCGTCCTGACGGGCCTGCTGCCAGAGGCCGCTGCCCAGCATCAGCGTCAGTGGCTGACGGAAGAGTAGGGGGTCGAGTGTGCAGGCGGGGCGCACGGTCAGACTGTCGGCCGCTGTGCTTACCTGCAGCTCGGTGTTCTCGCGTTCCTTCACGTAGGCAGCCACCTCGCACAGTGGCGCCACCCACACCTCGTCTTGTCGGGCTGCTATGTAGTCAAGGTGTGCCCACAGCACCTGCGGGTTCTCAAAGTGGTCGTAGCCGCGGGCTATGCCGTGGGTCATGCCCACGCCCCATGCGCCCTGCTCTACGAGTCCCTCCACCCATTGTCGTAGCCAGGTGGTGTCGCGCTTCGAGCCGATGCTGGTCTGAAAGGTCCTGCTGCCCACCTTGTCCTGTTCGCAGAAGGCGATGGTCTCGTCTGTCTTGGCGTTGCCGGGGTAGACGAAGGTACGGGGCCTGCGGCCTGTCTCTGTCAGGATGGCGCTGTCGTTGCGCTGCACCTCATGGCGCAGCTGGTCGGGGGTGAGTCGCGTCACCGCCTTGTGCTCCCACCCGTGACTGGCTATCTCGTGTCCGTCGGCAGCCAACTGGCGCACCATGTCCCACGTCATGCAGGGGGTGCCGTCGGTGCCGTCTTTTCGGTCTTGCTTCGAGTGCATCACGCCTCCCACCTTCGAGCCGATGATGGCGAACGTGGCGCGCAGTCCGCGCCGGTTCAGCTCCGGACGTGCCAGTGTGTACTGGTCTTGCAGCCCGTCGTCGAAGGTGTAGCTCACCGCCGCCAGCCGGCCGCCCCGGTAGGGGGCGATGCCGACCGTTGGCTGTGCGTCGCACACTGCTGCTGTTGTCAGCAGGGCGGCTGCCGTGAAAACAATCTTCTTTACCTTACGTATCATGACTTAAAACGAGATGCTGTCGTTAGAGACTAATGCTGTCAGAAGCCGAGGCCCAGGGGATTCTCCAGCCCGAGCATATCGAGCGGCGAGCGCGAGAGGTACTCCTCTACGGGGTCGGTAGAGACCTCGGTTTCCATGTTGCCCGTGCCCTCAACGCCGGTCACGCTGGCGCAGACCAGTTGCTGCAGGGCCACTTCGGTCACCTCTATGGTGGGGTGCATATATGTCTTTTTCATCTTTTCTGCCTAATGGGGTTACTTCACTTGTATCTTTCTCACACTGCCATCGGCGCGGCGCACAATGTTGAGGCCTTTCTGCAGCCCCGCCTGGCGCGTGCCGTTCAGGGAGTATACCGACTCTACGGCCTGATTGCTGCCCGTCTGTTCGCTCTGGAGGGCCTCGATGACCGTCTCATCGCCGTCGATGACGAAGCGGAAGGCACGGGCCTCTACCGCTGTACCCAACTGCAGGTAGGCCTTGTACTGGGCGATGCTGGTGCCCGAGAACTTCTTGAAACCCACGGTGCTTGCATCAATCGAAGCCAGTACATAGATGGGGTCGCTGGTGTTCTGGTAGTCATAGCCCGTCAGTGCTGCGTCGGCGGTGCCTACAAGCAGGTTGTCAGCCCAAGAACCGGCAGTCATCGACTTCTCGAAGCGGTAGAGACCCTTCACGCCGTTGAACAGGAAGCCCTGCTTGGCGGGGATGATGCCTCCAGCCTCAACCTTCTTCAGTGTCAGTGTGCCCGTCTCGGCACCATCCTCATAGTCGCTGACGTAATAGACCACAGTGTCATCGGGAACGATAGCGGGATAAGGCAGCGACATGGAACCCCAGCCGATAGCCGTCACGCGATTGTAGACGCCGGCCTCATCGGGCACGAAGCGCAGGGCATAGACGCGGCAGGTCTTGCGGCAGTCGAGCACCAAGGTGCCGGCAGCGGTCACGGTGTACTTGATCTCCTTGATGTCGCCAGAGCCGGTAGAGGTGGCAGAGGCGGCCTTCGTGCCCTCGTAGTAGAGGTCGAGGGTGCGCTCGCTGCTTTCATCCTTGCTGCTGAACAGCACGTAGAACGTGCCGGGCACAGCGATATTGGCAGCCAGATAGTCACCGCAGGTGGTGTTATTGGCGGTGGTTGCAGCCGAAAGCGACCAGCCACCGTTGTAATCGGCATTGATATAGAGATAGCTGCTCCAGTTGGCCTTAGTGCCGTCGCTGAAGGTGGCCGAGCCGCTGGTGCTCTGCTTGAAGAACGAACGGTTGTTCGAGCCGTTCTGTCCACGGCCATAGAGGCCGTTAATCTGCTGCACGGTGCCGTCGCTGCCCGGTGTCGTCATATCGCCAGTGAGCCATGTGGTCTCCTGCGTCACTGCCTCGTCGTTGCCGAAGAGGGTGTAGACATCTATGAAGTTGTAAGCCACGGCGGCGGGTGTCAGCTTCACGGTGCTATAGTTGGCCATCACGTTGGCTGAAGGCACGCTGAGGATAGCCTGCTTCTGATAGACCTTTGTCTGTCCGTCGGCCTGGTTGAACTGCGTACCGTCGAAGATATACTGTGCGTTGCCCGTCTCGGTGTCGTTAGCCAGCGGCTTGTTCCAAGCCAGCACAGGAGCCAGCAGATTTTCTGCGTCCACATCTGATGTCTGCGTGTTGTCGATGTTCAGGGTGTAGGTCTCGCTGGCAGTACCTTTCAGCAGCACGGCCTCGCCCTTGCCGATGACGGTGGCGGAAACCTTCTTCGCCACATCGTCGTCGATGTCACCGGGCAGCAGGGCGTAGGCCTCCAGACCCTCGGGCAGCGTCAGCGGTGCCAGTGCAATATTCGTAAACGTGGCATAGCCATTAGCGTCCATCGTGGCCTGACGCAAAGCCGTGTTGTCGGTGGTGGGAACGAAGCGGAAGGCGTAGACGCGGCTTCCACTCTTGCCAGAGTGATAGACAAATGTACCGGCCTCGGTGGCGGTGTACTTCAGTTCCTCTACAGAGGTCGAAGCCGTCGTTTTTGTAGCCACACTCGTACCATTGAAATAAATGCTATGTGACTTCTCGGCATCACTGCCTGACGAGACGAGAACATAGAACGTGCCGGGATAGAGGGCGTTGATGGCAAAGTAGTCGTTCAAGCCTGCCTTGGCAGCGGTGGCCGTGGCGGTGGTTGAACTGCTTCCGGCATCATTGCTGAGCGTATAGTAGCAAGTCACTGTAGCCTTGGTGTCATCGGAGAAAGACAGTTCTGTCGAACTGATACCACCCGTCTTCCAAGAGCGGTTGTTCGAACCGCCCTGTGCCTTGCTGTAGAGTCCGTTGTACTCAACAGGGGCTTCATCTTGATAGGTAGGCACCGTCATGCTCTCCAGCGTCCACGTCTTAGCCTCGCTCACCACAACCTCCGTTCCGAAGTCGTGGTCAGTGGTTGTCTGTGCATTGGCCTCCGGCTCATCGAAGGTCAGCATTCTGTTTGCGCAGTGTGCTGCTCCATTGCTGATGCTGAGGTAGGCGCTGCCTGCGGCAACCGATGTCGTGCCATCGGCCTTGGTGAAGGTCTTGTTGGCGAAGGTATAGTTGATGAAGTCCTCGCCCGAGGTCTCTTCCACGTTGCCGGTGGTCTGCTGGGCTGTCATGTCGTTCTCGCCCTCATAGTTCAGTGCCGTCCAGGCAAAGGGTAGCACATATTCGGTAGAGGCTTCGCCCATCAGCAAGACGCCGTTGCCCTTGTCCACACCGAGCAACTGGGTCATCTCCACCCTCTGGTCGCTCTCCGTCGAAGGAGCCACGGCCCAGGCCGTCAGTCCGGCGGGCAGCCCGAGGTTGGCACCGCTCAGGTTGCCGAAGGTGGCATAGCCGTCGGCATCGGTGGTCACGGTGCGCTGGCTGGTGCGGTCGGTGGTGGGCACGTAGCGTGCACCCCAGAGTTTGTATTTGTCGTTGCAATAGATATAATAGGTACCAGCCTTCGTGGCTGTGTAGCTTATCTGCTGTATAGCATTAGCAGTCTCACAGGTAGCCTTGCCTACCAGCTTGCCATTGAAGTAGAGACTGACATATTTCTCTGCCGTCTCGATGGCCACGTTCAGCGTGAAGGTGCCGGGATAGAGCACATTTACACCTATGCAGTTGCCTGCCGAGTGCGATGCGTTCCAGCTGTCGCTGATGTTGTTCTCGGCGGTGTTACTGCCCAGATTGCTGCGTACATACGACGTAGCACTCTGCACGTAGCTGTCGGGATAGGTGAGCGACTGTGCCGACTGGCCAGTGACATATTCAAAACGGCGCTGCGTGCTGCCGCCGCCATGCAGATACATGTGGTCAACTATCTGTGAACCGCTGCAGAACGAGCCCGACTGATTGTCGAAGCTCCACGTGGTAGTCTCGCCTACATACTCGTCGGTGCCGAAGTCGCTGTAGTCCACCTCGGCATATGCAACATCGTCGAGGCGAGTACCTGTGATGACACTCTCGTCAATCATGCGGTTGTAGAGGCGCTTACCGAAGAGTTCGGCCGAGGGAGCATCGAAGTGCTTGGTGTCGCTGAGCATCGTCAGGTCACGCAGGTCGATGACATGGAAGTTGGCATCCTCGTCCTCAAGGGTGAAGAATGCCTTCTCTACGGCAGAGCTGTAAAGCGACGAGGCGTGGGGGATGGTGCCGCAGAAGAAGGGCAGCGTAGCATACTTGCTTTCTCCTGTCTTCGTTACCAGATGGTCGCGCACATAAGCCACCATCGCCTTGAGGTTCTCGTAGTAGCCACCGGCATTGCGGTCGCTCTCGCCTTGGTGCCAGATGATGGCTTTGATGTCGGGGGTGTCGCCAGCCGCCTTGATGGCATCGATAGCCGCGTCGATATTGGCAATCCATGCCAGAAGCATCGACTGACCGTCGTAGGTCACATCGTTCTGCACAAAGGTGGTACCGGCAATAGCGGTTGCAGCCAGGAAGGTGGGGTCGGCGCTCCAGTGGTAGCCACCGCCATACTGTGGCAGCCATGCATTGCTGTGCCCAGAGGGCGAGTTGGTGATGCTGGGGTCTATGCTCGTGCCACCGTAACTGGTCTTCGCTACATAGAAAGTCTCCTGCAGAGCCTGTCCTATATAATAATAGGTGACGGCATCGTAGGCCCATCGTCCGGGCTGGTCAGTGTTGCCGCTGGTGGGATAATAGGCATAGAACTTTCCAAGATGCTCGGCCGAATAGGCTCCGTGGTACGACACCATGGCATACTGCGATGCGCTTTGCAGGTAGGTGGGCAACGTAGAACTGGTCAGTCGTCCGTCGGTGTTCGACTGTCCGCCGGTGAGGAACAATGCCTTTGTGGCGGCCATTCCCGTCACAGTGCCACCAACCAGCAGCAGTGCAACGAGCAAGGATTTAAGTAGGAATAGTTTCTTCATTGTTTTAACGTTAGTTTTTACTTTGTTATTGTATCTGCCCACAAAGGTAGGGCGAATAGGCGCGCACGGGCTTGTACAATCGTTCGTAAATTTGGAAAAACATTCGCAAAACTAAACGAGTTTATCATATACGACGGTTAAAAGTCCCAGAACAGGTCTTCCCTGCTGCGGACACCACCGTTGGTGCCCTCATCGTATACATCGGTGCTCACGGATACTTCAGTCGATGCGCCCAGCAGGTGGGCTTCCATCCGACAGATTACGATGTCCATTTCCGGGGTTATATATTGCTTCTTTTTCATAGTTTGTCCTCCTTCGCTTTACTTTAATACTTTTTTGCCGTTAATGATATACAGACCCTTGCCCGGGTTGACGACGCGCTGACCATTGAGGTTGAACACCTCCTGGCTCGTCTTTCCCTTATTGCCGTCCAGAATCTCGGCTGTGCTGATGCCAGTCGTCTCGCTGTCAACAAACGTGATGTCCATGCGGGCAGAAGATATGCTGGCAGTGGGAATCTGCAGGTAGGCCTTGCCGGCACCGACTATAGTACCAGTTGATTTTGCCTTAACGAACACCACGCCCTTGCTCTCATCGTTCTTGTCGGCTAACCCCAGTACGAAGTTGGTGTATTCTGTCTCGTCAATCGTTGTGGTGGCATTAACTGTCTGAGAAGTAGAAACAGCCACCAGGTTGTTAGTGCCGATGGCATCAGCATCACCGCTCAGCACAGGAATGTCGTCAGCCGAGCCCTTGATAAACAGACCGGTGTTGGCAGGTACCTTGTACACTCGTGTCAGCTCCACATTCTTGTTCGTGCTGTTATAGGCGGCGGTGTATGCCTCAACGGTTTTGCCCGTAAAGTCGAGCGGCAACGTGCTGCTGAAGGTGTAGCCGAGGTTGTCGACGGCGGTAATGGCTGTCTCTGTTGTGTATGTAAAGCCGACAAATCCAATTTTAACGCTGCTTGGTGCTACATAATCTGAAATATATAAATAGTAGGTCTTGGAGGTGTTCAGAATGGTAGAGAACGTTGAGGTTTGTGTTCCTGTATCACCTCCTGCAATAGTTTCCTTGTTAGTTCCATCCGTTAGATTCAACTTGCCTTTTCCGTTACTTCTGTGATACCACTGAACAGTAAGCCTTCCCGATGTTGACGGCTCAACCTTTACAAATGTTCCTGCGGTGGGGGCGCCATCTGTCAGTGTCGCACTACAGTTTGTGTCAAGTCCCCAGCCAGAATAAGAACTTTTTGTCCAAACAGCCTCTGTGGATATACCAAACGTAAGGTCAATCCCTGCAATGTCGCTTACCATACTTCCCTTGCCAATATTCTCGTTGTCGCTGATAGTGTAGGATATTGTTTGGTTGTCGCCAGGTGTGAATGTGATGGATTTCAGATGATAATTACTATTTCCGTCATATTTGTATAGGCGATAAGTGTTTCCTGCAATCAGTGAACCGACACTTTGTACACTCTCGCCATTGCTTCCAGAACTATAAGCCCAGACGATATGCCCGGTTGTAGCATTTACCAGCCTGCTTACATTACCTTTGAAGAAATAAGCGTCAATATCAAGACTGCCCGTAACAGAAGGAAAAATTTCTATGTAGTCACCACTGGTGGGAATGTTATTAGTCAAGCTGCTATTTGAAGTTGTAGAGGTTTTAGCAGCACCGCTGGAAATTCTTTCTGTACTGTACGACCAAGAACCATGATAGGTTATTGTGATGCCATAGACTGACCGCACAGTTTTGCCGTCATTTAGGTCGCTTGTTGATGTCACGGTGTAGGTATCGTTGCCATTTGTGGCGCAGAACGTCTCTTCAGCTGTTATCAGTGTCGCTTTGGCAGTCGTCATGTCATCGTTAGTCGCAGTTGCGTTGTTGGCAACACTTTGAGCCGTGGTTATGGCAGATGTAAAGTCGTCAACACCTGCTGTGTACCCCTCGGTGCTTTTGAGCGTTGTGGCAGCAGTTATTTCGTCAAGAAGTTCTTGAAGTGCTGTAGTTCTGAAGGTCAGCTTGTTGACATACATGTCGTTGCTCCCTCCATAAAGGTAGTAGGTGTTGCTCGATGACAACTCATAGTTAAACAATATCTGATACACGCTACCCGAAGTATTCCTGTATGTAAATAAGGTGTTGCCGGAACTGTCGAGAAGATAGAAATAATGACCGCTCTGGTAGAAACCGTTCAACGTGACGTAGCCGTTGGCAGAAGGTGTTATCTTGATAAACTGGCCAGCGGAAGGTATGTTGTCTGTCTTGGTAACAGTCATCGTGTTTGCCTGAAAATTGTACTTAGCATGGTTCTCGTTCTTTATCATCCAAGGATTGCCCTCGTTGCCCACACCTAGGACTATGGTGGCTAACGACATTGACTGTGTCAGGTCAGATGTTGAGAGTGCGGTCTCAGCTGTAGCTGTTACTTGTAGAATGTTCGACGTTGTGGTCTCTGTGACTGTATACCCATCCGCCCACGCCGCATTTACCCCCAAGCTTAATCCCAGTATCACCAGGAAATGTTTAAAGAATTTAGTAGATTTCATTTTGTTAGTAGAAATTAAAATTAGTAAGTTAATATGAATATGGTGCAAAGATACGGGCGCAAGGGGGTGCTTCGGGGGGGGTATTTGTTCAGAATGCAGTAAAAACATACGAATATTTCCGTTTTTCCTTTTGTTATTTACGTAATTATTCATATTTTTGCAACATGGAAAAGGAAAATGAGAATAAAAGCGGGGACGAACGTGAGCCGTTCCGCTTACCAAAGGTGCACAGCATGAAACGGCGCAGTTATACCCATGACTACAGCCGCTACGGGTATTATCACATCACCATCAGCACCGCGCGGGGATTGTATCAGCCCCTGGGGCGGATAGCCGGACGGCTCGACAAGCCCGATGGCGACAGTGATGGTCCACATGTGGAGCTATCGGCAGTAGGCAGAATGGTAGAGGCAGAACTGCGCGAGAGCATCCATCGGTATTATTCTATGCTGGAGGTGCAGGAGTACGTTATCATGCCCGAACATATCCATTTTCTGCTCGTTGCGCATAGCGATGTGGTATCAAGACAGGGAAAGCCTACGCATCTGGGGCATGTCATCGCTGGTTTTAAGTACGGATGCAATAAGCGGTATTGGGCCATGACTGGGGAGAGAAGCCTGGCGACAGAATCGCCAGGCACAGGGGAAGACGCAAGGGATGGAGCGCGGGAAGGTACAAGGGAAGGTGCGTGGGAAGGCGCGCTCCAACCCCTCTTTGATGCAGGATACTGCGATGTGATGCCGGTTGATGAAAAACAGCTTGCAACTCAGCGGGCATACATTCTGGCAAATCCGCGCAGCCGGCTACTCAGGACAGCCAATCGCTCTTGGCTGCAGCCCCAGCGTAACGCCGTGGATACGGCACTCACCCTGACGGCACTGAAAAAATACCTGGCGACAGAATCGCCGGACATCCAGAAAAATCCCGTGCTTGGCGATTCCGTCGCCAAGACAGAGCAACGGTTGCTACAGCAAAACGGACACATCGTATGCGATAGTTATGGCTCAAAAGAATTATTAAGCCGCAGATTACTTCCTGTGGTCTGTCATCGCAGGGATGCTGCTCTGTTTGCCCAACAGAAGGCTCGCTGTTTAGCAGAAGCCGCAGCAGGAGCCGTATTAATATCTGCGCGTATCTCAAAAGGAGAACAGGAAATCATGGACAGCGCCATGCTTTCAGGCTTCCCGGTCATCCTCATAGAAGACAACGGCTTTCCTGAAATCTATCACCCATCTGCCAACCGAATGGATAACTGTGCCACAGGACACTTACTATTACTGACCCCGTGGACCTTTCAGTTCAGAGCCAGTAATGAGAGCATCAGCGTGGTAGATTGTAAGACCATGAACTGTGTGGCTCAAGCCATCAGTCGCACGAAGGATAGTTGGTGGAAAAGTCAGATTAGCTAATCACGTTTTTCTACATTCCAAAACAGGCATGCCTGCGCGCTCGGAGTGAGCCGTAATGCCACACGTAGAGAGCCGTAATCTCACGCCCAGTGAGATTACGGCTCTCTTTTCTTTACAAAAATCCTCGGTCAGCCGGAGGGCGGTCTGCGCTTATTTCACCAGCACCTTCTTGCCGTTGATGATATAGAGTCCGCGGGTGGCGTTCTCGACGCGCTGTCCGTTCAGGTTGTAGATGCCCTGCGGCGTAGCCTTCTTGGAGGTCTGTACATCGTTGATGCCCGAGAGGATGCTTTCACGAGCGGCCTGGCGGTCATTCTCGGCTTTGGCGGCGGCAGCCCAAATCTCCGCGTTGGTGGAGTAGTCACTGCCCAGGTAGTAGCCCACGTTGGTAGGCTGGTTGTAGCCCACCTGCTCGTGTATGCACTGCATATAATAGGTGTGGTCTGTCATCAGCCAGGGTATGCGATACTCGGTGGGATACCAGGTGGAGAACACCTTGATGTTGTCGAGTTTGTTGCCGCAGGGCACGATGACCTCCTCGCGCCAGTCGCCGAGCATGTCGCCATACCAGCCGGGGTTCGACTTCGTGCTGTTGTTGAACGAGATGTCGTAGCGGTAGATGGTGAAGGTGCGGCCGTGGGAGTAGCTGTTGATGATGCCCTCGTTGATCATCTGGCGGTTCAGGTAGCCGTCGAACCAGATGCCGGCGTTGGCCGATGACTCCTTCTTGCGTGCACCTTCAGTATTATTAAGCGCCTTACCGTCCTGAGTGTAGAGCTCATTGCCGTATTTCCAGAACTCGCAGCCGGGCGAAGAGGGATCCACGTCGGCCACCATGCAGCGACCCTGGTCGCCTGCTGTAGCTGCTACAATGCTCCAGATGGTCTTACCCGTCTTAGCATCGTGCAGGGCTACCTCAGTAACGCCGCTCTCTAAGCAGTGGTACACCTGCAGGCCCTCATAGCCCCACTGGAACACGCCCACGTGGTTGGCATCGCCGTGACCCAGGCCGGTGGTCCACAGACCCGTGCCGTCGTTGTCCCAGGCACACGAGCCGTACATCACCTCGTCGAGTCCGTCGCCGTCGAGGTCAGCCACGTTGAATGCATGGTTGCCCTGACCGGCGTATGCCTTGAAGGTCTTGCCGTCCTTGTTGACATCGGTGCCGCCGGCATCGTCGGTGTCAAGATGCCACAGGCGTGTGAGCGTGCCCTCGAACTGCTTCTCCTCGGGCGACTTCACCTTGCCAAACACATAGAACTCGCTGGTGGGAGTGTTGGGGGTGTACTCCCAGCCCTCGACAACAGTGCGCCCGTAGACGCCGCGGCCCAGGAACACCTGCTTGCCCTTGCCCGTGAACTCAGCCACGCCCAGACGCAGCGAGCAGGCCAGCTTCCAAATATATTTGTTTGTGCGGGGGTCCCACTTCCAGTCGTTCTGATACCAGTTCTTGGCCAGTTCGGCAGGACCTTCGCCCTCGGCTCCGCGGGTGATGAAGTTGGCACGTGCCAGCTCGCGACCCGTCTTACCGTCGATGACGGAGAAGAACTCCGGACCGCCGTAGCCCTTGGTGCCGTCGCCCTGATAGTGACCGGCAGGCCAGATGCTGCGGTAGTCGGTCTTGCCATCGCCATCGGTGTCGGGAATCTCGTAGCCGTCGCCAAAGACGGTGCCCTCGCTGGTCTTCGTCACCACCTCGCAGCAGCCGTCGCCGTCAAGGTCGGCCACAGCGAAGTTGATGCTGTTGCCGGCGATGATGTTAGGGCCCGACTTGACGCGCCAGAGGAAGGTGCCGTCGAGCTTGTAGGCGTCGAAGAGGGCGATGTGGCGTGCCCGCGGGTCGGTGTCGGCGGCACTCTCCGTCGATCCGGTAATATTCCCGTTGCTGTCATACACGGTGAGCAGTCGCTTCACCACAATCTCCATCTGTCCGTCGCCGTCGAGGTCGCCCACTGACATGTCGTTGGCCTGATACTTGAATTCTGACGGATAGTCCGAGCAGTCGTCGGTAGGCTGCAGGGGAATCTCGATGTAGGGCAGGCGGTTCTTGATCTGTGCGGCCTTTATGGTATAGGTGCCGATGGTCTCGTCGCTGCCGGTGAGCGTCAGACGGTAGGTCACATCCTTGGTGCCTGCCAGCACGGTCGACGATGTCTCGGTGTAGTTGGTGGCGTAGATGGGCGTAGTCTCCCACATGCCCTCTACCTTGGTGTTGAACTTGCGGTTTAATAGCGACTCGTTCCCGTCGCCTATTTTGCGATAGAGGTCGAAGGCCGTGTTCTCGTCATCGCCGGGCAGCATGCGCCACGTGAGCAGCAGCTTGCCGTTGGCACTCTGGTAGTCGCCCAAGTTAATGGAACCACTGCTGGGTGCGGCGGCGATGGAGCCCCACAGCCCGCGGTCCTGCATGTTGGCCGTCTGGGCATGAAGGGAAGTGGTTGCTGCCGTCAGAGCAACAGTCATTGTCAGTAGTCGGATAGTCTTCATAAGCAGTTTTTATTTTGTTAGTTATGTGGCAGAGTGATTGCTACGTGCCGCAAAGGTAAGGGCTTCGCGGCAGCCCTTTTGGGGAAAACTGTACGAAAGTCGGTAAATCTGTTCAGAACGGCAGGCACCTGCCGCCCTTCGCTTCAGGGCTTGATGGCCTCGGCCACCGCCTTGGCCATCTTGCCGGCCCCCTTGTCGTTGGGGTGAATCATGTCGGAGGTCATGTCGGCACGGTCGGTGACCACGGGGTGCAGGTCGATGACCTGCAGCTTGTTGCGCTTGGCCAACTTCTGAATGGTGGGGATGACGCCGTTGACGATGACCGAGTCGGTGATGCCCCACTTGTCGCGGAAGGCCTTGATGGGGGTGCACAGGTAGATGGTGGGCTTCGTGGGCAGAGCCTTCAGCGTGTCGAGCATAGCCTGGTAGTCGGTCTCGTACTGCTGCTGGTTCCACTGGTAGTCCTTCGAGTCGTTGGTGCCCAGCTTGATGACGACGATGTTTGGCTGGAACGCCTGGGCATCGCGCCAGGCCTGCTCCTTCATATAGGGATGGTCGGCGGTCAGCATCATGCAGCGTCCGCCCACGCCGTAGTTCTTCACGTAGTAGCCGCTGCCCAGCAGACGTTGCAGCTGTGCGGGATAGCCGTTGCGCTCCTGCATGTCGATGCCCGAGCCGTGGGTGATGCTGTTGCCGATGCAGGCCACGCGCAAGGCATCCTGTCGGGGCGAGGGCAGCTGCTGCAGCCAGGCCTGCAGGTCGGCGAGCATCTGGTCGTGGAACCTGAAGTTGGTGCGGAAGCCGAAGCCGTGACCGCCCGAGGGGTAGATGTGGAGGGCGCACTCGTTGCCCATGCGCCGCATGGACTCGTAGTAGCGCAGGCCGTTGGTGAGCACAGGCACGGCGCGGTCGTCGCTGGCGGCGATGATGATGGCGGGTGGCGTCAGGTGGCTGCGCACGGCGTTCTGGTTAGAGAAAGCCTTCACTAACTGCTCGTTTTTCTGTCCCTCGGCACCGAGGAAATTGACGCACGAGCCCTTATGGGTCTCGCGCTCGTTCATCGAGATGACGGGATAGAACAGGATGCTGAAGTTAGGACGGCAGTCGTACTCGCTGTGTGTGGACACTGTGGAGGCCAGATGACCGCCGGCCGAGAAGCCCATGATGCCCACATCGCGGGGGTTGACGCTCCACACCAAGGCCGAGTCGCGCACGGTGCGGACGGCCTGCTGTGCATCGCTCATGGGCAGGGTGCGGTCGCCGCCGGGCATGCGGTAGGTGAGCACGAAGTAGGCGATGCCCTGGCTGTTGAACCACTCTGCCCAGTCGTGCCCTTCGTTCTGCATGGACAGGTGGCTGTAGCCGCCGCCCGGGCAGTCTACGATGGCGCGTCCCGAGGGCTGTTCGGGCAGGTAGACCTTCATGTTGGCCTTGCCGTCGGGGGTGATGTTCACGGTGAATGTGCGGGCCGTCTGTGCCGGCAGTGCTATGCAGGCGAGGGCCAGGCTGAAGGTGACAAGTAGTCTTTTCATTGGTTTGAGGTTTGAGATTTGAGGTTTGAGATTTCTTGATTGCAAGCGACTGAGTGTTTTATTTACTTAGTCATTTGTCCTTTCATCCATGCCCAGCACTTGTCCCAGCTGCTGGGGAAACGCCAGTGACCGCTCGACGGGGTGATGTCGCAGGTCTTGGGTGCCGTGATCTCGTTCCAGGCGGCCCAGACGGAGGTGGGCGAGCAGGTGTCGTCGTTGTAGCCCCACGACATGAACGTGGGCACGCACAACTGACGGGCGAAGTTCACCACGTCGTAGTATTGCAGGGTCTGCACGGCCTGGTCCTGCGGGATGTCCACCTGACTGTCCTTGTTCCACGAGGAGAAGAACTTTGGCCAGCCACCCGCACGCTGGTGCAGGAAGCCGGTGAGGTCGCAGAGGGCAGGGTAGAACGGGGCGCACAGTGTGGTCTTCTCGTTGAGGGCGGCGGTGACGATGGTCAGTGCCCCGCCCTGCGAGCCTCCGGTGACGATGGCGTTCTTGCCATCCCATTCCGGCAGCGAGCAGAGGAAGTCGAGCACGCGGGCGCAGCCCACATACACCTCTTTATAATAATAGGTGTCGCGCGAGGCCATCCCCCGGCGCATGTACCCGTCGCACTTCTCCTGGCGCATCCGGTTGTAGGCGTCGTCGGGCATCAGCTGGTCGTTGTCGTGTATCTCTATCTTCATGTAGATGCAACCCTCCTTGGGGAAATAGTCGGAGGGGTATATCTTCTGACTGCCGGCGCCCGGCGGGCAGAGCACGACGGGGTATTTTGGGCTGTTGGCTATTGGCTGTTGGCTGTTGGCGATTGGCATGGTGAGGTAGCCCTGCATCCACTTGTTCTTGCCCACACGCAGGCGGACGAGCTTGGTGACAAACTGGTCGTTGGTGGCATCGGGGATGTCGCGGTACTCGGCCTCGAACGGTACCTTGCGCGCCTCCTTCAGCGCCGTCTGCCAGAACTGGTTGAAGTCGGCGGGCAGCGGGGTCAGCGTCTTGATCTGCTCAGGGGCATAGGCCACCTTCACCAGGTCTTTCCACGTCTTGCCGTCGGCGGTGCGAAACTCGTACTGGCAGGCCAGGAAGCCCGGCTGCTGCATGGTGCCCATGACAATGGTTGCCTCGCCACCCACAAAGGCGGTTGAGTCGTAAGCTGCGGGCAGCAGCATCTCGGGGCCGACCTTATAGCGCACCCAGGTGCCCTGCAGGGGCACGCCACCCTCGCGGGCCACGATGCGGAGCGTGGCCTGCTGACCGATGGCATAGTAGCTGTCGGGGTGGTTGGGCGTGGCAACGGCTTCGACGAAGGGCTTCCTTGGGTTGCCGAACTCCTGTTGAAACTTCTGGGCAGCGGCTGTGCCTGCAATCGTGCACAGCAAGCAAACAGCCATGTAGTGTCTCTTAATCATCATAGGGAAGGATTGTGTGTTATTGATTTTCGTTCACCAGAAAGTAGAACATCAGCGCCCAGTCCTGGTCGTTGGCGTAGGCGTCGGCATAGTGGGCCGCCTCGCCGTTGACGCGACGGGGCATGACGAAGGCACAGGTGGCGCGGCCGTCCTCGAAGAAGAGGCTGAGATTGCCGCGCACGCACTGCTCTGCCCGACGCTGATAGTCGGCGGCAGCCTCAGGGTCACTGTCGGCTATGCACTGCGCATAGCGGTGGTAGGCGGCGGCGGTGATGGCACTCCAGTAGTGGGGATAGACGTCGCCGTAGGTCTGGCGCTTGCCAAACCAGTAGCCGTCCCAGTGGCGGATGGCAATCTCGTTCATGCGGTAGGAGGGCTGGTGCCACTGCAGGGCCTCGAGTGCGGGCAGCATCTTCTGGGCGGCAGTCAGGTAGCGCTTGTTGCCGGTGGCCTGATAGACCTCGCAGAGGAACTGCACGGCGGGGGCGATGATGCTCTGCTCGTAGTTCACCTCGAACTTGGGGAAGTTCAGGCCGTTCTTCACCAGCACGTCGGCGGTGGTGCAGAAGTCCTGCAACAGCTGCTGGCGCTCGAAGTCCATACCGGCCTGCTCCAGTGCCTTCAGCCCCGTGGTGACGGGGTAGTCGATGCAGTAGAAGCCATAGCCGAACTGGCGGTAGAGCGCGCGCAGCGTGCCGATGCCGTCGAGGGCATACTGCTTATTACCCGTCAGCAGGGCCATGCGGAAATAGAAGTCGGCCACCCAAGCGTAGTTATAGCCGCGGTTTTTCGACTTGCGCATCACGCTCGATCCTGTGGTATAGTCCGGCTGCTGTATCTTTTCGCGCACAAACTTGGCGTAGCGCTCCAGAGCGGTAGCCAATTTATTATTTTTCATTTCTCCTTTATCATTCAGGCCGTAGGCCGCAAGAAGTATTCCCATGCCCACACGTTCGCGCCCCTCGTCAAGGTCGCTGCGGGTGTAGGTGGTCAGGATAGAGTCGCCTTCGTTGTCATAGACCATGAAGGCACCGTAGCGCGGGTCGTCCTTGACCTGCATCTGCTGGTGGTCGAGGATGAACTGGATGCGCTTCTCCAGTAGTTCGCGCTCGCCGCTGATGCCGAGCAGTAGGGCATGCGCGCCTTTATGTTCTACGCGCTGCTCGCCGGTACTGGTGATTTTCTGGCTGATGGTCTTCGTGCCCTTGCCGGTGACGAAGTCTACGCGGGCCGTCTCGCCTACGGCATAGACGTACTTCTCACTGCGGACTATCGTGCCGCCACGGCGCAGCAACTGCTCGTCGAAGTCGTTGCCGTTGTGGGCGAAGAGCCGCCACGACAGGCGGTAGCTCTGTCCGGGCTTCAGCGTCATGTCCGGCGGACAGAGTGCGAAGACGCCACGGAAGTTCGACATGCCTTTGTTCGAGCCGCGCTCCCACACGTCATAATCGGTAATCGCGCCCTCGGTGACCATCAGCGCAAGGCACGGCCCTTGTCCGTCCATCCGCCTGGCAGTGACGTAGGCTGCCGTGCCGCCCGGCCAGATATGCACGTTACACCTGGCCTCCATGCACGTCTTGGCTTCGGGATAGTTGTCGTTGAAGGGCGTGTAGATGCCGATGTCCTTCAGCATCACCTTCTGCTTTGAGGTGTTTGTGAGGGTGAATGTCTCCACCAGGTCGTCGCCGTTCTGTCGGCGTTCGGTCTTCACCGTGATGTCTTTGTCGCTTACCTTATTATTATTGTCGGAGACCGTAAAATAGACCTTACCCCACTGGTACTTGTCCGTCACCCACGGATACTGCGAACCGTCGGTCTGCAGCAGCCACGGCATCTTCTCGCCGGCGATGCTCAGTTGCCCGTTCTCAAAGGTTACCTGCTGTGCGTCTGCCGAGAGGGTAAGTAGCAAGGCTGTCAGCAGCAGATACAGCTTTATGTGATGGTGGTACGAATCGTTTTTTTGCATAGTAGTTTGTCTTTTGGGTGTGATAGTAGTATTTCGAGGACAAAGGTACGAAAAATCTCCTGCATATTGAACATGCAGGAGCGTTTTTTTTGATTTATTAGTTGTTTTGCTATCGCAGGAGGCAGGTAGCCGTTTTCAGTTTAGGCGTAGCAGCCTTGACCTTTACCTGCCCCGCCTGTCTGCCAGAACGCAGGATGACCTGCATGCGTCCGCCGCGCATCTTCTTGGTATTGATGCCGGTGAAGAGTTCGTCGGTGTAGTGGTCGCCGTTGTCGAGGGCGAGCAGGGTGGCGGCACCGGTGACATCGACGGTCAGCGGCTCGTCGTAGTCGGGCACGGTGCGACCTTTGGCATCAACAGCCGTGACATTCAGGTACTTTAAGTCCATACCATCTGCATACCATTCTGATGTCTCTGGCTCAATCTTCAGTTTCACGGCTTTGCCTGCGGTCTGAAGCTCGTGGCGTGCTGTTTCCATACCATAGGTATCGCGGGCGATGGCGAGCAGCGTGCCGGGCTGGTAGTCCACATCCCAGGTGATGACATGCTGCATGTTTTTTTTTCCATCGCTGGCTTTGATGCCGAGGCTCTTGCCGTTCAGGAAGAGTTCGGCTTGAGGGGCGTTGGTGAACACGTAGATGCGCTGGCGGGAGTCTTTCGGGAAATTCCAGTGGGAGAGCAGCGAGGTCTTCCCCACCTGAATGTCGTTCCAACTGACGGATTCAGACCCGTTGGCGTCGAGCACGCTGAGACGTACCACAGGCTCATCCTCGCAGAAAGCTGACTTCACCAGCCATGCCGTGGGATAAGGCTCCAAAGTATGACTGAAGAACGAGTAGTTCCAGCCTTTCTTTGGCCATCCGTTGCTCTCTCCCCAATACTCGATACTGCCCCAGTAGGCCATGCCGATGCTGTGCTCGCGGTCCATGTTGTAGTAGGCGGTGAGCCAGTTGTAGGTCTCGGCCTCGCTCTGGAAGATGTTCAAGTCAGGACAGTGCTTCTTGAAATCGCCATACCAAGCACTCTGGTAGTTCAGTGATGCAATGTCGGTCACCTGCGACAGTTCGGGCGGCACGGTATAGTCCTTATAGCCTTTCTCGCGATGGCCTATGGCACCGGCGCGGGCCGGGTACATAGCCACGGTGGTCTTGCGTGTCGGGTCGAAGCGTTTTACCACGGGGTCCATAATGCGATACATCGTCACCCCCCAGTCGTTCAGTCCCGCATAGCCCGTCCAGTCCTCACGGGTCTGCAGCTCATTGCCAAGAGACCAGAGGATGACCGAGGGGCTGTTGCGGTCGCGGGTCACCCATTCCTTAATCAGACTGGGCCACAGGGCCGTGAAGGGCTCACGGCCGCCCCAGTAGCCGCCCCACTTGTCGGTCAGCTCGTCAACGACGAGCATGCCAACACGGTCGGCAATCTTCGCAAACGACTCGCTATAGGGGTTGTGCGAGCAGCGGATGGTGTTATAGCCGAAGGCCTTCAGCCGCAGCATCATGCGCTCGATGGCACGGTCGAAGCTGGCAGCACCCAGGGCGCCGAGGTCGTGATGTCCGGCATTGCCTTGCAGGAAAATCTTCTTACCGTTGAGCTTGAAACCGAAGTCTGGCGAGAACTCCAAGGTGCGGATGCCGAAGGGCTCGTTGACGGAATCAACGAGCACCGTGCCGTCGTAGACGAGCACATCGGTACTATATAAATAAGGCGTGTCGGGCGACCAGAGATGGGGAGCCTGCAACGGGATAGCAGGCAACTGTACCTCAGTTGAGGTTTGGTGGGTGTACTGCGGCATGCGGCCTTCGGTAGCACCTACCACTTTGCCATCGGCATCGAGCACACGGGCCTTGATAGTCACCTCATGTCCGTGCCAGCCAGTCACCTCCGTCTGAATGTTCACCTCTCGGTTATCCTTTGTAGAAACAAAGACTCCATGCCGTGCGATATGCGTCGGGTTCTCTAGCTTCATATACACATCACGAAACAGACCGCCACCCGTGTACCAGCGCGAACCGCCCTTCTTGCCCGTCGAGGCATAGACGCGAACCTCGTTCTCCTCGCCCCATTTCAGATGTTTGGTCAGGTTGGCCTCCAAGCCTACATAGCCATAGTCGGTAGAGGCAACCTTCTCACCATTGAGATAGACATCGCCATAGTAGATGATGCCGCCGAAGTCAAGTTTCACGTTCAGGCCTCGCCACAGCGTGTCGGCCACGAACGTCTTGCGATACCAACCCTCGCACATGGGCTTGAAGCCACGGGCCCCCCCACCGTCCTTCGTCCACGACTGCTCGAACTGAAAATCGTGCGGCAAGTCTACATGCTGCCACTCCTTCTGTTCTTTTCCAAAAGAAAATTCCCAGTCGAAGTTCCACAACACCTTTTGTTGGGTAACAAACTCAGCCAAAGGACGGTTGCCCTCAGCCTTTGCTTCCTTTTGGTCAACATACTGTGCATTGCCCAAGGTAGCGTGACACAAACCAATTACAGTCAATAAAATGTATTTCTTCATCATTCGCATTTATTTCGTGTTAAAGACAAACGGGAAGGCCGGCAGGCCCTCAGAGTTGCGCAGGTCGTTGGACGTGGCGGTCTCATGCCACAGGTAGCGCACGTGGACAGGGTGTTCGACAGAGGGACTTGACACCATGATATGCTGATCGTCCTCGACGTATGCGATGGCAGCATGCCAGATGCCATCGTCGCCTGCCACCTCGAACCAGCGAAGCATGCTGCCCGACTGTCGTTCCTTGTCTTTGGGAGTCTTCTGAAGACCTGTTCCCACATGGGTAAAGTGCACCTTTAGCATATCCTCATGCTTACCTTTGACTATCGACACATCGTCGGCTCTTGGACCGCTCCATTCCAGTTCCGTGCGGCCATACACCTTGTTGAGGGCAAGTACAGCCAACCGGCGGCCCACCTCCCACTTATAGCTGTAGTGGATGTCAAAGAGGTCGTCGACGAGGTCGGGGGTAAAGATGATTTCGGTGTTGCTGACACTATCCAAGCACGCCATCTGCTGCTGACGGAAACGCGGCAACTCCTCGGCATCGACTACGCCGCGCTTGTGATGGCGGTCGCTATAGATATGGGGAGCAAGCATGACGGTGAGGAAAGGGAAGCCTCCCCCGACCCCTCCGAAGGAGGGGAGTCCATTCCACTCCCTACGCCATTCTGTTGCCATGCGCTTGAACTTCGAGGCATACTCACGCTCACGGTTACCGCAGTTGTTTTCGCCCTGATACCAAAGAATACCTTTCACGGCGTAGGGTACGTAAGGGGCCACCATCTTCTCGTACCAGTTACCCCCGGCAAACCACGACTCTATCTGTGTGCCGCCAATGGCATTGGTGATGACACCCACAGGTACTTGCAATGAGTCCTGTAAGTGCTTCACACAGAAATAGCCTGGAGCCGAAGCCATCGCCAGACTCTCGCCATTGGCATGTTGCCACCCCATGCCCCTACCTTTACGAGGACAGGTGAACACACGGATCTTTGTGTTTTCGGGCTTCGTCAGTTCCACAGCTGCCAAGTCCTCACCCTTATAGGGCTTTTGGAAGGTCTTGTAGAGCTGCATGGTATACTCCATGTTCGACTGTCCGGCAGCCACCCATACCTCGCCGACGACAATGTCGTTGAGTGTGATTACTTCCTTGCCTGCCTTTACGACAAGCGGTTTTCCTTCAAACGTAGCCGTCTGTGCCGGCAGTATGGCTTTCCAGTTACCTTCATCGTTGGCCTTGGCCTTGGCCTTGGTTTTGCCGAAGGTCACAGTCACTGTAGCCCCTTTGCGGGCTTTGCCCCATACGGGAATTGTCTGTCCCTGCTGCAGAATGGCATGATCAGTAAACAAGGGTCCTACCGTCAGTTCCTTTTCCTGTGCTCCTGCAAACAATGTGCAAAAGCATAATACGATTGTTGAGATTAGTCGTATCATATTGTTTATTTGATTATTTGTTTGCCGTTTAGCATCACGTTCTTAATTGTCAAGTTCTTCACATTCTCCGTCTGATAGCAGTTGTGCTTGTCGGTGGCACAGATGTCTTGTAGCGTAAAATCGCTGAGGATGAAGGGTTGCTTCATATCTACCTTAAAGAAATTGGCCGTCTTGATATCGATATTGCGAACGGTGACGTTACGTACACTGCTGACGGGCATATCCTCACGCTCCTGCTTGTTATAGAACTGCGTCCAGGTCGAAGCCTCTATGGCCGAGTGTTGGGTGATACCCGTACAATGCTCCACCAGCACGTCGCCATACTGCTGGGGCGTGTCGGGGCGCATCTTGAAGAGCAGCAGGCGGTGGGCGTTCTCCATCTGACAGTGGCGCATAACGACGTTATGGCAGTTCCATGCCTCACTGCCGAAGGTGACAGCGGCATTGACATGATTACCGAAACGGCACTGCTCCACCAACACACGGTTGACGGGACCTGCGGTGGAATCGCGGTCGACGAATGTACCCTTGCCACCCTTCAGGCAGACTGCATCATCACATATGTTCATATAGCAGCCGCGTACCACCACGTCGTTGCAGACATCAAGGTCGATGGCATCACTACTTGGCGCATGATAGTCGCCGAAGGTAGGCGACTCGATATGGCAATTGATATACTTGACACGCTCACAGCGGTACAGATGGTTTGTCCAGAAGGGCGAGTTGACGAGTCGCACGTCCTGCACGGTTACATTTTTACTGTCAGAGATATAGACCAACTGTGGGCGCAGCGCCTCCAGGTTCGTACACTTCTTGTTCCACTTGCGGCGAATCCAGAATTCCTCCCAGAAACGCAGGCCGTTGCCGTCTATGGTACCACGACCGGTGATGGTAAAGCCGTCGACATGCTGAGCCGTCACCAACGCTGCGAAGTAGTCAATCATCTGCCCCTCCATGTGCATACGGATGAGCGGATAGTGGCGTATGTCGTCGATACCCTTCAGACAAGCCTCATCCTCGAAATGCAGGTGTGTGCCTGGCTTGAAGAACAGGGCTCCCGTGAGGAAAGTGCCTCGTGGTATGATCACCACGCCCCCGCCTTCTTTAGCACAGCGGTCGATAACGGCCTGTATCTGCTGTGTCTGCAGGATGGTCGGGTCATTCTTCACCCCGTACTTGGTGATAACATACTGTTTGCCAAGCATCTTCAGGTCTACTTTTGCCGTATCGGTAAACCATTCACTCATAGGGGAACCGTCGGGCCACAACAATGGTGTTGTCACTTTCTTTTTCGCACTGGCACATACACACAACAGCGCCAACAACAGGAATGAGATGGTCTTTTTCATGCTGTTGAAAAGTTCTTTCATTTTTTCTTGAGTTTTGTTTGATAGGTATAGGTTCCCGATTTCACTTCCTTCTGCTTGCCGTCAGGCAGGTAAAGGGTGGCAGTAGTATTGGCAGGGATGGTGACCGTCCAGACGACCTCCTTCCCATCCTTCCCCGAAGGGCACGAAGTGAACCAGCGGCTGCTGATGTCGCCATAAACGGAGGGATAGATGGCTGTGACACCGTTCAATGCCTCGATGCTGAAGTCGGGACGCATGATGATGTGCTTGAAGCCCGGCTGTGCAGGGTCGGGGGCGATGCCGGCCAGACACTCGAAAGTCCAGGGGATGAGGTCGCCCAGCATCATGACGTGGTTGCCGGAGTTCATCGAGGGGTTGGCGGTGTTGCCGTTCCACAGTTCCCAGATGGTCGTTGCCCCGTTCTCCACCATATAGCCCCAGCCGGGATAGGTCTTGGTGGTGGCTATCTGCCAGGCGATGTCGCCCAGACCGGCACGCGACAGGTAGCGCATGAGCCACGAGATGCCGATGACGCCGCAGTCGATATGGGGAGAGGACTCTCCCCCCGCCCTCCCTGTGAGGGAGGGAGCGTTTACACGGCGAACGAAATTCGCCTGCACACTGTCGCGGGAGCTGTCGGGTACGATGTCCATGGCCAGCGGCAGGAGGTTGGCAGTGACGGTGCCGTTGGCATAACAACCATCCTTGAGGAACATGCGGTTGATAGCAGCCTTTGTCGTTTCTGCCTCCTCGTCCATACCCATCAACTTACAGATATAATAATAGTAGCACGACGAAATCAGAGCTCCGTCGGTCATACGCGTAGAGTCCTTTGTGAGTACCTCGTCAAGCGAGGCGGGCGGCACGCACCAGTCACCATAGCGATCGTAGGTGATGAGTCCGTCCTTGCCACTCTTCTTTTTAGCAAACTGCAGGAAGCGTTTCACATTGTCGGCATATTCACGCATAGGACGCTCGTCACCATATTGCAGGCGGAGCATCTCCATACCGAAAGGCAAAGCGGCCGGCCACGTGATATTACCATTATAGAGCCGCCAGTAGGCAGGACACACATCGCTGATGTTACCATCATTCCGCTGTGCATCACAGATATCCTGCATCCATTTACTATAGAGTGTATGGTTATTTGTCATATAACTCTCACCAAAGCAGCCCATCGTACGGTCGCCCAACCACGGCATGCGCTCGTCGCGCTGCGGACAATCCATCGGGATGCCTTTATAGTTGCTTAGGATGCCGCGGCGCGCATTGGCCAGTATCTTGTTGATCATGCCATCACCCTCGTTCACATCTATGGTGGCGGTAGACAGTAGGTCATCGGTCATCAGCTGGCGGGTGATGCGTCTTGCATCCTTCTCACTAAGGCCCGTCACTTCTAAATAGCGGAAGCCATGCCAGAGGAACTCGGTGGTCAGGTCAACGGGGGAACCGTTGCCCACAAAATAGTCTGTATTCTGTGCCTGACGCAGGTTAGCGGTGTAGAGAGTGCCATCGGCATTAAGTGTTTCAGCGTAACGGATATGGATGGTGTCACCTTCTGGAATCTTCACAGAGGACAAATAGATGCGACCGGTATTGTTGGTGCCAAAGTCGAGGATGTACTTGTTTTCCCCGACTTTCGCCATCTCCACACTCTTTTCAGTAGCATAGGCCTTCACCCCTCCAAGCATATTACCTCGGAGTGTCTGACAGGGAGCCTCAACCACCTTAGCCTGCATCCACTGAGTAGGTTCCTTACGATAGTCAATGAGCGTGCCGTCGTAGAGGTTGGCATAGCGGATGGGACCGTCGACGGCCACCTGCCAGGTGCTGTCGGTAGCGATGGTCTCGCTGGTGCCGTCCTCATATTCCACGATGAGGTTCAGCAGCAGCTTGGGCATGCCGAAGGCCGTGCGCACGTTGGTCTGGTAGTTCTGTGTCATGGGGAAGTAATAGCCTCCGGCGAGGACAGTTTCCAATTGATAATTGATAATTGACAATTGAAAATTACTGGTTACATCGTAGGTGTCGTAGATGGCGGCCTTGTCGTACTGCGTGGGGGCAGGGCAGAGCAGGTAGTCGCCGATGCGCTGACCGTTGATGTTCAGAATGTAATAGCCCAGTCCGCAGACGTAGACGGTGGCTCTTTTCACCGGCTTGCTGACGGAGAACGTCTTGCGCAGGTGACGGGCGGCGATGCGGCTGTGGCGCTCCATGCTGACATCGGGCGTGATGCTGTCCAGACCTATCCAGCAGCCCTTCCAGTTGCTGGCATCGAACAGTCCTGTGCTCCAGCGCTGCAGGGGACTCCAGTCCGTGGCTCCCTTGTTGGTCGTCACCTTCACCTGCCAGTAATAGTCCTTGCCTGGCAGCAGGGCGGGACCTTGATAGGTCACCCACTGCGAACGGTCGGAGGCTACCTCGCCGCTGTCCCATACAGGTGTTGAGGCTTCAGTAGATACCCTGATGCGATAGGACGTTTGTCGCACGTCGTTTTTGCCTGACAGCAGTTGCCAGCCGAAACGTGGCTGCGGCTCGTCGAGTCCCAGAGGCTCCACGCGTCCCTCTACAGTCAGTTTGCCGAATGTGACCTGGCGTGCCTGTCCCCATGCGGTCAGCGGCAGCATCATCGCCATCAAGATTGTCAGTAGTTGTTTCATGTTGTAGATTGTCTGATTGGTAATCGCATGCAAAGGTAGCGCTTTTCCCTTTCATTCACCCCTTATATTTGTTCGTTTTCCTATGAGGTTTGTCCGTCTTGGTATCTTATCCGTCCTGATTGGTTTTGTATTTCATTATTTTTAGGTATTGTCGTTCCCGACAAAAAGCCATACCTTTGCACCCGGTTTTTAAGAAAGAAAAAATGAAAAGACTAATAGGACTTCTGACAATGAGCACCATGATGCTCACGGCTAATGCACAGGTGAATGCTGCCGACAGCGTAATGAACCATGCGCGGGGCAACAGCCTCAGTGTGGGCGGCTACGGCGAGGTGGCTTTGTCGCGCCACTTCTACAGCGACAACCAATACCGCTATCGTAATCCGTCCAAGTACAAGGACGACCCCAGCAACGGGCGCTTCGACATTCCCCATGCCGTCATCTACTTAGGCTATGACTTCGGCAAAGGCTGGACGCTGGGTACGGAGATAGAGTTTGAGCATACCGGTACGGGTTCTGCCATTGAGATAGAGACTGACGAGGGTGGGGAGTATGAGCACGAGATAGAGAAAGGCGGCGAGGTGGAACTGGAGCAGTTCTGGATTCAGAAGCGTTTCTCGAAAGCGGCCCATGTCAGGGTAGGACATATTATTGTACCCGTAGGACTGAACAACGCCTACCACGAGCCGCTGAACTTCTTCACCGTCTACCGTCCCGAGGGCGAGAACACCATCCTGCCTTCCACCTGGCACGATACGGGCCTCTCCTTCTGGGGCAGAAGTGGCAAGCTGCGCTACGAAGTGCTGATGGTGGCCGGCCTCAATGCCCTGCAGTTCAGTCGCGACAACTGGATTAAGGGCGGCAACAAGTCGTCGTACGAGTTCAAACCCGCCAATAAATACGGCTTCGCGGCACGCCTGGACTACTACGCCATGTCTGGCCTGCGGGTAGGACTGAGTGGTTACTACGGACAGGCCATGCACAACACCTCGCCCAACGAGATGGAAGGCGACGGCAAGACCTACGACCAGGTGAAGGCCAATACCTACGTGGGCAGTATCGACTTCACGCTGAACCGCTGGAACTGGGTGGTGCGCGGACAGGCTGACTATGGCTATGTGTCGGACACACCCTTGCTGAACCAGGCCAAGATCAATCAGCGCGGCACTTCGCCCTACAACAAGACGTATGTGGGCAAGAACGCATACGCTGCCGGCATAGAGGCTGGCTACAACGTGTTCTCGCAGATACCAGAGCTGCGGCGTGACAACCAGAAGCTGTATGTCTTCGCACGCTACGAGCAATATGACTCCTACGTGCCTGAAAGCACGCAGCCTAAGGCTACCAACGACTATACCAAGCGCACCAACATCGTCTGTGGCGTCAACTACTACCCCATACCCGAGATAGCCATCAAGGCCGACTACTCGCTGCGCAGGCTGCCCAGTCCATGCAACAACGAGCCAAGCCTGAACATCGGCATCGCCTACGAGGGCTTCTTCTTGTAATTAAGCATTAAGAATTAAATTAAGCATTAAGCATTATAGTTATGAAACATCTTTTTAAGTTTGCACTGCTGTTTATTGCAGCTTGCACAATGACCATGGGCATGCAGTCATGCTCAAGTGACGACAACAACGACAACGGCAACGTTGCCAGCGAACAGAACCAAGCCATCGAGGCACTCACGCGCCAGTACCTCAGCGCGGTGGTCTATCCCACCTATGGCAATCTTGCCAACGAGTGCGAGAACCTCTATGGAATGATCAGCGCCCTGAAGGTAAAACTCAAGGCGGGCTCTGCCGTCAGCCAGGACGAGATCGACGCCATCTGCACCTCGTATAAGGCTGCGCGTAAGTACTGGGAGCAGAGCGAGGCTTTCCTCTATGGCGCTGCCAGCGACTTCGAGATTGACCCCCATATTGACACTTGGCCCCTCGACGTACCTACACTTGGTGAGGACCTGGCCGACGATGCCAAGATAGCACGTCTGGACGCTGCCGACGGCATCGAGTATGCTCGCACCAGCCTCACGGCTGAGAATCTGGGCTTCCACGGCATCGAGTTCATCTTTTTCCGCGATGGTGAGAACCGTTCGGCCGCCTTCTTCAACAACGACGAGAAGGAGACCGATGCCGACATCGTCGACAAGGGCGACGTGACTGCCCTCGAAGAGGTTATCTTCGCTACGGCAGTTGCCGGCGACCTGCGCGACAAGTGCTTCCAGCTCGAGGTGGCTTGGAACCCCAATGCCAGCAGCACGCATAAGGCCCGCGTGACCGAGTGCGCCAAGACGAGCAGCGACTTCGAGACAACGGTGAGCAAGAACGGACTCACCTATGGCGAGAACCTCCTGGCCGTGAATAGCGGCAACAGCACCTACAACTCGTGGAAGAAGGTGATGGAGGAGATCCTTGTTGGCGGTTGCTCAAACATCTGCGCCGAGGTGGCCGACCAGAAGATGGGGCAGGCCTACCGCGCCGCCACGGGCAAACCCGAGATGCACGAGGATGAGGAGACAGGCGAATTGGTGGCCGACGACCCCAACTACATTGAGTCGCCCTACAGCCACAACTCCTTCCAGGACTTCTACGACAACATCATAAGCATTCAGAATGCACTCTATAACACCATCGACGACGACACGATGCTCGACCCCTCCGTCATGGCCTATCTGGTGAAGTACAACCCCACTGGTGCCATCAATCTCCAGGCCAAGCTCCAGGCCGCACTGGCTGCACTGAAGGCTTGCCAGAACAGCGGTAAGGCTTTCGTGGAGGACCCCGGCGCACCCTGCGTCAAGACTGCCATGGATGCCGTCAGCGAACTCGACGATGAGCTCTGCTCTGCTGCCGACTGGATTCTGAAGAATTAATAAGATAGAGACAGATGATAAATTTCAAAAAGTATTTCCTTATTTGTTCCGTGGGCTGCGCAGTAAGCGCAGCCTTCACGGCTTGTTCTGACAGTGATGATTCCAGCAGTGCCGACACCGGCATTAGCACCACAGGCGAGGACGACTATAAGTACGTGGGGCAGGAGACGGCAGGCTTCAAGGCCGAGGAGTGGTTCCCGGGTGGCAACCTTGGTACCACCACCAACACCGTGGCAGGGTGCTACGAGGACGAGACAGCCGCCACTGAGAATGCCGGACTGATGGATGCCTTCAAGCGCGGCGAACTGCTCTTCGAGCACGACTTCACACCCACCAGCACTGCCAGCTTCGGCGGACTGGGTCCCGCCTATGTGCGTTCTTCGTGCATCCACTGCCATCCAGGCTATGGTCACGGGAAGCGTGTGGAAACCTATAATGCCGACCAGCGCGGCAACGGCTACCTGCTGGTGGTATATCATCCTGCCGACGGTGACAACAGTGACGACGGACCCTATATCTCCGAGGTTACGGGAATGCCGCAGACACGTGCCGTCTATCCCTTCCTGCCTCCTATCGACGAGAGCGGCATCCACCTCTCCTGGCAGCCCATCACGGCGATGGAGAGCGGACTGCCCCTGCAGTTTCCCGACGGCGAGAAGTACGAGTTGATCTATCCTGAGCTCAATATCGACATTGACGCGTTCAACACCGACCCGAAGCCGTCCAACCTTGCCTTCCGTCTGGAGTCCACCATCGGCATCATGGGCACAGGACTGCTCGATGCCATCCCCGAGGACTCTATCAAGGCGCAGTATCAGTGCGAGGCTCCCTACGTGGAGCTAAACCCCAACTTCTGGGATAAGGATGCCAACGACTGGGCTGCGGGAGCCTGGTACACCCTGGCCGACGGCACTAAGCGCATCAAGCGCTTCACCTACGCAATGACCCGTGCATCGCTGCAGGACGGTGCCGGAGCCAACGCCATGTGGAACATCCCCAACGTGTCGCGCTCAGACCGGCCCTATCTCTACACCACCACCGCATGGGCACAGGCTATGTCAAAGAATCCTGACGTCATCGCAGCCATCAAGAAAGACCCCACATCGCCCTACTATAACGATGGTACCGACGAGGGCATCGCTGAGGCCGTGGCAGTACTGCTCGACCCCAAGACCAACCAGTTCGACAACGCCTACCATAACTTCAAGCCCGAGATGACCGACAACAACTTCTGGTCGTTCATGGTGTGGCACCGCGGTCTGGCCATCCCCCGTGCCCGCGACCTCAACGACAGTCAGGTACAGCGCGGCAAACAGCTGTTCACCGACATCGGATGCGCTGCCTGCCACCGTCCAAAGTGGACTACTGGCGACGACGACTACTGGGCCCCCTCGCTCATCCGCGACAACAATCTCAGCCTGCCCCGCTATCAGCGTCAGGTCATCTACCCCTATTCCGACATGATCCAGCACCGGCTCTTCATGAAAAATGGTATTCACGGCTCGTGGTGTCGTACCACACCGCTCTGGGGACGCGGACTCTCATGCATCAACACCGGTGCCGAAGACCGGCTCCACGACTGCCGCGCACGCAACGAGGTGGAGGCCATCATGTGGCATGCCTACTCATCCAAGAGCGATGCCTATCAGTCCACACTCCGTTTCTACTATCTGCCTAAGTCTGATCGCGATGCCATCGTCAAGTTCCTGCAGAGCATCTAAACCGCTCCCCCTCAGGCATCGCCTTCCACGGCTTTTCCCTTCTTGGCTTCGCCCTTTCCGGCATTGCCTTTGTGTCATCCTCCTCTGTTTCTGGAGCTGCGGCGCTGCCGCAGCTTCTCAGGAGGATTGCACCGCGCACTTCCGACTTCTCCTTGTCTCCGACGGCCAGCACATCTACCCGCTGGCCGCCGCAGGCTCGCTTTCCGATACGTACTGGGCCTCACTCCGCCTTTTCCCCTATCGTCACGCTGACGGCAGCATTGTATGGTATGCACCTGCCGACGTTCTGCCACAGTCCGTCGACCCCGAGCACAAAAAATACATACGTGAGTTTTTCCCACGACTCATCGCACAGGCTGAGGCTGGCCAGTGGGATGTCGTTGATGACTATATCCAACGCCTCATCCGTTACCAGTGTCAGTTTGGGAGCAGCCCTCTTCCCGAGCGTCCCTCCTCATTCACCATTATCGCCATCTTCCTCCTCTGCATCGCAGCATTCTCACTTGTTCACCTCTTCCATTCTTGGATGCTGCTGCGCCGGAAGACGATGGTGTCGGTGCGGGTGACGGAGCCTGCCGCGAAATAGCCGAGGCAGCCGCCGCTGATGTTGCTGATGGGATTGGCACCGCCGCTCTGTCCGGCACGCAGTGACGAGAAATAGTCGTAGACGGGCCGGTCGATGGTCATCAGCTGGCAAGTGATGCTGTCGCCGTCATAAAGGATACGCTTCCAGTCGTCCTCTTCGTCCTCATCCATCTTCTTCTCACTGACGGTCATGATGTCGAAGAACACCCTGCCGGGAGGACTGCCGCGGTCTTCGTGCACGCCCCAGCGGTAGGGCTCGGTCTTGCTCTTGCCTTCCAGATGGGGGTGGTGTGAGATGCGGTCAATCCTGTACCAGAACTGGTTGCGCTCGTCGGGATAAGGATCAACGGCCCACAACTCGTAGACCAGCATGCGCTCGTCCATTACCGACATCCAGTAGAAGCCTGCAGATAGGATGGGGGCAGGGGCGGGCATAAAGGCGCTGGCCTCGTAGTGATGGCCGTTAAAGTCGACATCGAGGCGGTAGGTGGTTCCAGGGATGCCTGTCATCGCAGAGCGATAGCTGTCGGTGGCGGCATCGTAGGGTAGGGTGGTGGTGCTGCCGTCGGCCGAGATGGTGACAACGGCTCCCTGCTCGCAGTTCGCCCGTACGGAGTCGGTGACGCTGCGACTTTTGGTAATCACCACCCAACAGCCTTCGTTGGTAACGCGACCCTCGATGGTCACGACGGGCTCCACCTCGTTGTAGTCGAAAAGAATCTCCTTCTTGCAGGATAAAGGTAAAAGGAGCAAAAGGTAAAAAAGTAAAGACCATTTTACCATTGTCCGTATGACCTTGTTGATGTGTATGCTGTCTCTCATCGTCCTTCTTTAACCCTTTAATATTTAACACTAAACGACACGGAGGGAACGATGCCGAAGAGCGAGGTCTGCTCGGCAATGGTGCCTGTGGGACTCTTGTCGTCGTTCTTGAAGCGGATGGTGTAGGGGTTGTAGCGGCAGTAGGCGTTGTAGATGCCGAACGACCATATGCGGGTGAACCGCCCTGCCTTCCGTGTATATGTGGCACTCAGGTCCAGCCGGTGATAGGCTGGGGCGCGGTAGCCGTTGCGCTCATTATAATAATAAAAGGTGGTGCCGTCGATGTCGTACTTGGCCGAGGGGGCGGTGAGTGCCTGCCCGGTGTTGTAGCGCCAGGTGGCGGCCAGTTCCCACCGAGGCGACAACTGGTACATGCCGACGGCGACGAGGTCGTGGCGGCGGTCGTTAGATGCCGTGTACCACTGTCCGCCGTTGATGCCCTCAATCTTGTTCTCCGACCACGACAGCGTGTAGCTGATCCAGCCCGTCAGCGGCCCATTGTTCTTGCGGGCACACAGTTCCAGACCATAGGCCCTGCCCTTGCCGCCCAGCAGCAGCCGCTCAATCTCTATCTCGGAGTAGAACGCCTTGCCGTCGCGGTAGTCGTAGACGTTGCGGATATTCTTGTAGTAGGCCTCTGCCGAGAAGTCGTAGCCGCCGCGGGGCGTGATGTAGAACCATCCCGCCGCCACCTGGTCGGCCTGCTCGGGACGGACGATGTTGCTGGTCATGGTGTAGCGGTCGAAGGGCATCGACATCGACATGCCGCTGATGGCGTGGATGTCCTGCGACGTGCGACTGTAGCCTAATTTCAGGCTGTGCTGGCTGTTGAGCGTAATCTTGGCACTGATGCGGGGCTCCACGTCAGCGTAGGTCTTCACGATGTGGCCGCTGCTTTCCTCCGTCGTGCTGGTGATGTTGCCCTTGTTGTCTATCTCATAGTAAGGAGACCCGCCCAGTACGGAAAACAGGTGGAGGCGGGCACCGGCAGACAACTCGACGCTGTTGCCAATGCGCCAATCGTCGCCCAGCCATAGGGCCCCTGTCAGGGCGTTGCGCTTCTCGCGCTGATGCAGCAGGTTGATGTCCCATTCGGCCGACTGCAGCTGCAGGTGTGTCGCCTCGATGCCGTAGTTCAGCCGGTGGTGCCCCGTTTGCAGGGTCTGCTGATGCTGTAGCGTGGCGTGACGGATGTAACCCTTCATCGTGTAGTAGATGTTGAGCATGTCGATGCCCACGTCGCTTGTGAAGTCGCTGTAGATGAGCTTCGTGTTGGCGTGGTGACGGTCGCTCAGCGTGTGCAGCCAGTTGGCGGTAACAGCCGTGTTGCCCCATTCCATGTTCATCATGTCCTCCAAGCCCATGTTGTCGCGTCCATGGAAGAACGAGACGGCCAGCATGTCCTTCGCCGACAGTCGGAAGTTCTGCCGCATGTTGGCATCGTAGAAGTGCAGCGTGTTGTTGCGATATTTCTTTGTGGCTTTCAGAAACAGGTCGAGGTACGAGCGACGCCCGGCAAAGAGAAACGATGACTGGTCCTTTTTGATAGGCCCTTCAGCCACGACTTTGGCCGAGAGCAGTCCTACGCTGCCGCCAAAATGATAGTCGTGCAGGTCACCTGAGCGCGTGCTGATGTCGAACACCGAGGCTGTGCCGCCGCCCAGCTGTGCAGGTACCAGACCTTTGTAGAGCGAGCCGCTCATCAGCGCGTCGTCGTTGAACGTCGAGAAGAGTCCCATCAGGTGGCCGGCATTATAGACCGTGGCACCGTCGAGCAGGATGAGGTTCTGCGCAGCCTTGCCACCGCGCACTTGGTAGCCGCCTGAGGCTTCGTTCTCGCTCTTCACGCCGGGCAGCAGTTGCAGGCTCTTGATGATATCCTTCTCGCCAAACAGCGCCGGCACCTTCGACAGCGTCGCTATGTCGACTTTCTCCACGCCAATCTGCACCTCGTCCACTCGGTTACGTGCCGAGCGCGAGATGACGGTCACCTCCTTTAGCGTGTCCTCAAGCACAACGTCATTATGCTGTGCCCGGCAGGCCAGTGCCACTGTCAGCAGTGCAATGATGGTCAGTATTCTCTCCATAGCTCGTGCAAAGATACGACATTAATCCCGTTTCTGCAAACATTTGTGTCCAAAACTATATATGTTTCCCACTTTTTTCGTACCTTTGCAACCTGATATTGTAAACATGCAACAAACAAATGAATAGATTTTTAGCTTTACTCGGATTTGATGCTGCCACAATGACCGTCCGAAAGGAAGTAATCGGTGGCATCACCACTTTTCTGACGATGGGCTATTCCTGGCCGTGAACCCCGACATACTCTCAGCTACCTCGGGCGTGAACGCTGGTGGCCGAAGCGGTCTTACCAGCATCGTCACAGCCCTCTGCTTTGCCGTAGCCTTGCTCTTTGCCCCGCTGTTCCTTGCCATTTTTTTGATCTACGCCCCGTCCGGATACCTTCTACGACCCGTTCAGAAGTTGTATACCCCTTGTTTCGATAGGGTGTACAACCTGTATACCCCTGTGTATACAACGTGTATACGCCGTGTATACAATGTGTATACCCTATTGATACAACCCCATATACACTTTGATAATCAGATGGTTAGCCTCGTTTTCTGTCAATAAAAACGAAAATTACGGCATTTTAGTGTAGGTTAGTGTATGTTAGTGTAGGGTACCTACACTGGGTGAAAGCCCCTGTACATCGGCATTTCAGCGATTTAGTGTAGGTTCAGGCCAATTTTTATCAAAAATAATTTTAATTAAAAATAAAGTCCACCAAATTTCGGGTCACCTGCATAACCGCGTGGATTAACCGAAAATCTTGACCAGTCTGAAGATGAAGAATTTCTTGTCAATAACACCTCTTAGCTGAGCCCTGAAGTCCTTGATTTTTGCATTGAGCGATTCTGCTGATGCATTGGTCGACCTGTTGACAAAGTAGTTGAGGATTTCATCCTCTCTGTCGTACATGGCTGCGGCTATGTCGTTGAAGGCTTTGTTATCAAACTCGCCTACTTTGGCATACCACTTCTTGATGCTCTTACGTCCGGCTTCCTTGTCGCACTTCTGGGCAAAGATCATCCTCAGAGAGTGTGTCAGACTGTATGCCATCTCTATATCAGGATACAGCTCAAAGAGTATCTCTGCACGTTCTCTTTGGCTTGGAGTCCACTTCTCGGGTGACTCTCACGATTGTCTGGCGTCAGATTATTGGCTTTCTCCTTCGGACCGCCGAGCTAAACCTTCTCGTCAAGATACAGATGGATAATGTTCACAGGACTCTCCTCTGACTGTGTGTCCTGTGTGGCGGGATTCTCCTTGGGCTTCACCTCAACATTGGTCAGCTCAAACCATTCCAACATATGTGTTGGCAACAAACATTTGGCAAGTATTTCGTATTGTGGATTCATTGTGATATCTCGTTTCTTACAAGAACGAAAAACATCACGGTTTTAGTGTACACTCACACGTGGTTATGCAGGTGACCCATAAACTGCACAAAGATGTGATGAATGAATAATTATTTCGTTTCTTTTAACGCAATAAACGGATAACTTTCCAAAACTTTTCGTAATTTTGCAGTCGATAAAGATAAGGATATAATGAGTAGCATCCAAGACATATACGAAGCAATCGCCGCTGAAGGATTCTGTGAGCGGGTGCTACAACTCATTGATGAACAAGTAAACGACATACAGAATGGGACAGAAGATTTTTCTCGATTCAATTTATCAGAGCATGCGGGACTCTGCAAGGGAGGTGCGCCTCTTATTGGGGCGTCCATCGTCGCATGCTACGCGACAGCAAGCATTACAGCAGGTGGCAATGCTGAAGGCGGCGAAGGAGTCGGACCGGCAAATTGGGAAATAGACGAGAAGCAAGAACGGCTAATTGAACATTGGGCAAAAGCTAAGGGATTGTGGTTCGGCAATTCTGACAGCATCCTTCAAAAGAACTTTGGTCCGATGATAGCACAAGGTGCAGAAGCCAAAGTTTATTATAGAGAGGGGGACCCCACTGTGGCTAAAGAGAGAGCATCTATATACTCTACCACAGAGAAAGTGTTGGACGCCATTGTCTTGCACAACTATATCTCCGACCGCATGGCATTAGAGGACATGCACCCCGCCAATGTTTTCATCGATGAGGTCAGCGGCAGTCCCATTTGCATTGACTGCATCGTGAAGTTTATATAATCGTCGTTTCATTTATCTATCGACCTCTATTCTCATTTCGCAATCTGTCCCGCCACCCAAGATGGAATGACAAAGCGTTACGGTGAAGCGCTTGTCTTTCCATAAACTGTGCAGCGAATGAATCACGCTTTGGCGTGAACATTCACAGAGCAAAGGCGTAGTGACATATCCCTTTTTACACAACTCACAGGTGCATTTTAAGAAGATAAGTCGATAAACATGCCCTTCCTCAACGACCTCACCTTTTACTCCCGGCAAATCATTAGCCATCTGAAAGAACACATCCATGTCTCCTTTGGCATCCTCATAGAGTTTCTTGTAAACAGAAAGCGTGCCGCCATTTACACAGTTTTTCCCACATTCCGAGAAGAATGCAGACCGCTCCTCTGGAGAGAGCCGTGCTATACCTTCCTCGAAACCCTTAAACCAATTTGATATTTCCATGACGATAAATATTTTATCTGTTTGACGCTGCGAAATTACGAATAATTGCGAATACAGCCAAATATCTGGGATATTCTTTGCAAGCAAAGCGACCAGAGGTCGAGCGCTGCGCGATTCTGTGACGAGTGGTAAGCATTTACGTCCTCCTTTTCACACATTATACGCGATAATCGCATGATGTTTCAAAACACTCTGGCTTCCGTTGGCAATCTGTATGTTCATCATTTACATGAAAAAAGCCGCCCATGATGGACGGCCAAAATAGTCTGATGTTGTAAAGGGTTCTATTACTTCTTCAAGAAGTCAATCTCCTCTTCCGATGGGATGCGAAAGAATCACCTCGCTATTGGGAACTTCTACCTTCAGTTTCCGCCACAGCACCTTTGCGATGCCCGTGCGCCTGATGCTGATGCCGTCCATGCTTGCACCGCTGGGTATCAGCTTTTCCTTTCCAATCTTTACGGTCTGCAGTTCCATATTCAGTCCTCCTTAATTAAAAATGCGCTGCAAAGATAGGCATAATTTTCTGATTTTCCAAGTATTTCGGATGATTTCTCTTAATTGGTAATAAAAATATGGGCATTCTGCACGGAAACATCTTATATCCTACTGCAATGACAAACACAAAGTCTGCCAAGCTATCCAATCTTGTCCCAAACTGACTCTCCACGCCGCATCGCCTTGCCAGAAAACCGTCGAGCATGTCAGTCGTGCCTGCTATTAAGTAAAGTATCCAAAAAGGCAAAGTCATTGCATCCACCAAGAGCAAAGGCAGGCACAATGCAATTCTCGACACTGACAGGAGATTAGGGGCTCGTTTCATTGCTTATTGATGTCATCCTGTAAACGTTGAAGGAAACGTGCCGCATGGCCTCCATCCATCTGAACGTGATGAAATTGGAAAGATACGGGTAGAGTGGTCTTGAATAGACCTCGACGATACTTGCCCCACATCACCATCGGATTGCAGAACTGGTCGGTGTATTGGTTGACGATGCAGTCGAGTTCTGTCTCAATCATAGCAGATGTTCCTATAACCATGTGGTCTTCAAGGAAAGTGCTCTTACATTCTTTCGCTGCTTGCATTGTTAGCATCAGGTAGTCGCGATTGAATTGCTGTAAATCATCGGAGCAGGGAATGTCGCATGAACTGATGCCTCCCTCACTATTCTTTACAATGACGTTTATGGCAAGCTTATCGTAGCGATACAACTTCCCATCTACAGGCAGTGTAAAGAACTCCTCCACCTGACTCGCCGCCTTGCCAATGCACCAGCACAACAACATTGTGATTTTCATACCAGTCCGCTTGCTAATCTTCACAATACGGCTAACGTCCAGCGTTTTCACCAGCGTCACCATCGGCATGGGAGATGACATCCACAGCCGGAAAGCCTCCGCCCGGCTCGTCTCTCTCGGATTGATTTCTTTCTTCATCGTTCGTGAGATTTTATCTCAATTCTAATGTCATTACTTCGCAGCCTTGTTTGGTGTAATAAGCAAGCATCTCTGGCAGTTTTTTCAAGTCGTAGCTGGTGATGCAGTCAGAGAGGACGTGTACCGTGTAGCCCGCTTTCCGCATGTTGAAGCAGGTGGATTTCACGCAGGCGGTAGCATCAGCACCAGCAATATAGAACTCCGTGATGCCGTTTTCAGCAATGAACTTGGCAAATGCCTCACTCGTCAATGCGTTACTCTTTGTTTTCACAAAGATATTGTCCGATACTACCTTCAGTTCCGGTACTAACTCCTCGCCACGAGTGCCAGGCTTGAATGTACGGGTGCCGGCGGTGATGTTGTTGTGCTTGATATAGACGACGTGCATCCCCTCAGACACAGCCCATTCGATAGCAGCATTGATATTGTCAATGATGTCGCGGTAGTGCTTTGTGATGTCGTTCTGGATGTCAATAACGACAAGTGCTTTTGTTTGCATATCCTATTCCTTGCGCCAGCGCTTCAGTTGCGGGAAGTACATCTTCATCTGTCCGATATACTCCTCTTTTGTAATCGGATTGGGCAAGCCCTCGTTCACTGCACCAACAAACTGAGCACAATGCTCAATCATCTCGTCCATCGTGCACTCCTGCAAGAATTTGCCATCCCTGTAGCAGTACATGCAATAATCTTCATTCTTACTACCATCGGCATTAGTGCCGAGAACATCGTCAGTCAGTGGCATGCCGCAACTCTGACAGAATTTCATTTCTTTTTCCATATTTATGATGATGTGTACCTATTTATTTCTTTTCCTGTCGATAAAAGCTTTCATCTTGTCGTTGAACATCTCAGGCTGTTCCATGTGGATGAAGTGTCCGCAAGTGGTCAGTTCCGTGTAGTCGAGATGGGGATAGAGGGCCAGCATCTTCTGCCTGTTGTCTGGTTCGAGACCACTGCTCTGGGTACAGATGACCATTACGGGCTGAGTGATCGGATAATGTGGCCACCATTTCTTTTCAATAAGATGTTGCATTGTGCTCGATGCTACATGCTGGGGCGTTTCGGGCATGACAGACATCGCATAATCGGTTATCTCCCTGGGGGTGTCCTTGCCTGCCAGCGATGAAACAAAACCCGTGATGACTTCGCGGCAGTTATCGCCGTCGAAGGCATGTCCGAACTGATTGACTGTCTCAATGTACTTTGGTGTCTCATTACCATCGTAGAAGCAATAGACCCCGTCAACATCAACTAATGCCCCCTGATGGTTGGTAGTCATCAGCGTCTGACGACATACAGGTGTGCCAAGACTGTGTCCTACAAAGACCGCATCTTGAATACTGTTCGCATTCAGCACTTCATCAACAGCATGTGCAAAGAAGTCGAGCGTATAGTCCACATGGGGCTTGTCACTCTGTCCGTAGCCAGGCAGATCGATAAACAACAATTGCAGATTACTCTCATCACGGAAAGCCTCAAACTGCTTCTCCCATGTGTTCATATCGCAGCCAAAGCCGTGAACGAAACAGATGGCCTGGGCCTTCGTCTGGCGATTCCATATTTTATAATGTACACGAATACTGTCATCGATAGTGACGTACTCTGACTTCACCTCGCTGAGCTTCTGCGGCTGGCTGCTACAAGCGACCAGCAACATAGCGAATAATAAATATAATACCATTCTTTTCATTTTGATATACATTCTAATTCTTGATATCCACGCCGCCCACGAAATTGTTGGCAATGATGTGGAGGCAGGGCACTTCGGCGCCTACTATCTGCTTGGCATGATTGCCCACACCACCGATGAAACTGCGGCTATTGACCACGATGTTCACCGTCTGAGGCACAAAGAGTTCCACGCCGCCACAGAAGGTGTGGATTTCTATCTCTTCATCCTCAGTAATCTGTGCCTCGCGCAAGTCCATGCGGATGCCGCCGCAGAAGGCGTCGAGACGTGCACCGTGAAACACTTCGCCACGATAGACGTACTCATCACCGCCGTAACGTACGCTGCAACAGATGCGCTTGCCGTCCTCACCGATAGGCAATGGACGCTGCAGCCAAAGGCTACGGGTAGGCGCTTCAGCGGGAATTTGGTCCGGGTCGCGACCATAACTGTTGATAATCACCAAGACCCCTAAGTAGATCAATGCTGCTGGAGTAATATAAGTCGTCCAGGGCTGGCGCCACAGCCAGTCGTTCTCGATGATTCCCCACAGGTTGGCCAGCCGCCAGGCGCCAGCCACAATCAACACTATTCCAATAATCGTTCTTACTTCCATATCTTTATTCTTTTATTAACGTATTGTGAAAAATTGTCGTTGCAAAGGTACGGCTAAGTTGTGCTTACCTCCAAATTTCTGGGATATTCTGCACGGAAATGTGACGAGTGGTAAGCACGAAATACAGAAAAGCGAGGGGCGGTAGCAAATAATTATCAATTGTCAATTGTCAATTATCAATTTTTTTATTACCTTTGCCGGCTGTATGAACAAAGGTCATAAAGAAACCATCACTATCCGCATTGTAAGCTGCGCCTTTATGGTGCTGGCGTTGGCCATCTTCAAGCCCTTCGGACTTGGAGTGTGGCAATGGCAGGCCTATATACATTTGCTCAGCATCTTCGCCTTGGGATTGCTGAGTTGTATGCTGACGGAAGTCATTCTGCGCTACATCGTCCGCATGCCGCGCTCCTACGATCGTGGCGTCAGCTATATCATCAGCCGCAACCTCCGCTTCCAATGCATTAACACGCCGTTGGTGTCGCTGCTTATCTGCCTCTACCGCCACTTCGCGATGAGTGAGCTGGTAGAAGGCAACCGGTTGTCGCTGGGCAACTATATCGAGACGCTGGTGATTGTCGCCTTTCTCTCCTTTGCCATCGGACTCTATTGGCGCTTCAAGTTCCGCAGCCGCTACTTGGCAGCAGAACTTGAGGAATTACGGCTACTGAACGAACAGCTGAAGAAAATGCAGACTTCATCAGAATCACCGATAACGCTTGAGGGCAGCACCAACGAATCCGTCACCCTCGACATTGCTGACCTATTATATATTGAAGCCGTTGGCAACTATGTCAAGGTGATGCAAATTCACGATGGTGAGGTAATGACAAACATGCTTCGCGCCACGATGAAACAGATGGTAGACACGTTGCAGGCCTATCCCATGATAGTCCGTTGCCACCGTGCCTTCCTCGTCAATCTCTCCCAGGTGGAGCAAATCTCCTCCCATTCCCACGCCATGCAGCTTGTGATGCGCCACAGCCACGATGCCATTCCCGTATCGCGCAGCAATATGGCACAAATAAAGGAGGCCGTGAACAGCCTCCTGTAGTCGTGGTATCAATTTATTTGTCAACTATTACAAGCATTCGCAATTTTCTTTTTATGTTTGACGCCGCAAAAGTACGAATAGGTATAAATTCTCTGAGATGATGAGGTCAATAATGATAGCAGCTGTGATGCTGGTGGTTATCCCGGCATCGGCACAGGAGCAAGAATCAGTATCGCAGCGGGACGTGCTGGGCTTACGCCACGCTGGGGTATTTCGAGAGTGAGATACTGCGCAAGACGGGTAAGACCTACGACCTGTGCGAGATGTTCGTGGTGAACAAGGACTATATGGAGGGCAATATAGCACTACCGAGTGGAGCGGGACAAAACATGTTCGGTTTCTGGAAGAACCGCCTGACAGATATCCTGATTGATAGCGTGAAAGCGGATGACGGCATCCTGATTCATCTTGCTACAGAGGAATACCAGCATCTCTTCGACTGGCAGCGAATCCATCAGGAAGTCCGTATCATTCAGCCCTTGTTCTATGTGAGGAAAGGTATCGACTTGAAGATACAGGCTGTTTGGGCAAAGACCTGCAGGGGAGCAATGACGCGCTTCATCATCGAGAACCGTATCACCAATCCTGACGACCTTAATGCATTCAACTATGAGGGCTTTGAATACGAGCCATCTCTTGGTGAGCCGGATTTCCCGCATTTCATCAAGCAATGAGCAGAACAAAAAGAAGCACGGCTTCACTTATTGCGGCATCATCTGCCTTATCTTTGGCTAAGATTGATTAGCTTATCGGAGAATCTGCTCATCCTCTTGTAAATGTATTTAGGCAGTTATTCCGCTTCTATTGCATTTTTTTGGGGTAAAACTAATACGATTATTCAAAATAATTAGTATCTTTGCACCGAATTAATAATGAATACTGATGATATGGAACCGAAAGTTGGTGATAGAATGAAGGTCAGTCCGCAGTTGACGGCACAGGCAGACTGGATTGACGGAGAAGTTATCGACGTGGAACACAACCCGTTCATGGGACTCGTCATTTATAGAATATGAATATCAAGAAATATCGGCTTGGGATACCACGTTAGGCGGTTATAGTACGTACAGGAAGTACTGCCAGTACGCCAAGTGCGTACCGCGAGTGCGCTGCCGTCGTACTAAAACTTTCTCCGTATTCCTTTGGTGGTTTGCCCGAATCTTTGTATCTTAGCGGTCATATTATAAAAATGGTTATGACAGAACAAGAGATGTTGTTAGCAAAGGGTATGACGCACATCTTCAAAGCCGATGCCCCTCCATCGTACTGGCAATCTTATCAACATTCATACTGCGGGCACTGGCATCGAAGATGTCCTTATACAGACCGCCCTGCTGATATACCTCGGTGGGACTTCCTTGTTGTACCACTCGGCCTTGCTGCAGAACATAGATATGGTCGGCATCGATAATCTGACCGATGTTGTGCGAGATAATCACCACGGTACGACCTTGTTTGATGGCGTCGATGCTGGCCTTAATCTGTTCGGTGGCAATGGCGTCGAGACTGGCAGTGGGCTCGTCGAGAAAGATGATGGGCGGATTCTTGATAAACATTCGTGCGATGGCGATGCGCTGTTGCTGTCCGCCACTTAGTTGCAGGGCTGCTGTATCGAAGCCGTGAGGCAGCTGCATGATCTGGTCGTAGATATATGCCTTGCGTGCAGCCTCGACCACATCGTCGTGCGTAGCCTTAGGATTACCGTATTTGATATTTTCCTCGATACTTCCATCGAAGATATGATTCTTCTGCAGCACAAGGCCAACGTGTTCGCGCAGCCATTCTGTATCCCAATCGGAAAGTGGAACGCCGTCGAGTGTTATCGTGCCTTTTTGTGGGGAGTAGAACTTGTCAAGAAGGTTGACAATTGTGCTCTTTCCTGCGCCACTCAAGCCTACCAATGCAGTTATCTTGCCACTCTCTATCTTCATCGAAACGTCGAACAAAGCCTGTGTACCGTTGCTATAAGTAAAGTCGACGCCTTGCAGCTCCAAAGTGCCTTCTACCTTCGCCGGATGGTATTTGCCGGTCTGTTCTATCTCGTTGTCGGCATGCAGGATACCGAAGAATCCTTCTGCATAAATCAGAGCGTCGTTCATATCATCGTAGATACGATGAAGCTGACGGATGGGCGCACTAACGTTGGCAAACAACATCACGTGATACATAATCTTACCGATAGACATACCGGGATAGTCGATCAGCACCAGATAGGCCGTCAGGATGATGATGAGCACCGTACCAATCTGCTCGATAAAGTTCTTGAGGCCGTTGAACATATAGCTCTGTTTACGGGTGTTGAGCTGTAGGTCCCTATCAGCGTCAGCACTAACGTAGCCGCTACAAGCCATTTATATGGCTTCACAAACGGCAGTATATTCTTTAATAATCCCCAGATGTTCATGCCTGATTATTGACCCGGGCCGAAAGTGACCACCTGCTGGATGCCTGGCTCCAACTGGGCATCGATGTCTTTCAACGTCGCATCTTTTACATCGTCGAGAACGACGGCTGGGCGGTAGTCGGGTCGCTCGTAGCGGAATGTGACATCATTGACATGCAGTCCCTCCACGTGTCGGGCATAGAGACCATAGGCGGGTGTCCATCCAGCAAACTTAGGTTCAGGATAGTTGGTGCCTTGCTCGCGGTAGTTCTTATTGACAAGTTCTTTGGCACCGCCTCCCTTGAATTGCAGGCGGATGCCTGAAAGCCACACGTTGCGTATGGGTTCGTCCTTCATGCCTGTGACGATGATAGAACATAGCGAGTCGCAGTCGTCGGCGATGATGTTCGAGATCTGTATATCGCGTGCCGACGAGGGCTGCGTCACCTTCCTGTAAGAAGTGTTGCCTTCGCTATCCACTTCGGCGACCTCCTTAGGCCCTCGGTTTCGGCAGCCCGTGGTGATGTAGATGGGATAGTGATGCACGTGCGACATCGTGATGTTCGACACCACGATGTTCTCCATCCTGCCCTGATCAACCTCCTCGAAGGCCAGACCAGAAGAGTACATAAAGGTGCAGTTGGTAAGCGATATGTTGCGGTAGCCGCCGTTGGACTCGGTGCCCAGCTTGAATCGTCCGCATACCCAGTTCACGGGTTCGGGAATATAGGTGCCGTCGATGAGCGAGCCGCACTTGAAGCCCGTGATGTTGCAGTTGGATATGGCGATGTGCTCGCAGAGTACAGGTTTTTTCAGCGCATAGCTGGACTTCAGCACGAGGGCGTCATCGCGGGGCGTGTTGATGCGGCAGTTGGTGATGGTCATATATTTGCAGCAGTCGATGTCGAAGCCGTCGCGGTTGGTGTCGATGGTCACGTTGTCGATGGTGCTCAGGTCGCAGCCCGTCATGATGATGCCGAAGTGCCCGCCGCGATAGATAGTGATGTCGCGGATGGTGACCTGACGGCACAACTTCAGCGCGATGGCCTTGTCGCCGGTGCCTATGGAGCCGCCCTGCACGTTGCCGCCGCTTTCGGTGTCGCGGTGGGTGAGTCCCTTGCCGTCAATCAGGCCGTGACCGGTGATGGAGACGTTCTTCTCGCCGTCGGCCCAGATGAGCGAGTTATGGAAATAGGTATGTCCGCCGTCCTGGTATTCGGGGAATCCGCCAAACGACTCGCTCTCGTCGTAGGCCTTCATCGAGGCGGGAGCCGCCAGGATGGTACAGCCGGCAGAGAGGTGCAGGTCGATGTTAGACTTCAGGCGGATGCTGCCTGAGAGATAAGTGCCTGCGGGCAGCAACACCTGACCGCCGCCATTGGCTGTGGCTGCCTCGATGGCTGCGTTGATGGCTGGCGAGTCGAGGGTCTGGCCGTCGCCCTTGGCGCCGAAGTCGCGGACGTTGTAGACGGCTGCTGCGGCAGCGCCGCAGCACAGCGAACAGAGAAGGAAGAGGAGGATGAGGGGCTTTTTCATATTTGTTTTTTTGTGATTTGACTTTGGGGGTGGCTTGACTTTGGGGTGTAGCCTGATTGCTATTTTTTATTTCAGGTAGTCAGTGCGGTCGGGGCCGAGGTAGTAGCCCGTTTCGGGCGGCTGGTTGTAGCCCACGTTTTCCGTGGCGATGGAGAGACGGTAGGGGATGTCGAGCATCAGGCAGTTGATGCGGTAGTCGGTGGGAATGGTGGTGGTGTAGACGCGCAGTTCTGTACTCTCGCGGTTGCGCAGGATGACCTCCTCGCGCCAGTCGCCCAGGATGTCGCCTGACAGACAGGGGTTCGACTTGGTGCCGTTGTTAAACTGCCCGTCGAATTGCTGCACATCTACCACCTGACGGTTCTCCCAATCGTATTTCGTCACCGTCTCGCGGTCGAGCAACTCGCGCAGCAGGTCGCCGTCCCACCAGATGCCGAAGTTCATGCTGAGCCAGCGTCCGCCCATCACCAGTTGGTTGCTGTGCTGCGGGTCATCAGCATCCTTCACGTTGTTGATGACCTCGCCTTTCATGTTGCGGATGCCGTGGCTGTCGCTGCTCCACATCTCCACCCCAGGGTTGGTGGGGTCGATGTCGGCAGCCATTGCACGGCCCACGTCGCTCTTGCTGGGGATTTGGAAAAGGACCTTTCCCGAGGCGGCGTCGCGCAGGTCGCTGCCGTCACGACGGTTCTCGTGACAGTCCCAGATGTAGAGGCGGTCGGATGTGGGCTCGCCCAGCAGGTGTATGGCATCGCCGTGCCCCATGCGGGTGTTGTAGAGTCCTGTGCCGTCGTGGTCGACAGCCATTGAGCCGTAGGTGATTTCGTCGTATCCGTCGCCGTCGACATCGGCGATGCGCAGGTTGTGGTTGCCCTGTCCGGCATAACTGTTCCAGCGTTTCTCGTTGGTGTCGAAGGTCCAGCGGTTCTTCAGCTCATGCCCGTCCCAGTCCCAGGCGGCGATGACTGTGCGTGTATAATAGCCGCGACAGAACAGGGCACTGGGCGTATTCACCTGTTTGCCTTCTTCCTCTTTTGTGTTTCCCAGATAGCCCACGCCAGCCAGATAGCGCTCGGAACGGTTGCCGCGGTCGTCGCCCCAGCCTTTCAGTTCACCCCGTTCGGGAATGTAGGGCTTCGTGTCGAGCACGCGCCCTGTGAGTCCGTCGAAGACGCTGATGTATTCCGGACCGCTCAGTATGCGTCCCTCCTTGCTGCGGTAGTCGGCAGCAGAGTCGCCGATGACGGTTCCCTGACCATCGATGGTGCCATCAGCCGTCTTCACCATCAGCTCGGCACAGCCGTCGCCGTCAAGGTCGTAGGCGATGAACTGCACATAGTGGGCACCGCTGCGGATATTGCGTCCCAGGTTGATGCGCCACAGTTGCTCGCCATTCAGTCGGTAGCAGTCAATCAGGGTGGGGCCGGTGTAGCCGTCGTGGGCATTGTCGTGCGAGTTTGACGGATCCCATTTCAGGATAATCTCATATTGTCCGTCGCCGTCGACATCGGCTACCGTCGCATCGTTTGCCGAATAGGTGTAGGTGCCGTTGTCGACCCATGCCGGGCGGCGGTTGCGCCCCCGTCCCTCGAACGCGGGACGAGGCCGCTGCTGCCTGATGACGGGCACCTGTCCTCCCTCGGGTTTGTTGATGGGTATGGTGAAATAGCCTTCGGGCGCATCGTGGCATAGGGTGAACTGCCCGTTGGTCTTGCCTCCCTTCACCTCATAGACAGCATCCTCTTCGGCCAGGGGCTGTTCGTCGATGAAGTGCGCTCCTCCCTGCGTGAGCGGCTCTGCATTCAGTTTGACGCCATTGCGATAGACGTCGAAGGCCTGCCCTTTGGTGTCGTCGCTCAGTATGCGCCAGGATATAAACACTTTGCCATCAGATTGCCTGACCGCCACGACACCGCGGTCGAGTCGTTCAGTACTGGTTTTCGAATAGTCGTATTTGGGCTGTGCGACAGCTTCTGCGGCTGTCAGCACAAGCATAGCAGATAGTAAGAGGTGTCTTACGCTTAATAGGTGTTGTTTCATCTTGTAGTTTGTTTCTGGGTGCAAAGATAAGAATAAATTTTAGAATTTGATGCATCCTTCTTGATAAAGTTTAATCAATTCTTGCATATTTCGTGAAGATTTATTACTTTTGTCGCCGAAAAGGGAAAAAGTTTAGAAATAAAACGGTAAAGAATTACTGAATGAAGGAATTTGTCATCTCCGAGGCCAAGACCGAGACGGCTGTGCTGGTGGGACTGATTACGAGTCAGCAAGACGAAGCGAAGACCAAGGAATATCTGGACGAACTGGAGTTCCTGGCAACGACGGCCGGTGCCCGCACTGTGAAGCGATTCACGCAGAAGGTGCAGGGGCCCAGCAGCGTGACCTATGTGGGTAGTGGCAAACTGGAGGAGATACGTCATTATATAAAGATGTGTGAGGATATGGACGAGCCTGTAGGCATGGTAATCTTCGACGATGAACTGACAGCCAAACAGATCCGCAATATCGAGAAGGAACTGCAGGTGAAAATCCTGGACCGCACGTCGCTTATCCTCGACATCTTCGCCATGCGTGCGCAGACTGCTGAAGCCAAGGCGCAGGTGGAGTTGGCACAGCACCGCTATATGCTGCCCCGTCTGCAACGGCTGTGGACCCACTTGGAGCGTCAGGGCGGCGGTTCCGGCGGCGGTGGCGGCAAGGGTACCGTGGGCCTGCGCGGTCCTGGTGAGACCCAGTTGGAGATGGACCGCCGTATCATTCTTCACCGCATCACACTGCTGAAACAGCGTCTGGCCGAGATTGACCAGCAGAAGACCACGCAGCGCAAGAACCGCGGCCGTCTGATTCGTGTGGCGCTGGTGGGCTATACCAATGTGGGTAAGTCGACACTGATGAACCTGCTGTCGAAGAGCGATGTCTTTGCCGAGAACAAACTCTTTGCCACCCTTGATACTACCGTGCGCAAGGTGACGATAGAGAACCTGCCCTTCCTGCTGGCAGATACGGTGGGCTTCATTCGTAAGTTGCCCAGCGACCTGGTGGAGTCGTTCAAGAGCACCCTCGACGAGGTGCGCGAGGCCGACCTGCTGGTGCATGTGGTGGATATCTCGCACCCCGACTTCGAGGAACAGATCCGTGTGGTGGAGCAAACACTTGCCGAGCTGGGGTGTTCCGAGACGCCCTCGATGGTGGTGTTCAACAAGATAGATGCCTATACATGGACCCCTCAGGATGAAGACGACCTGACAGAACCCACTAAGGAGAATATCTCGCTGGACGACCTGAAGCGTACCTGGATGGCGAAGATAAGTGAAAATGGAAAAGTGAAGAGTGGAGAATTTGCTGCCGCTCCCCTTTTCATTTCTGCGAAAAACAAGGAGAATATCGATGAGTTGCGTGACGTATTATATAAAAAGGTACGCGAGTTGCATGTGCAGAAATACCCGTATAATGATTTCCTTTATCAGATAGAGGAGTAGCGTCATCACCAGAAAACTGAACAAAGAACCTACACAATACACAATTATGAGAGACTACAGACAATTGACTCCTGAGGAGATTCAGGTATTGGAGAACAACGTTTGTTGGGCCGAGGACTGGTCGCGCGTGCTGGTAGACCCCGAATTCAGGCCTTATAACTTCCATCGCGTGATGTTTTATGGTGACATCCGTCTGGGTAAGTTCGAGAAAACGGTTGAGGTGGCGCAGGGCTTCTTCAAGCATTCGGGCATCAACGATGCCACGCTGAGGAACGTCACTGTGGGCAATGACTGCCTGATAGAGAAGGTTGGCAACTTCATCAACAACTACACCATTGGCGACGACTGCTATATCTCGAATATCTCGACGCTGGAGACCCGCGAGGGAGCCAGCTATGGTGCAGGCAGCACCATCAGCGTGCTCAACGAGATGGGCGACGGCAATATTGTGCTGTTTCGCGAACTCAACTCGCAGCTGGCAGCCTTTATGGTGAAATACGGTAGCGACAAAGCCCTGGTGAACCGCCTGCGTCAGCTCATCGATGACGAGGTGCGTGTGTCTACCCCCGAGCGCGGCATCATCGGCAACAATGTGAAGATTATCAACACCAAGGACATCACCAATACCGTCATCAAGGGCGACTGCGAGGTGAGTGGTGCCGCCCGTCTGAACGAGTGCACAATCCTGAGCAGCGAGGATGCCTCAGTGTTTATCGGCACGGGAGTCATCTGCGAGAATTCCATCATCTGCGACGGCTGCTCTATCAATAACTCTGTGAAGATGCAGGACTGCTTTGTGGGCGAGGCCTGTCAGGTGACTAATGGCTTCACAGCCGAGGCCAGCCTGTTCTTCGCCAACTCGTTCATGGCCAATGGTGAGGCTTGCGCCGCCTTCTGCGGTCCCTTCTCGGCATCGCATCATAAGAGCTCGCTGCTCATCGGCGGACAGTTCTCGTTCTATAACGCTGGTTCCAACACCAACTTCTCGAATCACGCCTATAAGATGGGACCTCTGCACTGGGGTACATTGGAGCGCGGCACGAAGACCGCCTCTGGCTCGTATGTGCTGATGCCAGCCACCATCGGTGCCTTCAGCGTGTGCTTTGGCAAGCTGATGCACCATCCCGACACGCGCTGCCTGCCGTTCTCCTATCTGATTGCTTACGGCGAGACCATGTACCTGTCGCCGGGTCGCAACATCACGACGGTGGGTCTGTATCGCGACATCAAGAAGTGGCCCAGGCGCGACAAGCGTTCTAAACAGTCAAAGAAGTCGATCATCAACTTCGACTGGCTCAGTCCCTTCACCGTGGGTGAGATTCTGCAGGGCATAGAGATTCTGAAGGCTCTTCGCAATGCCTCGGGCGATAATGTGACTACCTATAATTTCCATGAGTACGTCATCAACGCCACATCGCTGCGCAAGGGACTGAAATACTACGACATAGCCCTGCGCATCTATATGGGTGCTGTGCTGAAGCGAAGGATGAAAGAAGCCCCTCTTTCGTCCCCCGAGGGGACTGTTGGGCGTGGCCCCTGGACAGACCTCAGCGGCCTGCTGTTGCCTGAGAGTGAGGAGTTGCGTCTGATTGACGACATCAAGGAAGGCAACATAGATAATATTCAGCAGGTACTCGACCGCTTTGAGGAAATCAACGATCGCTATAGTGACTACCGCTGGGCATGGAGCTATCAGCTCATCCTGGATTATTACCACCTGACCGAGCTCGACGCTGCTGCCTGTGAGCGTATCCGTGAAGACTATGTGAAGGCCCGCCGTGCGTGGATTGCCGAGATTCGCAAGGACGCGCAGAAGGAGTATGCTATGGGCGATGTGGAGCAGGAGGTCTATGAGGATTTCCTCTCGAAGCTTGACCACGAGATTGATTATGAGAACTAAGCGTCTCTTCCCCGATAGTGACCACGAAGTTAACTAATTTGATGAATATATGAAACTAAGACATTTTTTCCTTTCATGTACTTTGTTGTTGGGCTTGGTAGCTCTGACGAGTTGTGAGAAGTACAAGTATGAGACCGTGCCGGGCGACCTGTCGAAGACCCGCATCTACACACTGGATAACGGACTGAAGGTCTATCTGAGCGTGAACAAGGAGGAACCGCGCATACAGACCTATATTGCCGTGCGTACCGGTTCTAAGAACGACCCCGCCGAGACCACCGGTCTGGCCCACTATCTGGAGCACCTCATGTTCAAAGGCACCGATAAGTTCGGTACCAGCGATGCTGCTGCCGAGGCTCCTTACCTCGACGAGATAGAGCAGCGCTACGAGGCCTATCGCCTGCTCACCGATCCCGAGGAGCGCCGTCAGGCTTACCACGAGATTGACTCTGTGAGTCAGCTGGCTGCTCAGTACAACATCCCCAACGAGTATGACAAACTGATGGCAGCCATCGGTGCCGAGGGTACCAACGCCTACACCAGCGAGGACGTGACCTGCTATACGGAGGATATCCCTTCGAACGAGGTGGAGAACTGGGCTAAGATCCAGAGCGACCGTTTCATGAATATGACTATCCGCGGTTTCCACACCGAGTTGGAGGCTGTCTACGAGGAATACAACATCCACCTGACAAGTGATATTGATAAGCTCTTCACCGCGATGAGTGCCAAGCTCTTTCCCAATCACCCCTACGGCACACAGACCACCATCGGCACGCAGGAGCACCTGAAGAACCCCTCCATCACCAATATCAAGGCTTATTTCAAGAAGTGGTACGTGCCCAACAATGTGGCAATCTGTATGTCGGGCGACTTCGACCCCGACCAGGTTATTGCCACCATCGACCAGTATTTCGGACAGTGGCAGCCTTCGCTTGACGAGAATGGAAAGGCCTATGAGACCGTGCCGCAGCCTGTGTTCCCTGAGCAGCCTGAGATGACGTCGCCCATCGACACCACTGTGATTGGCTTGGAGGCCGAGACCATTTGGCTGGGCTGGCGCTTTGGTGCCGCCAACACCCTGCAGATTGACACCCTGCAGGTCATAGAGAGCATGCTGAGCAACGGCACCGCCGGACTCATCGACCTTGACATCAACCAGCAGATGAAGATGCTGAATGCATGGGGTGGGGTGCAGCCTTCGCAGGACTATTCGATGTTCCTGCTTGCAGGCACGCCCAAGGAGGGACAGACCCTCGACGAGGTGCGCCAGTTGCTGGTCGACGAGATAGGCAAACTGAAGGCCGGCGACTTCTCCGACGACCTGCTGCCCTCTGTTGTCAACAACCTGAAGTTGCAGTACTACAACCGTCTGGAGAGCAACCGTGCCCGTGCCAACATGTACGTCCAGGCTTTCATCAACGGCACCCCCTGGGAGCAGCAGGTGCAGGTTCTCGACCGCATCTCCGGCATGACCAAAGAGCAGGTGGTGGCATTTGCCAACCGCCACTTCCAGGACAACTATGTGGCTGTCTACAAGCGTCAGGGTGTCGACCCCACTCAGAAGAAGATTGACAAACCGGCTATCACACCCATCCCTACCAACCGCGATGTGGTGAGCGACTTCGTGAAGCAGATTCAGGAGAGTCAGGTGACACCTATAGAGCCGAGTTTTGTCGACTTCGAGCACGACCTGAACACGGGCTATATCAATTCACCATACGCCGAGTTGCCCTTTATCTATGTGAAGAACGAGGAGAACGGTCGCTTCCAGATGACGTTCCGCTATGAGTTTGGCGACGATGCCGACCTGCGCTATAGCTATGCCGGTCACTATCTCGACTTCCTGGGCACTGACTCGCTGACCAGTGAGCAGGTGAAGCAGCAGTTCTATAAGCTGGCCTGTACGTTCAGCATCCGTGTGGGCGAGCGCAACCTGAGTGTCAACCTGAACGGACTCAGCGAGAACATGCCGCAGGCAGTGGCTCTGCTCGACCATCTGATGCAGTGTGCCAAGGTCGATCAGGATGCCTGGCAGCAGTTCGTCGCTCTTGAGGCAAAGGCCCGTGTAGACAGTAAACTCGACCAGCGCACCAATTTCTCCTATCTGGTCAGCTACGCCCTTTACGGTCCTTATAACCCCAGCCGCAATGACCTGACCATCGAACAGCTGCAGCAGACCGATCCGCAGGAGCTGCTCGACTTGCTCCACGACCTGTCGCAGTACAAGCACACCTTATTATATTATGGACCGATGAATACCGACGAGCTGACGGCAGCGCTGGCTTCGCACCTGTCGCAGGGTGTTGCCACGAGGGATGTGCCCCAGGGTCAGCACTACGTCATGCAGTCCACTCCCGAGAACGAGATACTCCTTGCCCCCTATGATGCCAAGAATATCTACATGCGTATGTACCACAACGAGATGCGTGAGTGGCATCCTGACGAGGCTCCTGTGCGTGCCCTGTTCAACGAATACTATGGCGGTGGCATGAACACGGTGGTGTTCCAGGAGCTGCGCGAGGCCCGCGGTCTGGCCTATAGTGCCTACGCCCTCTACGCCAGTCCCGCCTATCAGGACCGTCCGGAGTATTACTTCACCCATATCGTCACCCAGAACGACAAGATGATGGACTGCATCCGCCAGTTCCACCAGATTCTCGACACGATTCCCCAGAGCGAGAATGCCTTTACCATTGCCAAGGAGGCCCTGACGAAGCGCCTGGCCAGTCTGCGCGTCAGGAAGTTCGGACTCATCAATGCCTGGATTAAGGCCCGCGACATGGGTATCGACTACGACGAGAACAAGGTTATCTATGAGGCTCTGCCCAACCTGACGCTGCAGGATATTGTGCAGTTCGAGCAGCAGCAGATGGCACGCAAGACCTATCGTTACATCATCCTGGGCGACGAGAAAGAGCTCGATATGGCTGCCCTGCAGCAGTTGGGCACCATCCGCAGGGTGAGCACGGAGGAGATTTTCGGATACTGATTGAAGTTTAAGAAGTGAAAACGATAAAGCCTATGAAGCGACTGATTATAATAGGACTCTGCCTCGCCGCCCTGTCTGTCAATGCACAGACCAACCAGGCACGCGAGGACATCCGCCGGAACCCCTGGCTGGCAGGCTCCAACTACCTGGACTACGACCGCCAGTTGCCCGACTTCAAGTATACCAAGGCCCCGAAGGGCTACGTGCCCTTCTATTTCTCGCACTACGGGCGCCACGGGTCGCGCTGGCTCATTGGCAAGGATGACTATGAGCGTGTGCTGAGACCGCTGCGCAAGGCCCGTAAGGCCGGTAAGCTGACGCGTGAGGGCCAGGAGGCCCTGCGACAACTGGAGCTGTTCCATAAGACCACCCATCAGCGTCTGGGCGACCTGACCACTGTGGGCGAGCGTCAGCATCATGGTATAGGCCGTCGTATCGCTGAGCACTTCCCCGAGATATTCAAGTCGAAGGGGGTGTATATCGATGCCCGCAGCACCACCGTCAACCGCTGCATCCTATCGATGGTTGCCGAGTGCGAGGAGCTGATGGCAGCCAACCCCACCGCCCGCATCCACAATGATGTGAGCGAGTCGTTGCAGTACTACCTGAACCAGAGCCGCAGTGGCCTGATCCGCGATGCCCACGACGGTTCGGGACGTCTGCGTGCCGAGTATGGCGATCGCTTCACAAATCCCGAGCGCCTGTCTGCTGTGCTCTTCACCGACCAGCAGTGGGCGGCCGACAGTATGGAGCTGAAGCCGCTGATGCGCCATCTGTTCCAGGTGGCAGTCAACATGCAGAGTCACGATGGTGCCCCCGACCTGCTCCACCTCTTCACCAACGATGAGGTCTACGACCAGTGGCGCATCATGAACATCCGCTGGTACCTGACCTACGCCTTCGCGCCGCAGGCCGGTGCCATCATGCCCTATAGCCAGTATAACCTGCTCACCAACATCATCAATACCGCCGACAGCTGTGTGGCCCTGCGCAAGCCGCAGGCCACCCTACGCTTCGGTCACGAGGTGTGCGTGCTGCCGCTGGCCTGCCTGATGGAACTCGACTCGTGCGGTGTCAGTGTGGATAATCTCGACGAACTCGACCTGCATTGGCAGAACTACCGCATCTTCCCCATGGCCTGCAATATCCAGCTCATCTTCTACAAGCCGAAGAAGGGCAAGGGCGACATCCTGGTGAAGGCGCTGCTCAACGAACGTGAGGCATCGCTGCCCGTGGCTACCGACAACTATCCCTACTATCGCTGGGACGACCTGCGCCGCTACTGGCAGCAGCGTCTGTCGGACTATAAGAAACGTACCGAAAACGAATAAACACTTATTGCTATGAAACGATTTCTGCTTTGTGTATCTTTCCTCATGGTGGCTGTCTCGGGCCTTTGGGCCGACGTTGACCGTCCGCGCCTCGTGGTTGGCATCGTGGTTGACCAGATGCGCTGGGACTATCTGTATCGTTACTATGACCGCTTCGGCGACGGAGGCTTCAAGCGTCTGATGGACGACGGCTTTTCGTACGACAACTGTCTGATAAACTATGTGCCCACGGTGACATCCATCGGCCATACCTCTGCCTATACCGGCACTACACCCGCCTATCACGGCATCTGCGGCAACACGTTCTACGTCGACGGGAAGCGCACGGGCTGCGTCAGCGACACCACCGTGCAGACCGTAGGCTCGGATACCAAGAAGGGACAGTCGTCGCCCCATCTTCTGCTGGCCACCACCATTGGCGACCAGTTGCGCCTGCATACCGACTTCCGTTCCAAGGTCATCGGCGTCAGTTATAAGGACCGTGCTGCCATCCTGCCGGCAGGCCGCTCGGCAACGGCCGCCTACTGGATTGATACCAAGGCGCGCTGTTTTGTCAGCAGCACCTATTACATGACCGAGTTGCCTGCCTATGTCAAGCAGGTGAACGACCAGATGGCAAAGAACAAGGAACTGCAGCAGGTGGGCGAAGACGTGTCGCTCTATCCGCTCTGCGGACACCTGACCACCGACATGGCCATTGCCGCCATGCAGGGCGAACACCTGGGCCAGGGCGATGCCACCGACATGCTGTGCGTCAGCTATTCGCAGACCGATGCCATCGGACACAAGTGGGGCACGCGCGGCCCGCGTACCGATGAGGCCTATCTGGAACTCGACCGCGACCTCAGCCGCCTGTTTGCCGCTCTCGACAAACAAGTGGGCCGCGGCAACTATCTGGTGTTCCTTACGGCCGATCACGGTGCCGCGCACAACTGGAAGTTCACCCAAGACCATAAGTTGGGTGGTGGCAAGTGGCTCACCGACGAGATGAAGCAGCAGGCAGAGGCCGAGGTAGCCCGTGTGCTGGGCAACAGTAAGCCGGTCATCAGCGACATCCTCGATTTCCGCGTGTTTCTTGATCATGCCTCCATCAGCAGTCAGGGACTCGATGCCTGCCGTGTCAAGCAGGTCATCGTCGACTGTCTGTCGAAGGCAGATCATGTCATCTTTGCCGTCGACTTCAGTCGACTGCGTACCTCCAGTCTTCCCGAACGCCTGATGAACCAGGCATTGATGGGCTATCACCCGCGTCGTTCGGGCGACATTCTCATCATTGCCGAGCCCAGTTACTATATGTATGGTGAATGGTCGTCGCCTGTGGGAACAACTCATGGCTCGTGGAATCCATACGATGCCCATATCCCCCTGTTGTTCTGTGGCTGGCATGTGGAACATGGAGCTACCAGCCGCGAGGTGCACATCAACGACATCGCCCCAACCGTCTGTCAGATGCTGCATATTCAGCAGCCCAATGCCTGCTCGGGCGAAGCGCTTGCTGAACTGGCGAAATAGGTTTTCCGATCATCTGCTCTCGGTGCATCAAAAGTCTGCTGAATAAAAAGCAGACTTTTTTGTTGTTTTTTCAAATAATTTTCTTACCTTTGTGGCCAAATTAAACTCAAATAATAGTAACTATGGCAACACCATCATTCAAGTACGCCCCGATGTTCCAGATGGGCGAGGACAAAACCGAGTACAGACTGCTTTCCAAGGAAGGCATCACAACAGCCGAGTTTGAAGGCAAGCAGATTGTAAAGGTCTCCAAGGAGGCTTTGACGCTCTTGGCCCAGCAGGCTTTCCACGATGTGGAGTTCATGCTGCGCCGCGAGCACAACCTGCAGGTGGCAAAGATTCTGACCGACCCCGAGGCTTCGGAGAACGACAAGTATGTGGCCCTGCAGTTCCTGCGTAATGCCGAGGTGGCTGCCCGCGGCATCCTGCCTTTCTGTCAGGATACGGGCACCGCGATTATCCACGGCGAGAAGGGTCAGCAGGTGTGGACCGGCTTCGAGGACGAGGAGGCTCTGAGTCTTGGCGTGTTCAACACCTTCACTCAGGACAACCTGCGCTACTCGCAGAACGCCCCGCTGACGATGTACGACGAGGTGAACACCCGTTGCAACCTGCCCGCCCAGATTGACATCGAGGCTACCGAGGGTGCCGAGTACCGGTTCGTGATGGTGGCCAAGGGTGGCGGCTCTGCCAACAAGACCTACTTCTATCCTATGACCAAGGCCACCATCCAGAACGAGGGCACGCTTATCCCCTTCCTCGTAGAGAAGATGAAGTCGCTGGGCACGGCTGCCTGTCCGCCTTACCACATCGCCTTCGTCATCGGCGGCACCAGCGCCGAGAAGAACCTGCTCACCGTGAAGTTGGCCAGCATCAAGTATTACGACGGTCTGCCCACCACCGGCGACGAGACGGGCCGTGCCTTCCGCGATGTCGACCTGGAGCAGAAACTGCTGAAGGAGGCCCATAAGATTGGCCTCGGCGCACAGTTTGGTGGTAAGTATCTGGCTCACGATATCCGCGTGGTGCGTCTGCCGCGTCATGGTGCCAGCTGTCCCATCGGCATGGGCGTCAGCTGCTCTGCCGACCGCAACATCAAGGCCAAGATCAATGCCGACGGCATCTGGCTGGAGAAGATGGACGCCAACCCATCGGAGCTCATTCCCGCCGAGTTTGCCAAGGCCGGCGAAGGTCAGAACACCATCACCATCGACCTCAACGAGGGTATCGATGCTGTTCGTCGTGAGCTGTCGAAGTATCCCGTTTCTACCCGTGTCAACCTGAAGGGCACCATCATCGTGGCCCGCGACATTGCCCACGCCAAGCTGAAGGCTCGGCTGGATGCCGGCGAGGGACTGCCCGAATACTTCAAGAAGTACCCCGTGCTCTATGCCGGACCTGCCAAGACGCCGGAGGGCTATCCCTGCGGCTCGATGGGCCCGACCACGGCCAACCGCATGGACCCATACGTGGACGAGTTCCAGTCGTTGGGTGCTTCGCTGGTGATGATTGCCAAGGGCAACCGCAGCGATGTGGTCACCGAGGCCTGCAAGAAGTACGGTGGCTTCTATCTGGGCAGCATCGGAGGCGTGGCTGCCGTGCTGTCGCAGTCGAGCATCAAGAGCATTGAGTGCGTGGAGTATCCCGAGTTGGGTATGGAAGCTGTCTGGAAGATCGATGTGGAGGACTTCCCCGCCTTCATTCTGGTCGATGACAAGGGCAATGACTTCTTCAAGACGCTGAAGCCGTGGACACCGTGTAAAGGTTAAAGGGTTAAAAGGTTAATAGACTAACAAAGAGAAAATAAGATGAAGTCGATATTAAGGCAAGAAAGCGTCTGGAGCATAAAGGGTGTTTTACTGTTATGCTGCATGGCCTTTTTACCTTTATCCATTAATGCCAGTAGAACAGATGGCCTGTGGATGCAGTATCGCCAGCCTGACGGCACGACACTTACCGTGCGCTATTGTGGCGATGAGCATCACACCTATTACCTCTCGCCGACGGGTGTGCCGATGAGCGTGGGCAGCGATGGCTTTCTGCGTCCCGTCACCCCTGATCAACTGGAGCGCGATTGGGCGCAGGCCCGTGCGGACGAGCCCGTTGCGCCCCGCCGCAGTCGGCTGAAGACGACGTGGGACCCTACGAAGGTCTATCGGTCGCCCGTCATCCTGGTGTCCTTTGCTGATCAGCAGTTTTCCGTTGCCGACGATCCCAAGACTTTCTACGACAGCCTGTTCAATGAGCCCGGCTTCAACAAGGGCGCTGGCCCGGGCTGCGTGGCCGACTATTTTCGCTACCAGTCGCAGGGACTCTTCAATGCCCAGTTCGATATCTACGGTCCCGTGCAGATGTCCGACACTGTCCGTTGCTATTCAACGAACAAGGGGGGTAGCGGCACTTATAAGAGCGTGTTGCGCAATGCGTTGGTGAAGGCCATCGACTCGCTGAGCATCGACCTGTCGCCCTACGACTGGGACGGCGACGGTGCGGTTGAGCAGGTGGTGTTTATCTATGCCGGCTTTGGCGGCAACGATAGTTATTCGCCCAAGAAGGGTGTCATCCATCCGCACACATCCACCTTGTCGGCCTATACGTCAGGTGGTGTGAAGACCAGCTGGTACACGTGCAGCGCCGAGATATGGGGCTACGATAAGTCGTCGTGCGGCATCGGCACCATCTGCCATGAGTTCTCGCATGCCCTGGGACTGCCTGACCTCTATCCTACGGCAGGCAGCGAATACAGCGTGCTTGACGAGTGGGACCTTATGGACGGCGGCAACTTCATCAACTGGGGGTGGTGTCCGCCCAACTATTCGGCTATGGAGAAAATGCAGTTGGGTTGGCTGAAGCCAGTGGAGCTCACCGATAGGGCCACTATCACCGACATGAAGGCCGTAGAAGACGGCGGCACCGTCTATCAGGTGAGTCATACCGACAATGAGTACTTCCTCTTGGAAAACCGTCAGCAGCATGGCTGGGACTTGGGTCTGCCCGGCAAGGGGCTGGCCGTGTTCCGTGCCCTCTACGACGAGAGTGCCTGGCATATTTCCGGCGACGGTGGCTCTAACTCGGTCAACAACGTCAAGACGCGTCACCGCTACGAGCTCGTTCATGCCGACAGCATGGACTATGTCGCTTCGCGCGCTTGGGTTGTGAAGACCATCGGTCATCAGTATGCCGGCGGAGCCACGCGTCTGAACAGCTATATACTCAGCGGCTCGGCCTATCCGCTTGTCACCGACACGCTCGAAAACCGCGAACTGACGGCAACATCAGCTCCTGCAGCAACGGTCTACGATGGGGTGGCTGCCGACAGCGTGGCTGTGCTCGACAAGCCCATCACCAATATCCGACTGACCGACGACGGACTCATCTCCTTCGATTTCATGGGTGGCGAACTCTCGGGCATCGCAGATGTGCAGGTTCGTGGCGATGCCGCCCGTGGCGCGGTCTACGACCTGCAGGGCCGTCGTGTGTCTGTGCCCCGTCGCGGCGTGCTCTATATCCGCAATGGCAAGAAGTTTATCCAATTATAATTTTCACAACAAAACACGTTAGAAACTATGAGAGTAATTATTGAACCTAATTATGACTTGATGTCGCAGTGGGCTGCCAATCATGTCATCGAGCGTATCAACGCTGCCAAGCCGACGGCTGAGAAGCCCTTTGTACTGGGACTGCCTACAGGCTCGTCGCCCATAGGCATGTATCGTGCCCTGGTGAAGGCTTATCAGGAGGGTAGGGTCAGCTTTAAGAACGTCGTCACCTTCAATATGGACGAGTACGTCGGTCTGCCCGTAGACCACCCCGAGAGCTACCACTCGTTCATGTTCACCAACCTGTTCAACCACATCGACTGTCCCAAGGAGAATATCCATATCCTCAACGGCAACGCACCTGACCTGGCTGCCGAGTGCGCCAACTACGAGAAGGAGATAGAGAAGTTCGGTGGCATCGACCTGTTCCTTGGCGGCATCGGCCCCGACGGACACATCGCCTTCAATGAGCCGGGCTCTTCTTTGACCAGCCGCACGCGCCAGAAGACGCTCACCACCGACACCATCATTGCCAACAGCCGTTTCTTCGAGGGCGACATCAACAAGGTGCCCAAGACGGCACTCACCGTGGGTGTGGGCACCGTGATGGCTGCCCGCGAGGTGATGATCCTGGTGAACGGTCACGCCAAGTGCCGTGCCCTGCAGGCTGCTGTCGAGGGTAGCGTGAACCATATGTGGACCATCTCGGCCCTGCAGATGCACCAGCATGGCATCATCGTTGCCGACGAGGCTGCCTGCGAGGAACTCAAGGTGGGCACCTACCGCTACTTCAAGGATATCGAGCGCGCCAACCTGCTGTGACGGCGCGCCCTTGACAAAATCACCCTCAGAAACTTGATTTGAATCAATAAAAGGGTGCTGTGTGCGCACAAAATGCGAAAAAGCTGATTGCTTTTCATCAAAGTTATAGTACCTTTGCACCCGATTTAAGGAGAGTCCTATCGGCGTAAGCCATCGGGACAAAGTTTAACAAACAGAAAAAAGAAAGAAAATGAAAAAGATTTTGATGACTCTGGCTGCAGTCGCAGTAGCAGCTACAATGAACGCTCAGGTTTATGTTGGTGGTGGTATCGGTCTCGGCACATCTTCTTATGATGGCAACTCTGAGACTTATTTCTCAATCATCCCTGAGATTGGTTACAACATCAACGAGGACTGGGCTATTGGTACGACCATCGGTTATGGCGAGACCAAGACCACTATCAAGGATTATGTAAACGGTGGTAAGGCTACTGAGAAGGTGAAGGCTTTCACTGTTGCTCCCTATGCTCGTTACACTTTCGCTAAGTTCGACAAGGTGAATCTGTTCCTTGACGGTACTTTCTTCTATGAGCACGAGAACTTCGCTGGTACCAAATTCAACACTTTCGGTGTTGGTCTGAAGCCCGGCCTTGCTGTGAACCTGAACGATAAGCTGAGCTTCGTTGCTCACGTCGGTTTCGTGGGTTACGAGAACGAGAAGATGAAGGGTGATGACAAGTCTACCAACTCGTTCGGTCTGGACATGAGTGGTAACAACCTGAGCTTCGGTGTTTACTACAACTTCTAATCGAATCGGAAGAGACGACTTATAGTCGAAACTGAAGAAATAATTAACAGGGCCTCGCTTACCTGATGGTAGGCGGGGCTTTTTTGTGCTGCCGTTCTTATAGTGTGCTAAAACGCCCAGTGGGTTAAAACGTATTAATATTCTGAGAAAAAGTTGAAAGATGACCGCTATGTGGGAAAAAATGCGTATCTTTGCACGCAATAAATTAAAAGGAAGAAGATTATGTCATCATTTATTGCAGACAAGATTGTGATGGACGGCCTGACTTTCGACGACGTCCTGTTGATTCCCGCTTATTCAGAAGTGCTGCCAAAGACGGTGGAGTTGCAAACCCGCTTCTCGCGTAACATCGTGCTGAACGTGCCGTTCGTGACGGCTGCCATGGACACGGTGACGGAGAGCCAGATGGCCATAGCCATTGCCCGCGAGGGCGGCATCGGCGTGATCCACAAGAACATGTCGATAGAGAATCAGGCCCGTGAGGTGGCCATCGTGAAGCGTGCCGAGAACGGTATGATCTATGACCCCGTGACCATCCGCCGCGGCTCTACCGTGGCTCAGGCACTGGACATCATGTCGGAGTATCACATCGGCGGTATTCCCGTGGTTGACGATGAGAACCACTTGGTGGGCATCGTGACCAACCGCGACCTGAGGTTCGAGCGCCGCCTGGACCGTGCGGTAGATGAGGTGATGTCGAAGGACAATCTGGTGACCACTCATCAGCAGACCGACCTGGCTGCTGCTGCCCAGATTCTGCAGGAGAACAAGATCGAGAAGTTGCCCGTGGTGGACAAGGACAACCACTTGGTGGGCCTCATTACCTATAAGGACATCACCAAGGCCAAGGACAAGCCCATGGCCTGCAAGGACGAGAAGGGCCGCCTGAGGGTGGCTGCCGGTGTGGGTGTTACTGTTGACACGCTGGAGCGTATGCAGGCGCTGGTCAATGCCGGTGCCGATGCCATCGTCATCGATACGGCCCATGGTCATTCTAAGGGCGTGATTGACAAGCTGCGCGAGGCTAAGAATGCCTTCAAGGGCATCGATATCGTAGTTGGAAACATTGCTACAGGTGCTGCTGCCAAGATGCTGGTCGACAACGGTGCCGATGCCGTCAAGGTAGGTATCGGTCCGGGCTCTATCTGCACCACCCGTGTGGTGGCCGGTGTGGGCGTGCCCCAGCTGAGTGCCGTCTACGATGTGTACAGTGCTCTGCAGGGCACGGGTGTTCCCCTGATTGCCGACGGCGGTCTTCGCTATAGCGGCGACATCGTAAAGGCGCTGGCTGCCGGTGGCTCGTGCGTGATGATCGGTTCGCTGGTGGCTGGTACGGAGGAGAGTCCGGGTGAGACCATCATCTTCAACGGACGTAAGTTCAAGAGCTATCGCGGCATGGGTTCGCTCGAGGCTATGGAGCACGGTTCGAAGGACCGCTACTTCCAGGCCGACACGAAGGACGTGAAGAAACTGGTGCCGGAGGGCATCGCCGGACGCGTGCCTTACAAGGGCACCGTGCAGGAGGTCATCTACCAGCTGACGGGCGGTCTGCGCTCGGGCATGGGCTACTGCGGCGCTGCCTCTATCGAGAAGCTGCACGATGCCAAGTTCACCCGCATCACGAATGCCGGTGTGATGGAGAGTCATCCGCACGACATCACCATCACCAGCGAGGCACCGAACTACAGTCGCCCTAACGATTGATTTTTTACAACGGATTAAAAGGATTTCACGGATAATATGAAACTGAAAATGCTTTTTGCGGCAATGCTGATGGGCATGACCGCTTATGCACAGACAGCCGATGACCCTGTTATCATGACTATCAACGGCGAGCCAGTGCTGAAGTCGGAGTTTGAATACTCTTTTAACAAGAACAACTCGGAGGGTGTCATCGACAAGAAGAGCGTCGAGGAATACGTGGACCTCTTTATTAACTACAAACTGAAGGTGGCAGCAGCGATGGAGGCCAGATACGACACGCTGCAGTCGTTCAAGGACGAGTTTGCCCAGTATCGCGACCAGCAGGTGAAACCCACCTTCTTGACCGATGCCGACATGGAGGCCGAGGCCCGCAAGATCTACGACCAGACGGTGGCCCAGATAGGCCCCGACGGACTGATTCAGACGGCTCACATCCTGATTCGTGCCGATCAGCAGGCACCGCAGACAGAGTGGGATGCTGCCAAGGTGCGCATCGACTCCGTATACCAGGCACTGAAAGGCGGTGCCGACTTCAGCGAGTTGGCCAAGCAGGTGTCGCAGGACCCCGGCTCGGCCCGTCAGGGCGGACTGCTGCCCTTCGTGCAGCGCGGACAGCTGGTGAAGGAGTTCGAGGATGCTGCTTTCGCCCTGCAGGTAGGCGAGATGTCGGGCGTGGTCCAGACACCCTTCGGCTACCACATCATCCTGATGAAGGAGCGTAAGATGCTGGAGCCCTACGAGTATCACCACGACAACATACTGCGCTTCATGGAGCAGCGCAACATGCGCGACCAGATTGCCTCGCAGAAGGTGAGCCAGATGGTGAAGGACACCAACAAGACCGAGGCACAGCTCATGGAGGAGAAGGCCGAAGAGCTGTCGGCCAAGGACCTGGAGATGAAATACCTGATTAAGGAATACCATGACGGACTGCTGCTCTATGAGATGAGCAACCAGCTGGTGTGGGACAAGGCCTCGAAGGACGAGGCCGGCCTGGAGCGCTATTTCAAGAAGCACAAGAAGAACTACGCCTGGGACGAGCCGCGCTACAAGGGCATGGCCTACCACGTGAAGGACCAGACCGACGTGAAGGCCGTCAAGGACTGCGTGAAGAAGCTTCCCTTCGACCAGTGGGCCGAGGCACTGCGTACCACGTTCAATGCCGACTCGGTGATACGTATCCGTGTGGAGAAGGGTATCTTCAAGAAAGGCGACAATGCGCTGGTAGACAGTCTCGTGTTCAAGAAGGACACCACGGTGAACCACCTGAAGGACTATCCCATCGACGCCGTCTACGGCAAGTTGCTGAAGAAGGGTCCCGAGTCCTATACCGACGTGCGCGGACTGGTGGTGGCCGACTATCAGGAAGAGCTGGAGAAAGAGTGGGTGGCCGAGTTGCGCCGCAAGTATACCTGGGAGGTTCGTCAGGACGTGCTGCGTCAGGTGAACGGCAGCGCTACAGGCAGTAATGACAAATAATAAAAACTAACAGCACATACCAAATAAATATAAGAATAATAAATGAAACGATCGGCTTTATTGTTTATTATTTGTTCTTTTTTCTTTAGCTCCGCAGAAGCGCAGAACGTGGTCGACGAAGTCATCTGGGTGGTGGGCGACGAAGCCATCCTGAAGAGCGAGGTCGAGGTGACGCGCATACAGTCGGCTATGGAAGGCATCAAATGGACGGGCAACCCCGACTGCACCATCCCCGAGCAGTTGGCCGTGCAGAAACTGTTTCTGCATCAGGCTGCCATAGACAGTATCGAGGTGAAGGAGACCGAGGTGGCGTCGGCCATTGACCAGCGCATAGACTATATGATTCAGCAGACGGGTTCGCGCGAAAAGCTGGAGGAATACAAGAAGCAGAGCATCAGCCAGATACGTCAGTCGATGCACGACGACCTGCGCGACCAGATGATGATACAGCGCATGAAGGAGAAACTGGTGGAGGACATCAGCGTGACACCTGCCGAGGTGCGCCGCTACTTCAAGAACCTGTCGGAAGACAGCATCCCCTTCGTGCCCACAGAGGTCGAGGTGCAGATTATCGCACAGACCCCCAGGATATCCATTGAGGAGATCAACCGCGTGAAGGACGAGCTGCGCGAATATACCGACCGCGTGAACCGCGGCGAGACCTCGTTTCAGACGCTGGCACGTCTCTACAGCGAAGACCCGGGCACGCGTAGGCAGGGCGGTGAACTGGACTATACCGGCCGAGGCATGCTCGACCCTGCCTTTGCAGCGGTAGCCTTCAACCTGACCGACCCTAAGAAGATCTCGAAGATTGTGGAGTCGGAGTTCGGATTCCATATCATACAGCTGGTGGACAAGCGCGGCGACAAGGTTAAGGTCCGTCATATCCTGCGCAAGCCTGTCGTCTCTGACTCGGCTGTCACGGCATCGATGGCACGTCTGGACTCGATTGCTGCCGACATCCGCGCCGGCGTGTTCTCGTTTGAAGATGCTGCCACGGCACTCTCTGACGACAAGGACACCCGCAACAACCGCGGACTGATGTCGAACCGCTCGGAGCGCGGACAGACCTCGCGCTTCCAGCTGAAGGACCTGCCCTCAGAGGTGGCGCGCGTGGTCGACACGCTGAAGGTGGGCGAAATCTCAAAGGCCTTCTCCATGATCAACAGTCAGGGTAAGACCGTCTGCGTCGTGGCCAAGCTGAAAAGCAAGATCGATGCCCACAAAGCCACCATCACCGAGGACTTCCAGGTGATGAAGGACATGGTGCTGGAGAAACGCCGCGAGCAGAAGTTGCACCAGTGGGTGGTGAACAAGATCAATAACACCTACGTACACCTGAACGACGACTATTGCGACTGCCAGTTTGAGTACGAGGGCTGGAAGAGGTGAGAAGGCTTGAGGTTTGAGGTTTGAGGTTTGAGGTTTGAGAATTGAGGTCTATGATGAGACGGGTGACTGTTGCTTTGATGCTGCTGCTGGGCTGTGTGTTCTTGTACATACAGGCCAGTACTTCTATTTACCAAGCCACAAACGTCAACGCGAAGCCTTCGCCCCAGAAGAAGCGCGTCAACCTGATTCATGCCGACGAGCTGTTCTTCGACCGATGGCGCAACGACAATGCTCAGGTGCTGCGCGGAAAGGTGGAGTTTGAGCACGACGGTGCCCGCCTGTATTGCGACAGCGCCAACTACTACGAGTACGACAACTCGTTTGAGGCGTGGGGCAACGTGAAGATGGTGCAGGGCGACACGCTGTCGCTGACCAGCGACTTTGCCCTCTACGATGGCAACGCCAAATTCCTGGAGGCCAAGGTCTTCACTTCCGACAAGCAGGTGGTGCTGCGCAACCGGCAGACCACCCTTTTTACCGACACCCTCTACTTTGACCGCATAGATAATATGGGTTATTACGATGACGGCGGACGGCTGGTCGACAGGACCACCACGCTGACATCGATGCACGGCGAATATCACACCGACACGAAGGATGCCTTCTTCACGGACGTGGTGAAGATGACCGACGTGCGGTTTGTGCTCACCACCGACACGCTGATATACAACACCCGCACGAAGATTGCCAATATCGTGGGACCGTCGGACATCGTGTCGGGAAAGAGTCATATTTACTCCGAACTGGGCTACTATAACACCGACACCGAGCAGGCCGAACTGCTGAACAGGTCGGTGCTCGACAACGAAGGACGCGTGCTGGTGGCCGACAGTATCTGGTACGACGGCAAGGTCAGCGTGAGCGAGGCCTTCCGCAATGTGGTGTACAACGATACGGTGAACCACAACGGACTGCGCAGCAACTACGGCTATTACGACGATGCCACTGGCTTTGCCTTGTCGACCGACAGCGCCGTTGCCGTGGACTTCTCGCAGCGCGACACACTCTATATGCATGCCGACACCTTCAAGGTGATAACCTACAACATTGACACCGATTCGGTGTACAAGGAGATACACGCGTATAATAAGGTACGCGCGTACCGATTAGATATACAGGCCGTGTGCGACTCGCTGGTCTACAACACGCAGGACTCGTGTCTGACCATGTACAGGGACCCTATCGTATGGAACAGGAACCAGCAGTTGCTGGGCGAACAGATCAAGGTCTATATGAAGGACTCGGTGGTGGACCACGCCCATGTCATCAGTCAGGCGTTCTCGATAGAGAAGTTGCCTGAGGATAAGATGTACAACCAGGTGTCGTCGGACGATATGTATGCTTTTTTCAAAAACGGAGAGATCTGCGAGGCCCAGGCCGTAGAGAACGTGCTGGTGGCCTACTATCCGGCAAACGAGTCGGACAGCACCTACGAAGGCCTGGTCAGGATGGAGACGAGCAAGCTGCGCATGGAACTGGAGCACAAGAAGATGAAGCGCATCTGGACACCCAAGGCCGACGGTGTGATGTATCCCATGTCGCAGATCCCGCCCGAGCAGCGCCTGATAGAGGGCTTCCAGTGGTTCGACTATGTCAGGCCGCTGTCGAAGGACGACATCTTCGACTGGCGTCCGAAGAAGCCCGGTACGGAACTGAAGACCTTGCGACGCAGGTCTTCGGCGCGCGGTGCCGACAAGACAGCAGGTCGTCCGTCGGGAAAAGAGGCAAGAAGGGGGGCCATCAATGAGTGACGTGATACAACTGCTGCCCGACTCGGTGGCTAATCAGATTGCGGCCGGCGAGGTGATCCAGCGTCCCGCCTCGGTGGTGAAGGAACTGGTGGAGAACGCCATCGATGCGGGTGCCAAGAGCATCCGGGTGCTCGTGGTCGATGCCGGACGCACCTCGATACAGGTCATTGACGACGGTTGCGGCATGTCGGAGACCGATGCCCGACTGGCATTCGAACGCCATGCCACCTCGAAGATACGCAAGGCCGATGACCTTTTCTCGCTGCACACGATGGGATTCAGGGGCGAGGCCCTGCCGTCGATAGCCGCCGTGGCACAGGTGGAACTGACCACGCGCCTGGCTGCCGACGAGATAGGCACGCTGCTGCGTCTGCACGGCTCACGCGTGGTGGCACAGGAACCGGTGGCCTGTGCCGTGGGCTGTAACTTCAAGGTCGAGAACCTCTTCTTCAATGTGCCTGCACGACGTAAGTTCCTGAAGAGCAATGCCACCGAACTGAACAATATCCTGGCTGCCTTCGAACGTATCGTGCTGGTCTATCCCGATGTCTGCTTCGTGTTCTATAGCAACGGTCAGGAGGTGATGAACCTGCGGGCAGGCAGCTTGCGGCAGCGCATCACCGATGTGTTTGGGAAGAAAATCAGTCAGGACCTGTTGCCCTTGGAGGTCGAGACGGCCATCTGCCGCATCAGTGGCTTCGTGGGCAAGCCGGAGTCGGCCAAGAAGAAAGGCGGACACGACTATTTCTTCGTCAACGGACGCTACATGAAGCATGCCTATTTCCACAAGGCGGTGTGCAGCGCCTTCGAGCGCATGGTGCCCGCTGGCATGCAGGTGCCTTATTTCATCTATTTCGAGGTGTCGCCTGCCGACATCGATGTAAACATTCATCCCACGAAGACAGAGATCAAGTTCGAGAACGAACAGGGCATCTGGCAGATACTGCAGGCAGCCGTGAACGATGCCATCGGACAGTTCTGCGAAGTGCCGGCCATAGACTTCGACACCGAAGGGAAGCCTGATATTCCCGTGTTCAACCCGCTGCGCGATGCCGTCGAGATACCCCGCGTGAACTATAATCCCACCTATAACCCTTTCGCCGGACCGGCAAAGAAACCCGTCTATGAGGAGGAAACGCTCTTCCCTCAGCCCGAGGTGACGGCACCGGCGGAACTGCTGATTTCTGAGAAGTCGCCCGTGCACTATCAGTACAAGGGCCGCTATATCATGACCGCCGTGAAGTCGGGACTGATGATCATCGACCAGCAGCGGGCCGACATACGCATACGCTATGAGCGCTATATAGACCAGATTGCACAGAAGGCCTGCCAGACTCAGAAGATACTGTTTCCCGAGATGCTGGAGTTCGCTCCCTCGGACAGCATCATGGTGGAGCAGTTCATGCCCGACCTGGCGAAGATGGGCTTCGACATCACCTCGCTGGGAGGGGGTGCCTACGTGGTTAACGGCATCCCGGCCGGACTGGAAGGACTGAATCCGGTCAGTCTGCTGCGCCATGTGGTGGCCGATGCCATTGAGAAAGGCAGCAGCGATGCCGAGGGCATCCATGCCACCCTGGCCCTGAGTGTGGCCAGACATGCCGCCATCCCGCAGGGGCAGGTTCTGAGCAATGAGGAGATGGAGCAGGTTGTCAACGAACTGTTTGCCTGCTCAAATGTAAATTATACTCCCGACGGTCATGCTATCCTGGCCATTCTGCCTCAGGCCGACATTGAGCGCCTGTTGGAGTAAAAAATGATGAAAAAGGTGCGAAAAAGTGTCCGAAATACCATTTTAGGTCAATTTTTATGTTAAAAATGCAATTTAATGGCAAAAAATGTTGGAGGTTTAGAAATTTTTATCTACTTTTGCAGAAAATTTTGATATATAGTATTGTTTTATTAATAAAAATTGTATGAAAAAGTTTTTGATGGTACTGGCTTTTGCCGGTGTTTCTGTGGCCGGTATGGCACAATCTGAGACTCCTGAAATGAAGTACAGCGTTGCTACCAACTCATTCTGGAGCAACTGGTTCATTCAGGCCAACGTTGTTGGTACTGCTTTCTATGGCAGCCAGGAAGATTTCGCTAAGAGCCCGCTGAAGGGTTTCCGTAACAATCTGGGTGCATCTGTAGCTATTGGTAAGTGGTTTACTCCTGGTATCGGTCTTCGCACGAAGGTCAATGGTATCTGGGGTCGCTCGGTTATCAGCGAGGATAAGGAAACCAACGCCAACAAGTACTGGACGGTTAACGAGCACGTGATGTTCAACCTGAGCAACATGCTCTGCGGTTACAGCGAGACTCGCGTTTGGAACTTCATCCCCTATGCTGGTGGTGGCCTGGGTCGTAACATGTCTTACAATACCTATTACTTCGACCTGAACGCTGGTATCCTGAATACCTTCCGTATTGCTAAGAAGTGGTTCATCAACCTCGATGTGAACTATGGTATCGCTCAGCGCAAGTCTGATGGCTTCATCGCTGCTCTGGGTTCTGATCGCTTCTCGATCAAGAACTGGGACCGTCAGCTCAATGTTGAGGTCGGTTTGACCTACAACCTGGGTAAGGGCACCTGGAGCAAGACTCCCGATGTGGACGCTATCAAGGCTCTGTCTGAGTCGCAGATTGCTGCCCTCAACGCTCAGCTGGCTGACGCTAACGCCGAGAACGCTCGTCTGAACAACCTGATTAAGAACCACAAGTGCCCCGAGGCTAAGACTGTCACCGTGAAGGAGACCACTGTTGCTCCCGTATCTGTATTCTTCAACCTGGGTAGCGCTAAGATCGCTTCTAAGAAGGATATGTTCAACGTTCAGGCTCTGGCTGAGGCTGCTAAGGCTAACGACAAGACTCTCGTCGTGACCGGTTATGCTGACAGCAAGACTGGTAGCGCTAACTTCAACCAGGCTCTGTCTGAGAAGCGTGCTAACGCTGTGAAGGACGAGCTCGTGAAGATGGGTATTGCTGAGAGCAAGATCGAAGTGAAGGCCCTCGGTGGTGTGGACGAGATTGATCCGACTGCATTCAACCGTCGCGCTGTTGTTGAGATTAAGTAATCAACGAAACGAATTTAATAGGCGGGTGAGCGCAAAGGCGCTCACCCGTTTTTTTGTATCCTAGCCTTTTTTTCGTTTTTTTGCCCGCGAGTTTTATGCCTCGCGCTTGTGAGTTTTATGCCTCGCGCTTGTGAGTTTTATGCCTCCCGTTAGCGACTTTTATGCCTCACGGTGGGACGCTCGCATATATAACTCGCAAGCGCGAGGCATAAAAGTCGCCACTCTGAGGCATAAAACTCGCAGCTGCGGAGCATAAAACTCGCCAACGGAAGGCCCGGGTATGGGAAAAACGGTGCGTTTTCCTTGGTGTTTCGGGCAAAAATATCTACCTTTGCAGCCAGTTATGGCATACAATATCCTTTTAGAAGATTCAGTATCGTTTCTCTCCATTGCATGGAAGCTGGGACAATTGTTCTTATTTATTGCCGTTCTGATTGGCGGCTTTAAACTCATAGTGTTTTTATTCGAATGGGAACCCAAAACCAGCAGGAATAGCAGGGATTATGTCACCAAGACTGACAAACACCACGTGGCAGTATCGTCTGAAGCCCTGGCAGCACCGTCTGAAGCCCCAAAAGAAGAAATGGCTGCCGTGACAGTCGAAAACATTGTGTTCAGACGCTATATCGACGGGAAACCGGTCGATATGGGCGCACTGCACCAATGGATAGCCGATAGTTTCCTGCCGCAGCAGCTTTACATATACGACTGGTTTGCACTGTGGCGGCTGTTGCGCGACAACGACATGTTCGACAAAGACAAGGACCTGGTGCAGGCCTTTGCCGACCAGATGAACGAATGGTTTCCCAAAGCTCAGAAATCCTGTTCGGCTGGCGAGGTCAACCGTTTTAAGCGTGGCTACCTGGGCGAGACACCACATGCCCAGTGGAACAGGGCGAAATTTCTGCAGGCCCGCGACGACAAACAGACCCGCGACGGCTACGACCGCCTTGACCGCCTGTACATCAGTCTGGCTGAAACTTTCGACAAGAGCAAGCTGAAATCATAGGCGCTGCCGGCTTTTTTCCATGTGGAATCCACGAGAACGTTCCACATCTTCCAACTGTTCCACGGAATGCCCGATTATCGGCATTTCGTGGATTTTTCATTAAAAAAATACCTTTAACTTTGCATCGTGAAAACAGAAGTCTAACTGATTAAAAAACGATGCAAAGATGACAACAAACACTGCAAAACAACTGAGTCTGACAGACATCACACGCTATGATGATGTGGAGATGGGCACAATGGAACTTTGCGTAGGCCCACGCATAAAAAGGTGGAAGGCGATATGGCTGACAAATATGCTGTTTGGCGATAGCCGCAACCTTCCACGGGGGGACCTGACCTTAAGCTACAGGAACTTCAACCGCTGGATAGACTGTCCACGCATCAGCATCACCAGACAGACGCATGCATGGATAATGCCTCTTGACAGCAGTCGATGGAGTGATATGGGCGTCAACATCTATCTGTGCAGCAGCGAAGGATGGCCCCATCCGCTGTCAGCCGCCGACTACAAGCTGATGCTTCAGGTGATGCAGGCCCTGCAGATAGGCTCGCTCACTGTGGAAACGCCCTCGAATGTCTGCAACACCACATTTTTCAATGAAGAGGAGAATGCCGGAATGACCCTCTTCTGGGATGAATAAACTCTTATTATTAACTCCTTAAAAAAGAAAGGAACCAAATTATGGCAACAATTAGAATCGGCATCTATCAGAATGCCAACATGGAAAGCAAGGCCTACAAGAAATTCTATGGCCGCATAAAGCACGCCTCTACCATCGATGCAGAGGTGCTGTGCAAACATACTGCTATGGACTCTGGCATCGAGGAGAGCTCGGTGGTGATGATCTACAACGCCCAGCAGAAACAGATGAAAGAGCTGCTGTGCAACGGACATCCTATCGAGGTCCCTGGGCTGGGTACGTTCAAGATTGGCGTCACTTCCGTAGGATGGTCGGTAGCCGACGTTCAAAGGCGTTTTCCCAAGTTCAACCCTGAGACCGACGACATACGCCACTATCTTTCTGCCCGTCAGGTGAAGCAGGCCCACATCCTGTTCACGCCCTGTGAGAGCATCAAGGATGCACTGCGCGGCATAAAGATGATCACTGACAAGAGCGACTGGGAGGCTCAACTTCTGGCTGAGAAAACTAATGTATAACTTAAACTATGGAGGAACCAAGCTATGGGAAAAATTCGTGTAAAGCCCTACCAGAACAACAACATGGAGAGCAAGGCATACAAAAAATGGTTCATGCGTGCTTTCAAGGAAACCAAGTTCGAAATCAACGAGTTGTCAGTCCACATTGAGAGCGACTCCAAGGTGGAGCGTGCAGAGGTGGTGTCCGTCAACTATGCAGTCAACAAGCAGATTGCTGAGCTGCTGTGCAACGGACATCCCATCCGCATACCACACCTGGGCATCCTCAGACTGGGCGTCCACTCTACCGGCACTGATACCGTCAGCGAATTCAATGCTGCGGTGAACATCAAGGATGTGCATATCGTCCTGGTGCTGGACCCTGAGATCAAGAAAGAACTCGGCAACCTGAAGTTCGAGAAGTATTACGACGAGGAAAAGACTGCCATTGCGTAGACATCCAGCCCGCGCAGGCTTCCCTGTCAATAGGCAGTATCCCTGTCAATGAGTAGAAATGGAGGTGCTTTCCGGCGGCACCTCCATTTTTTGATTCATAGGAACCTTACCTCTTTATACTCACCTCTTACCTCTCCCCATTCACCTCTCCCCTACTTTATACTTACCTCTCACCTCTTTTCTCTTAAAATATTTGGCATTATCGGAAATAATTCGTATTTTTGCAACCAAATAGTGAGCGTATGATAACAATAGCCAATCCCATTTACGACAGCGTGTTCAAGTTTCTGATGGAG